>Ga0181520_10008065_pt1 | contig 15154 bp, 13 predicted proteins | sample PEATcosm2014_Bin_29_FD_132451 | JGI IMG/M metagenome (GOLD analysis project Ga0181520, IMG submission 132451) | Peatland microbial communities from MTU Mesocosm Facility, Houghton, MI, USA - PEATcosm2014_Bin02_30_metaG | ecosystem: Environmental > Terrestrial > Soil > Wetlands > Peat | place...
CGTGGCTGATTTTTCGTGGGTTGCGCGACAGGTTGATTGGCGGTACCCACTACCCAAGATTCTGCCTGAAGACATGTGGCAAACTGGTCGCAGGAGTTGTGTCCGCCTTGCGCGGGCCCGGATCAGCTTCTACGGTTTTTGAACCGTTGGGAAGTCACACTCTTACTTCTATGCCCGAAAACCGAACCCGCCGAATGCACGCGGTCGCAGAAAGCTATTTCGAAGCCTTCGCGGTCGACGACCCCACGCGACGCAGCACAGCGGGCATCTGGCGTTTCAATCGCTCTTCCGGCGAGGGAAAGGTGGTGGGAGTCCGCGATAGCGAGGTTCACAAGGACATCTATACGGTATATGGCGAAGATGGCAAACCGGATACCGGAATCGAAAGCCTGCTTTGCAAAATTGAGAGCGCCTTCGGTGGCGCCCGGCGATTTCTTCTGGATAAGCAAAACATCCTGGGAAAGCAGGTAACGCTATCGAAAGAACACTGGACCGGATTGGCCCGATTCGTCGCAGCGCAGCTACTTCGGACGCCCCGCTTTTTCGAGATGATGCGATCCTATCTGGCTGTCAACGGGCTGGCACATGAGATCGACACGCCGCCGCGGGTGATGGTCACATTAATTGAACGTTGGATAACACGGCTAGTAAGGATGCGCGGGATGCTCGTCTACACCGAGACAGATTTGGCCTTCCTCACGTCTGACAATCCGGCTGCGATGTGGAAGAGGCAGGGGGATGGCTTCATTTCTGGTGTCGATCAGTACGATCCGGAACTGGTCGTGTCATGTCCTCTGTCACCGACGCTCTTGTATGTCGTGTATCAAACCGAGGATTCGTTGAAGGCCGTTCACGCTGAAAGACACGACTTACCGCGCGACCAGCGACAGCCGGAACTGTTCACGTCACACGTTGATTTCGGGAGCATTCCCGAATGGGAAGTAAAGCGACAGAATCAACTATGCCTTCAGAACGCCCATAAGAACGTGTTCGCCAATTATCGTGATGAGCCCCTGCTGAGGTTACTTCGAAATCGTTTTTTCAGCAACGCGGTGTCACCCGGTGGGTAGCGTCTCGCGGAGCGGCGGCAAATCCGAAAAGCAAGGAACGATATTATGCTTGACCGATAAAAGGAGGATTCCCTTTGAAGCTGATAATTGCGGGATTGCTGGCAGTCGTCACCCTGTACTCGGCAGACGACCCGATTATAGAGCCATCGCAAAGAACAGATGCCACCTTTCGGTTGTTCAGAACACAGAACATCTTTAATTTTTTAGAACTGGACACCAGAAATGGCAGGGTCTGGCAGGTCCAATGGAACTCAGACGCGGACAAAAGAATAGTGTCGCCGATCAACTCGGCGCGCCTAGCAAGCGAGGCGAAACCGGGTCGATTTACGCTCTATCCCACAAGCAACATCTTCACTTTCATGCTTCTCGACCAAGAGCATGGCTACACTTGGCAGGTTCAATGGGGTCTCAAACCGGAGGAGCGGCTGATAAGTCCTATAGAGGCATGGACTGAAATAGCCGCGCAGGACGCCCAACGAGAACAGGCGGAAAAACCCGCAGAAAAACCAGCGCCGCCGCCATCTACGGCGACCAAGCCCAAGGTGGTTGCGAGGCCGCCACTACCCCCCAAGTAAAACATCTGATGGCGGTAGTCTGCCTTGCCAACCGTGAGCTTCGCCTCGCAGCACGCCACCCCTTCGACCGTGAACAGTCCTCCAGCCGCTGTGCGCGGCATGCAACCAGGGAAAGAGTAACGTGCTGTGAGGTTGGCGGTCAGGCTGGCGTGTAGTGCTCGGGAGCGGCATGGCCGCTACGCGGGTTCCGTGTGGGCAGGTATCGTCCTTATAAGCGAAACCACATGTTGTCTGGTCCAGCAGACAACAATCACAACAGCCTGCAGCCGCGCGCGTGAAGGCATGCCACGGGCCAGAGCCCGGTGTGGAGTCCTGGAGTCCGTGTGGAGTCCGCGTGGCAAAAAAGCCCTCCGTGGAGTCCACTGGAGTCCAAGACGCCTTCCTCTAACTGTTTTGTTTTCAAAGGCAATGTCTGCAAGTGATTGATATTTCTTAAATGGCATGGAAGAGGTCGTGAGTTCGAATCTCACCAGGTCCACCAAAACCTTTCGGCTCTATGCGGCTCTACGCCAAAAACGGGCTCTACGCCAAGAAACGGGGGCCGACCCCAATCCCAAATCTTCTAAGAACATAACACCTTCACCCGGAGCCTGTAGTTTCTCAGCGCGCTTGCGCTCCGCGAGGGCAACGCGCCAGAATGAGGTTTGTCTCTCAGCGCCTCAGCGGTCCGGCCTCGGTCTTTCGCGGCCGGAAAAATCACTTCGGGAGAGCGACTCAAGGAACAATAAGCATGCCCATCCCCTCTGTAACGGACTCGCGCATCGTGATGACCCTGGATGCGGGAGGTACCGGCCTGAAGTTTTCCGCCGTGCGCGGCAACCGGCCGCTGAGCGACGCTTTCAGCCTGCCCACCGAAGCGGACGACCTGGACCGCTGCTTGGGAAACATTGTGCGCGGTTTCGAAGACCTGAGGCAGTCCCTTCCGGAGCCACCGGTGGCCATCAGCTTTGCCTTTCCCGCCCCAGCCGATTATCCCAGCGGTGTTATCGGCGACCTGGGCAACCTGCCGGCCTTCCGCGGCGGCGTGGCGCTCGGGCCCATGCTGGAGGACAAGTTCGCCATCCCGGTCTACATCAACAACGATGGCGACCTGTTCGTCTACGGGGAAGCCATCGCCGGCTTTCTGCCCTATGTCAATGGCCTGCTCGAACAGGCCGGCAGTCCCAAGCGCTACCGCAATCTGTTCGGCATCACGCTGGGGACCGGCTTTGGCGGCGGCATCGCCCGCGACGGGGAACTGTTCATCGGTGACAACTCCATGGCCGGCGAGGCCTGGCTGCTGCGTAACAAACTCGATCCCGGCATCAATGCCGAAGAAGGCGCCTGCATCCGTGCCGTGCGCGGCGTGTATGCTCAGTGCGCGGGAATCCCGTTCGAACAGGCGCCCGAGCCCAAGGCCATCTTCGATATCGGGATGGGGCTCGCAGCAGGGAATCGCGCCGCGGCCACCGAAGCTTTCCGGCGGCTCGGGGAAGTCGCCGGCGATGCCATGGCGCAGGCCCTGACCCTCATCGACGGCCTCGGCGTGGTCGGCGGCGGCATCTCCGGCGCTCATTCTTTGTTCCTGCCGGCGCTGGTGGACGCCGTCAACGGCGTTTACGATTCCGGGCAACAGCGCCTGTGCGCGCGCGCCTACGATATCGAGGATCCGTCACAACGCGAGCAGTTTCTGAGCGGCGAGACGCGCCAGATCCGCGTCCCGGGGTCGGCGCGCACGGTGGTCTACGATCCGTTGGCGCGCACTGCCATCGGCATCTCCCGGCTGGGAACCAGCGAAGCGGTGGCGATCGGCGCCTACGCATTCGCCCTCCGGCGTCTTTAGGCCGGACCTCGTTGCGGCGCTCCTGCCAATGGAACCGGTTATTTCATGACTGGTTCTAAGATCGCGTAAGATAGAAGGCGCTAAGGGCAGATCTCAGCCGTGTAGCGGGGGATCTCCCGCGCAGGCGCCGCTCCTGGTGAAGCAGCGCAACTCGATGGATGGGATTACCAAGTACGGCCGCTTCCTTTTTGGCATCGCCATAGTGGTTTTGGGGATTGAGAGCCCGCTCATCTATGCCGGTCATGCCGCTGGGCTGGAACTGCTGCCGCAGTGGATTCTCCCAGGACACGCTTTCTTGGCCTACCTTGCCGGCGTTGCACTCATCGGCGCCGGCATCATCATCGCAATCGACATAAAGCCGCGCAGCGCTGCTATCCTGCTGGGGGGATATTTCTTTCTATCCTTCCTTTTTCTCAGGACTCCTAGAATGGCCCTGATCCTCCGCGATGTCGGTGAGCGGACTCGCGCCTTTGAGACGCTGGCTCTGTGCGGCGGGGCTTGGGTGCTAGCTGGGACGCTGCCCATTGACTCTACCAGTGCGCGGGGATGGGGCATCGTCGCGGATAAGGCAATGGAGCTGGGTCGCTTCTTCCTTGCCATCTCGATGGCGGTTTTCGGGATTGATCACTTTGTCGCAGACAGCCTGGTCGCCGGCCTCCTCCCATCCTGGCTTCCCTGGCATTTCTTTTGGGCTTACCTTACAGGCTTCGGCTTCATCGCGGCCGCGGTGGCGATCGCCACCAGGAAGTACGTGCGCCTCGCGGCGATTCTTCTGGGGCTCATGTTTTTCTCGGTAGCGGTTCTCGTTCATGCGCCCCGCCTGGCCACTCATCTGACCGATAGCGACGAATGGAGCAGCGGATTCATGGCGCTAGCGATGGCTGGCACCGCTCTCGTCACATCCGGCATCGCCACGAACAGGGCAACCGCCCCAACTGGAAGCCTAACGGCGCGGAATGCGAGCCCGTCGTGTCCCGGTGGTTCGTGAGGGCGGGACAGCTTGGTGAGGGCGGGACAGCCTGAAAGGTCCGGAAGGGCCAAGCCAATGCCCAAACAGCCCTTAGCGCTTATGCGGCCGCGCTGCTGCTTCTCTGCGCCGCTGCCGCGTTGTGGGTTTTATTCTTGCTTCCCGGCGGGCGCCCTCTCCGCTTGGCCTCGGTCATCCAGCTTGGCGGTCTTCCCCGGCGGCGGACCCTTCCCAGCGCCAGCCGCTCCAGGCTTTCAATGGCGGATTGGAGCCGCAGGCGCTCCTCTCTTAATTCTTCAAGGATCTTGGCGACGTCCATATGCTCCCCCTCCGAGAGCGGAATCTCTCATCCCGCATTTGATGAGATTTCGGATGACTCCTTCGATTGTCCCCAGTATACACCGCGATTTTCATTGGGGTATACATTAATTTCAAGAATTAATATCAAGAGCAATCCAGTACTGAGTCTGGTGATTTATACCGGCGGTTTCGTTTCATCGAAGGCAGTACCTTGGATTGCGTTTGCGTTCCGGCGGCTGCTCCAGTAAGCATAGAACGGCAGTCCCAGCAGTATCAGGACAATCCCCATCAGCGATTCCCGAGGCGAGTCCCACAGCGTGGAAATAATGAATATACCCGCCACCAATACAAACAATATCGGCACGACCGGGTATCCAAGCGTGCGATAAGGGCGAGGTAAATCAGGCCGCTTTATCCGCAAAACGATCACAGCGGCGGTTGCCATGCCGTATAGAATCCAGCTCGCGAAAATTACGTATGTAAACAACTGGCGGTAGCTGCCGGAGAGCACCAGCAAGGCCGACCACGTGCAAAGAGCCAGAATGGAGACGCCCGGCGCGCGATGCTTTTCATCCACGCGGGCGATGGCGCGAAAGAAGTAGCCCTGGCGCGCGGCGGCGTAGGGCACGCGGGAGCCGGTCAGGATGGAGCCGTTGAGGGCGGCGAAGATACTGATCATGGCGGCAATCGAAACGCCGCCGGCGCCGGCGCCGCCCAGGATGCGGCGCATCATTTCCGCCGCCACGCGCGGGCTCGCTCCCACCGCTTCGGGAGATAGGACGCGAAAATAGGCGGCGTTGGCGAGCAGGTAAATGGCGATCACCGCCAGCGTGCCGCCTATGAGCGCGCGCGGCAGATTGCGTTGAGGGTCGCGCACCTCGGAGGCCACCATGGCCACGTTGTTCCACCCGTCATAAGCCCACAGCGCCGCCACCAGCGCCGCGAAGAAGCCCGCCGCGGTCAGCGGCGCGGCGGACACCGGCGCCGGCGCGTGCGGGCTGCCAAATCCCAGCCCGGCCACGATGATTCCCGCGATCAAAAACACCTTGACCGCGGTCACCGCGACCTGCACTTCGCCGCCCAGCTTGACTCCGAAATAGTTCAGCCACGCCAGCGCGGCAATCAGGCCGATCGCCAGCAACTGCCCCCAGTGGAAATCGAGCGGCGCTCCATGCGGCCCCAGCGGCAGCGGCAGCCGGTAAAACACGCCGTCCAGCGCCGGAAAGAAATTGGCGAGGTAATAGAAAAAGCCAGTGGCCAGGGTAGCGATGGAGCCGCTCTTGGCCACCCACATCTGCGTCCAGCTATACAGGAATCCCCACACCGGACCGTAGGCTTCCCGCAAGTAAGCATATTCGCCGCCGGCCTCTGGAATGGCCGCCGCCAGTTCGGCGTAGCTCAGCGCACCGGCCAGCGTGAGCAGGCCACCGAAGATCCATACCACGAACACCCAGCCGGGCGTGCCCACGCGCAGGATCATGTCGTGGGGAACCAGAAAGATGCCGCTGCCGATCACCGTGCCAATCACGATGGATGCCGCGGCCCATGGGCCCAAATCGCGCTTTAGTTCCATCCGAACCGCGGGTTTCATCGCATCCTCGCCAGCGCGCGTCCCAGCCACCACGCCGCCAGGCCGCAACTGAAAGTCACCGTGGCTCCAATCATGACATACCAGGTAAACGCGACCGGGGTTTCAAAGCGAACCACCAGTGCCGCCGTGAGGCCGGCAACCACTCCGGCGATGGCTGCCCATTCGCCCGGCCGCCGCGTGAGCACACCCAGCAGGAAAACGCCCAGCAGAGCGCCGGAAGGGATCGCGGCAATCGTCAGCCCGGCCTCGAGCACCGAGCGCGAGTGGCGCGCCGCGTAAGCAATCGTCACCAGCACAGCCGCCCATGCGATGGTGGCCAGGTGCGCGCGGCGCATCGCCCCGGCCTCACCACTCGATCCGGCCGCGCCGCCCAGAAAATCCACCACTACAGTCGACGACAGCGCATTCAGCGCCGCGCTCAGGTTGGCCATCGCCGCCGCCAGAATTGCCGCGATCGCGAGGCCAGCCAATCCGGGCGGCAGGCTGCTCCAGAGGAACTGGGGATAGATGCGATCGGCGGCTAGCGCAGTCTTGCCGCCGTAGTAAACCCAAAGCAGGACGCCGATCAGCAGAAACAGCGTGAACTGAAAGGCCACCAGCGCCCAGCTCGCCAGCAGCGCTTTGCGGCTGTCGCGCTGGTCGCGCGCGCTGAGCAGCCTTTGCACCATGAGTTGATCGGTGCCATGGCTGGCGGTGGTCAGGAAGCAGCCGCCCGCAATTCCGGCCCAGAACGTATACGGGCGCGCCAGGAATTCCATGGTGGGAGCGAAGTGAAAGTCGAAGATCGCGAACTTGTGGGCCGCTCCCGCCACGGCCGCCGCGTGCGGCCAGCCGCCCGGGATCTTTCCCAGTATCATCACCAGACTGAGCACCGCGCCGAACACGTAAAGGCACATCTGCACCACGTCGGTCCAGATCACCGCCGTCATGCCGCCTTCGAAGGTGTAGAACAGCGTCAGCCCGGCGATGAGAACGATGGAGGCCATTTCACCGGTTCCCAGCACGATGGAAATCACCAGCGAGACCGCAAACACCCGCACTCCCTCCGCCAGCGCGCGCGTCACCAGGAAGATGGCCGCCGTCAGCTTGCGTATGCGCTCACCGAACCGCCGGCGCATCAATTCATATGCGGTGAACATCTCGCCGCGGAAATAGTGAGGCAGAAAAAGAGCGGAGATCAGGATGCGGGCCAGCAGGTAACCGAGCACCAGTTGCAGGAATCCCATGTTGCCGGTAAAGGCCAGGGCCGGCGTGCCGACGATCGTCAGCGTACTGGTTTCGGCGGAAACGATGGAGAGCGCGATGGCCCACCACGGGGCCACGCGGCCTCCCAGAAAGTACTCGCGCAGTCCTTTCTCGCCGGTGCGGAAGTGCGCGCCAAACCAGGTGATACCGGCCAGGTAAGCGAGAATGACGGCCAGATCGAGAAAATGCATGCGCAGGGCGAACTCCAGGATAGCGTTGATTTGCCGTGATTTGTGTTCGGAACCACGGATCTCCAGTTCTCGGCGGGCACCTTATCGGCGCGATCGGCCATAAGCACGTTTAGAGCGAGTTCACCGGTATCAGTACAAAGCGCTCAATCTCGATGTGGGCGCTCTTGTCGACTCTGTTGCGGTCGCGGTGGAATAGGATCTCGAATTCATCGAACCGCCGCAACTCGGGCGCTGTGGGAATGGAGAACTCGAGGGTCTCGCGAACGGGCAGGCTGCCTGGAAATGATCTCACCGGACTCATCCCGAGGCTCTGCCAAGGTCGTCCCCGCCGCCCCGTGTCGATGAGGATGAGTTCCAGGGCAACCGTTCCCGGATCGTGGTCCGCATTCCAGATGGCGACCTGGATCGTGCGGCAGCACCGCAGGCCGATGGGTTGGTCCAGCCTGTGGTGCGCCTCCATCTCCAGGGGAGCGTGGTCGGTGGTGCTGAACGCAAGCGATGCTGGACTTCCTCGTCGAAAGAACGAGCCGTAGGGAGGCCGCGTGTTGGGCGCCCGGAACATCCAGTACTGGCCGGAAAAGGGAATACCCAGCGGGTGGGTGGCGCGCGAAGAGCAGCTGACTCCGGAAAGAATGGGAGCGACCAGCGTGGTCTCGGGGCTGACCTCCGGCCACAGGATCACGCCGGGGAATTCGTTGTCGCCGACTCTTCCAATATCGCCAGAAGGTTCATAGCGCGGAACAGCCACCGGCGACGGCCCGTGCGTACCGGATGCCTTCCGCGGCGTGCGTGGCCCGCGGCCGTAGAGCGACTGCGAGAGCAGAGCTCGCGCCGTTCCCAGCAACCCGGGGTTCGGCCAGTAAATCGAATCTCCCGACCGGTGGTATTCGCGCATCGACCCGCGTGTCAAAGTGCCTACTGTCAAGCCGGCAGCCAGCAACACCGTCAGCAGGGAGGCTATGGTGGAAGCCGGCAATTCCCAGGGCTTTCCCTGAGGGATCACTCCGGCAGCCAGGCCGAACGCCGTCAGTAATGCCGCGCTCAGGGCGAAACAGGCGGCGCCCAGCAGAGGGTAGCGCATCATGACCGCAACCGTGCCAGCCTGGAGCGACAAGGCCAGTGTCAATTTGGGAGCTAATTGTTTGAAGAGAGCTGGTGAAGGGTGAGCGTAATCTTCAAATAGTTGATGCACGCTGGGCGCTGGCAGCGGCCGCTCCGGTTCCCCTTGTGCGAACTTCCATTCCGAATAAAGAACTCGGGTAGCGCCGACTACCACGATGAGCCAGGCAACCATGGCCGCCGGGGAGTACTCGGCCAGCAGGATCGCGGCTGGAGTAAACCAAACAGCCATCGTGGAGGTGCGCAGGAGAGTGCGCCCAGTCTGGGCCGTGATCGGCTCGGCACACAGGAAGTGCAAGCCGGCGAACATGCCGGAGCAGCAGAACCAAGCCAGCAACGAGAGTCCCAACACCCATCCGATCGTGATCGGCACAGGGTCCAGAGACAACACCACAGCCCAGACAACGCAGCCGGTGACGAACAGACTTGCTATCTGCGCGCCCAGCGTAAAGTAACTTCGAAAATGGGACAACCCAGGCTCCGTGCCGAACAGAGTCTCGGTCATCCCCTGTTGGACACCGAGGTGGCGTTACAGGTTCCCGACGCGCGTTGCATCGCGATCGGCAAGCGTTGCATCGACGGCCGACCGCGGATCGAGGCGATTCTGACAGCGTTGATTTGCTATGATTTGTGTTCGGAACCTGACGGTCCGAATCGGAGTCGAATGTCTAGTGGCGTTCGCTCCGGCAAGGCAAGGCTCCGGTGTGGCGAGGCTTCGTTGCCGGGCTGCGGATCGGGTAACAAGGTTGCGAAACGGCGTTGAGCGGTTCATTATTCAATACCAAATGGGAAACCATTCAGGAGGAGCAAGTGCATCATCTCTCATCTAAGACTCGGGGCGGCTTGGCGGCAGCGGCGCTGATGGCCGCCCTGGCAGGCGGTTTCGCCAGGCCTGCCCGCGCCCAGGCGGCCGCGCCGGCGCCCAATGCCCCCGCCCAGGCGGCCGCACCGGCGCCCAATGCCCCCGCCCAAAAGACCGTGAAGGACCAGGGCGAATATGACATCTACAACGAGGTCACCAAGGATATGCTGGCGAAGAATTTCGCCAAAGCGATCACCGACCTCGACACCTGGAAGCAGAAGTACCCGGCTTCGGACTTCAAGGCGGATCGCTCGGTCTTTTACATCCAGGCCTACGCGGGCGGCGGCCAGCCCGCGAAAGCGTTGGACGAAGCCGGCGCGCTCATGGCGAAGGATTTGAAAGCCACCCTCAACGACAAGAACGGGCCCAACCAGCAGTTGACGGTTCTGTTCACCGCCGCCACGGCGATCCTCCGTGTACCCAATCCGACTGCCGACGAGTTGGCCACCGCGGCCCAAGCCGCGCAGCAGTTGATGGATTACGATGCCAAGCCGGCGGGCGCCACTGACGCCGACTGGGCGGCCGCGCGCGCCCAGATGCAAGCCGCTGCCAAGGGATCGCTCTTCTACATGGCGATGAAGCCGGGCCAGGATGCCGCCGACAAGAAGGACTGGCCCGCGGCGGAAGCGGGGTTCCTGGGCGCCCTCAAGCAGTATCCCGACAGCTCCCAGGTTGTTTACCAGTTGGGCCGCAGCGAGTTGGCCCAACAGGCCTCCAACCCGGCCAAGATTTCTCAGGGCATGTATGAGATTGCCCGCGCCGTCAGCATCGATCCGGCCAAGAGCGATTTCGCCGATCCCAGCCTGCGCGCCCAGGTGGACACTTACCTGAAGAAGGTCTACACGCAGTACCACGGCGCAGACGAAGGACTGGATCAGCTCAAGCAGCAGTCGCTGGCCGCGCCCACTCCGCCGGCGGACTTCCACATCCTCAGCGCCACCGAGGTCTACGTTGCCAAGCAGAAGGAGTTTGCCGCGAAGTACCCCGAGCTGGCCCTGTGGATGAACATCAAAGCCGCGCTCACCGACACCAATGGCGAGCAGTACTTCAAAGACAGCATGAAGGATGCCCCCATACCGAAGCTGAAAGGCACGCTGGTGGAAGCCAAGCCGGCCTGCCGCCCCAAGGAATTGCTGGTGGCCGTGCCGCTGCCGGACGCCAAGCCGCCCTACACCACCGAAATCGCCCTGAAACTGGATGCGCCGCTCCCCGGCAAGCCGGACGAGAACCTGGAGCTGTCCTGGACCGATGGCGCGCCGTCTGCGTTCACTAAGGACCCGTTCCTGCTGACGGTGGATGTCGAGAAAGCCAAGATCGATGGCTTGAAGACCACCCCCTGCGCCCCGCCCCCGGTACACCATCCGGTGCCCAAGAAGAAATCCTGATTATGCAGGGCAGGCCGCCTGCCTGCCCTGTTCCGCGGCCCCTCGAAGCTGAACACCGCAAAATACGCTAAGTATAGTTGCGCCCGCGCGAGCGTTCCGCTATACTCCGCAAGTACCACACTTCAAATGGATGACAAACGGTGTGGGCAGTAGCGGGCAGGAGGCGTACGTGGAGAAACTTGATCGAGCTTGGGGTAGGACGACGACCGCAGTCCTGGCTGGTCTGTTGGTCGCGGCGGGCCTTGTTCAGGTGGCCGGCGCCCAAAGTGCTCCAGTCGAGAAAAAGTATAAAGACGGCGAGTTTGACATCTACAGCGCGGCTGCCAAAGACGTCAACGGCGGCAATTTCGCGCAGGCCATCAAAGACCTCGACACCTGGAAGCAGAAGTATGCCGATACGGACTACAAGACCGAGCGCCAGACCCTTTATATCACGGCTTATTCCGGAGCCGGCCAGTTCGACAAAGCCGTGGACGCAGCGGCTCCTATGATCACGGCCGGGGTGGACACCGTGTTCCCCGATCCTAAGACCGGCGCCGCCGACGCGATCCGGGTGCTCTTCGTGGCGGCCGCTGCTATCGTGCACATCCCCAACCCGAGCGCCGAGCAACTGGCGATCGCGGGCAAGGCGGCCCATCAGTTACTGGATTACAATCGCAAGCCGGCAGGCGCCGACGGGAAGCCGATGAGCGACGAGGATTGGGCCAAAGCGCGCATCCAGTTGCAGGCTCCGGCCAAGGCGGCTCTCCTGTACATGGCCATGCTGCCGGGAAACCAGGCCCAGGCTAGCGGTCAGGCCGCCGAGAAGCTCGCCAAGACCCAGACGGGCGCTGACCGTGACGCCGGCATGCAGAAGGCCATGCAGCAGTATGAGGCAGCCCAGGCGGCTTATGCCAAGGCGCTGGGCGATTATCCGGACCAGACCGCCATCTCTTACAACCTGGCGCTGTCGCTCAGTTCCCAAAAGAAGAATTCCGAAGCCGTCTATGAGTTCGAGCGCGCCGCGGTTCTCGACGCGACGCTGGGCGGAACCCAAGCCGAACCGGGCAAGATCCAAACCTTCGCCGACAATGCTTACGTCAAAGTCCACGGCAGCGATGAAGGTCTCGGCCCGCTCAAGGACCAAGTCAAGCTGGCGCCGCTGTGGCCGGCTGGTTTCCACATCAAGACCGCCACCGAGATCGCCGAAGAAAGAGAGAAGGAATTCGAACAATCTAATCCGGAGCTCTCAATGTGGATGAAGATCAAAGCCGCGCTGAGCGACAGCAACGGAGCGCAATACTTCGAAGAAATCAAGGGCGCCGACGTCCCGAAGCTGAAGGGCAGGCTGATCGATGCCAAGCCTGCCTGCAAGTCCAACACTCTTCTGATCGCCGTGCCGCTTCCGGATGCACAGGGACCACCCGTCGCCGAAATCGCCCTCAAACTGGATCCGCCGCTCACCGGCAAGCCGGCGCTCGATACAGAGGTGGAGTGGAAAGGCTTACCTAGCGCGTTCACGCAGTCTCCGTTCCTGCTCACCATGGACACCGACAAGGCCCAGATTGATGGGCTGAAGGTCACCCCCTGCACGACGCCGCCGGCGCGCACAGGAGCGAAGAAGAAATAAGGTGGGGCAGGTCCCCGACCTGCCAACAGCCGCCTTACTGCAAGTCTTGATTCAGCACCGCGGCCAGGCGGGCGCCGGCGCGTTCGATCTGCAGTTCGATCAGGGCGTCGGCCCGGCGCTCGTAATCCGCGCTAATCACCAGTGGCACCCCTGGCGCGGCGTTCGGCAGCTTGCCGTAGACCATCTGCTGTGCCAGCTTGTGAGCTTGCTCCGCCCAGTCGCTCACAGTGCCCTTGGCGAACTTCTTGCGGCGGCGCGCGGACGCAGCGGAAAGCCGGGCGAACAAGTCATCTTCTTTTCCCATCCGCGTCAGCAGGCCGCTGTCCCACAGGCCGTGCAGGTTGCCGGGCTGGTCGTGGAACACGATGTGCACGTCGTTACCGCCGCGATCTCCGTTGTTGGAACTGTGCAGCGGCTGATGCATGTCACCGACGAAGTGGACGACGAACATCAGCGCCTCGCGCCGTTGGTCCGCCGCCAGGGCCGGGTTCCGCAGCTTCGCCCGCATAGCCGCAATCGCCGCAATCACGCAATTGCCATTGGGGCAATCCCGCGCCATGTCCAGGCCCGGCTTGTCGATGGGGATGTCCACATAGTGCCAGGGCCCAGTCTCCGGACGGTTCCGCCGGATTTGATCCGGCCAACTGGATACCGAGGCCATGGTGCTTCCCGGCCCCAGAATCTCGGCTACCCGCGTCCGCGCTGCAGCCGTCAACTGGGCTTCGGCGATCCTGGCAACCAGCTCATGGCCTTCCGGACCCCAGGCAAGGGCCGGTAAGCCGGCGCACAGCAGCGCCAACAACCCGTATTTGCGCATTTCTCCGCAAGGGTAACACAGGATGCGAAACATTCCGCCCGCGTCCTCGTCATCCAAGTGTGACGGTATTGAAACGCACGCTGTCGATCGCAACCGCGCTTGGGGTGGGCGCGCTTCTGGTCTTGACGGGCGCCGCGGCGGTGTTTTGTCAGGCGACTTTGCACGTGCCCAGGCGCGCGCCCGGCAATCTGGCACTGGCGCAAACGATTTATCCCGGCGCGGCCTGGCGGACTGTCAGTATACGCGCCATCGACGGTGCCGTGCTCGAAGCATGGTTCGTCGAGCCCAGTGCAAAACCAAGCGGCAGGTGCGTGGCCGTGCTGCATGGCATTGCCGATTCCAGATCCGGCGCCGCGGGATTTGCGCCGATGTTCCTCGCCGAAGGCTACGCCGTCCTTCTGCCCGACAGCCGGGGGCACGGACAGAGCGGCGGCGAGTTCGTCACCTACGGGCTCCTGGAAAAGCGCGACGTCCTGGAATGGGCGCACTGGATGCGAAGCGAAGGCTGCGCCGAGATCTATGGCTTGGGCGAATCGCTGGGAGCTTCCATCCTGATTCAGGCAACAGCCATCCAGCCGGCGTTCAGGGCCGTCGTGGCCGAGTGCCCTTTCGCCGATCTCAGGGCCGCGGGAGAATCGAGAATTCAGGGGATGCTGCCACTGCCCGGCTGGATCTCCGAGCCGGCTGCGCGCGTCATCGTCGCAAGCGGCATCGCCTACGCCAAGCTGCGTTATGGGTTGGATTTCGGAGAGGTGTCGCCGATAGCCGCGATGGAACGGACCAATACACCGATTCTCCTGATTCATGGGATGGCGGATCGACGGACGCCGTGCTGGCATTCTCAGCGATTAGCCCAGGCCAACGCGAGCGCCGTTCTCTGGCTGGTTCCACATGCCGATCACGTGCGCGCCAGGTCCGCCGATCCCAGCGGTTTCCGGCTGCGAGTGCTCGACTGGTTTGCGCGGCACTGATGCCGGTCTGTAAGCCTTAGGTGATGCCAGCGGCGACCCCGCTCCCTATGGTCGCGGCTCCGAAAAACCCGCACCGGAGCGCGACCGCGCATCGGAGCCGCGACCAAAGGGAGCGGTCATCGGCCAAGCGTTCAGCCGGCGAGCCCCGCGCAATCCGACGGCCCGTGGACGCCTGTCCGCAGGCTCTTCCGCAACATCGCGCTGTTGTCCTGCTGATCGTCGTCGTCGGTCTCGACGTAAAGGTGCACGTAATAGCTGGCCAGGCCGCAACCCACCAGCAGCACCAGCAGGATTCCCAGCCAGCGCAGCGTCTTGCCGTTCCAGGCGCGCTCGCCGGCAACCGCGGCTGCGGTCGCTTTGACCACCGAGAACGCCGCTCCGCCGCCCAGCAGCAGCTTCAATTGCCACGCCATCAAATCGAGGTGGCTCTGCCCGCCCACCTGGCTCCACAGCACGAAAACAGCGATCAGCGCGATCAGAAACTGGGTGGCGTAAGCGAGGCGAAGGAGGGGCACGGGCATCTGGCGCCGAACCTCCATCTTACGCGATTGGAAGTGCGGGCAGGAGTCAGACGACAGAAGTCGGGAGCCAGAAGACAGAAGACAGAAGTCAGAAGTCAGAAGTCAGAAG
>Ga0181520_10008068_pt1 | contig 15148 bp, 10 predicted proteins | sample PEATcosm2014_Bin_29_FD_132451 | JGI IMG/M metagenome (GOLD analysis project Ga0181520, IMG submission 132451) | Peatland microbial communities from MTU Mesocosm Facility, Houghton, MI, USA - PEATcosm2014_Bin02_30_metaG | ecosystem: Environmental > Terrestrial > Soil > Wetlands > Peat | place...
CCCGAGCCGATCAATGTGACATCGTGACCCATACGACCCAGGCGCGAGGCGATTTCCTCAAAGGCCACCTCCGCGCCGCGATTGACGCGATGCAATCCGGGCAACGCAAATAGAATGCGCAGTGGAGATTTAGCCACAGAGCACACAGAGGTCACCGAGGGAGATGAACTGTATTCATTTGGCGGGGGCAATGCCCGCCGGTTCTTTGGCGCGTCCAACACTCCGCACAGCAGCGTCAGCACCTGTCGCTGGGTTGCATATTCCGGCGAATCGCGGCGGCCGGTGAGCGTTAACTTAGTGACGCGCAGGGCCGCGGCCGTGATATCGACGACGCGCGCGATGGTCGCAGCCGGACGGCCGAAGCACTTTTGCTGAAGCAGGTAGCGGGCCTGCCACATCAGGGCATTGCGTTGCCGCGCGGCCAGCCGTTTGGGATCGCTGGAACCGCCGCCCAGGTGTGTGATCGATGTACCGGGGTTGTAATGGCAGCGATATCCATGCCGCCAGACGCGGTGGCAGAATTCGATGTCCTCGCCGTAAAAGAAGAAATCCTCGTCCAGCGGACCGACCTGCTTGAGGACCGATCCGCGAATGAACAGGAAAGCGCCGCCGAGCCAGTCGACATCGCGTCGCACCGCGCGGCGGTCCCACGCGGCATCTTCCAGGTCGCAGCCGGCAAACATGGTTGGCAGCAGCCAGGGCAATCCGAGCGACATCGCCGCCAGGCGCATCGGTGCCGGGAAACGCCTGGCGGTGGTCTGCGCCGACCCATCGGCACTGCTCAGTAGGCAACTCATCACGCCGATGCCGGGCTCTCGCTCCATGCAGTCGTAACAGAATCTCAAGACGCCCGGATGGGCGACGGTGTCGCTGTTGAGTAGAAGCACATAGCGGGAATCGCCGGCGATTTCGATGCCGCGGTTGTTGCCGTAGGCGAAGCCGCCGTTGCGATCGAGCCGCGCCAGCCTCGCCCACGATGACCAGCCGTTTTGTTCGATGGCGTTCTGAATCGCCTCCGGCGAGCCATCGCCGCTGGCGTTGTCCGTGACGACGACGCGCACGGCAGGCAAGTCGCCGATCTGGCAGGCCAGCGATCGCAGGCAGTCGATCGTCAGTTCGGCCGTGCGGTAGTTGACGATGATGATCGAGAGATCGGCGGTCATAGTGGCCGGGTATCGGAGTCCGTGCAGAGTCGCGGCCAGACCTGCGGCGGCGGGGCGGCGGGATCATCGATATGGGCGCATTGCAGGAGATGCCTCACGCGGGCCTCGAAGGTTCTTTCAAAGGTGTGCTGGGCGGCGAAATCGCGGGATTTGGCGGCGGCGGCGGCGATCTGCGGCCGGGCCCGGTCCAGTTCCGCGATCCGCTCGGCGAGGCGCGCGACGTCGCCGCTGGGGGTCGGCCAGCCGACGCCCGACGCGGCGCACAGGCCGGCAAACGCCTCGTTGTCGAAGCCGACGATCGGCGTTCCGCAGGTCATCGTTTCCAGGTACGTACACGACGGATCGCCCTGCGGATGGCAGTTGATGAACAGATCGGCTTCGCGGCGCACCAGGGGCACCAGTTGGGATTCAAAATCGAGTACGCCGCGAAACCAGACATGCCCTTCCAACCCGGCGGCTTCGATTTGCCGCTGCATCGATTCGCGCAGCGGACCGTCGCCGCAAATGGTCAGGGTGAACACCACTCCGCGGCGCAGAAGATCGATCGCCAGCGGCACCAGCAGATCAGCGCCCTTCATCGGAATCAGGCGCCCGGAAAACGCCAGTCGCAGCGGTCCGCCGGTCAACAGTTCGCCGGTGCGCTGCGCGAGTTGCTCGTCGGTGGCGAGCATCGACTCGGTGCAGCGCGTGTCGAAATAGAGGATCGAGTGCGGGTTGAGTCTGCGATAGTCGTTGAAGGTCGGCGTGCCGTTGCATTGCAGTCCGGCCGCCAGCGGGATTGCGGCCCGGCATATTTGTTCAGCGCGGCAGACCTTGCGGTAGCGGACCCACCGGCGGACGGGATTGGGCGTCGTCGCGTCAATGATCTGCCGTCGCGTGCGCTGGCTGTATTCGCTGATGTAGACCAGGGGTGTCGACAGCTCGCGGCACAACGGCGCCCATGCGGCCTGCGAGGGGTCGAGACTCCCCAGCACCAGGCCGGCCTCGGCCAGCAGCGGGCGGCACTGTTGCAGATTCGTGAACTGCACGATGTGCACGGCAAAGGGCAGGCTGGCCGGATCGCATTCAACGTGATCCAGATTCGTGTCGGGCGAGGTGGCGATTTGCGCGGCGACGGCGACCTTGCCCGGCCAGCGCCGGCAATAAAAGGACATGCCCTCGATGAACTTTTCGGTCAGAACGATCTTGCCGCCTTCGCGCATCGGCACGCGAAGCATCGGAGCCACCAGAAGCAATCGTCGCTCGTTCATCGGAGGACCATGTATGGCAAAGCCCGGACGAGACGGCCCGCCCCGGCCGCTGTGCTAACGCCGCTGAAACGCGGGGCGGGTGAGTCGTCCGCCGGTTGGAAACGGGGCCGGTTCGGGGAATTCCGCCGGCGGTTGCAGCGACGATGTTCCATCCGGCCGCCATAAGGGAACGGCCACGCGGACCGCGACAGATTCCAGTGCGCCCGCGCCGGCCAGTCGCCAGCCGCCGGCACAGACGCTGACCAGCCCGCCGGCCGCCAGCACAAACAGCGGGTTGGGCATCGCGTTCATGAGGTTGTCGAACATGAACAGGCCCACGATGCACGCCAGGGACGACGCCCAGACCATGGTCGCGGCGCTGTCGCTGATGCGTTTGGCGATCTGGTCCCAGATCCAGACCAGCAGCCAGCCCTGCCCGACGATAGGAATGACGCTGAGGACTCCCGGCCCACCGCCGTGGGAGAAGCGATCCCAAATCCAAAATCCCCTGCCGCCGCGAATGAAGAACCAGAGGGGCAGCAGCATGGCCAGCGTGAGAGATATCAGGCCGATCAGCCCGTGCTTGCCCAGCACGATGACCCACATGCCGTCGGGGATGCCCATGAAGCCGCCGCCGATCGGATCGCGCGGGAACCAGTTGGTGGAGGCGTAGCCTTCGATCGGCCGCTGCATTGCCTTGGCGACGAACAGGTTTTCGTTGGTTAATCGCGTTTGCAGGGAGGCGGCGCGATCGAGGCTGTAGTGGCGGATGAAGCTCACCATCGATTGGCCGGAGAACAGCCCTTCGGCGCGCGTGACCATGTAGAGCGGCGGTATCAGGAGGATGGCCACCAAAGCCCAGGGCGAGCGGGCGGTGCGCACCATGACGACGGTTGCCACGCCGCAGAGCATCCAGATGGTTGCGCCCATGGAATGGCAGAAGAACGTGGTGACCATGAGCATTACCATCGCCCAGAACATGGTGATGCCGAAGAGACGCACGCGCACCTGTCCAAGCCACAGGCCCGCGGCGACGACGGTCGCCATTCCCATAAACATCGCCAGCGCCAGCCCGTGCTGCATGAAGACCATGGGCCGCCATGCGTCCTCGCGGCGGGTCTGGCTGAAATCGTGCTGATAGAAGCCGTACAATTTCGCGTGAAGCTGGGGGCTCATGCGGACTTCCCACAGGGTCAGCGGCATGTAGAGCAGTGCGCCAAGGACAATCCCGACCGCCAGATCCCCCAGCGATGAGCGATCCGTGAAATAGATGCGGGCCAGGAAATACGGCAGGCCCCAGACGCCGATCCACTGGTTGGTGATCGTCGCGATCGCGTCGTACATCCCCAGGTGATTCATCAGCGAACTGAAGATCGGGCAGATCGACCACACAAGCATGGGAATGTCCCACAGTCGCCATTTGAATTGCGACAAACGATCGAAATCGAACAGAAACGTCGCCAGCAAAACGGCCAGGCTCGGCATCGTGATCTTCGACAGATCCAGGATGCCATGAAGATGGATGCTGCCCATCGGCAGGAACAGCCAGCCGATCAGATACGCCGCAATGCAGGCCCGATGCGGGCGCAGGAATTGATACAGCGCCAGCACGGCCGGCACGTAGAGGATGAGCACGAGATAGCCGATGAAGCTCATTTGCATGATTCGGCCGCCTCCCTGACGGGGCATGCTCGTGCGATCTTGTCGAGCAAGACACGTTCCATTTCGTCGACCGAGCGGCTCCAGGAGTGCCCCGATGCTACGGCAAACGCCAGGTCGGAACATTCCCGCCATTGCGCGGATGACATAGTTATATACCGAACGATCTGCTGTGCCATTGCCGAAACATCCTCAAATTCGACCAGACTGCCGCCGCCACCGATAACCAGTTCCGGCGCTGCTCCGACCGGCGTTGAAATCACCGGCGTGCGACAGGCCATTGCTTCGAGGATCGGCAATCCGAAGCCCTCGGATCGGCTGCCGACCAGCCAGGCATCGCAGGCCGAATAGATATCGCCAATCCGCTCCTGCGGCGGATGCCGATAAAATCGCGTGCCCTGGGGCGGGAGAAGATCATCGAGCGGATCTTCGTTTCCGAACGCCACCAGTTGCAAATCAGCGATTTCCCGCCGGGCCATTTCCACCGCCTGCATCGTCCATCGGCATCCCTTGAACGGCTGGGGTGAATAGAGCATACCCACCGTCGGCGCCGGCCGCTTCTCCCGCGGCGGCGTTTGAAACTGTTCCAGATCGACGCCGTTGAATACGCACGCCGCGTCCCGGCAACCGAATTTTGTGCGCATCATCTCCGCCAGCCATTGCGACACACAAATCTTGAATAGCGGCAGGCGATACGCGGCATCGACATCGGCGATGGTCGATTCGCCCAGCCCCCAATCCTCATAATGCTGCACAAGATGGCATTTGATTCCCTTGGCCGGCGATAATGCCGCCACCCACGGCGCCGTTCGCCACCATGTCGCCATGACGATATCGGCATCGGGGAGATCGTCATCCGCGACCGGCCGATAACGTTCGATCACGCGATGCGGCACGCCGGTTCCGTCCAGATGCGATGGACCCAGGACCGTCTCGGCGGGCATGCGGCGATCGCGCACCAGCGACCTGGCCACGTCGCGCCAGCCCGGCGGCGGCAGGGGGGTGGACACGACGGTGACATCGTGGCCCCTTTTCATAAGCTGCTGCGCATGAATCGCGACGACGCGGGCGCCTCCCGACATCTCCGCGTGATGCAGCACGATATTGATCCGCATTCTCATCACGCCCATCCCGCCAGTTTCTTGACGGCCCGCCACGGACCGCCCAGCACCGAAGCGCCCAGTGCCACGCGAATTTCTTTCCAGATCGGCCGGGACATTCCGTAATAGCATCCGCCGTTGAGCGCGAACACCCGGCCGGCGTTCATGTGGCGCTCGATGTCGATCCGCGCCAGGTATTTCTCCCGCGCCCTCACCAGCCGCTGGCCGGTGAGGTTGGTGTGAAACACCGTCCATGTCGGGTCTTCGATTTTGACCAGCGTGTATTGCCCGTGGTTTTGAATGTAGCGTTCGAAGGCGACCTCGACGAGATAGCGGTGTTGGCCATTGGCATCGGCCGGGCCGGCGCCGCGGAAGCCGCTGGCGATGTAGTCGCCGGCGAATTCCTGCATGGCGGCGATGAAGCGGTCGCGTCTCATCAGGGCGAAATTCTCGCTGCATTTGTCGCTGAAATACCAGCCGGGCCAGGCATCGTGATGCTTGCTGGGGATGTTGAACGATCCCCCGATGGCGAAGGTGTCGTCGCGATCGAGATAGTCGATCGCCTCGGCCAGCCAATTGTCGTGGCCCTGCCGGAAGGGCAGCGTGTCGCTCTTGAACCACAGCAGATACGGCCTGCTGGCAATGGCGCCGGCCGTGTGTTCCTGAATGAAGCAGAGGTTCTTGCTGTTCTCGGGATGGTCGTTGCGAATCACTTGCAATTTGTCGATTTTCCCGGCCGAGAAAAGATCCCAATAGACTCGCTGCGTCGCCGGATCCGATCCGCCGTCGACCAGGACGACCTCGCCCGGCTTGGCGCCCAGGAAATTGAACCAGTCGCCCAGCACGTCGGCCAAGACCTCGGCATTGCCGAAGTTGGCGGCGACCATCGATACCGAGTTTCGTGCCGTTGCCGCATCCATCATGGCGTATCGTTCCTCTTACCAGCCGCTTACCATCCGCGAGCCGCGCACAGCGCCAGCAGCCACGACTGCGCCGACCACGGCTGCCGCGCCAGCGACCACGCCGCGTGCCGCCGCGCCGTCGCCACATATCCCGATCGCAATGCCCACCACGCCCAGCGCCGGTGAAAATCCACCGGGCGATCGGACAGCACGGCCGGCGTGGCATCCTTCATCTCGCCCATTCCGCGCCGCGCATAGGCCTCCTTCAATATTGCCTCCGAATCCTTCCACAACTGCCGCGCCTGCGAATGGCATGTGCTGGCCACGTGCTGGCGATAGTGAAAGAGAATCTCCGGCACATTGGCCAGTTCCCCTCGCTCCGCCAGACGCAGGAACAAATCCTGATCCTCGCACGTCGCGTAGCGCACATCATAACCGCCGGCCGCTCTCACGGCATCGGCGCGCATCATCACCGAGGGATGCACGATCGCCGACCCGCGACGTTCCAGATAGGCCGTCACGATCTCCTTATGCGTTTGCTCGAGGCTCCAGGTTCGCAGCGGCTGGCCCTGATCGTCGATCATCATCACCCGGCAACCCACCGCCACGCATTTGGGGTGAGCGGCCAGGTAATCGGCCTGCACGCGCAAACGATCGGGCAGCGAAACATCGTCGCCGTCCATGATCGCCACCAGCGGCGCCCGCGCCATCGACAGCAGCGCGACCCGGCTGGGCGTAATGCCATGATTCGGCCAGCTTACCAGACGAATCCGCCCGTCACCGGCGGCAAATTCCTCCAGAATCCGCTGCGAATCGTCCGTCGATCCATCGTTGAGAATGATAAATTCAAAATCCGTCAGCGTCTGGGAAAGAATGCTCCGGACCGCTTCGGCAAGATGTGCGTGGGAATTATACACCGCCATGAGAACGCTCACGCGCGGCTCGGACACGGCCGATGGCCAGCGCTCCTTTGACGGCGTCGGGGGACCATCCGGCTTGATCGGCTGATTCACCGGCCAGACCATCGCCCGCGCCGCCAGCTTCCAGCCGTCGCCGGACCAGAACCGGCCGGCGATTCCCTTCAAGCCGTAAATCAGCGCGGTCCGACCCTGGCCCATGTGAAAAGCCGACCAGCCCAGGTCGTTCATGTAATCGCATGCGGATCGGTGGCTTCCGTCCGGCCGCCACAGGGCGCTGGCGTCAAATGTCCCGGCGATGCCCCGGCGTGCCCAGGCTTCTTTGCAGGCTTCGTGGGCGCGCTGGCGTTGGATCAATCCGTTGCGCTCGCTCACCGAATTGGGATGAATCCGATAATGCAGCACCGCGCGCGGCACGTTCGCCAGTTGCCCGATCTCGCCCAGCCGCAACCACAGGTCCAAATCCTCGGCCGGCCAGAAGGCCTCGCGATAGCCGCCGATCTTCTCGATGGCCTCGCGGCGCATCAGGGCGCTGGGATGGCAGATGGCGCCGTGCCCGCCGAGGATCAGCGATGTGATCGACTCATGATCGGTGGGGGGATTGACCTTGCGCAGCGCGCGCCCGGCCGGGTCGATCAGGATTTGGCCGCCGCCGATGCAGACGATTTGCGGCTCGCTCAGTAACTGTTTGAGTTGGATTTCCAGCCGCTCCGGCAGCGAAACATCGTCGGCGTCCATGCGGGCGATGAACCGGCCGCGTGCGGCGGCAAGGGCTTCGTTCAGGCTGGCCGTCATGCCGCGGTTTTCATGTTGGATCAGGTGCAGACGAGGGTCGGTCGCGGCCAGGTCACGCAGGATTTGGCCCGTGCCATCGGTCGAGCCGTCGTCCACCACGATCAATTCGAGATCGCGGAAGGTCTGCTGCAGAATGCTGGTCACGGCCTGGGTGACGAATCGCTCGGCGTTGTAGGCCGGCAGGAGAACCGAGATGGTTGGGGCGGTGTCACTCATGTGTCCGAACCGGTCAATGATAGCTCGGCGGCCAGATCGGGGGCGGGCATGGCGAAACCGGGCCGTGGCGAGGCCGGATCGCACGCCCATCGGTAAACGCGGACCACCTGTGCCGCCTTGGCCGCCCAGGTGAATTGCCGCCGTGCCCGACGCATGGCAGCGGCGGATTTTGCATCCACCCGCCGCGGATCGGCCGCCAGTTCCGACAGGATCGCGCCCATTCGCCCGACGATTTCTTCTCGCGGCCCGATCGGAATGCGAAACCCGCTTCCCTCGCTGACCAGCTCGCCCGGCCCGCCGTAATCGACGACGATGGGAACAACCCCCACCGCCATGGCTTCCAGCACCGCCGCGCCGCCAAATTCGCGAATGCTGGGAAACGCGAAGACATCGGACTGGGCCAGCCGCTCGGCCAGTTTTTCATGCGGGACGAAGCCCGACAGCGTCACATTTTCGCCGATGCCCAGTGACTGGATCATCCGGCGCAGGTCGTTCATCAGCGGGCCGTCGCCGACGATTTCGAGCGTCAATTTGTTCCGGCGAAGCAGATCGGCCGCGGCCTGCACGAGCATGTCCGCGCCTTTGTACGGCACGAGCCGGCCGACAAAGATCGCCCGCAGCGGGCTGGTTGCTCTTCGAGTTCGCGTCACGATAAAGCGATCCGGATCGATGGCGTTTTCCGCGATGTAAAAGCACTTGCTCCGCCAGGTCGCGGGCATCTGGGCGAATGTGTCCCTCGACCCGACCAGAATCGCGGCGGCGTTGCGGCGGGTCGCGTGGTAGCCGGGCAGGAGTTTGTAGGCATTGCGAATGTAGCTCAGCCATTCACGCTCGCGACGGCGGGCGGAATCAAACCCGGCCGGCCATGGCACGCCGCCGTTCAGCGGCCCAATGACAAACGGCACGCCGGCTCTGCGGCAGCGCCCGGCCAGCAGGCTGGGCAGCGTCGGACTGAGCGGTGTCAGGCGATGCACAATATCGAACTCGCCCCGCGCGATGCGCGGACCGAATTCACGCCAGATCAATTGCTCGAAATAGGGATAACTCAACGCGGCCAGCGCCATGCCGGTGGTCCAGCCCGCACCGGCGCCGCCGCGAAGAAATGTGGCCAGTCGATGGATCGGCCGGGCCACTGCTTCGGAGTTGATGGCGGTGAAATCCCGTCCCTCCTGCAACCCCGCATCGAGCAGGGCGTCGCGATTGCGCACCTGCGTCACCAGGTGGGCGCGGGTCAGCGACGCAATGGCTCGGTAATGCGACCAGCCCTCCAGTGGCACGCTCACCAGACGCGGATTGCACGCCTCGGCGATCAGAAGAACTCGCGGCGGTTCGGCGCGAACGAACTCGCGGCCGGGAATCTCTTCTCGTGTCGTGACGGCGGAATTGACGGGGGCCAACGTCGGCATGCTTCGTGTCGCAAACGAACAAGGGTATCACCGGCGGCCGTGACTAACCGTGGGCAGCGCCATCCGCCGGCTTTTGCGCCACCGCCACAAGCTGATCTCGCCAACGCGGCACGGTGAGCAGCGGGGCGGCCAGGATGCGAGCGATCTTGGTGATCGGCGTCGATCCGACGTTGACCAACTGCTGATGCCGGATGTACCGCGTCACAAATCCCGCCCGCTCGATATGCCACCGCAACTGCCTGCGATCGTATTCGATCGGATGTCCAAGGCTCTGGCCGCGCGGCGGATAATAGAACGTGCAGAAGATCTCCCGCCCCAGCGCCAGGCGGATGACGTTGCGCAGGCGGTAAAGATTCGGCGTCGTCATCAGCAGAAACCCGCCGGGGCGAATCCACGCCTTGACCTTCTCCAGAATTTGGTGTGGCGGGATCGGCATGTGCTCGATCACTTCGCACAGCGCCACCAGATCAAAGGCGTCGCGGTCAGGGAGATCGTCATGCAGCAGGTCGCATTGCACGAACCGCGTGCCGAATCGCGTCAGCGCATCGGCGTATTTCTCGTTGACATCGGCCACAACTCCCCGATCGCCGAACAGCCGCGAGCAGAGCAACGCAATCTGCCCGCCGCCCACGTCCAGAATATTGGCTTGCGGGGGCAATGGCAGTTCCGCCACGTGCTCCAGGGTGCGGCGATAGCGGGTCTTGTGCTCCCGATAATAAGCGGCCGCCTCGAAAAAGTGGTTGCCCAGCACCACGTCCGAATACGCCTGCTCGAATTGGGCGGGCGTGAATCGGCGCGGCGGGGGCGCGGGGTCGTTGACCAGGTTGCCTGGCTCGGTGGAAGTCATGGTCACATCCTATCATCGACCCCTGGCGCATGGTCATTATAGAAAGCGTCGCGTTCGCCTTATCGCGAAGATATTACCTCCTCCGCCCAGCCCGCCCCGACAGCGCCAATGTTACCGCCGCCTTTTTAATCGGACGTGAAGCTTTGCCGCCAACTCCGCCCGCAACCTCTTTACCGCCCAACTTGCACACCGAATCACGCAAAAACGGCCTAAAGTGGACCGCCCCACATCAACTTGCCCCACCAAATCGCCAATGCACTTGGCATGAAGAAGAACCCGCAGTTGCTGAATCGAGCCATCCTCGAATCTCTCGAAGACCGGCGCCTGATGTCAAGCATCTCGCTGGTCAACGGCCTGCTGACCATCCAGGGCGACCGTGTCCTGCCCAACACCGCCAGCGCCACCCTTGTGGGTTCCTCTCAGGTCATGGCCTACGTTAACGGCCAATCGCAACTCTTCAATCTCAGCAGCGTCGCCAGGATTGCCATCAACGGCGGAGCCGGCGATGACTGCCTCACCGTCGGCACCACGCTCAATATTCCCGCCGTCATTCAGGGCTTCGCCGGCAGCGACACCATCGCCGCCGGCGGCGGCGTCACCGTTGTGCATGCCGGCAAGGGAAACGATTCGGTCATTGCCGGAACCAGCTCCGAAGTCATCTACTGCGGCAACGGCAACGACATGGTCTCCAACGCCGCGCCCGGCGACACCATCAACGGCGGCGCGGGCACCAAGACCGTCAACGGCAAGCCCATCGCAACTCCCATGACCGTCGGCGTCAGCCCCTCGGGCAACCTGACCAGCGGCTCCGGGACGGCATCGTCGCCCTCAACGCCACCGGGCGGCTCGACCTCGTCCACCGGCACATCCACCGTCGGCGGCGTGACGGCTGCCATCACCGTCACCGCCGGTCAAAGCATTCTTGCCGGCGAGGTTGCCCAGGTGCAGGGTCTCAGTTCGACGCTGGGCTCGGGCACCGTGCTCGACGCCCGCTATGTCTGGAATTTCGGCGATCCGCACAGCCAATACAACGAACTGGAAGGCTTCAATGCCGCCCATCTCTATACCAATCCCGGAACCTATACCCTCACGCTGACCGTCACCAACAACAAGGGCGCCCAGGCCACCGCCGCCACCACCATTACCGTCCTGCCCGACAATCGGCCGACCATCTATGTCTCCCCCGGCGGCAACGACGCCGATTCGGGTCTCTCGCCCGACCAGGCCGTTAAGTCCGTCAGCCGCGCCGAGCAATTGATCGCCGACAACACCACGATCCTCTTCCAGGCCGGCGGCGTGTTCGACATGACCCAGACGCTGAATCTGGGCAGCTACCACGATGTGATGGTGGGATCCTACGGCACCGGCGCAAAGCCCGAATTGTACTGGACCGGCGCCCGCGACGGCAGCGCCATGATCACCACCCAAACCGGCGCCCGCAACGTCGTCATTCGTGGCCTGACCTTCGACACGATTTACAATCAGGACGTGTTGCAGAATTCCATCCCGATGGCCGTCGTCACCTCCGGAACCAACATCGCCGTCGTCGACAACACATTCCTCAACGTCGATTACGCCGTCAACGCCAACTCCTCGCCGACCGGCCTGCTGGTGCAGGGGAACAGCGCGCCGCTGGAATACGGCCTGCGCGGCTATTTCGTCTGGATTCAGGGCAGCGACATCGTCATCGTCGGCAACACGGTGGCCAACTCGACGCAGGAGCACATCATCCGCGGCGAAGGCACCAACATCCTGATCGAATACAACAACCTCACCAACATCCAGTTCGGCGCCGCAGGAACCGCCAAAAGCGCCATCGCCATCCAGCAAGGCGCCTATGCGTTCGTCGCCTACAACACCGTGAACCCCGGCGGCGATGTGGATTTTGGGCCGGTGTCCAACGATTCCGCCGCCGCCCAGGCCGATTCCGCCGCTACCATCCAATGGGTTGTCCTGGAAGGCAACACCATCGACAGCTACCTGGACATCCAGCCTGGCGTCCAGCACATTCGCGTCGAAAACAACCTCTTCCAGAACGACGACATCTCGCTGATCAACGTCGCCGGCTCGATCACCACCGGCGGCTACAACCGCATCGTCTCCGACCTCCAGATCGTCGGCAACACCGCCCTGGACAACGGGCAGTGGGGCGACTTCATGAAGCTCTACGGCCCGGCCTCCGGCATCGTCTTTGATGACAACATCTTCGACGCCCCCAACATCCAGTTCGGCTGCTACGACGCCTCGGACCTCTACATCTCCCAGAACGATCTGAGCAGCTTCCTCCAGATCGACGGCAACATCTGGCCCACCAGCGGCACCGCCTGGCGCACCGGCGGCGTCTTCTACGTCAGCTCCCAATCGGCCGACAATCAGGCCTATCTCTCCCTGCTCGACCTGCAAAACCTGGGCTTCGGCGCGGACGACACCCAGCAGTCGGTCAGTTTCACCCTGACCTATTCCGTGACGCAATACGGCCTGACCGCCGGCTCGACACTGCCGGTCAGTTGACCTTGCTAAACGGGACACGAGCATTTACTTCGCCGGTCGCGTACGGTATCTTGCCGGCATGCCTCGATCTGCCCGCGTCGCTCCCGGCGGCCTGGTCTATCACGTCCACAACCGCGCCAACGGGCGGCTGCGGCTTTTCCGCGATGATTCGGACTACCTCGCGTTCGATGAAGTGCTGCTGGCGGCGCACCAGCGGCATGCTATCCGGATTCTGGGCTGGTGCGTGATGCCCACCCACTGGCATTTCGTCGTCTGGCCGAGGAAGGATGGCGAGCTCTCGCGGTTCTTTGCGTATCTGGGCCTGATGCACGTCACCCGCTGGCAGGTGGCGCACGACGCCATCGGCATGGGTCACGTCTACCAGGGCCGTTTCAAGAACTTCATGATCCAGAAGGACCAGCACCTTCAGTCGGTGCTGCGTTTTGTCGAGCGCAATCCCCTGCGCGCCGGGGCCGTCAAACGCGCCCAGGACTGGCACTGGAGCAGCCTGCACGCCCGCCTGCAGGGCCCGCAGGTGATGCGCGATCTCCTGAGCGACTGGCCGATCGCCCGGCCAAGGAACTGGGTCGATGTGGTGAATCAGCCCCAGGCCGAGGCGGAGGTGGAAGCGATCCAGACCGCCGCCCGGCGCGGCCGGCCGCTGGGCACCGATGCCTGGGTTGGGCGCATGGTCGCCCGGTACGGCCTGCAAAGCACCCTGCGCACCCGCGGCCGGCAGGTCGGCTGGCGCAAGGCCAAGGCAAAATAGAGGATCGCGTTCCTTTCAGTTATGGCCACCCCCGCGTGAGCAATCGCCACGGCACAACTCACGGCCCGGTGGCCGGCAGCGTGGTCGCATCATCCGGCTTCCAGTGGACGCGATAGAGATGGCCGTCAGCGATCCGGAAATAGACCAGCGTGCCGTCGGGGTCGAAATGGTAGGGAATCTGGCCGTTGTAGGAATGGCCGTTGTCAATGCTCGCTTGATCTTCGAATCGGGTGATGGGATTCCACTTCCCGTCCGGCCCGAGGTCGACCGATGGAAGCGCCAATGCGCCGTTAGCTTCCTCGCTTCCATCTAGGACCATGCACCAGTCGCCATCCTTCTTGTTTTGGGCGGCGTACGCCATGTGCGCCGCATCGGGGCTAAAGAGAGGCGGGCCAACCCGAAAATGGCTCGGGCCGGGGCCGCCTTCGATCCGAAGTGCCGCCGGGGCACGCTCGCCGAGCCAAACGGCACGACTGTCGCCTGGGTTGTTCGGCTCAATCGATGCGACTTTGCGGGCGTCCGGACTAAGCGTGACGTTGTACGGCAGTGCTGGCAAAACGATGTCGTCAACGAGGACGAGGGGAACCCCAAAAAAACCTGGCATAGGCTCTGTCCGCTGGCAAATCAGATGGTCGCCGCCCTTTGAGTAAATGAACTGGTCCGAGTCGGCAATGCGCCGATCGTAGCCAACACATGGCTCTGTCGGAAAAACACCCTGGCCTCTCAAGTTCTTCTCACGTGGTCCGGTTGCCTGCTCGGCGGAGAAGTTAAGCTGCGGCCCGTCCGGGCTGTATTCCGGACCTGCCTTTACAGCGAGAAACGGGCCGGAACGCTTGCCGTCTGCAACAATTTCGTACCGCTCCGGGTCGTCCACGGCGATCGTGAGGCATCCGACAAACGCAATATGGCTGCCGTCAGGGCTGAAGCAGATATGGTCTACGCCCATCGGGTAGATTCCGCCGCTTTGTTTCCCATCGACTATCGCAACCCACGCGTCCCAGTCGGTGTTTGCCGCGTAGGCGAGATGGCTGCCATTCGTGCTGAGAGTCAGATCGTCCACGTCCCAGTAGGACTCGCCCTCCTTGCCATCGACGATGACCGTCTGCGAGTCACCAGACGTTGCAACGTATGCGAGGTGCTCACCGTCGGCACTGAAGGTTACCTGGGTCGGCGCGTTCGTGCCCGTCGCGGTTTCCTTTCCGTCGAGCACCGCGAACCAATTCGCCGCGCGGCGGGCTGAATAATAGACGTGCTTGCTGTTGGCGCTGAAGCGCAGATTGGTGACTTCGTCGCACGGCGCGCCCGTTGAGCCATCGACCAATACGGCCGCCTGCGCGCCGGTGATGACGATAGATAGCAGGTGCCGTGAATCCGGGCTGTAGGCGATGTAAGGAATCGTGTCACCGGCTGCGGCGGCTTTGCCATTCACTAGAAGTTGGGTCGAATTGGAACCCCGCACAGCCATCGCGATGTTGTGGCAATCTGGCGATATGGACACGTACGCAATATGCTTAGCGTCCGGCACTTGGCCTAGGTCGTCGGATGTAACAGATGCGCGCGCGGTCGGCGCGCCGAGACAAACCAGCGAGACCGATGCAATGAAAAGCGGGAGACGCCTCATGAAGCCTCCTCGATCAAGATACGTCGATATCCTA
>Ga0181520_10008069_pt1 | contig 15145 bp, 16 predicted proteins | sample PEATcosm2014_Bin_29_FD_132451 | JGI IMG/M metagenome (GOLD analysis project Ga0181520, IMG submission 132451) | Peatland microbial communities from MTU Mesocosm Facility, Houghton, MI, USA - PEATcosm2014_Bin02_30_metaG | ecosystem: Environmental > Terrestrial > Soil > Wetlands > Peat | place...
TGATGGCCGAGTTGGAGCGGCTGGCCAATCACCTGCTCGATTTCGGCGCGGTGTGCAACGACGTGGCGTTCGGCTTCATGCTGGCGCAATGCACCGTGCTGCGCGAACGCATTCTCGACGCCTGCCAATTCTGCTTCGGCCACCGCCTGATGATGGATTGCGTCGTCCCCGGCGGGGTGACCGTCGATTTGACGCGGGAGGGGACGAGCCGCCTGCGCGAGGTGGTGCGTGGCTTGCGCAAGCCGATCAAGGCGTTGTCCAACCTCTACGACGATCTGCCCAGCCTGCAGGACCGCATGGTCGGCACCGGTATCGTCACCCCGGCCCTGGCGCACCGCTTCGGCGTCGGCGGCTTTGTCGCCAGGGCGTCGTCGCGCGGCGGCGATGCCCGCAAGGACCCCGGTTACCCGCCCTATGCCGAGCTCGAATTCAACGTGCCGTTGCATCTCGAGGGCGACGTCAATGCGCGGGTGTGGGTGCGCCTCGAAGAAATGGTGGAAAGCCTGCGGCTGATCGAACAAATCCTCGAGCGCATGCCGGGCGGTCCCAAGGGGCGGCCGATCCCGACGCGACCCGGCGAGGGGATGGCCCTGGTCGAAGGGTTCCGCGGCGAAATCCTGGTGTGGGTCCGGCTTTCGGAAGTCGGGCGGGTGGTCCGCTGCCATCCGCGCGATCCGTCCTGGTTCCAATGGCCGCTGCTCGAGGCGGCGATCGAGAACAACATCGTCGCCGACTTCCCCTTGTGCAACAAGTCGTTCAATTGCAGCTATTCCGGCGTGGATTTATAGACGATGGGCCTGCTTCGCCTCCTCGCTCGCCAACTTCTGCATGGTCCGCACACCCTGCCCCGGCCGGACGCCGACGCCGAGGGCCTGGCGCAGCTGGCCGAGGCGGTCGGACGGGAGACACGGGGAAAGCTCGGCCGCGCCCTGTCCATCCGCGAGGTGGATGCCGGCTCGTGCAATGGTTGCGAGTTGGAGATCCACGCGGTCAACGGCCCCGTCTACGACCTCGAACGCTACGGCATCAAATTCGTCGCCAGTCCGCGCCACGCCGACGTCTTGCTGGTCACCGGCCCGGTCACCGCCAACATGGCGGTCGCCCTGCAACGGACCTACAACGCCACGGCGGCGCCCAAATGGGTGGTGGCGATGGGCGATTGCGCGATCAATGGCGGCTGTTTCGCCGGCAGCTACGCCGTGCTCGATGGCGCGCGTGCCGTGGTGCCGGTCGATCTCGACATTCCGGGATGTCCGCCGACGCCGGCAAAGCTGCTGGCCGGATTGCTCGCCCTGCTCGAAACGGTCAGCTGATTTTTTCCAGCGACACGAAGCTGAAGGCGGGGTCGCCGTCGCGGCGGTCGCGGGAAAGCTCGCGCCACTGGGCCCGGTCGAGCGGCGGGAAGACGACGTCGCCGTCAAAGGCGCGGTGGATCTCGGTCAGATAAAGCCGTTGCGCCACCGGCAGCGCGGCGGCGAACAGGGCGGAGCCGCCGATGACCATCACCTCGGCGGCGTCGGCGGCGTGGGCGAGAGCATCGTCGAGCGAGGGGAAGACCTCGACTCCGGCGGCGCGCCAGGCCGGGTTGCGGCTGATCGCCAGATTGCGCCGTCCGGGCAGCGGTTTGCCGATCGACTCGAAGGTCTTGCGGCCCATCACCACCGGCTTGCCCAAGGTGAGTTCCTTGAAATGCTTGAGATCGGCCGGGATGTGCCACGGCAAATGGTTGTCTTTGCCGATGGTTCCGTTGGCGGCGACGGCGACGATGAGGGAAAGGATCATGGGACAAACGGTCTCGCGTCTATGGTCAGGAATTGGGACGATTGTCCCTCTCGGGCAAGCGGGCGCGGCAACCCCCGGCTACACCGCCACCGGCGCCGCGATATGCGGGTGCGGGTCATAGCCATCCAGCGCGATATCCTCGAAGCGGAAGGCGAAGAGGTCGGTAATGTCGGGATTGAGGCGCAGGGTCGGCAGCGGGCGTGGCTGGCGCGCCAGTTGACGGTCGGCCTGTTCCACATGGTTGGCGTAGAGGTGGGCGTCGCCCAGGGTATGGACGAAGTCGCCGGGTTGCAGGCCGCACGCCTGCGCCACCATGTGGGTGAGCAGGGCGTAGGAGGCGATGTTGAACGGCACGCCGAGGAAAATGTCGGCGGAGCGCTGGTAGAGCTGGCAGGACAGCCGGCCCTCGGCGACATAGAACTGGAACAGGCAGTGACAGGGGGGAAGCGCCATCTTGTCGACATCCGCCGGATTCCAGGCGGAGACCACCAGCCGGCGTGAATCCGGATTGCGCTTGATCTGGTCGAGCACACCTTCGATCTGGTCGATGGTCCGGCCATCGGGGGCCTGCCACGAACGCCATTGGCGGCCATAGACGGGACCCAGCTCGCCGTCGGCGTCGGCCCATTCGTCCCAGATGGAGACTTTGTTGTCCTTCAGATAGCGGATATTGGTGTCGCCTTTGAGAAACCACAGCAGCTCGTGGATGATCGAGCGCAGATGCAGCTTCTTGGTGGTGAGTGCCGGAAACCCGCCGGCGAGGTCGAAGCGCATCTGCCAGCCAAACAGGCTGGTGGTCCCGGTCCCGGTTCGATCCTGCTTGAAGGTTCCCCGTTCGCGCGCCGCGCGAAGTAGTTCGAGATATTGCTGCACCGCCCGCTCCCGGTCGTTCCGATTCGCTATCCTGCCAGTTTATGCCCGGAAATTCATGCGACTGTCATTCCCCCTAATTCGACCGGCGTTGACACGAACCTTCCGGCGGAGTGTTGTAGTAGGATAATCGCCAAGTCATTGGCGGGCGGGGCGTTTCGACCCCGGGGTCGGATGGGGAGATTTGATCCATGACGCGAGTATTGCCAAAATTGGGGTGGTTTGTCGTCGCCGCGGTCGGCGCGGTGGCATTTGGTGTCGTCGGATTGAGCCGGGGCGAGACCATCAGCGCGCTGTGGCTGGTGACGGCGGCGGTCTGCACCTTCCTGATCGCCTTCCGCTTCTATGGCCTCTACATCGCCGAAAAGGTGCTGGGCACCGACGCCGGGCGTGCCACGCCGGCGGTTCGTCTCAATGACGGACTCGACTACGTCCCCACCAACAAGTACGTGCTGTTCGGCCATCACTTTGCCGCCATCGCCGGCGCCGGGCCGCTGGTCGGTCCCGTGCTCGCCGCGCAGATGGGGTATCTGCCGGGCACACTGTGGATTCTCGCCGGCGTCGTCTTCGCCGGCGGCGTCCAGGATTTCGTGGTTCTGCTGCTGTCGACGCGGCGCGACGGGCGTTCGGTCGGCGACATGATCCGCAGCGAGATCGGGCCGCTGGCCGGGGCGGTGGCGTCGATCGGCCTGCTGTTGATCATGATCATCCTGCTCGCCGTGCTGGCGATGGTGGTGGTCAAGGCGTTGGCGGCCAGCCCCTGGGGCACCTTCACCGTGGCGGCGACCATACCCACCGCGTTGATCATGGGGGTCTATGTCCGCTTCGTCCGGCCGGGAAAGGTCGCCGAGATGTCGGCGATCGGCGTCGTTCTTCTGGCGGCGGCCCTGTTCTATGGCCAGATCGTGTCGGAAAGTCCGACCATGGCGCCGCTGTTCACCCTGGACGGCGTCAGCTTGGCCTACATGCTGATCATCTACGGCTTCGTCGCCTCGGTGCTGCCGGTGTGGCTGCTGCTGGCGCCGCGGGATTATCTGTCCACCTTCCTCAAGGTCGGCACCATCCTCGCCTTGGCGATCGGCATCCTGTTGGTCCAGCCGCAACTGAAAATGCCGGCGCTGACCAAATTCATCGACGGCACCGGGCCGGTCTTCGCCGGTGGCCTGTTCCCCTTCCTGTTCATCACCATCGCCTGCGGCGCGGTGTCGGGGTTCCATGCGCTGATCGCCTCGGGCACCACGCCGAAGATGCTGGAAAACGAAACGCAGGCCCGCTTCATCGGCTATGGCGGGATGCTGATGGAGGCCGGCGTCGCCGTCATGGCGATGATCGCCGCCAGCGTTCTCGAGCCGGGCGTCTATTTCGCCATGAACAGCCCGGCCGGCGTCATCGGCGGCGACGCCGTGCAGGCGGCGCAGACGGTCAGCGGCTGGGGTTTCGTCGTCACGCCGGACACCCTCACCCAGATCGCCCATGACATCGGGGAGAGCAGCATCCTGTCGCGCACCGGTGGCGCGCCCACCCTGGCGGTCGGCATGGCCAGTATTTTCCAGGGCTTCCTGGGCGGGCCGGAGAGCATGGCGCTGTGGTACCACTTCGCCATCCTGTTCGAGGCGCTGTTCATCCTCACCACCGTCGATGCTGGAACGAGGGTCGCGGGCTTCATGATCCAGGATTTGGTTGGGATGGCCGTCCCCTCGTTCCGTCAGACCCGGAGTTGGGTCAACAACGTCATCGGTTCGGCGGTGGCCGCCGCCGCCTGGGGCTATTTCCTGGTGGTGGGGGTGACCGACCCGTTGGGCGGCATCTACACGCTGTGGCCGCTGTTCGGTATCGCCAACCAGATGCTGGCCGGGGTTGCCCTGGTGCTGTGCTCGGTGATCCTGTTCAAGATGAAGCGCCAGCGCTATGCCTGGGTGACCTTGCTGCCCACCGTATGGCTGCTGGTCTGCACGGTGACCGCCGGGTTCCAGAAGGTGTTCGATGCGCGTCCGGCGATCGGCTTCCTTGCCCAATCCCGCAAGTTCGCCGCGGCCCTGGCCGATGGCAAGGTGCTGGGGCCGGCCAAGTCGCTCGACCAGATGGCGCAGGTGGTGTTCAACGCCAAGGTCGATCTTGTGATGACCTCGCTCTTCCTGGTGGTGGTTATCAGCATGATCGTCTTCGGCGTGTTGGCGGTGCGGAAGGCTCTGGCCAGTCCGAACGTCACGACGCATGAGGTGATCGGCCTGGCCGATGAAGGGCAGGCGCATGCCCGCCCGGCTTAAGACTTTGTTGACGCGTCTCCGGCAGGCCGCCAATCTGATGGTTGGCCTGCCGGATTACCGTACCTACGTCCAGCATCGGCAAACCCATCACCCGGGCGAGCCGATCATGACCTACGCGGCGTTCTTCCGGAATCGCCAAGCGGCCCGTTACGGTGGCGATAACGCCCGCATCAGCCGCTGCTGCTGATCCGTCCCCATTCGGCGGAGCAGAGTTGTCACGAAGCCGTGTCGGCAAGACGCTGACTTTATCACTACAATGGGTTGAGGTTTACGACCGCACGGCCTTGCGGGAAGGCCACGGCCGGGACATGTATTGGGAAGGCGAGGTTTGTAAAGTATGGCAAAGCGCGAAGTTCAAGTGGGCCAGCGGTATCAGAAAACCGACGCGTCGTCGGTGTGGGCGGTGACTGACCTCGTCGACGATGGCGAAGGCGTCGGTCATGCCCGCATCACCCGGGTCGGCGATCCCACCGCGGTCAAAATGATGGCCACCGCCGCGCTGAAAGACCCCAAACTGTATCGCCTGATCGAAGAATAATTCGATTAGCCTTGCTTTCGACCGGCCCGCGCCTGCTATACTTTCCGCGGGAGACTGACGGCGGACGAACCCGTCGCCAACCCGGTCAGGTCCGGAAGGAAGCAGCCGTAACGATTTTCGGTTCGGGTCGCAGGTTGGTCTCCCGCCTTCCCGCTTTTCCGCTTTTCCCTGGACGCCATGTCCGACGCTGAAGTCGCTTCGCCCTATCGCGTGCTTGCCAGGAAGTACCGGCCAACCGATTTCTCCGGTCTGATCGGCCAGGAAGCTTTGGTCCGCACCCTGACCAACGCCATCCGCGGCGGGCGGTTGGCCCATGCCTTCGTGCTGACCGGCGTCCGCGGGGTGGGCAAGACGACGACGGCGCGGATCATCGCGCGGGCCCTGAACTGCGTCGGAGCCGACGGAAATGGCGGCCCGACGGCGGAGCCTTGTGGCGTCTGCGAACATTGCCGCGCCATCGCCGAGGACCGCCATGTCGACGTGATGGAGATGGACGCGGCGTCGCGCACCGGCGTCAACGACATCCGCGAGCTGATCGATGGGGTGCGCTACCGTCCGACCTCGGCGCGCTTCAAGATTTTCATCATTGACGAAGTGCATATGCTGTCCACCGCCGCCTTCAACGCCTTGTTGAAGACGCTCGAGGAACCGCCTGAGCACGTGAAATTCGTTTTCGCCACCACCGAGATCCGCAAGATCCCGGTGACCGTGCTGTCGCGCTGCCAGCGCTTCGACCTGCGCCGCGTCGATGCAGAACTGCTGTCCCGGCATTTCGCCGCCATCGCCGACAAGGAAGGCGTCACCGTCGAGCCGGCGGCGCTCGCCCTGATCTGCCGCGCCGCCGACGGTTCGGTGCGCGACGGCCTGTCGCTGCTCGACCAGGCCATCGCCCACGGCAACGGCCACGCCAGCGAGGCGGAGGTGCGCGACATGCTGGGCCTCGCCGACCGCGCCCGCATTTTCGACCTGTTCGAGGCGGTGATGAAGGGCGACGTCAAGCGCGCTCTCGACGAGTTGAACGACCAGTACGCCAACGGCGCCGACCCGGTCGTGGTCATCGAGGATTTGCTTGAGGTGACGCATTGGCTGACCCGTCTCAAACTGGCGCCCGAAGGCGGTGACGGTCCGGCGGTGGCTGAAACCGAACGGGTGCGTGGCGCGACAATGGCGCGTCAGCTTGCGATGGCGGCGTTGACCCGGGCCTGGCAGATGCTACTGAAGGGGTTGGGCGAAGTGCGTTTCGCGCCGGCGCCGTTGGCGGCCGCCGAGATGGTGCTGATTCGCCTGGCCTATGCCGCCGACCTGCCGAGCCCGGCCGAACTGGTGGAAACGCTGCGCCGTCAGCCCTCCGGCGGCGAGACCGGAGGATCGGGCGCCCGTCCGCAGGGGTTCGGCGGCGGCGGGTCGACGGCGCAACAGACGGCCCTGCGGGTCGAGAGGCAACCGGCGCCTGTGGCGGCGGCGGCCGACCCGGCAATGCCGGCGACCTTCGACGCGCTGGTCGCCTTCATCGCCGACAAGCGGGAAGCGGTGCTGGCGGCGGCGTTGAACAGCGCCGTCCATCTGGTGCATTACGAAGTCGGACGCCTCGAATTTCGCCCGACGCCGACGGCGCCCGCCGATCTGGCGCCGCGCCTGTCGCGCCTGCTCAGCGAATGGTCGGGGCGGCCCTGGCTGGTCAGCCTGTCGCACGAGGAGGGGGCGCCGACCCTGCGCCAGCGCGATATCGAGATCGATCTCGCCCGCAAGCGCGACGCCGCCAACGATCCGCTGGTCCAGGCGGTTTTGCTGGCCTTTCCCGGCGCCACCATCGAGGCCGTTCGCGACACGGCCGAGTCCGCGCCTTTGCCCGAACCCTTATCCAGCGACACGGATACCCTGAACGGAGAGGATGAATGAAAAACCTCGGACAGATCATGAAACAGGCCCAGCAGATGCAGACGAAAATGGCCGAGATGCAGGCGAAGCTGGCCGAGATGGAGGTGGCGGGGGCCTCCGGCGGCGGCATGGTCAGCGTCACCGTCAACGGCAAGGGCGAGATGCGCCGCCTGAAGATCGACCCGTCGCTATTGACGCCGGACGATGTCGAGGTCCTCGAAGATCTGGTGATCGCCGCCTACAACGACGCCAAGGCCAAGACCGAGGGTCTGATGCAGGGCGAGATGGAAAAACTGACGGGCGGTCTCAATTTGCCGCCAGGGTTCAAACTGCCCTTCTGATGTCGACCAATTCGATTGAGACTCTGATCCAGCACCTCGCCCGCCTGCCGGGCCTTGGGCCGCGCTCGGCCCGCCGCGCCGCGTTGTTCCTGCTCAAGCATCGGGAGGCGGCGCTGACGCCGCTGGCCGAGTCGTTGGTGGAAGCGGCCCGCGCTGTCCGCATCTGCCGGGTGTGCGGCAATCTGGACGCCACCGACCCTTGCGCCATCTGCACCGACGAGGGGCGCGATCAGGCGCTGATCTGCGTGGTCGAGGATGTTGCCGACCTGTGGGCGATGGAGCGTTCGGCGCTGTTTCGCGGACGCTATCATGTGCTGGGCGGCGTGCTGTCGGCGCTCGACGGAGTCGGGCCGGACGATTTGCACATCGAGCGCCTGGTGACCCGGGCGCGCCAGCCGGAGGTGCGAGAAATCATCCTCGCCACCGGCGCCACCGTCGACGGCCAGACCACCGCCCACTATCTGGCCGAATGCCTGGCCGGGTGCGATGTCGCGGTCACCGGATTGGCCCACGGCGTGCCGATGGGCGGCCAGCTCGACTATCTCGACGACGGCACCATCGGTGCCGCCTTGCGGGCAAGGCGGCCGATGGCGGCGGGGTGAGTGTGAAAAATCCGCAGGGCGATGTCGTTCTTTGGACCGCAAAACCGCGGTGAGGCGGGGCGGCGCCGTTGGGTGGCCCAAGACCATTGACGAGGCTGAGGCGGACGCCTATGTCACCCGCTTAGGATTCTTGACGAGGCGGCATGGCCAAACTTCCCATACTGGTTGCCCCCGATCCGCGGCTGAAGGTCAAGGCGGCCCGCGTCGAAGCGGTGGACGGCGACATTCGCCAACTAATGGACGACATGCTGGAAACCATGTACGCGGCGCCCGGCATCGGCCTGGCGGCGCCGCAGGTTGGCCAGTCGGTGCGGGTGATCGTGCTCGATGTCGCGCGGGATGGCGAGGAACGGGCGCCACAATGCCTGGCCAACCCGGAACTGTTGTGGGTTTCTGACGAGGACAACGTGCATGAGGAGGGCTGTCTGTCGGTGCCCGACCACTATGCCGACGTCGTTCGTCCGGCCCGCATCCGCGTGCGCTACCGCGATCGCGACAACGCGGTGAGGACGGTCGAGGCGGACGGCCTGCTGGCCACGGTGATCCAGCACGAGATGGATCACCTGGACGGCATCTTGTTCATCGACCATCTGTCCAACCTCAAGCGCAACATGATCCTGCGCAAGCTGACCAAGTCGCGGAAGACCACGACGGGCGACGCCCTTTGACCCTGCGCATCGTCTTCATGGGGACTCCCGATTTCGCCGTTCCCTGCCTGGAGGCGGTGCTGGCGGCGGGCCATCAGGTGGCCGGCGTGTTCTCCCAGCCGCCCAGGCCGGCGGGACGCGGCCACAAGGAACGGCCGTCGCCGGTCCATGCCCTCGCCCTGTCGCGGGGCCTGCCCGTGCTGACGCCGAAGTCGCTGCGCCGGGACGAGGCGGTCGCGTCCTTCCGCGCGCTGAACGCCGATGCCGCCGTGGTGGTCGCCTACGGGCTGATCCTGCCACCCACCGTGCTGGCGGCACCGCGCCTCGGTTGCGTCAATGTCCATGCGTCGCTGTTGCCGCGCTGGCGGGGGGCGGCGCCGATCCAGCGGGCGATCGAGGCGGGCGACACCGAAACCGGCGTCACCATCATGCGGATGGATGAAGGGCTCGACACCGGCCCGACGCTACTGGCGGAAAAGATCGCCATTGGCGCGGCGACCACGGGCGGCGAATTGCACGACCACCTGGCCGCGCTCGGCGCCAGGCTGGTGACGGTGGCGCTGGCCGGCCTGGCGGCCGGCACGCTGAATGCCGTGGCGCAGCCGGACCACGGCGTGACTTACGCCGCCAAGCTCAGCAAGGACGAGGGGCGGCTCGACTGGACGTTGCCGGCGTCGCTGCTCGACCGGCGGGTCCGGGCGTTCAATCCCTGGCCGGGCGCCTGGTTCGAACTGGCGGGCGAGCGCTTCAAGGTGTTGGCCTGCCAGGCGCTCGCCGGTCCGGCGGGGCAAACTGGCCGCGTCCTCGACGAGCGCCTGACGGTGGCTTGCGGCGACGGCGCTTTGCGCCTCCTTGAGCTTCAGCGGTCCGGACGGGCGCCGTTGACGGCCGAAGCGTTCCTGCGCGGCTTTGCCCTACCCGTCGGTTCGGTTCTGCCATGCCCCGCTACAAACTGACCCTCGAATATGACGGCACCGGACTGGTCGGCTGGCAGCGCCAGGAAAACGGCCCGTCGATCCAGGCGCTGGTCGAGAACGCCCTGCTGCGCCTGGCCGAGCGCCCGGTGCGGGTGGTGGGAGCGGGGCGCACCGATGCCGGCGTGCATGCCACCGGCCAGGTGGCGCATTGCGACCTCGACCGCGCGCTGGGCGCCGACGCCGTGCGGGACGGTCTGAACTATTGGCTACGCGACGGCGGCGCGGTCGACAGCCCGGTGGTGGTTGTGGCGGCGGAGGAAGTCGCCGCCGACTTTCATGCGCGGTTTTCGGCGACGCACCGGCGCTATGTCTATCGCATCGTCAACCGGCGGCCGCCCTTGGTGTTGGAGCGCAACCGCGCCTGGTGGGTGCCGCGGCCGCTTGATGCCGGGGCGATGCACGAAGCCGGGCAGATGCTGCTCGGCCGCCACGACTTCACCAGTTTTCGCGCCGTCGAATGCCAGGCTCGCTCGCCGGTGAAGACGCTCGATCGTCTCGATGTCAGCCGGTATGGCGAGGAGATCGCGGTGACGGCGGGAGCCCGCTCGTTCCTGCACCATCAGGTCCGCAACATCGTGGGCAGCCTCAAACTGGTCGGCGAGGGACGCTGGCGGGCCGCCGACCTCAAGGCGGCGCTGGACGCGCGCGACCGCAACCGGGCCGGTCCGACCGCGCCGGCCGCCGGCCTGACCCTGGTCGCCGTGTCATACCAGCCGACTGGCGATGCCGTCGATGAGGTGGCCGAGCAGGAAATCGATGAGGACGAGGGCGGCGGCGGTTCCCGCTTCGACCTTTAGTCCGTGGCGGGCGATGAACCAGTCATAGGCGCACAGCGCGATCTGGGTGGACAGCCATAACAGGGCCAGCGCCTCGTTCGGCACCACGGCGAATTGCGACAGCACCAGCACCGGCAACCAGGCGAAGCTCTGGACGAGTTGGAACCAGTTGTAGGCGACCATGTAGGTGAAATAGCGCGGCCAGCATCCCAAGATGCGGGAGATGCGGACCATCAACAGGGGAAACGCCAGCCAGCCGATGGCATAGGCGATCACTTGGATCGCGCCGAAATGCCCGGGCGAGGCGGGCGGCTCGGCGGTGGCGTCCTGCAGCAGAGCCAGAACGAATATCGGAAAGCACAGCGGCACCGCCCAGAACGATTTCCAGAAGCCGTCCAGGCTGGCGTCGAAATAGTCAAACCCGTCGGCCCGCCAGCGCATCAATGCGCGGACTCCGCTCAGCGCCGAAGAAAACTCCGCTCGTGTCAGCATAGGCTGTCTGGCAGATCCCGCAGCATGTGGTGGTAGATCACAGTCAGCGCCTCGAGGTCGGCCAGCGACACCCGCTCGTCGGCCTTGTGGATGGTCTGGTTGACCGGTCCGAATTCAGCGACCGGACAGGCCGCCTTGATGAAGCGGGCGTCGGAGGTGCCGCCCGACGTGTTCAGTACCGGCGTCAGACCGGTGACCTCGCGGATCGCGCCGATCATCGCGCTGGTCAGCGGGCCGGGCGCGGTGACGAACGGCGCGCTGCTGGCGTCGAGGTCCAACTCGTAGTTGCCGTCGACCGCGTCGAACCGCTGGCGCAGCCAGCTTTCCAGGCTGCCGGCGGTATGGCGGTCGTTGTAGCGGATGTTGAACTTGGCCTCCGCCTGGCCGGGGATGACGTTGGTCGCCGTGTTGCCGACATCGATGCTGGTCAGGGCCAGGGTCGAGGGCTGAAAGGCGGCGCTGCCCAGATCGAGCGGTTCGTCGGTGATCGCCTTCAACATGTCGAGCAGGCGCGGCAGCGGATTGTCGGCCAACTCGGGATAGGCCGAATGGCCGGGCGACCCGAGCACGCGCAGTGTGCCGTTCAGGCTGCCGCGCCGACCGATCTTGATGGTGTCGCCAAGCGTTCCCGGACAGCTCGGTTCGCCGACGATGCAGGCGTCGAGCCGCTCGCCCCGCTCGGCCAGCCAGGACAACACGCGGCAGGTGCCGTCGACGGCGCGGCCCTCTTCGTCGCCGGTAATCAGCAGGCTGATCGACAGCTTGTCGGCCCCCCCCTCGGCGATCAGGCGGGCGGCGGCGGCGATGAAACAGGCGATGGCGCCCTTCATGTCGGCGGCACCGCGGCCATAGAGATGGCCGTCGATCACCACGGCGTCGAACGGCGCGACCGTCCAGCCATCGCCGACCGGCACCACGTCGGTGTGGCCGGCGAAGCAGATGTTGGGCTCGGCGGTTCCGCGCCGCGCGTAAAGGTTTTCCACCACCGGCCGGCCCTCCGCCGCGCCGAACGCCAGTCGCGTGCAGGCGAAGCCGAGCGGGCGTAGCGCCTCTTCCAGCACCGCGATGGCGCCCTCATCGGCCGGCGTGACGCTCGGCCGACGGATCAGAGCCTGGGCGAGGGCCAGCGGGTCGGTACTCAATCGCGAAGCAGCTCGTTGATGGAGACCTTGCGGCGGGTCTGCTCATCGACCCGCTTGACGATGACCGCGCAGGCGAGGCTGGGGCCCGGACTGCCGTCCGGCAAGGGCTTGCCCGGCAACGCGCCCGGCACCACGACCGAATAGGCGGGCACCCGGCGCCAGAACACCTCGCCGGTTTCGCGATCGATGATCTTGGTGGAGGCGCCGATGAACACGCCCATCGACAGCACGGCGCCGGTCTCCACCACCACGCCCTCGACGACCTCGGATCGGGCGCCGATGAAGCAATTATCCTCGATGATCACCGGGCCGGCCTGCAGCGGTTCCAACACGCCGCCGATGCCGGCGCCGCCGGAAATGTGCACGTTCTTGCCGATCTGCGCGCAGGAGCCGACGGTGGCCCAACTGTCGACCATCGTTCCCTCATCGACATAGGCGCCGAGATTGACGAAGGAGGGCATCAGCACCACACCCGGCGCGATGTAGGAGCCGCGCCGCGCGATCGCGCCCGGCACCGCCCGGAATCCGGCCGCCTTGAACCGCGCCGCGTCCCAGCCGTCGAACTTGCCGGGGACCTTGTCGTACCATTGCGCCTGTCCGGGGCCGTTGCCGATCAGTACGTTGTCGTTCAGCCGGAACGACAGGAGGATCGCCTTCTTGATCCACTGGTTGACCTGCCAGGCGCCGTCGATCTTTTCGGCGACACGGATTCTTCCACCATCGAGCGCCGCCAGGGTATCCTCGACGGCTTCACGCAGCGGTCCCTTGGTGTCGAAGGTGATTTCGCCGCGAGTCTCCCACCCTTGGTCAATGAGGGAAATGGTTTGGGCGTCGGGCATGAAAACTCCTTTCCGGCTGGTCTGTTTTGCCGAACCATAGCGGCCGATCCCGCCCTGTCAAGAATGGCTCTAGGCGTCGCCGGCCTGCTGGTGCTGGTCGGCGGTTGCGCGGAGGAGCGGCCGGTCGATGTCGGGCGCGTCGCGCCGGTTTCGGTTCCGGCCATTGTCGGCGATGCGGCACCGCCGGTCGCAGCCGATCAGGCGGTCCCCGGAACAAGGCCCCGGGCGAAAGCGGCGCCGCTGAAGGGCGCCGGTTCCCCGACCGCGATCGGCCCGCCATTTCCGGAAATTCTGGTGCTCGCCAATCGCATGGCCGGCTATTGGGCGGTCACCTCGTCGACGGCGATCGACATCGATGTCGGATTGTTCTCCGGCGTTCGCATCACCTATGACGGCCTGCAGGAGGATCGCGACATCTGCCTGGTCCACGAACGCGACTCGACGCTCCGGGCCACCTGCGTCGCCGGCTTCACCCCCACCGCCGATGGCGACATCGACGGCGACGAGGTGACCCTGCGCTGGTGGTCGGGGCCGGCCACCGTCATCTTTCGCGGCAACCTGGACGACGAGGACAAGATCGCCGGCGCTTTCAGCGGCGGGCTGGCGGGCATGAGCGTGACCGGCGCGGTTCCCGCCCGGCTGCGTCACCTTCCGGCGCCCCCGGAGGGCGAAGACCGGCCCAGCGCGGCGCTTGTCCACGCTGTTCTCGGCGATCTGCGCAACGGCGTGCTGACGACGGAGATTTACGAGCCGGCGGCGATCAAGCGCGTGAGGCCGGGGACCGCCTGGCCCAGCGTCAAGGCGACGTCCCACAGTCTGGCCTTTCTCGGCCAAATTCATATCCGCTGGCATCGCAAACAGGCCGAGACCGTCCAGGATGTCTATGCGGTGCGCTCGCCGGGCAATTTGTCGCTGTGCCGCATCGCCCTCAGCGAACGGAACCGGGTGGTCGATTTCGCCTGCCAGGACACCGGGCCGTAACGGGTGTGTCAGACGCAGGCCCGGATGTAGGGCCGGTTGATCTCCCACAATTCGTCGAGCAGCTTGACCGCGGCATCCGTCGAATTGATCACCGGATCGACCAGCAGGCACTGCAGGGCGAGGTCTTTCGAACCGTGCACCGCCGCTTCGACGGCGAGTTGCTGGACGAGGACCTGCTGGCCGAGAATTTTGGCAATTCCATCGGGCAGCGGACCCAGGGAAATCGGGTGGACCCCGGTGGCGTCGGCCATCACCGGAACCTCGACGGCGCAATCGGCGTCCAGATTGGGGATGATCCCGGCATTTCGTACGATGCCGGATTCGATATAGCGCTTCTGGTTGTGCTGGATGCCGGCAATGACGGCGACGGCGCGTTCGCCCCACGACGGTTTCAGCCAATCCTCGGGGATGGGACGGGTTCCGGCGATGGTTTCCTCGATCTCTTTGGTAAACTGGACGCGGCCCTTTTCGTCATTGACGAAGTCGTGCCCATGCTCGCCGCCCTCCCAGCCATAGGCCAGATACTCGCCGGTGTGATCGTCGCTGCAGGTCGGCCACAGACCAAAGGTGCGGAACAGGCGGCGGGTCAGCGGGGTGAAGTCGGGCTGGTGGCGTGCTTCCTTCTCGCGCAGCAACGGGTAGAGGTCGCGTCCGGTGGAGCGCTCCCGCATATGCAGGATCCATTGAAAATGATTGAGGCCGGCTCCCCACAACTCGACGTCCTTCTCCGGCAGGCCGAGGATCTGGCAGATGAACCAGCGCGCCAGATAAATGCCGTGACACAGGCCGAGCGCCTTGATTTTCGTGTATTTGGCCAGGCCCAGGACGATCCGGCTCTCCGGATTGGACAAGTTGATGAACAGCGCGCCGGGGCAAAGCTCCTCGATGTCGCGGGCGAAATCGAAAATCAGCGGCATGGTGCGCAGGGTGAAGAACAAGCCTCCGGGTCCGCCGTTTTCGCCCAGGGTGTGGCGGATGCCGTATTTCTTCGGGACGGCGAAATCGTGCTGCCA
>Ga0181520_10008070_pt1 | contig 15145 bp, 6 predicted proteins | sample PEATcosm2014_Bin_29_FD_132451 | JGI IMG/M metagenome (GOLD analysis project Ga0181520, IMG submission 132451) | Peatland microbial communities from MTU Mesocosm Facility, Houghton, MI, USA - PEATcosm2014_Bin02_30_metaG | ecosystem: Environmental > Terrestrial > Soil > Wetlands > Peat | place...
ATCGCTCATTTTGGCGCCGGTCGTGGTGCGTCCAAAGCGGCGGTCCAAAGCCCCGGAGAGGCTTAACGCCCCGGCGATCTGGGTCTGGTCCATGAACTCTGTCTGCCAAGTGAATGGGATCGCGTGCCAGGCAATGTCCCCGGCTGCAATGGCCTGTTCCATCTGCTTGCGTTTTGTCAAGTCGGCCTCTTCCAGGTACTGATAAAGCAGCCAGGAGCCGGTGGTCCACACGAAACCGTCGTCCCCTTTGCGACGGAGTTCGGCTGCGGTCTCGATCGCTTCGGGGAAATAGAGGTCGAGATACCAACTCACGACATTGGCCTGCGTATCGATGAAGCCGGCGTCGAAGTGGCACTTGAACATAACCAGGACGCGCTTGATTTCTGCGTCGGGTACGGCCGGTTGCGGCGCCAGTGCGCGAACCGACTTGGCGAGAAGCGCGCTCCCCAGTGTGAATGCCGATGAGCGGACAAAGGTACGGCGTTGCATAAAGGCCTCCCCGCCTCTAATGATCTTTGATTTGCCCGATTGTAACCCTCGGAGACCGGTCTCGCAAGTGACGCTGGCAGACCTCTTCGGTTATGTTCATTGCTTCACGAGAACGATGAGATCGAGGGCCGAGGATTCAAGCCAGCCAGCACGGAAGCGCCAGCACGAGGAAGGAGTCTTACCAGTAGCGCAGTGCCGCTATGTCCATCGAAGTCGGTGTACAGTTGGCGAGGGTTGTGTGGAGAACGATCTCGATATTCTTGTGTTCGAAGGCATCGCGGGGGACGCTCCCCAGTTTCCTTAGCTGTACAGGATCGGTGAGGAATTCTCCGGCAGCCTGATTCCCGCACATGGTAATACCCGCCAGGATCACGACCGGAGCGCCGGTCTTCGAATCGAGGAGTCTGGAGATAATGGCGTAGTCTTCGCGAATGGTGCGGTCCTGCCAAAGAGGAGTCGACCATACTCGGCCCTGGCCGCCACGCTCCCGAATTCTCAGGCCGCGATCTACAAAGAAGGGAAGATCCCGCGTTATATCCAGGGTCCAGTAATTGCTGCCCGCACCGGTAAGTATCACCGGAGATCCGCGCAAATCCTCAAAAGGCAGGTTGGGCCCTGAACGAAGATCGAGAATTCGCCCATGCCCGGTAAGAAACTCGCTGACCTTTACAACCGCGGCGACGTCTCCAACTCCAACAAAATTCGTGCGATCGACAAGGATGTCGTTTGAAGTTAGCGCGCGGCCCTTGTCCAGCGGCGGCAAAGGCCACTCTGTCATCGGCTGCTGCAGTTCCGCGGGCGGAAGCAAGGAGAGCGCCTTCTCGGTAGAGGCCGAGTCGGGTACATAAAGCTCCGCGGTGCCCATATAAATCACAATCGTCTTCTTGCTATCGAGGAATGGTTTCCAAAAAAGATTGATTTTGTCGGCATTCCAATATGCGAGAGCAATCCATGCAACCAAGAGAACGGCGCAGGCCGCTCCGGCTGCGATTCCCAACGCGCGCAACCGAATCGTTTTGGAGGGACTAGGAGCCGCACCCCGACCAGAAAACGCAGCCCCATGCTCCAAATGCTCTTCCGCCGCATGAGGGGGTACGGAGTTAGCTAACTCCTCGATTGGAACTCCGTGTGCCCCTCCGTTAGCGCCGGGATGCGGGACAAATGTAGGTCGATATGAACCCGAGGAAATCACGATCTGAATCGTCGAGCCCCGCGCTTCTTCGCTTTGGTAGTATTGCGCCAGTCGCTTTCTGACCTCACCAGCCCTGGCCCGCACAATAGGATCGTCAGCGGTGTTGTAATCGGGGCTTCTCCCGAAGACCTCCATCCCGATGGTGCGCTCTTTGAGCAAATCGCTCTGCCCCCTGAGCGACTTCTCGACAAGGTATTTCAGAAGCGTCTGGCACTGCTTGCTGCTTTGAAAGGGAGTGCTGTGCAAGACCTGACGCAACTCTTCGTCGATCGCCAACAATGGGGAAGTCGGCTCTGAGAGATTCGCATTCTTCACGATTTCAACACCTGGAAACCCACCCCAGTACTGTACCCCCAAGACACCTCTATAAGCAAGCTTCAAAAGGCTGATTGACTCGGTCGAGCCCCGGCTTACAGCCAAGTACAGTACCCCGATTTCAGCGGTCCCGTACTGTACAACACCTTGCGCAACCTATAAAGAAAGCCTGATGGTCTCGAACCAGCAAAACATTTTAAGTACGAAGCCACGCGACTCCGAAAGTGATCTGACCGCGAGGAACTCATTACCTGCAAGAGGGGGTCCGGTGCAGATCGTCGCCACAACCACAGCTTGGTTTCAGAGGCGGGACCGCTCCGCCTGTTCTTTGATCGAGCGGTCAATCTCCAAGCCAGTTTCTGAAACGAGACTGTTAACACCACGGATTGCAATTTGAAGGAGGCACCAAAGGGTATGTCAATCAAGAAGATGTACAAACCAACAGCCGAAGCCTGGCACACAAGTTGGGCCAGGGTAGGCTTTTGCGTCGCCTTTGCCATTTTGACGGTGATGATCGTTGCTCACCCCCTCGCGGCTCAGGTCGTCGGCACGGGGTCCATCCAGGGCACTGTCCAGGATTCGTCTGGCGCCGTCGTCAGCGGAGCCACGGTTACCGCAACCAACCCCTCCACCGGGCTGAAGTCCTCGCAGACGACCTCCGCCACGGGCGGGTATGTGATCGTCGATCTGCCGGCGGGCGACTATACCATTAATGTCGAAGCGCCCGGATTCGCTGCCTTCGAAGAGCACGTAACGTTGGCCGCCATGACGCAGATGGGCGTAAACATCAAGTTGAAGGTCGGCGCGCAGACCGAGAAGATCACGGTCTCTGCGGATGAAGCACCCATGCTGGAGACTGAGAATGGCCAGGTTGAAAACACCATTCCTCAAACCACCTACGAAGCGCTGCCGATCAACATGGGTGGTGCACCCAAGAGCCCAGTCGCCTTCCTTACCTTGGTTCCCGGCGTAATCTCCCCCAGCCAAGCCGAAGGTCAGCAGGTATTTGGTTATACATTCAACGGCGGAATCGACGGATCGTCCCAGGTTTATGTCAACGGGCTTCCGGTAGTTTCCTCTGAGATGCAGGGCGGTTGGGAGAACCTCAACTTCAACGCCGAAAATATCGATCAGTTCCAGGTCATCACCAGCGGCGTGCCTTCCTATTATGAAGGCCAAGGCATTGCCAACCTGGTCTACAAGTCGGGAACGAACCAGTTCCATGGCTCCGTTTATGAGAATGTACGCAACACGATCTTTGACGCCAAGGCGTATTTCACCCCCGCCAGTTCGCCCACGCCCGAAGAACATCAAAACGAATACGGCCTTGCCGGCGGCGGCCCCGTCGTCAAGGATCGCGTCTTCTTCTTCGGTAGTTGGGACCATTTCAAGATCACTTCTGGATCGGCCCCGGCCTTTGTGACCGTCCCCACGCCCGCGGAAACGCAAGGCGACTTCAGTTCCTTCCCCTTCAAAGTCTTCGATCCAACCACAACCGTTCAGACCAGCGCCACCGGGTGCGGAGCTAAGGGAACCAGTGCCTGCTTCAGCCGGAAGGCCTTCAAAGACAACCAGGTACCGCTCAACTCATCGGTCGCAAAGAACCTTCAGTCCTATTTGCCCACACCGCAGAGTTCCTCCCTCACCAACAACTACTTCGGCACATACACCAACGGCAACAGAAATTGGCAGTGGATGGGCAAGATCGACGCCAAGCTCACTGAAAAGAACCGCATCTCGGGTGAGATCCAGGAAGGCTACAGTACGAGTCTGCAGACTGGCTCTTACCTGCCTCTGCCCTATGCCAGCATCCGCCCCGGTGGCGCCGGTGAGTGGCAAGGTCAGGTCAACGACACGCACGAGCTAAGCCCTCACCTGGTCAACCTGGCGGGTATCGCGTTTTACCGGAACACGAGTCTTTACGTAAATCCAACCGCTAATGGAGACTATCCGGCCAAGGCGGGCCTTACAGGTCTGGCCCCCGGACAGGTATCCACGATGTTCCCCGACATTTCTTTCGTCGGCAATGACGCTCCCTATCCCTGGGACCACGGCGTAACCGGCTTTGGCGAAATTCCGTATTCTGACCTCATCCAGGACAACGTGCAATGGTTGAAGGGAAGACACAGTTTCACCTTTGGCGGACAGCTTCTCTTCCAGTTTGAGAACCTGGCTTTGCCCAGTCAATACAACCAGGGAATTCAGTTCAATGGCAGCGAGACCGCGAACTTCTGCCCCCAGTCGGGGATCGCATCGGATGGAACCGCATGCACCCCTGGCGGAATCGACACCACCACGGGCAGCCCGTACGCAAGCTACCTGCTGGGCCTGGTGGACAATGCGGGCTTCGAGGACACAGCAGTTGCGGAGACCGGCGGGCGGTGGTCAAACTACGCCGCGTATGCGCAAGACGATTGGAAGGTCAACTCCAAGCTGATGATCAATCTCGGTATTCGCTATACGATTCCGAGGCCCTTTACCGAAGCTCACGATCGCGTGGCCTTCTTCAACCCCGATCTTCCCAACTCCGAAGTGGGAGGCGCTCCTGGCATCATCCAGTTCGGCGGATGGATTCCCAGTGGCTGCGCTTGCCATACCAACGTCAAGACCCACTACCTGACCTTCGGACCGCGGGCCGGGTTCGCATATAGCCTCGATCCCAAGACCGTGGTCCGCGCCTCCTACTCCATGACTCACTTCAATGGTGGAGCACTGGGCGGAAACGGAGAACAGACAGGTCCTGGCGATCAAGGCTTTACGACGGACCCAGCTTTTACCAGCCCCGACGGCGGCATCTCGCCCGCATTCAAGTTTGACGGGGGCTTCCAGAATCCAGCCAACGGCACCTCATATCAAGTGCCGCCGAATTTCTCGTCCTTCCTGGCGACAGGCTATAACACCACTAACCCCACGGATATGGGCGGCTATTCCTACGACCGCCCCGATACGGCAGGACGTTCGCCCTACACCGAGCAGTGGGCACTTTCAGTTGAGCGTGAGTTGCCCTCGAACTTCGTTGTGAAATTGAACTACGCAGGGACGGGGTCCCACTTCGTCGGCCTCGACGGCGGCGTCGGCTCCTTCTCCAACCAGGTCGATCCAAAGTACTTTGACCTGGGTAGCTTGATGAATGCGGCCTATGACGGACCGACCGGACCGAACTGGACCGCGGCCAATAAAGTCCATCCCGGACTCACAGCACCCTACGCGAACTTCGCAGGCGGATCAATCGGACAGGCCCTTCGGCCCTTCCCGCAGTACGACGAGAACGGCGGCACCTGGATGGGACCCGATCCATGGTCTGATTTAGGCACCGCGAGTTTCAATGCCCTTCAAGCTGTTGTGACCCACAACATGAAGAACGGACTCTATCTTCTCGCTGCTTATTCCTGGAGCAAGGAGTTGGATGAGGGCGGCGACGGTATCCAGTTCTTTGGCACCGATGCGCGCTCGGCTTATCTCTGGAACAAGGAGCGGTCTCCGGGATTCACCGATATTCCGCAGTCCCTCTCCGTTACCGAAGTGTACGACCTGCCCATCGGCAGGGGCAGCCTGGTCAATGTGCAAAACCGCATTCTGGATACCATCGTCGGCGGTTGGAGATTGTCAGGGCTTGAACAGTATTCCAAAGGAAGCCCGCTTACCAGCATCACCGGCGGCTGCACCAACAACGTGTATGCGGGTCATCATGGCGTCATCGGAAATGGCGTTGCTGGCTGCTATGCGGACTTCGACTCTTCGTTTAGCGGCAATATCAAGATCGCGAAGATCGGCAGCGGCACACCCGGCAAAACCAGTTACTTCAACCCCGCGGCCTTCAAGGCACCCGCGGCCTATGCGTTCGGCGACACACCCCGCACGCTGGCTAGTCCTTCACTCCGGAATGAAGCTCTCTTGAATGAGAATCTGGCTGTTTCAAAGACGTTTCCAATCTTTGAGCGGGTTAAGTTCGAATTCAGGGCGGATGCATTCAACCTGTTCAACCGCGTGCAGTTCGGCGGTATCACCACCGACATCACGAGCCCGTCGTTCGGCGTAGTCAATGGCCAGGCGAACGGAAATCGTGTACTGCAAATGGAAGGCTATATCCGGTTCTAATCAGCCGGTCAGCCTATAGCGATGCAATGCATCGCGGGGACGGCCTGGATCGTAAGGGTCCAGGCCGTTGCCGCGTTCTGATCCTTAAACTCCATCCACCAAAGCGCGGGCATGCTCAAGCGGCTGCGATGATTGCCGCATCCAGGGAGTACTGCCGCCAGATAGCTTTCCATCCAGCAAATGGGAGCGTGGCCTTTCGAGTGCAGTGAATAGAAGAACGAAAAGGGGACGTATGCGTTGGAAGGATTGGGCAGTGATTCTTGCATCTGCCGTGTTGTCAGTGAGCAATTTACAAGCAGGGATAAAGTCAGGACCGGTGGAGTTGCGGGTGGATAACCTGAAGACGCCGTTGGGAATCGACGATCCGGCGCCCAGGTTCTCGTGGCAGTTGCTCGATCCGGCGCATGGCGCACGGCAAACTGCGTATGAAGTGAAGGTTGCGTCGCGGGCGGAGCTGCTGGATAACGGCGCAGCTCGCGCGGATGTTTGGGACAGCGGCCGGATTGAATCGGGTGCAAGCATGAATGTGTCTTATGCGGGTCCGGAGCTTGCCCCGAGCAGACGCTATTTCTGGCGTGTGAAGGTCTGGAATGCGGCAGGGAAGCCCTATGCGGTGAGCGAGACCGCCTGGTGGGAGACGGGTCTCCTGACGCCGAAGAACTGGCAGAGCGATTGGATCGGTTTTGAGACTCCAGAGGAAGACGCGGTTCGGCACGCTCAAGCGCAATGGATCGCCAATCCGGATTTTCGTTCGCTGGATGCGGATCACGCCAAAGAGCATCATTTTATATTTCGGACCACCGTCACGCTGACTAAACCTGTGCAACGCGCCACGCTCTATGCGACCGGCGAGGATACGATTGCCGGATGGGTCAACGGAACCAATTTGATCGTGCCCAAGCCGCTTCCGGCCTGGAAAATCATGCCTTGGAAGGAGTATGCGTCCGCGGACGCGACCCGGCTCTTGGTTCCCGGCGACAACACCATCGGTGTCGAGGTGATCCACTATATCGATGATTCCGCCGGTACCGCTGCCGCGCCGCCGCCGCCGATGAGTGCGACCCTGTTTGTGGAATACACGGACGGAACCACGCAGACATTTGCCAGCGGGTTGGATTGGAAGACGACGCTGCACGCCGATGCCGGCTGGACGCGGGCGGGAGTAGACGTCTCCGGCTGGAAGAATGCGGTGGCGTGGAAACAGGCGCCGGGCTACAACGGCGATCCACTCGGTCAACCCTGGATTCCCGACTCGGTGAAGGCGCTTCGGTATACCTTCGCGGTGCGTGCACCGGTGAAGTCGGCGCGCCTGTATGCGACTGCGCTGGGAGTTTACGAGTTGTTCTTGAACGGCAAGCGAGTGGGCGATGACATCCTGGCTCCGGGATGGACTGATTACCGGCAGCATGTGAAGTATCAGACCTACGATGTAACAGCTCAAGTGGCCGCGGGAAAGAATGCACTGGGCGCGCTTTTGGCGCCGGGATGGTATGAGACGCCTCTGGAGTGGGAGGATCAGCCGAACAATTATGGGGATACCCCGCCAGCGCTAAAAGCTCAGTTGCGTATCGAACACACCGACGGCGCAGTAGAGTGGGTGACGACCGGGTCGAATTGGCTGGCCAATCAATCCGAGATTCAACGCGCGGAGATTTACGACGGAGAGAGTCAGGATGCGCGGCAAAAACAGCAGGGCTGGAATACGGCGTCATTCGATGCGCCCGGTTGGAATCGCGTCATAGCGATCCATCCCAACCCTGTGACCATCGAGGCACAGGATTATCCTTCGATTCGCGTGGAGCGGACGATGGCGGCGAAGTCGATTTCCGAGCCCAAGCCGGGCGTGTACGTGTTTGAAATGGGGCAGAATTTCTCCGGGGTAGAGCGGCTGCGCGTGGAGGGCCCAGCGGGAACGGACGTGCGTCTGCGGTTTGCCGAGTTGCTGAACGCAGACGGGACCGTATACACCGACAATTTGCGTAACGCCAAAGCAACCGACGACTTTATTCTCGACGGCAAGGGCGTGGAAGAGTTTACTCCGCAGTTCACATTTCACGGGTATCGCTATGTTGAGTTGACGGGCTTACCCGAGGCGCCCGGCAAGGATGCGGTGACCGGAGTGGTCTTTCACACGGACGCGCCTATTACGGTGAACCTAGAGACGGGCAATGCCATGGTCAACCAACTATGGAGGAACATCTTGTGGGGCCAGCGCTCGAATTTTGTGGGTGTGCCCACGGACTGCCCGCAACGCGACGAGCGCCTGGGATGGACAGCGGATGCCCAGGTGTTCTGGCGCGCAGCCAGTTACAACATGGACCTCGCGGCCTTCGCTCGTAAGTATGCCGGCGACATTCGCGGCACGCAGTCGGGCACGCCGTACTACGGCGTCTTCGCCCCTGGAGTCACCAGGCAGTCATCGGACTTCAGCGCGGGTTGGAGCGATGCGGGCATTATTAATCCGTGGACCTCATGGTTGCAGACCGGTGACACCAGCATCATCGAGCAGAACTGGACGGCGATGGAGAAGTATCTCGATGCCATAGCGGGTGCAAATCCTGATGGGCTGTGGGCACGCGACCTTGGCGAATCACTCGGAGACTGGCTCGCGCCGGAGGGGGAAACCGATTTCACCCTTATTGCCACTGCGTATTGGGCCTACGACGTAACACTTATGCGCGAGATGGCCCACGCCTTGAACCGCGCGGCAGACGAGGACAAGTACGCACGGCAGCTCGACAAGATTCGCGCCGCTTTTCGAAATCGGTATGTCCGCGACGACGGATTTGTTGCCGGTGTCGAGAAGGCGGCGGTGCCGTTATCCGGCGGTCTCGGCAATTCTGGAGCCCGGAGCAAGGACGGCGCCACACAGACCGGCTACGTGTTGGCGCTGCATATGAATCTTCTGCCCGAAAATCTGCGCGCGGCTGCGGTTAAGAAGCTAGCGGACAGGATTGAGGCCAACCACGACCTGCTGGCCACAGGCTTCTTGGGCACGCCTTATCTACTTTCCGAGTTGACCAAGGGAGGATATGAAAAACTGGCCTATTCTCTGCTCCTCAACACGAGGTATCCTTCGTGGGGCTACATGGTGGAGCACGGCGCCACGACGATGTGGGAGCGGTGGAATGGCGACGAGATGCTTTCCGATCCGGAGATGAATTCCTTCAACCACTACGCCTACGGCGCCGTGGCCGACTGGATCTATCGCTACGCTGCCGGGGTGGATGCAACGCCTCTGGATGCGGGCTTTCATACGGTGCTGCTGCACCCGGTGTTCGACGCGCGAATTGGGAGCTTGCAGTTCGACTATGCCTCTGCGTATGGCGCGATTCATTCCGCCTGGAAGGTGAATGGGAGCACCGCCGAGTGGCATTTGACCATTCCCGCCAATACGACGGGCTGGTTGGACCTGGACGTGAAGCAAGCTGCGAGTTACAAGCTGGACGCCGTTCCGTTGGCCCAGAGCAAACTAGCCAAAGTAGCTGTGCGTGGTCAGCGAAATGGCTTTGAGCTAGCCGCTGGGAGTTACAATTTCACAGTCGATCTTCAGGGCGGATCTGAGTGATCGGGTCCGCACATTGCGATGATCAATGCAGGGAATGAGTTGAAACGGTAGTTATCTTAAGCTGGAAACTTTGCATGGGGTGCGATATCTCAGCGCAGTGAACGATGTGCTTGCACCACGCCAACCCTCAGCGTGGTACATCCCGCCTTCGCATCGCTGGGCGATCTCGGGATGCGCTAATCGCTCGATCAGTCTGCGCACGGCTACTGGCTGATTTTGAGAGCATTCCGCGCATCGGTACTAAGGAGCCGGTTCGATGAAGATTATGGGCATGTTCGTGCTCTTTGCATGCGGCATTTCTGCCTTTGCGCAGAAGATCCCTCAAGTTGCATGCCATGTGGAGGATTACCCGGTCAAGTCGGTCACCTCATGGCAATTCTTCAGCATTTTCACCAAGGTGCAGGCGGTGGTGCTGCGCGATCCGGCAGGCGAGCAGGAGGCGCGCTTCGATCTCACCCATGGCGCCTCGCTCATTTCCCTTCGTTACCACGGCAAGGAGATGCTCTACGGCGAGACCACCGGCGCAAACCTCTCCCTGTATTCTCGACGAATGGGCACGGAAGCGGAATTGAAAGGTATGAGCGAGATTTATTCCGCTTTCAGTCCCGATCAGGGCGATTCCAGTCAGGGAGTTACCGCCACCACGACGGGCGTGGCGTGCGAAAGCGAATTCACCTTTCGCGCATTCACCATGCTTGAAGACCACGAAGTGAACAGTTCCTTTCAGACCCAACCGCTGCTCGGTGTTACGGCTGGGAAAATCAGCACTACCTTCCCCCCTGGCTATGCGACGGCTTACTCCCTTGAGACCAATGCCAGTTGGGCATCCAATCCAGGCGCGGGCCCAAAGTACTTTCTCAAACTTGATTCGAGTGTCGTGAATACGCGGGGCGGTCAGTCCGGTCCGCTTGACTGGTATATGACGGCAACTGTCCCTGTGGAAGATGAACACCCGGCAAGTTATCCCGAGAATTGCACAGACAAGACGCCTTGCACCAGCGCCGACGCCAACGCCACTGCGTACGGACGCTACAGCGACGATCGGCTTGAAAACGGAGTCGCGGTTGTGGTGCCCAATGCGGGATGGGAGAGTAACCGTGTTTTCGTGCGCAAGAATGCCGAGTTTCTCAGCATGCTGTGGCTTGGCGGCGACGCTGCCCACAACGCGGAGCCCTTCAAGACCTTTGCGGTGGTGATGCAGCGGCCCCTCAATGGCATCCTGAGACATCGCTTCACCTGGTACATCTGTCCCGGCTCCTGGCAGAGCGCCAAAGCCTTTGCTCAGTCGCAGCCCGCGCCCGGAAAAACCATTCTTCCCGTGCCGCCGCCGCTGCCCGTAACCACGCCCGTGACCAAACCAGTCACCGCGGCGTGCGATACAACCGAATTTCAGCCGGAACCCGGCCAGATGGATCAGGCGATCGTGCTGGAAGATCCGGCAGGCGAGCAACGAGTTCTCATCGATACCACCGAAGGCGGAGCCATCGTCTCCTGGAAGTACCACGACATTGAACATGTCTGGGGTTACAACGGCGGCGGAATGCTGCAGATGGCCTTCCACAACGACATGCATAACGGTCCATGGTCGTTCGACTACAACCCCACTCAGGCCGGAGACGGCACTTCAAGCTCGCCCGTTACTGGGATCGCCTGCGACGGCAAGCGCAGCGTTGACATTCTTGCCACTTTGCTCGAGTTCGGTCACAACGGGGGCGCCTTCCCCCACCCTCTGATCGCGGTATGGAACGGCCGAGTCAGCGACATCGTGCCCCTGAGTTACTCCTCGCCCTATACGCTGGAGATGCGTGCGGAGTGGGTCGAGAATCCCGATGGCACGCCGAAGTATTATCTGAAGCTCGAAGAGCATTACGTTCATGTTGCCGATGAAATGATCGGCGACGTGGGCTATGACTTTGCCGATTACAATCCGTGGGAGTTCAGTGTCCGTGCTTTCACTCCCGACAATTGCCCATGCGCTCCCGACAAAGGCTACACGGTGCTCGGTCCCGATACCGACAAATGTCCGTGTGAGAGCAAGAACATTTGCTACCTGGCGGGCGGCTGGTATCAGGACGAGCAGCGGCTGACAGGTCTGGCCGTTGCCATGCCCAGGAGCAACTTCCCAAAGACGAGGATATTCGCAAGTTTCAACAGCGACTACATGTGGAAGGACCGCAGTTTCCACCTTCAGGCGAATGAGCCCCTCGATGGCATCCAGGCCAAAGACCTGGTCTGGTATGTCATGCCCGGTCCGTGGAGCAGCGCCCTCAAGTTCGCCAGGAGTCTAAAGTAGCTGTGATCAACCGTCATGCAACCGTTTGCGGGCAGTGGATGAGGATGACGGTTTCAACCTGCACCACGAAGCATGCTGTAGCGGATATCTTCTGGAGCGCGGCGGCCATGGCAGCCGCACTCCAGCGCTCACAGGATGCGAACCAGTAGGCGCCCATCGGAATGCTGGGCGTTGCTTCAAAGGAGTGAACTCGATGAAGTCCATGAAGCTTTGTCTGCTCTTTGCCTGTGGTCTCTCAGCGTTTGCGCAGAAGATTCCGCCGGTTCAGTGCCACGTTGAGGACTACCCGGTCAAGTCGGTCATGGCGTGGCAATTTCCTACTCAGCTCAACAAAGTTCAGGTGGTGGTGGTGCGCGACCCGGCAGGCGAGCAGGAAGCGCGCTTCGATCTCACCCACGGCGCCTCGCTCCTCTCGCTTCGCTATCACGGCAAAGAGGTGCTCTTCGGCGAGTCGGCCAGCGCCGCACTTCTTATGTTCTCGCCGCGGCTGGGCACGGAAGAAGATCTGAAAGGCTTGCCCATCTTCTGGTCCTCGTTTGTTCCCGATCAGGGCGATTCAAGCATGGGGGTTTATCCAACCACCACCGGCGTCGCATGCGAAACGGAAAATACTTTCCGCGCCTTCACCATGCTGGAAGACCGTGGCGTGGATGGCTCTTTCCAGAGCCAGCCGCTGCTCGGCGTCTCGGCCGGGAAAATCAGCACCAATTATCCTCCCGGCTACGCCACCGCCTACTCCCTTGAGACCAACGCCAGTTGGGTTCCCAATCCAGGCAAAGGACCGAAGTACTTCCTAAAGCTCGATTCCAGAGTCATCAATACGCGTGGCGGCGATTCCGGCCCGCTGCAATGGTACATGACGGTAACCGGCCCCTGGGATTATGAGCACCTGGCAAGTTATCCCGAAAAATGTACCAAGAAGACGCCTTGCACCAGCGCCGAATCGAACGCCACCGCGATCGGACGGTACAGGGACGCGCAGATGGAAGAAGGCGTTGCCGTTGTAGTGCCGAATGGGACATGGCAGAGCGACAGCGTTTATGCGCAGGACAATGCTGAGTTCCTGGCCATGTACGGTGGCGATTCAACCAGTTGGAATCCCCCGCGCAGGACCGTCGGCATTGCCATTCAGCATGACCTCAAAGGCGTTCAACCCAATCGCTTCAGTTGGTACATCTGCGCCGGTTCGTGGCAGGGAGCCAAACACTTTGCGGAGTCACAGCCCGCACCAGACAAGACGGTTCGTCCCACACCGCCTCCGCTCCCCGCGGGTAAACCCCAGGCCAAGGCGATTGCCGCTGCGTGCCAGACCACCGAGTTTCAGCCCGAGCCCGGCCAGATCGATCAGGCCATTGTCCTGGAAGACCCCGCAGGCGAACAACGGGTCATCTTCGACACCACCGAAGGCGGAGCCATCGTCTCCTGGAAGTATCATGACGTCGAGCACACCTGGGGTTACAACGGTGGTGGCATGATGCAAATGGCATTCCACAGCGATACCAAATTGGTTCCGTGGCCCGAGGATTACAACCCCACCCAGGCCGGCGACGGAACGGCAATGTAGCCCGTGACAGGAATCGCCTGCGACGGTACGCGCAGCGTCGACCTTCTCGTCACCCCGCTCGATTTCAATCACAACTATGCGTTTTTCAACCATCCATTGCTTGCCGTTTGGGACGGCCGGATCAACGACTTCATGCCCCTGAGTTACTCCTCGCCTTATACGCTGGAGGAATGGGCATCGTGGGTTGAGAATCCCAGTGGCAGCCCCAAGTATTATTTGAAGATGAAGGAGCGTTACGTCCACCTGGCCGATGAAAAGGTGGGCCCAATCGACTATGACTTTGCTTCTTACAACCCATGGGAATTCGCAACCCGCGCCGTCAGCCCCGAAAATTGCCCGTGCGACTCCGAGAAGCTGAATTACCTGGTGGGAGGGTGGTATGAGGATGACCGGCGGCTCGAAGGCTTTGCCGTCGCTATGCCCAGCAGCAACTTTCCCAACAACAAATTCCATCCAGACTTCAATACGGACTACATGTGGAGAAACCACAATTTCCACCTCGGAGCCAGAGAGAGTCTCGACGGCATCCAGGCCAAGGAATTTGTCTGGTATGGCATGCCCGGCTCCTGGGACAGCGCTCTCAAATTTGCCCAGAGCCTTAAATAGCCGTGCTCCGTCCGGGAGAGCCGTTGCGATCGACAGCGCCAAAGACGGCCCACGCAGAACCGCACACCTGTGTAATGGTCGAGAATAGGGTCGAGTCCGGCGGCAAATGCCGCCGGACTCGAATGCCACCTGAGCGAGAACAGGAATGCGCCCATCGGATTAAGCGTTGCACCTGAGGAGTTATCCAGATGAGATTCTTGAAGTTGCTTCTTCTTCTAGCCTGTGGCGTTTCTGCATGCGCGCAGGAAATCCCGCAGATTGCGTGTCATGTCGAGGATTATCCGGTCAAGTCGGTTGTGGCGTGGCAATTCCCCGCACTCTTCACAAAAGTGCAGGTGGTGGTGTTGCGCGATCCGGCTGGCGAGCAGGAGGCGCGATTCGACCTGACACACGGGAGCTCCCTCATCTCCCTTCGCTATCACGGCAAGGAGATGCTCTATGGCGAGACGACGGGCGGAACCCTCTCGCTTTTTTCCACCCGGCAGGGTTCGGAAGAAGATCTGAAGGGCATGACGCCGTATTGGTCAGCCTTCAGTCCCGATCAGGGCGACTCAAGCATGGGAGTTACAGCAACAACGACGCGAATCGCTTCCAACAAGGAATCAACCTTTCGCGCGTTCGTTATGCTCGAGGACCGCGGCGTCGATAACTCGTTTCAGAGCCAACCGCTGCTCGGCGTCTCGGCAGGCAAAATCAGCACCAACTTCCCTCCCGGCTACGCCACGGCTTACTCTCTTGAGACCAATGCCAGTTGGACTCCCAATCCCAGCGCGGGTCCGAAATATTTCCTGAAACTCGATTCCAGCGTCGTCAATACGCGCGGAGGCGAATCGGGTCCCCTCGAGTGGTATATGACTGCCACTGCCCCATGGAACGACGCGCACGCGGCCAGTTACCCCGAGCAATGCACGGCCGAAAAGCCTTGCACCAGTGCCGACAGCAAAGCCACCGCCATTGGTCGATATAACGACGCTCAATTGGAGAACGGCGTCGCGATTGTGGTGCCGAATGCAGACTGGC
>Ga0181520_10008071_pt1 | contig 15142 bp, 17 predicted proteins | sample PEATcosm2014_Bin_29_FD_132451 | JGI IMG/M metagenome (GOLD analysis project Ga0181520, IMG submission 132451) | Peatland microbial communities from MTU Mesocosm Facility, Houghton, MI, USA - PEATcosm2014_Bin02_30_metaG | ecosystem: Environmental > Terrestrial > Soil > Wetlands > Peat | place...
CCTGCGAAGACTTCCGCCCCTTCCCTTTATCGGTCAATTCATCGTGAGAATCTTTCCAATCGGTCCTAGGGTATTCGCGAGAGACGTGCTTTATTTGGTCAATTCAAACTGCGCGCCGACACCCCCTTCGGTTCAGCAAATGGCAACGCTGGTTGACGGATTCCTTGCTCCAGGACCAACCCCCGTTTCGGTGGACAGGGACTTGGCTCAAGGGACAAACATATAGGCTCTTCTTCGCAGGTTGGGACTGTCAAATGAAGGCTGACCTATACTGACTTTTGTGGAGACGGTAGTATAAGGCACAGTGAGGTTAGAGGGAAGGATGAGCGATCGAAAGTCATATAGTGACGAGCTGAAAGCGGAATCGATTAAGATGGTGAAGGAGCAAGGTCTTTCCCACGCGGAGGTCAGTAAAAGACTCTCAATCCCCAAAGGTACGATCGGGAACTGGACTTCCGGGATTGGCCTGGGAATGAAGAAGTGGAATCTCCATGATACAGTAGTCGCTATCGGGCTACAATTGAAAACAAGAATTCCCCGATAGTATTGTCATTACGGCTAATCGGTACAGAATGGTCCCCGATTACCTTTCTCTTATCGGGGAAACCGAAAGTGAGAAAATCCTTGTGCGGCCGTCAAGGCAGGCGTAATATCTCGCTCATGTGCAGCAGCCCACTACAAGGAGAAAGACATGAAGGGGAATGTTCAATTACTTGAAACATTAAACTCTCTGCTCGCAGACGAGCTTACCGCGGTCAGTCAGTACATTGTCCACTCCGAAATGTGCCACAATTGGGGATATGCCAAACTTCATGACCACTTTGAGAAACGCGCCATTGAAGAAAGGAAGCATGCCGAAACGCTCATCGCACGGATCCTTTTTCTGGAAGGGATTCCTATCGTCTCAAATCTTCGGCAAATGCATATAGGTAAGGACGTTGCAGAACAACTCATCAACGATCATGGGGCGGAAACAGATGCGATTAAGGCCTACAATAGTGCAATAAAGCTAGCGGGAGATGTGGGGGATTTTGCGACCCGCGAAACGTTTGAGAAGATACTCCATGACGAAGATGCCCATATCGACAAGATAGAAGAGATGCAGGATCAAGTCCAACAAATGACGATGCCCATTTTTCTCAGCGTTCAGGTCGGCTAAGTCCCCAATGCCTGTTTATTGGGGGGCCCCAGCCTTTCGGTTGCGGGAAGTACTGGAGACCCATGCAGCGCTTTCTACCGCGTTCGACTCGATCAACAGGCTGAAGCTCGTTCCCGATGCGTTCTAGTGGGCTGGTTCAGCTAACTTTGGGGACATCAAACACAAGAACGGTGAGTACAAGTTCTCTGTTTGGGTCAGTATTGTGGTGGAAGATATACCGATAGCCAGACTCATGTTTCCAGTCAAGAGTACGTTTGTAATTGGGATGGGTTGTCGCTTCTGACTGGATCCCTGATAGTACCGTACTCATCGATTTATCTCGATTGAACACCAAGATGGCGGTCTTAGTATCCCGCCAGGATGTATAGCCTAGTAGTTGGCCTATTGCTTCGTTGAATACCTTTGGCCCCTTCCAGAATTTGCATTCCGCGATGAAGATAGTCTTACCGTTTTCTTTTATGAGAATGTCTGTCTTGCCACTAACATTGAATGTCTCCCCCGTCGCAGCTCCCATGAACTGGCCATTGAGCTGGACCAAGAAGTGCTGCCTGATGGCCTCCTCATCCATTGTGCTGAAGGCGCTTGGGCTGCACTCCATAACCTGATTCATGCCCTGCAGGATTCTAAGGATTTCTTCGTAGAGGCTATCTGAGAGGATCGGTTCAGATTCATATGGAACCGTAGTTGCCTGAGGCATTACCGGAACTATCTTTCGTCGGATCTCGGGAACGGCGTATGTCTTGGGGTTGCCTGTCCTCGCCTTTACAGGTATGCCGAGCGCTGCCACTCGCTTGGTGTTTGCAAGTATGCGTTCCCTTCGGGAGTTGACCAAGTTTTCTACAATACCTGGCAAGGATGAGTTGTATCCTGCGATGTCATTTCGCAGCCACCCTAGTTGCCGATCTATCTGATCAAGTTGTTGATCGATGCTTGGCCGGACATTACCATTCGGGCTGTCGTTTGGGATATCGAAGACGAGTATTACAGAGGAACCCTTCACCGTCGCCTTGGGGACAGTAAGCGAGTATTCACTCGCTCGAGCATAAAGAAACTGTGGGTCTCCCACGATTGGTACTTCCACCTCGATTCTCTGCCCTGGGACATAGCAGGGCCTGTTTCGATCTTCTATCCACCGCCCTTGATCCCATCGGACATCGATTTGAGCTTCGCTGTCGGTCACTGACATTGCGTCTCGATTCAATGACAGAGAATCAACCTTGTACTTTTCGACAAAGTACTTCACCAGGTCATTCGGTGATGTGTTCAGCAAGCGTTCAGGGGCGATCTTGTCTACTTCAAGGCGCATCGCAGCAAGTTGTTCGTCGAAGCAACTTTGGATAGTGAAGCTGTCGAACAGGTTGCCAGAGTAAGCGCCACTAGGAACGCGCATATATATATACTCCATTGGCGCCGCTGAATAGCGTTCTCAGGAAAGTGCCGGTCCCTCGAACCGAGGTGCAACCCCGGCCGCGACTTACTTCTCTTTCGTGACACCCTTGAAGGGCTTACCGTCGGTCTTCTGGTCCATGAACTGACCGGTGTCCTTGTCCCGTTTAGTCCAGTTCCCGTTGACGGGGTTCTGAACCTGCGAGCGGTCCCTGACGGCGCCATTCCGATGTCCATCTTCTTTGGGAGGGTTGGTGGCCATTGTTCGGCCTCCTTTGCGAGGTTGATTCCTGCTCGACGAGCTACCTGGAATGTATCCCTTCTTGGTAGACAAGTCAAGTTTCGTGTGTTATGTTTGTCTACAGGAGACAGAGCATGACTTCTTCATTTGGACAGCGGCTCAAGGCAGCCCGGCTGATGGCTGGGCTATCGATGGACGACCTGGTAGCCAAAATGAAGAACTCGATCTCGAAGCAGGCCATCAGCAAGTATGAGAACGGGCTCATGTCCCCTGACAGCAAGGTCGTGCTGGCGCTGGCGGACGCCCTCTCGGTGAAGCCCGACTACTTCTTTTCCCAGAGCGATATCGCGCTCGAGGCGGTCAACTTCAGGAAGAAAGCCTCACTCGGGAAGAAGGTGATCGAGTCCTTCAAAGCTCGAGTCAAGGATGAGCTGGAGCGCTACATCGAGCTCGAGTCGTTCCTTCACGCCGAGGCTCGCGTGTCTCTCAAGTTGCCTGCTAAGACCATCAGCAGTCTTGATGACGTCGAAGCCGCTGCTCTGCAGATCAGAGACCTCTGGCATATCGGACGAGAAGGGCCGGTCGCCTACGTCGTCGATTTACTCGAGGAGCACGGGATCAAGGTCCTCGAGCTTGAGGCGCCGGAAGGCTTCGATGGTCTATCAGGGCGAGTCGAGAAGGCGCCGTTCATCGTCCTCAACAAGGATTCTCCATCCGATAGGAAGAGGCTCACCGCACTTCACGAGTTCGCCCATCTTTGCCTTTCATTCGAGCCTTCCGTCAGCGAGGCCGAGCTAGAGAAGCTTTGTCACTCATTCGGCGGCTCATTCCTTCTTCCTCACGACGTACTCATCAAGGAATTAGGGGCGAAGCGATCGGATATATCGTTCGTGGAGCTTCGGAACCTCAAGATCCAGTACGGCATCTCGATGCAAGCGATCATGTACCGGGCGAAGCAGCATGGGATTGTAAGCGAGTACGTTTACGAGTCTTTCAGCAAGGCTATCAGTGCAAAGGGCTGGAGGAAGCATGAGCCCGTGGATTACCCGATCAAGGAGGTTCCACAACGCTTTAGCCAACTGCTCCATAGGGCGATCTCGGAAGAACTGATCTCAATGTCCAAGGGAGCCTACTTAGCGAACAAGTCGATCGAAGAGCTTCGACTGGAGAGGCTCCCGCAAGATGCGGCTCCTCATCCATGATGCGAATGTTCTGATCGATCTCCTCGACATAGGCCTGCTTGAAGAGGCCATGACCTTGCCGTACGTCATGGAGACCACCGATCTAATTAAACATGAGGTCGTCGATGTCGAACAGGCACACGCTCTCTCTGAGTGTATCAGTAAGAGGCTGCTCGTAGTTCTTTCGTCCTCGATCGAGGAGATGTTGAAGATCGCAGAAATGCAGAACGCGAGCCCACAACTAACGCTCGCCGATTGCTCGGTAGTATTCCATGCTCAGAACAGGGATGGGGTCGTCCTTTCAGGAGATGGGCGCCTACGTAAGGAAGCTGAACGGCAGAAACTGGAGGTTCATAGCACACCATGGCTTCTCAGCCTATTGGTTGACGAGGGTTCCATGGCCCCAGCTACAGCAGTTGAGAGGCTTGAACTCCTCATGGACATCAACCGACGCCTGCCTCAACGTGAGTGTCGGAAGCTCATCGATGCATGGAAGCATATGGCGGGTTCTCCGTCCTTGTAACCGATACAGTAAGTGATTCCTGGATCTCTCGACTGTATCCTGCGCACGAACGTTTTCAGCCTCTACTGATACTGGAGATCCATCCCCAAGGAGGTCTCCAATGTCCGAAGTCTCCACCTTTCCCGTCCGTGACCGTTCCCCGTCCTCTCCACCCGCTCAATCTATCCCCGACATCCCCACGAAAACAATTCTCGACTACTTGGGTGCCACAGGCCTCTCACCCGAGCTCACCGAGGCCGAGCGTACTCAGCTCGTCTAAGTCTGCCAGGCATTTGGTCTCAACCCGTGGAAGCGTGAGGTCTATGCTACGGTCTACGGCGAGGGCTCCTATCGCCGATTCTCCGTGATCGTCGGCTACGAGGTCTACCTGAAGCGCGCCGAGCGCACCGGCCGTCTCGACGGCTGGTCCTCGCGCATCGAAGGCTCCAGCAACGACATGAAAGCCATCGTCACAATCCACCGCAAGGATTGGGCGGAGCCACTCGAGCACGAGGCTTTCTTCGAGGAGGCGGCTCAGCTAAAGAAGGATGGCGCCTTGACCGCTTTCTGGATTAAGCAGCCCCGTCTGATGCTGAAGAAGGTATGCATCTCCCAGGCCTTCCGCCTCTGTTTTCCCGACGAGCTTGGTGGTCTCCCCTACGATGCCGCAGAGCTCCCCGACGCCGAGGCCCTCGCGTTGTATTTCGTCAACCCCTAATACCCAAAAAAATCGCCTAAAAATGGCCATCAACGTGTGGGTACTTTTGCAGGCGCCTTCTGGCGCATGAGCGAGTGCTTCATCTGATTTTTCCCGGGAATTTCCCGTGGCGAAATCAAGGAACGCCTGGTGGCGTTTTCCGGGAATTTCAGCTTACATCAAACACGAGTTCAGGAAGTGCCGCCACGAGTGGAAGGTGATGCACCTCGCCTTCCGCTCCTCTTCATTGATGCCGATTGCCTCCAATGCGGCATAGAGGCTGTCGACAATAATCCTCGCGTGAAGAGGAGTTTCTCGAGTCTCGCCTTAGAACACGAAGTCCTCTGGTGTCTTGTAGGGGCTGGCGGCCATTACCGCGGCGAGCATCTTGGAGACGGAGGAGGGGATGGTCACCTGCCGCCCCGATCCCCATTTGGCGCCCTTGAGGCCGAAGCCCTGCTCCCACGACGCAAGGACATCGTTGTAGTCCTCGTGAACGTTCTTGATCTGGAGCGCCCGGATCTCGCCCTCGCGCATGCCGGTGCTTGCGGCCAGTATATTGGCCGCGAAGAGTCACAGGTCGCTTCCCCACGCTGCCTTGAAGGCCACTCGGTGAAGAGCTTCTGCGCCTCGGCTATAGAGAGCACGCCGCGCTTGGGCTTATCCTCGGCGAGCATGCCAACGCGGATGCTCGGGTCGACGGGGATGTAGACAAGGCGGAAGGCCTCTTTCAGCACGGTCCTGAAGGCCATGTAGATGAGGTTTATGGACTTTGCCTTGAGCGTGCCCTTGTCCTTGAGACCGAGGAGCCAGGCCTCGATGTCGCTTGACTTGATGGACGCGAGGGTGCGTCCCTTGAAGGCGGGGACGACGCACTGTTCGATGTAGCCAGCGGACTTCTTGACGTGGGTGTGCCCGATGCATTGGCCGCGAGCGAGCTTGCCCTTGACGTAGGAACTCTTCTCCCAGTCCCAGAACTCACGAGCGTAGGTCTCCAGGAGCACACTTTTCTTGTCGGAGGCGATGACCTTGCCTGAGCGGATCTGCTCGTCGGCCCAGTTCTGGGCATCGCTCTTCGATGTTTTGCCCGAGGACACTGCGGTCATGTACTTGAGGGTTTCGGGGTCTCTGAACTGGATGTAGTAGATGTAACGGTTCTTCTTCGAGGACGGTCGCTTCTGAATGGAGTATGGCCGTTTCGCGCGGTCCATGGCTTCCTACCCGACCGAGTCTGACGAGAATCTCAGACTCAATCTCAGAGTTGGTATGGAAGCCTGGAGCCGCCCTCGGTTTCCCTTCGGGCTCTCTTATCGGCTAACTGTTGCAACTTCCGTTGCTAACAAGAACTGCCACCCAACGGGCGGCAGTTCTCTAAATGGAGAATAGCGGATTCGCCCTCCAGCCTCGTGCATCCTGCACTCGGCTTCCGGGCCGGCTCCGCGCCTCGCAACGCCATCCATGGCGTTGCGACCCTCCGCACGCTCAAATGATCGCGTGCTCCGGGTCGGCGCTCCGCTTCGAATCCCCCATTCTCCACCATTGAAAAGAGCCGCCTTCCGGCGGCTCCAGGTTGGTGGAGAATGGGGGATTCGCCCTCCATTCGGCGACCTCGTGTCGCCTCCTTCCGGGCCGGGGCGAGCGCTCTCGCCCGCATCCCTGCGGGCTCGACCGTGCGACGCCCTCAAATGATCGGGCGTCGCACGGAGCGCTCGCCCTTCGAATCCCCCATTCTCCACCATTGAAAAGAGCCGCCTTCCGGCGGCTCCAGGTTGGTGGAGAATGGGGGATTCGAACCCCCGACCTATAGATTGCGAACCTATAGGCTCAGGCATCCGACTATTCACCATCTTTAGCCGTTTTTTGCTTCCGTTAGCTAATTCTATACTCGACAAGGGATATTGTCAAAGGACAGATTAGTCACTCGTTATCAAACCTAGCCGTTTTTAGTCATTTCTCAATCTCAGAGTCAATCTCAGAGTAGGGTTTTGGACGAGAATCTCAGAGATAATCTCAGAGTTTTGGGGGCTCAGGTGGCTTGTCTGAGACCCCTTCGATGTCCCCGGATAGCTTGCCGACAACATGCCGTGGTCAGCTTGACGTGTATATAATAATGCCATAATATATACATGTCGCGCTCTCGTGCATAGCAACTGGCCGGTTCCTATACAGATGTGAGGAGTACCATGGCCGAGGATCTGCCCCTGCTTCCTCCGTTGGTTCAGCTGGAGACGCCAGCTGTGCTCAAGAAGGCGGCGCGGGCGCATCGCTTTCTGGCAGAGCTCAAGGGGCGGTGCCGGGCGATTCCGAACCAGAGCATCCTGACCTCCACCCTCGCGCTCCAGGAGGCCAAGGATAGCTCCGAGATCGAGAACATTGTTACGACCCAGGATGAGCTTTTTCGCGAGGATCTGGAGGTCTCTCCTGCCACCGGCCTCGCGGCCAAGGAGGTCCGGGACTACGCCCAAGCCCTTCGTACCGGCTTCGAACTGGTCCGCGATCGCGGCATCCTTACCGCGAACGACCTGGTACGTGTCCAGGAGGAGCTCGAGCGCAACCGGGCCGGCTTTCGTCGACTGCCTGGCACCAACCTCGTCAACGACCGCACGGGAGAGGTGATCTACACCCCGCCGCAGGACTACGACACCATTGCCCTGCTCATGGCCAACCTCGAGCGCTTCATCAACGACGACTCTCTCCTTGACGCGGATCCCCTCGTGAAGATGGCGGTCATCCACTACCAGTTCGAGAGCATCCACCCCTTTTATGACGGCAATGGCCGGACGGGGCGCATCCTTAATGTCCTCTATCTCGTGCTGAAGGGGCTCCTCGAAATCCCGGTGCTGTACCTGAGCCGCCACTTCATCCGGAGCAAGGAGCAGTATTACCAGGGCTTGCGCGCTATCCGGGACGAGGGAGCCTGGGAATCCTGGCTACTCTACGTCCTCGACGCGGTCGAGACGACCTCGCGCGGCACCTTGACCTTGGTCGATGCCATTTCCACCGCCATCGAGGATTACCGCCTTCGCATAAAGGAAGGCCATCGCTTTTACAGCCAGGAGCTGGTCGACAACCTGTTCTTCCACCCATATACCAAGATCGAGTTCGTGGAACGGGAGATCGGCGTCTCCCGCCTCACGGCCACCAAGTACCCTGATGCCCTTGCCAACTCAGGTCTAGTACGGAAGGAGAAGGCGGGTCGGTTCAATTATTACATCAACACCCGCCTGGTGGATATCCTCATGGAGTCTCGCTCGGAGTAAGCCCGAGGTCCCTCATCCACAAGATTATCAAATATTGCTAGAATCTCAATCTCAGAGAAAAAGGAAACGCAGGCTATCTGCTTGACCAGGACTAGTCAAGCAGATTATTCCAAAGTGGACAGTCTTCAGAGGGAAGAGATGGCTAAAGCAAGTAAACAAACAGCCGCATTGATTCGGAAGCAGTGGGAGAAAGATAAAGATACCGCTCGAGCACTTATTCAGACAGATTTTGCGTTGGTTAGGATTCGTGAAGAAATCGAGCATGCACCGATTCGTCTGGAACCTAATGCTTTTGTTTTCTGTGATAGAAGATTAATAAAGGACGAAGAGTTGCAAGCGCCTTTTTTCGAGAAGGAGGCTCTTTTATGCTTGCTTCAAGAATTGAAAGAATTCCAATTAACCGAAAATACAAACACCGCTGATTATTCTAATTCAGCTCAACAACCGAACGTCATTTTTTGGAAAGGATATAGGTCGGATATAATAATCACTTTTGAAATATTGCGAAAGAACCTTGGATGCTCCAAAGCCGAGTGGGAGCGACACTTCGCTTGTGCAGATGATAATAAGGCCGAGAAAGATGAACATCTATCAGCAAATCAAATATCAGGTAGACGAACATCACAAAAAGGGATAGGGATTAGCCAAATCACATGGAAAGATGGTAGGACAGATTTTGGCCGTATATATGTTGTTCTTGAAGAATATCTGTCATGTACACCTGCAGAGTGGGAACGCTATTTCAAACCGACGAAGGTAAAATCTCTTATCGGCGCTGTTAATGACGCGAAAAAGCTTAGGAAGAAGACCACGACAACCCAGATAATTGCCAATCTTAAAACAAGAGCGGCGAGTTTTAGGCTCTGGGAAAAAGGCGGTCCTTTGTAATAGCCAAACAGCTCAGTATTTTCTCAATAAATTCCTCAGGAACTATTAAGGAAACCTATTTTCTCCTCTTTGCTGCAGAATCGCACGCAAGGAGGATTCTTATGGGCAATACAACAAACGGCACTCGTGATCTTGAATTCCTCACAGTCCCCGAAGTGGCGGCCATGCTTCGCTGTTCAGTTTCGACCATCTATAAAATGGTCGAAAACCACCGATTAAATGCGAACCGGGCGGGAGGACGCCTGATCTTTGATCGAGTAGAGGTTCTTGCATGGGTTCGTTCCCATGCAACTATCGTACGGACCGAATTGGGGAAGGGAGGCCTGTGATGAAACCAACACAAACGGGCCCTATGGTGGGCAATCTGCCCAGCGAGGAGTATTACAAGCTTTACCATCCTTTTCTTTTCGAGGTCTCGTTTCCAGTATTTGATCTTCATTTTCCGGAGGTTTCCTTAGCGGAAATTTCGCGCCAAACCCAAGAGGAAGGTAATGATTGTGAAGCCGACAAGAATTCGTGAACCGCTCGTGTTGGACGGGCTCTTGCCACGCAACCTTCCGCTCCTCCCTCCACCGTTGCTGCTCCCGGCGCCGAAAAATTCCCTGGCTGGACCAGAGTCGCTACCGGCACTTGACGGCTCGGTCATCTGCCCCCCTGATTCGCAGACCACATTAGTTGCTCCATCTACACAAACGCCGATGGCCGCATCCGAGCCAGAACCGACGCATGATGGCTCGGACAACTCTCTCACTGAGCCGCCGACAACTCAGCTTCTCCAGACGCCGCAAGCGCTATTATCTGAACTAGCGCCATTGGCTCCTGCTATCGAACCTGAGTTTCAGCCAATCCCTGGTATTGTGTTTGGTCCTGATGGAAGGTTTCGGCGGGTTGTCAGGCTTAATCGGCACGAACGCAGAGTTCTCCAGAAGTTCGAGCCGGAGCTCCAAACCGTTAATCTGAAGGTCGCAAAGGACCTCATCTTGGAGCACCTGCATTTGGATCGGCTTTCAATGTTCAACGTCGCTTTTACACTCAAAGAGATTCGTGATCGTTGTCTCTTTTCGCAAGACGGCTACCTCGATTTTCCGACTTGGTTAAAAATTGAGGCCAAGGATGTTGGCATAAGCCTAAGCTACGCATATAGGCTGCTTGCCATGGCCGATACACTCGATCGTTATCTCATAATAACGTTCCTAAACACATGGCATATGACAATTGCCGATGTCGCCCAACGCGCTACTCAGCTGTCCTATTTTTTGACCGGGATCTATCGTCACCTGACTCTAGATGAGCTTAGAGAGCCATTCCTCCATGAAAAACCCGAGCAGTTCATTTCTCTGGTAACCGGGAGGAGGATTCCAACACCCGAAGAGGTCGAAGCTGCGAAGGCGGCACGGCATCAACAACGAAAGGCGAAGCCGCCGGTCGTGACCGCATCGGACATCGAGAACAAGATCGTTGATACAATCCAGCTTGGACTCGATGTCTATATCATCGGCCTCAATGATCTCAAGGACGCTCCATACATCGAGATGGCGCTACTCGCCAACCGCCGCAAAGAGGCCGATGCCATCTTTTCGGCACGGACTCCCGACTTCATCAATAGGGGTGAAGAGTGCAAGAGTTTCCTGAGCATTCGAACGCTCGAAGACGCCAAGCACCTGATCCTTTTTCACCAAGCAGAGGGGATTCCCCACCGCCTAGTCTGCGCCGTCATTTGCGCCCGCCTGGAGGAAGATCCAGTCCTCGTGGCGCAATGGAAAGCGCTCGGCTACCAAAAAGTCCACGAGTACCTACTCAAAGAACTCGGTGTAACTTTCGATACGTATCGGTACTGCCAGATAGGGCGAAACTACTTACAGTATGAGGCGATCATCCTTAAGCACACCGACATTGGCACCGAGCTACAGTTTTCAAAACTGTTCAACTTTGGCCCCGCAATCAAGAATCACGGCGATGAGCCTGCGATTCTCTGGCGTTACTTTGGGCCTGAGGCCACCGTGCCCGAGTGGGATTATTTCGCGCTTCACCGCGAATATCAGCAGTACTTCTCTGAGCAAAAAATGTCCTCGACCAGGATCAAGAAGGCCCGCTCAATGCTCTTTGAGTTCAATGAGGCGCGCGCCGTCGATGATCGGACTGATGAGCAACTCGGGCCGCTTGCTGGCACGATTCCGTACCCCTTCGCGATCGCCGCACAGCATGAAAAACGGCTCATCGACCTATTCCGGTCGAATCCGCCGTATCTGAACAAGTATGTTCAGCTATACTTCGAGTACAAGGACAAGGGCCTGCTTTAACCACATTGATCGCACACCCATGGGGCATTCTATAAAAGATGACCCTACTGGTGTGCGATCATTTGTTGTCTTCTGCCAACAGAAGATGGAGGAAGATAGTTTTCTACTCATTAAGAAAATCATGCGCCCATCTTCACCTTGAGCTGCAAACCTCATCTGGCCGTCATCTTGAAGTGTACGACTGGGTTTAAACACGCTGCTGCTCAGTTTGCTCAATTAAAATTCGCTCAAAGGTTTCGGGGCTGATGCCCTGCCCTCAGCCTGGCGTTTTCGAATGACGAGCTGCCCTGCCATTAGTTTTAGGGTTGTTGGAGTCCAGCCTTTGGTTCACTGTTAATCAACTCCAAATTCCCCTTCCAATGCCTCAAGGCGGGCACAGGAGGGCTTCGGGTTGTTTTCCCAAGTCCCAGTTCGGCAGAGCGCTTGCGAGGGCGCGACTTGTTTGAGGACGGATTCTTCGCGCGCATATTCATCTCTTTTTGTAGTTATTAGTGTCGTGGCCTATATCCACATTTTTAACCCCGGAAGTTCAATATGGTAACTCTGAACAGGGTTTTTCGCGGAACTAATATTATGATCCTAGAAAGTCGGGGGACATTTAAAAGAAACTTGCATTCTCCAACCCAATACATACCCACCCCTATATATTTAGATGGTAATATTGTGGCCTACCGATATTCGGCACATACTGCCCGCCATTTCCTTCAGCCTTGACCACGATGCCCGCCGCCAGCATATCTTTCCACACCCTGTCGCTCCCGCTATACATCACCCGCAACAGCGCGTAGGGTAGGGGATACACCCCCTTGGCCCTATTCCTCTTCGTCGTTTTGTCTAGGCCGCTTGTCGGGTCCGCCGCCGCGTCATCGATGATCCTCTTCCATGCCTCAATATCCGCCATGAACCTTCGCACCGCTTTCCTACTCTGTTTGGGTTGTAGCGTTATTCTATCGAGCTCCCCTATCGCCCGCTCGGCCGCTTTGTCATTCCGCACATACCCCATATTCCTGCTATTCCATAACTCGATGAACCTCGAGGCCCCGGCCGCGGTCGCCGTGCTCGTCGCATACAGCGCTGCTATCCTATCCTTCAACAGTTCGCGATTATAGAACAGCTCGCCCCTATATCCCGCCTCCCTCGACCTTCCCTCCCAGCTCAAGATCCATACAGTTACTTCTTCTAGGCTCAGCCCTTCCCTTTTCGCGCCCTCGATCATCTTTATTAATTGCGGATTCGTCTCGCGATTTCTAAAGGGCATGAGCATCCTCTCTGCCTCATTCCTATTCTTCGGCCGCAGACTGAGGATATCCATCTCTTCCGTATTGTCCTCTCCGGCCTCGGCCGCCCCGTCACTCGCATTCTCTCCGGCTCCAGCTCCCGCACTGCCTGTCCCTACTGTGCCCCCCGCAGCTCCAACACCACCCGCCTCATCCGCCGCCTGCTGGCCGCTCTTTACCCGCTCTACCGCTTCGAGCTCCGCGCTCCCCGTCTTGGTATCACTACGTTCGCCGCTCTCCTTTTTCGGCTTCTGTGGCCCCGGCCTCTTCGCATTTCCCGCCTTCCTATTCAGCACCTCTTCCTTGATGAGTCCCTCGAATGGATATCTTTTCAAGCTTCGCCAGAACGCCTCACCGTCCTCCGGTTTTTCCATCGGCTCCAAGCTCCCCGGCTCTATAAGTCTATCCTTCCGAGGCACCCTCAGAGGCTTCCGAGTCGACGGCAATATCTCTATCCCGATATCCTCTATTCCCCGCTCCCGTGCCTCTCTCAGCCACTCCCGCCGAACCTTCACCATCACCGGCCGTACCTTGAACGACGGCTCTTCCGTCTCTAGGCACCAATACACATGTGCCCCATGTGGACTCTTTACAACCAGGCTCGGCCCCTCATTAAAGCATTCAAGCAACATCTCTACCGCGGCCCTTAACTCCGGTCCTAGCTCCCGTCTAAATTCCAGCCTCACCCTCGTCCTGACTATTGGAGGCTTTGGCATCGCCGCTATCGCCGCCCACCTCGCCCGCCATTTCTCATTTTCGTCTATTCCCAACTCTTTCCAACCCGGCCAATCCTTTGCTGGGTCCCCGACGCCGCTCTGGCGGTCCTGGCTGCCCTCGTTGTCATTGTCGCCTTCGGGGCCCTTAACGCCCTCCCGGCCATCGACCCCCCGATCCGCATTCCGAGGTTCTACTGTTGATTTTCCCTCGTCTTCAGCAGAGGCCGACCCCCCGTCTGTTTTATCAGCCCTTAGCAGGTCTTCTCTGGTATCCCCGTCCTCAGCCTCGCCGCTGCTGGCACCATCGGACGCAGTCTCGCCGTGGTCGCCGTCGCCGACGTTCTCCTCGGGCTCTCCGGACCCCGCATCCTCTTCCTCTTTTTTGGGATCAATATCGAAGCAAATGAATGCTGTTCTTTTATTCAGAAGCAGGCCAATATCTCCCTTCCCATCCAAGGCATCCTGGACGATCCTATCCCCGGCAAACCCGTGCTTCCGTATCCATGTCGTATCCGTTGGATCTCGTTCATTATAAGGCTTCCTGAAGTAGTTGAACTTCTCCATGAAGGCCTCTACCTCAGCGATCTTCTCGTACTTTGCCATCTTGCCCTCATCCGCATTGGATCCCAGCTGTCTTTACTTGCCCTATTCCTGTTTCTATTCCCTAAGATATCATGACAATGCTTGGCCTCGACCATCATCCGCAAGTGCTCCATGAATTTTCTTTCGAATTTCTGGAAGCATTGCTAAAAGTTGATAAGAGCTGCTAAAACCCTCACCCCCTGAGCCATTGCGATCGCACAACGCCAGTGCTACTCTTTTTCTACATGAGCACGCCAGGTACAACCGACTTCCATGCTGTCCTCTTCGCCTGGAAGCTCTCGACCTCGGCTTCCGGTTCTACTTTTGGCCGCATCGCGAATGGCCTCTCAGGTGCCCAGGTCGACCTCAACCCTCATCAGATCGATGCCGCTATCTTCGCTCTCGAGTCCCCGTTATCCCGTGGCACGCTCCTCGCGGACGAGGTCGGTCTCGGCAAGACTATCGAGGCCGGCATTGTCCTTTCCCAGCTCTGGGCCTCGGGCAACCGCCGCCTTCTCCTCATTACTCCTGCATCAATACGCAAGCAGTGGCGCTCCGAGCTCGCGGACAAGTTCTTCCTGCCTTCCGCGATCATCGACACCACCTCCTACACGCTCGCCCGCAAATCCGGCACACCAAATCCCTTCCTCGCCGACGATGTCATCCTCATCGCGAGCTACCAATTCGCCGCGGGCAAATCCGAGCAGCTTAAGTTAATCCCTTGGGATCTCGTCGTCTTCGATGAGGCCCATCGCCTCCGCAACGTCTACAAGAAAGACAATAAATACGCCAAGGCTCTCCGCACATCCCTCGCCGCCCCCAGGAAGCTCCTCCTCACGGCCACCCCGCTCCAGAACTCCCTCATGGAGCTCTACGGCCTCTCCACCTTCATCGATCCGCTTGTCTTCGGCTCCGAAGACTCTTTCCGCGAGAAGTACCTCACTACGTTGACC
>Ga0181520_10008072_pt1 | contig 15142 bp, 12 predicted proteins | sample PEATcosm2014_Bin_29_FD_132451 | JGI IMG/M metagenome (GOLD analysis project Ga0181520, IMG submission 132451) | Peatland microbial communities from MTU Mesocosm Facility, Houghton, MI, USA - PEATcosm2014_Bin02_30_metaG | ecosystem: Environmental > Terrestrial > Soil > Wetlands > Peat | place...
AGCGCGACGCTGGGTGGTCGAGCGTACGCATTCCTGGCTCAATCGATTCCGAAAACTCCTGGTCAGCTTTGAAAAGACCGAGGCGAGCTACCTCGCCTTGCTCTCCCTAGCCGCCGCCATGATCTGCTGGAGGCAGACAACTTCTATTTACGGATAAGTTCTAAAGCCCGTACCCTTCAAACCGCGAAGACCCCGGCTACTCGCCGGGGTCTTCGCGTTCAGGGGTCAGGGATCAGGGATCAGGGAAAACGGGTGCCCCACCCACGCTGCGTTCTTGTTTTTTTGCGGCTTGGATGGGAGAGCGTGGTCTCAACCATCTGCCCTGGCGTGAAGGTCGCAAACCGAAGTTTGACCGCTACAAGGCCCTGTGTCAGACTGGCCGCGTGGAAAACGAAGAGGAATCGAGCTCCGCATTGTCTGAAGACCGCAAGCGATTGATTTTCTCTCTCACCGGAGGCTTGCTGCTGGCCAGTGTGGCGTTTCCGCTCGTCGCTTTCCTTTTGGCTTATCTCTACTATTTTGTCTTTACCCATCCTGAGATGCTGGCGCACTTTATGGTGGTGAAGATCCACGGCGTTCATATTCCGATCTTGCGCATTCTGATCTCCATGATGCCGATCCTGGTGACGTTTCCGGGCTTTTTTCTGGCCATTCGCCGGCGTCGGACTGCAGGCAAGCGTCCTGCACCAAAGAAGCGGTCCATCCTCGGGCTATAAGCTGAAAATCTCCGCGTGAGAATTGACATTTATATTGCGATTCAGCGCGCCCTTACAGGGCGCGAGACCAATTTTGGCCGCTTTCCCAGGGCTGCGCTGCGCTTGCCCTGGGCTATTTTCACAGCCTCCCTACGGGAGGCTTTTGCGCGTTCATTTTTCAACAAATTACTGAATCGATTCATGATGTTTCCTATAATGACCTGATTCTTTCTAAATGAGCAAAAGTAAGCCAGCTTCCGCGCTTTTTTCTAGCGCGGACCAGCCGAAGGCAGTATGAGCGCCCACGGCGCCTAGCGCGGACCAGCCGAAGGCAGTCTGAGGGCCCACGGCGCCTAGCGCGGACCAGCCGAAGGCAGTATGAGCGCCCACGGCGCCTAGCGCGGACCAGCCGAAGGCAGTATGAGCGCCCACGGCGCCTGGCGCGGACCAGCCGAAGGCAGTATGAGCGCCCACGGCGCCTGGCGCGGACCAGCCGAAGGCAGTATGAGCGCCCACGGCGCCTGGCGCGGACCAGCCGAAGGCAGTAAGAGCGCCCACGACGCCTGGCTTGCTACACTCGACTGGTCAGACCACTATCGAATCGAGGAGTCCGCCATGATCCGCCCTCTCACCCTTTTCGCCCTGCTGCCGCTCAGTTTGAGCGCGCTGCTTGCCGCGCAGGACACACGCACCGTCGTCGAGCCCACGATTCCGCCCGTCTGCGCCGCGCTGGACGCACAATTGACCTCCTCCGGCCGTTCGCTGGCCGAGGCCGACGAGAAGAAGCTGGACACAGAACGCATTCAGAAGGCCATCGACGGCTGCGCCCAGGGGCAGGGAGTGCTGCTGCGCACGCACGGCGCCGCCAACGCCTTCCTCAGCGGCCCGCTGGAGTTGCGCGGGGGGATCACGCTCATCGTGGACAAGGGTGCGACCCTCTACGCCTCCCGCGACCCTGAGGTCTTTGCCACCGCGCCCGGCAGTTGCGGACTGGTAGTGGAAAAAGGCGGGCGGGGCTGCAATCCGCTGATCAGTGTAGAGCACGCAGCCGGCGCCGGCATCATGGGTGACGGCACGATTGACGGCCGCGGAGGCGAAAAGATGCTGGGCCGCAAGGTCAGCTACTGGGATCTGGCCGAGCAGGCGCGCGATGGAGGCCACCAGCAGGTGCCGCGCATCCTGGTCGCCAATTATGCCGACAGCTTCACCCTCTACCGCATTACGCTCAAGAACTCGCCCAACTTCCACGTCAGCTATAACCACGGCGACGGCTTCACCGTCTGGGGCCTGAAGATCGACACCCCGCAGCGGCTGGCGCGCAACACCGACGGCGTCGATCCTGGCAACGGGACCAAGAATGTGACCATCACCCACAGCTTCATCCGCACCGGCGACGACAACGTAGCCATCAAGGGCGGGCCCGGCGGCGCGACCAATATGACCATCAGCCACAATCACTTCTACTGGGGCCACGGCATGTCCATCGGCAGCGAGACCGACGGCGGGGTCAGCGCCATCCGGGTGACGGACCTCTCGCTGGACGGGCCGGACAACGGCATCCGCATCAAGTCCAACGGCTCGCGGGGCGGACTGACGCGCGATGTGGTCTACGACGACGTCTGCATCCGCAATTCGCCCAACCCCATCACCCTCGACACCGGCTACACCGCCGCCGGCACGGTCAAGGGCAACTCGCCGCCCACCATGAAGGAGATTACGCTGCACAACGTGCGCATCTCCGGCGGCGGCAAGTTCAGCTTCAACGGCTACGACCACGAGCACCGCGTCGCCGCTGCACTCGATGGCGTGCAGATCACCGACGGCGTGGCAGCCTACAAATATTCCGTCAACCACGCCGACCTGACCCTGGGCCCCGGCGCGGCGAATCTGACGATCGGCGCGGGCGACGACTCGACCCTCACCGGCAAGCCCGCCAACGGCCCGGCTGCCAGTTGCACGGAAAAGTTCGTGGAGTTTACGAAGAGTAATTGATCCGGCTTGATTGAATTCCGAGGTTGAATCCCACCCTAGCCGCAAAAGCAAAGGCGCGGCGAGGGTGGGGCACCCCGGCCAGACTGGCGCAAAATGGTAGGCAACCAACCATGAATCTCCATTGATTTCATGTATCTTTTTTGGTACATTCAAAATGGCGACAGAACCCAAAAGACTGCCCGCGTTCTTCTATCGTTCCGATAGCGGACGGGAACCGGTAAGAGATTGGTTGCTCAGCCTCGGAGCAGAAGATCGCAAGGTGATTGGCGAGGACATCAAGGACGTGGAGTTCTCCTGGCCCATCGGTATGCCCTTGGTTGGGTTTCTGGGACGAGATCTCTGGGAGGTCCGCAGCAACCTTTCAGGAGCTAGAATCGCCCGCATCCTTTTTTGCATCGACAAAGGCAGGCTGGTCTTACTGCACGGATTCATCAAGAAAACGCAAAAGACGCCACAAAAAGAGATTGAACTGGCGCTCCGGCGCAAACGGGAGGACAGATGAACGAGAGCCATATCGGATCGTCTTTCGACAGTTGGCTGCGCGAAGAGGGGATCTACGAGGAGACCTCGGCCACCGCACTGAAGCGCGTTCTGGCCCGGCAGGTTGCAGCCGCCATGGTAGAACGGCAGTATTCGAAGGCAGAGATGGCACGCCGCATGCACACCAGCCGCGCCGCCCTGGACCGCCTGCTCGACCCTGAGTACGATGCGGTTACTTTGAGCACGCTACGCAAGGCGGCGCTGGCCGTCGGCCGACAAATCCGGCTTGAACTGATCTGATAGACCGGGCAAGCGCAAAGCCCTTCGAGTCCTCCGGCCGGTATGGAAACGCTTGCAAAAGCAGGGGAAAAAGACCGCAAAGAAGGGATAAAAAACGTCTATATCCCCCCAAGACCTCCGACATAATGGGACCGGAGTATCCCCGCAACGAAAAAAATCGCGTATCCTTGTAACAATTCCTTCTTGCCCTGGCGAGACCCACACAACCGAACAGATAAAAGAGGCAGATGACTCCAGTCGCATTTGCGGTTGACGATCTTCGGGAGCAGTATACGCAGGAGATGGTACTGGTGCGCCAGACCTGCGAGCGTACCGGCGACGGCACGGCTGCCATTCGCCGCCGCTCGGCGGTAGTGGACCGTATCCTCATTGAAATGTGGCGGCGGGCCTTTGCCGGGCAGCCGGCGGCCAACGTTGCGCTGCTGGCGCTGGGCGGCTACGGACGCAAGGACCTCTTTCCCTACTCCGACATCGACGTGCTCTTTGCCTTTGCCGACGAGAAGACCGAGTTGGCGGCCAAGGAGTCGGTGCGCACCATGATTCAAGGCATGTGGGACATCGGCCTGCGCGCCAGCCCCTGCTCCAGAACGGTCAAGGAAGCCGGCCGCTTCGACCCCGACAACCTCGAGTTCACCCTGGCCACGCTCGACCGCCGCTTTCTGGCCGGCCCCTTTCCGCTCTATCAGCAACTCCATCAGACGGTTCTGCCCGGCCTGGTGCTCAGCGAGTGGAACACCATCACCCAGAAGCTGGGCGAGATCGCCCGCGCCCGCCACGCCAAGTTCGGCAACACTATCTTTCACCTGGAGCCGAACCTGAAGGACTGTCCCGGCGGCCTGCGCGACTTCAGTCTGGCCGTCTGGTTCGCCCTCCTCTTTCACCTCAAAGAGACCAAGGAATGGCCCCGCCAGCGCGGCGGCGTCTTCCAATCGGCTCGCGGCGACGCCGAAGCAGCCTTCGACTTCCTCGCCGCCACGCGATGTTTTCTGCACTTCCGCCATGGCCGCGACGACAACGCTCTGGACTGGCAATCGCAGGATGAGGCCGCCGCCAAGTCCATCGGCCTGGAGACCCGCGGCACCGCCGACCCGGCCTATTGGATGCGCACCTACTACCGGCACGCCCGTGTGATCTACCGCCGCGCCGCGCTTTTGATGGAGCACCTGCCCGCCCCGGTCAGCTTCTACCGCCAGTTCCGCCGCCGCCGCGCCCCCATCGCCGGCACCGACTTCGTCCTCGACCAGGGCCGCATCGATATTCTCCCCAGCGCCCAATTCAGTGACACCGGCGCTATTCTGCGCATCTTTTCCCTGATGGCCACCCACGGCTATACCCTCAGTCAGGCCGCCGAAGACCGCATTACCGACGCCCTGCCCGCCCTGGCCATCAACATCCCCGAAGGCCCGTATCTGTGGAACGCGCTGCGCGAGATCCTGCTGGGACCGCACGCCGCCCACGCCCTGCGCACATTGCACGCCCTGGGCATTCTGGAGATGCTGATCCCCGAGTTCCACGGCATCGACGCCTTGGTTATCCGCGACAGCTATCACCGCTACACCGTCGACGAGCACACCTTCCTGACCATCGACAACGTGCACGGCCTGCGCACCCCGGCCCACGAGAACGAGAAGCGGCTGGCTCAGCTACTGCCCGAAGTCGACCGCATGGACCTCTTCCTGCTCTCCCTGCTCTTGCACGATACCGGCAAGGCCCGCCGCACCGGTGAGCACGCCGTGCAGAGCATCGAGCTGGCTGACGCCTTTCTGGCCCGGCTGGACTTTGACACCGAGGAGCGGGAGATGGTGCTGCAGCTCATCCGCCTGCACCTGGATATGTCGGCCGCCATGCGCCGCGACATCTTCGATGTGGAGAACGTGCGCGCCTTCGCCGAAAAGGTGGGCAATCCGCTGCTGCTGAAGATGCTGACGCTGATGACCTTCGCCGACATCAAGGCGGTCAATCCCGAGGCCCTCACCCCCTGGAAGGCCGAGAATCTCTGGCAGTTCTACATGTCCACGGCCAACTTCATGGACCGTTCTGTGGACGAGGTCCGCTACCACGCTGCCATCGATCCAACGCTGCTGAATCGCATCCGCTCCATGATTCCCTCCACGCAATACGACGAGTTGAAGGGATTTCTCGAGGGCCTGCCGCAGCGCTACCTGCAGACCCGCCTGCCCGAGCAGATCCGCAACCACTTCCAGATGGCCTGCGACCTGGACAAGGACGCCGTGCAACTCGACCTGCGTCCTCAACGCCAGCTCTTCGACCTGACCGTCATCACCCGCGACCGCACCCGCCTCTTTGCCGACGTGGCCGGCGCTCTGGCCGCCTGGGGCATGAACATCGTCAAGGCCGGCGCCTTCTCCAACGAGGCCGGCGTGATTGTGGACAGCTTCCACTTCACCGACACCTTCCGCACCCTGGAGCTGAATCCGACCGAGAAGGACCGCTTCCTGGCCTCGCTGCACGATGTGGTTGCGCAGAAGGTCGAGGTGCAGCACCTGCTCGATGCTCGCCGCCACATGAACTTCCCCACCAACCTCAAGGTCGAGGTGCAGACGCGGCTCTCCTTCGATGCCGAGTCCTCTACCCACTCGACGTTGCTGCAGGTCATCGCCCAGGATCTGCCTGGGCTATTGCGACAGATCGCTCTGACCCTCAGCGCCGAGCACTGCGACATCAAGGTGGCGCTGATCGACACCGAAGGCGAGACCGCCATCGACGTCTTCTACCTCACCCACCAAAATGCAAAGCTCACTCCCGAGCAGCAGCAGTCGCTGGCCGATGCCCTCACGACGGCGCTGGAAGAGATGCGCTCGCCGGCATAGGCGCCTTCGCTTTGCCTGTGTTTTCGAATCGATGCGAGTCTTTACACTGCGATCTTTTGCGCCTCGGCGATACCTTGCACTGAGCTTTTCATTCCCACAAATCGCAGGTATTCCTGCGTGATGATGGAACGCAAACGAAGCGAGACGGACGAATCGCAGGGCATCTCCAGCGACCGGCAACGATCGATCGCCATGCGCAGGTTTCGCAGGAAGGCAACGCACGCCGGGCAGGCCTCGATATGGTCACGCATCGCTTCGCAGGTTGTGGGTTCGACGCGGCCATCCAGATACTCCGAGAGGTTCGAGAACAATTCGCGACACTCCGTGGAACGTTGTTCACCTTTGGCGCGAGCGCTCTTGGACTTGCCCTTTACGCGGCCGCGGCTTCCTGTGTCTTGGGGCGCGGCCTCCAGCAGCTTGTTCATCTCTCTGCGCACAAAGAGCCGCGCACGATGCAGCCGAACCCGAACCGTACCCGGCTGAAGGTTGAGAATCTGCGCAACCTCTTCGCTCGTCAGTTCCTCCATGTCGCAAAGCACAAGAACAATGCGATATTGCACAGGAATGCGCAAGACAGCTTGATGTATGAGATGATCCTGCTCGGCATGAAGCAGCCTGTCTTCCGGGCCCGCGGCGGAATCCTGAATCAACCGTCCCAGCTCCGCTTCGTCCGGCATCAATTCATCCAGCGACAGAAGATGCTTGACGGCATGGGCGGGTCTTCGGCGCATACGCCAGCAGCGGTTCTTGGTTACCGTATAGAGCCAGACAGCCAGAGCCTGCGGATCGTGAATCTTGGCCAGGTGATGCAGCGATCGAAAGAGAACCTCCTGGGTCGTATCCTCCGCATCTTCCCGATGTCCGCAGACCTTCATGCTGAAAGAATAGACGGTGTTCTGCAGCAAACCGATTGCCTCCCCGACAGCTTCCGGAGTATTGCTGCGCAAGAGATCGGCTGCTTGAGTCAGTTCGGGACGCATCGGCTTCTTCACCCAGAAACAGGATCAGTATACTGCTGCGCCTCAGCCTCTGAGTTGGAAGAGATTCATCTGCACAGAAGGCGAGCCGCGAGGCCGGTAACCGGTATCGGGCGCATCGTCTCCAGGCGTTCATGAGCCGATCATGGACGTCTCTCTCATCTTCCTGCGTCGCAGCCCGCGTCCTTCATGCCCATGGAGCGGAAGATAGTCATGGCCGGGCACCAGTTCGTGAATGCCGACTGCAACAGATTGAGCCCAACAAAGGCTGTCAGCCAAAGCCAGTTTGTCGAGAGATAGTGTGCCAGGCCAAGCGATAACAAAATCGCAACACCAGCCATCAGTCGCAGTGCGCGTTCAACGGTCATCGAGTTTCTCCTTCATCGGTGCTGGGTTCACACGCTGTCCTGGACTGGCTGCGTGAGTGAACCATGTAGTAGAGAATGGGAATCGTCGGCCACGATAGGAATGTCGAAGCGACGGCTCCGGCGATCAGAGAGATTGCAAGCCCTTGAAAGATGGGGTCGGAGAGAATCACGCTTGCGCCCACAACCACGGCCGCCGCGGTCAGCAGCATGGGGCGGAAGCGCGTTGCGCCGGCGTCAATCACCGCTTCGGCCAACGGCATTCCCTGCCCTATGCGCAGTTCGATGAAGTCAACCAAGATAATCGAATTGCGCACGATGATGCCTGCCCCCGCAATGAAGCCGATCATCGATGTAGCAGTGAAGAACCCGCCCAGCATCGCGTGCGCCGGCAGGATGCCGACCAGCGTGAGTGGGATGGGCGCCATGATAATCAGCGGCACGATGAAGGAGCGGAACCAGCCGACCACCAAAACATAGATGAGTATGAGCACCGCGGCAAACGCGAGGCCCATATCGCGAAAGACCTCGATGGTGATCTGCCACTCGCCGTCCCACTTCATCGAGTAATGATTCGTCGACTCCGGCATCGCCGAGTTGTAGCGAGCCAGCGTGTATCCTGCGGGCAGTGTGAGATGATCGAGAGCCTTGTTCATCTTCAGAATGGCGTAAACCGGACTCTCCTCCGCTCCCGCTACATCCCCGGTCACGTAGACCACCCGGCGCAGATTCTTGTGATAGATGCTGGGCTCGATCGTCTCGTGCACGATGCTCACCAGCTCTCGCAATGGAACCATCGTGCCGTCGGCGCCGGGCAGGTGAATGCTTTCGAGAGCCTGCTGGGAAGATCGATCGGCGCGCGTCAGTTCGACTGTTATGGGAACAGGCTCCCGCGAGTTGATGTCATGATCCAATCCAACTTCAACTCCCGATGTTGCCAGCGCCAGCGTTCGAGCCACATCGGAGACGGCGATGCCGTGTTGCGCGGCCTTGGCTTCATCGACATGAATCGCAAGTCTCTGCTGCGCATCTTCAACATACCAATCCGTGTCCACGACTCCAGCGGTATGCTGAAAGATCGTCTTGATCTGCTGCGCGACGCGCGTCTGCCCATCGAGATCGGGACCATAGACTTCGGCCACCAGCGTTTGCACGACAGGGGGGCCAGGCGGAACCTCGCTGACTTGAATGCGCGCGCCATACCGATCGCCAATGGCGATCAGCAGGGGGCGCAAGCGCTTGGCAATTGTGTGGCTCTGGTCGCTGCGCTCCTTGCCAGGGAGCAGGTTGACTTGAATGTCGGCCTGATTGGGCAGACGCCGCATATAGTAATGGCGCACCAGCCCGTTGAAGTTGTAAGGGCCGGAGGTTCCGGCATAGACCTGATAATTGAGCACGTCGGGCTGCTGGCCAAGTTCGCTTCCCAATGCTTGCGCAACGCGCGCCGTCTGCTCCAGCGGCGTCCCGTCGGGCATATTGACGACCACTTGAAGCTCGCTCTTGTTGTCGAACGGCAGCATCTTGACGCGCACCAGTCCCAAAGGAACCAGGGCCATGGATGCGAGTAACAGCACGATCACCCCAACGAAGAAGAGAGTCCGATTTCGCGCCGAGTCAATCAACGGCATCATGAGGCGTCGATAGGTTCGCGTTCTCCAATTCTCCTGCTCCGGCTCCAGCAAGTGCGCTCCATCCAAATGCTTGCCGATAAGCCGCATCGCTGCCCAGGGGGATACCACGAAGGCCACCAGCAGCGAGAAGAGCATGGCCGCGGAAGCGCCCACAGGAATAGGACGCATATAGGGACCCATCAAGCCGCGAACAAAGGCCATGGGCAGCACGGCTGCAATCACCGCGAATGTGGCTAGAATGGTGGGGTTTCCCACTTCCGCGACCGCTTCGACCGCAACATCGCTGTAAGAACGGTTTCGATTCCCGGGGAGCCTGAAGTGCCGCACCATGTTCTCGACGACGACAATTGCATCGTCGACAAGAATGCCGATGCTGAAGATCAACGCAAAGAGCGTGACGCGGTTGATAGTGTAGCCGAGAAAATAGAAGATGGACATGGTTAGCGCCAGTGTGACGGGGATAGCCAGCAACACCACGCCCGACTCGCGCCAACCCAAAAAGACCGCAACCAGCAGCGTAACCGAGAGCGTTGCCAGCAGCAGGTGTTCCAGCAGCTCGTCCGATTTTGCCTTTGCTGTTTCGCCGTAGTTGCGAGTGATGGTCAGGGTCACATCGGAGGGGATGGTCACGCCCTGCATCGCATGTACCCGCTTGAGCACGGCGTTGGAGATGTCGGTTGCGTTGGTTCCCTTGCGCTTGGCCACGGTGATCGTAACCGCAGGATATTGGCGCGGAACTTGCGATGCGCCCGCACCGGCTTTGGCCGTTCCAAAAAGAACATAGTCGGCCGGGTCGGCAGCTCCGTCGACGATCTTTTCGGCAACATCGCGCAAGTAGACGGGGCGGCCACGATCGACCGCAACCACGACGGCTTCAAGGTCCTCGCGCCGCGTGAAGAGATTGCCGGCATCGACGCGGATCTGGGTGTTGTTCTCGGCAAAGCTGCCGGCCTGCACACTGGCGTTGGCTGCCTGCAGATGCCCGGCGATAGCCAGCGGCGACAGTCCATATGCATTCAGCTTGGTTGTGCTCAGCACTACGCGCATGGAGCGCGGAAGCCCGCCGATGATGGCCGTCTCGGAGACATTGTCGACCTGTTGCATTCCATGCTGCATCTCTTCGGCGATGGCGCGCAACTGGTAGCCGTTGTACCGTTCTCCCCAAAGCGTCAACGACAAAATGGGAACATCGTCGATGGAGCGAGCTTTGATAATCGGCTGAGTAACTCCAGGCGGCATCCGGTCGAAGTTCGAGTAGAGCTTGCTGTAGACCTTGATGAGCGCATCTTCCTGCGCTGTGCCGACGAGAAAACGCACGATCACCAGACTCTGCCCGGGCATGGAGGTGGAGTAGACATACTCGACGCCGGAGAGTTGATGCACCAGCGTCTCGATGGGCACGGTAACGCGCTCTTCCACCTCGGCCGGAGAGGCTCCCGGCATCGCCGTGGTGATGTCGAGCATGGGAACGAGAATCTGCGGTTCTTCTTCACGCGGAATGATGGCGACAGCAAAAACTCCCAGCGCCAGCGAAGCAGCGATGAAGAGCGGCGTCAGCTTGGAGATGAGAAATGTGTGTGCCAGACGGCCCGCAATCCCAAGGTCGTGGTGGTTGGAGGGGTTCGTCATGGCTAAACCTCGATCTTTTTGCCTGATAAATCGCGGTCGCCGGGAAGGTCGACCAGTTTCTCACCGGCAGAGAGACCCGACAGCACTTCGACAAACTCCCCCTGCGCCGCGCCCAACGTGATCGAGCGGAGTTGCGCAATGGCGTTGGCGTCGAGAACATACACGCAGGCGAGCGAGCCGCGCTGCACCACAGCGGAGCGAGGAACGAGGATTGCTTCGCGTGTGCCGAGAGCGAGTTCGGCAATTCCATACATCCCTGCGTGCAGTTGACCCGAAGCATTCAGATCGATCTTGATCATGAAACTATGGCTGGCCGGATCGGCGGCGGGAACGATCTCTGCGACGGTTCCGGTAACCTCTTCATTGGGCAGAGCATCGAACGCCAAGGGAACCTTCATCCCTTTGCGTATGCTTCGAATTGCAGACTCATCGATCGCGGCTTGAAGCTGCAATGGGCCGGCGCTCTCAATCTGGAGCAGGGGCACGCCGGGCGCGGCCAACGTTCCAGGATCGACCATGCGCGCCGTCACCAATCCGGCAAAGGGCGCACTCAGCCGCGCATAACTCAACATCGCGCGAGCGCCGCTTTCCTGCGCCTTGGCCGCCTCTACTTGAGCGCGCAAGGCATCCACACTGGCAGCGGCAGCCTCGGCCCGTTGCGCCACCTCATCCATCTCTTGCAAACTGACGCTCTTCTCGGCCTGCAATTGCTTGTATCGAGCCAGCGTGCCGGCGGTTAGCGCCGCTTGCGTTTGCGCCGCGGCCTGCTGATGCTGCACGGCCCTGACCGCGGCCTGGGCCTGATCCGCCGCGGAGCGCAGCGTTTCATCATCGAGTACGGCAAGAGTTTCCCCCGCCCGCACGCTGTCTCCCTCATGCACCAGCACCTGTTCGATGCGGCCCACCATTTGGGCCGAGATGGTTGCCGATTCTCGTGCGTGCAGCGTTCCTGTCGCGCGCATCATTGTGGGAGCCTGCTGCTGGCGGCTTTCCACAACGCGCGCCGCGACGCTCTGTGCGGCCGGCGGTGCAACAGACTCGACCGAGTGGCACCCGGCGAACATTGCCGAAGAGGCGGCTAACAAGCAACCGGATAAAAACACTTTCATTGCAATTCCTCCGCCGCTTCGGGAGTGAGGGTCCCCGTTGCGTATCGTTGCGTGGCATAGGCCGAGGCGTTTCCATAGACGGCGTGCCAGTAGTTGGCCTGGCTCTGCCGTTCGGCATCCTCGCCACGCAGCAGATCGGTGATGGTGGCCAGTCCGGCCATGTAGCGGTTGTGCAAGATGCGCAGACTCTCGGCCGATTGGTCCATTGCGGCGCGTGCTGTTTTCATCGATAGCTCTGCTGTTTGCCGTTGAATGTGCGCCTGGCTGACAGCCAGGCGAACACCCTGCCGGTAAGCCGCTAACTGCGCATCGATGCGCTGCTTGGCGGCCATCACTCGCGCCAGTTCGGCGCGCTTGCCCAGGGGAAGAATGTCGATTTGAATTTGGACTCCGGCGACCCAGTTATTGCCGCCGGAAGCGGTGATCGACGCGCGATCTTCCTCCCAGTTGCCGTAGGCGCTCACCTGGGGTCCAAAGCTCGACTTCGCTGCTCCCACCGCTTGTGCCTGCGCCGATTGCACCGCTCCCATCGCCGCCAGATCGGGACGCATCCTTGCGGCAGTCGCCAATTCTTCCTCGAGCGCCTGGTGGGGAAAGATGTGCTCCTCGATAGGCCGCAAGGCGGGCGTCTTAAGCTCGGTGTCGCCCATTGCCTCTCGCAACTGCGCCCAGGCCAACTCCAGTTCGCCTTGAGCGGCAATCAAATCCTGCTGGCGCGCGGCCACGTTCACCTCGGCCGACATACGATCCGAATCGACGGCAAGCCCCGCCTTGACGTGATCCTGAACTGCGCGGAGCAACGCCGCGGCCGTCTCCTGTTCATGCTGGGCAACGCCGATCTCCCGCTCGGCGTAGAGCACCGACTCATAGGCCTGCACAACATCGAGAACGATCTTCTGGTTTACCGCCTGGGTGTTCGATGCAGCGCTTTTTTTCATCAGGTCGGAACCGCGAATCGCCTTCTGCGTTTTGAACGAATCGAAGGCCATCCATGAGCCGGAGAAGCGAGCGGCAAAGTTTCCCATCGGCTGAGGCCGGTTCAGATCGTTCAAGGCAAAGTCGGCTTGCGCGAACTGCCGCTGCCGCAGGCGCATACCAAAGGCATATACGGGGTCGTCTCCGCGCGAGATCTCTTGCGTAAAGCTGAGTTGCGGGAGCAGATAGGTGCGGGCCAACCGTGCCGAGGCAGAGGCGGCTTTTTCGTCGGCGCCGGCAACCGCCGCCTCTGGGTTTTGCCCCAGGGCGCGGTCAATGGCCTGTCGAAGCGTCATCTCCGTTGTCTGCGCTCCGGCTCCGCTGCTCCAGATGCAACAGAAGATCAGCAGCGTTATGGCTGAAAGTCGTTTCCAATTCATCGTATTCACTGTCCTTTTTGCGCGCTCATCCGAATAAAGACAGGAATGAAAGGATTTGTTACAGGATTTGCCGATTTATTTTTTCGGGAGCGAAGACCCGGTCCGTTCGTCCCACTGCTCAAGCTGGCGATCGAACCTTCGGCCGGAGGCGAGCAGAGCAGATCGTCAAGATTCGCCTTTATTTCACCGCTCAGATGGGTTTGGAACCTGGCCCTTCTTCCGTGCCGGCATTCGCCGGCCTTCGGAAGATGAAACTGTAGCGCTGGCCTCCCAGCTGGCTGTAGGGTGAACCTCCCGGTCCAGGCTTGTTTCTTTGTACAGGGCTTGCGAGTGTAAGTTTTGCCGGGAGTCTGTTCCGCCGGTCCAGCCCATCCTTCCCCAAAGAGCGTCAAGAGGGGGAGGCGCTCCTGCCGTTCACCAGCGTCTCATTGGTGTTCAGCCTTCGCCTGGCCGAGCCTCTCCGGAAATCCCATAATGCGGATTTTGCCGGCCTTTTGCAGCTGAAGCCAGCGGTGAAAGCTCTTTTTGTCCCACCATGCGGTGACCCATCCACCAGCGAAGGCCGAAGCAGCAACCGCCAAAGTGCATTGGGCGCAGGCTTGTTTGATTTGGAACTGACAGGTCATCTATAGGATTTCAATGAGTTTATCATCATGAAATCTGTTTCGAATCGAGCCATGACGATTGTCTCCTTCGATAGTGAGTTTGCTTTTTATCGATACCTGGCCAAGGAGCGGCGACCCTGGCACACCATCCAGAAATAATTTCGATTTTTGTATTGCGTTTTTCCGAATATATAGTAAGCTGTATTTATTCCAGTAGAAGAGATGCCTTAGACGGCTCTCCGATGCTGGAAGTAAGTTGCGTCACTGGCCTCCCGGCACGAACAGAAAACCGTTCGTGCCGTCTTTTTTTGCTCCTGCGGAGGGCGACGTTACTGGCTTCCCCGGTTCTTCCTTTCTTTTGTGAGGCAGGAGACAGGCGGCGTCATCCCTGCGACTGCTCCATCCAGCGACCTTCCCCGGCGACGCCCAAACCGGAATTGCAGTAGAATGGAAGCAGCAGCACGAGCCAGTTGGCCCGGCTCGCACCCGGCGCTTGCTTTCAGAAGGTAGAAAGCGGGCCGTAAAGATGGGGGCGTCACGGTTTCGACGGGATTGATTGCGGCTCCGGAGGCATGTCGGGGGGTGAGCACCCGTAATCGCTTGCAAAACCAAAGTTGCCGACTACAGTCTGCCACTTGCAGCTTAATTAAATAAGCTGCCGTCTTCCACGGCTTCGCCTACGGGCTGTGCGCGGACGTCATACAGTAGGCTGGCAGAAGCGGCTCGGTCCGGGCGGCCCATGCGAGATCAATCGGACTAGTTTCCGCCGCATCTTGTCCGTTCTGAGCGTCGGGGGCGAAACCAAAAAGGAAGCGGACAAAGCATGAACTCTCCTGGCTGACAACGATTTCGGACGCGGGTTCGACTCCCGCCGCCTCCACCATAGACAAGTCGTTTACTATGAACGACTTGCATCTTCGGACCAAAAACAGGGTCGATTTTTGTACAGTATTTTGTACAGTAACCGGTCGGGTTTGACCCATTTGGGCGAATCGAGCAGAATCCCGTCTGAAGCGGGAGAGCCCGATGCTGTCCGTCTACACACGTCACTCCGCAGACTGCAAACACTACGGCGACAAGCTGTGGCGCCGCTGCAACTGCCCCAAGTGGATCTGGGGGTCGCATAACGGCGAATTCTACCGCCTGAGCGCGAAGACGCGCTTCTGGGACGAA
>Ga0181520_10008075_pt1 | contig 15140 bp, 20 predicted proteins | sample PEATcosm2014_Bin_29_FD_132451 | JGI IMG/M metagenome (GOLD analysis project Ga0181520, IMG submission 132451) | Peatland microbial communities from MTU Mesocosm Facility, Houghton, MI, USA - PEATcosm2014_Bin02_30_metaG | ecosystem: Environmental > Terrestrial > Soil > Wetlands > Peat | place...
CGTTCAAATCAACGAGCACCACCTCACTGGCCGCGCCGCTCATCACCATCGCATAGGCCGCGCTGCTTCCGACGGCCCCACTCCCTACAATACCTACTTTCATGGATGCGATCCTCTCTTCTCACTCATGATTGTTCCACAGGAGCCCTCCTGCTGGGCTTTCAGCGATGCCTGGCTCGCCACGGCCTGCATCGCTTTTTGCACGCGCTGGGCATCCCCAAGATAATAGTGGCGGATCGGTTTCAAATCCTCGTCCAGTTCGTATACCAGCGGGATACCGGTGGGAATGTTGAGTTCGACGATATCGACATCGGACACTCCGTCGAGATGCTTGACCAGCGCACGCAGGCTGTTCCCGTGGGCTGCCAGTAGCACGCGATTCCTGAAACGAATCATCGGCGCGATGCGATCGTGCCAACAGGGCAAGAAGCGCGATGCGGTGTCCTGCAAACATTCCGTGGCGGGAATCTCTTCCCGGCTGATTTCCCGGTAACGCGGATCGTACCGGGGATGTCGTGGATCGTCCTCTTCGAGGGCGGGCGGGCGGGTGTCGTAGCTTCGCCGCCACAACTTGACCTGCGTTTCGCCGAACTTCTTCGCCGTCTCGGCTTTGTTCAGCCCTTGCAGGGCGCCGTAATGCCGCTCGTTCAATCGCCAATCCCGGTGGACGGGGATCCACATCAGATCCATCTCGTCGAGCAGGATCCACAAGGTCCGTATCGCACGCTTTAACACGGAAGTGAATGCCATGTCGAACGTAAACCCGTGCTCTTTCAGAACACGACCGGCCTCATGTGCCTCTTCCCGGCCGTGATCGGATAGGTCAACGTCCGTCCAACCGGTAAAAAGGTTTTCCTTGTTCCAAATGCTTTCCCCATGTCGCAAGAGAACGAGCTGTCGAAGGTCACATTTCGGCTTGTCGTTCATCAGAGTATCTCCCGACTTTCGAGTTCCGCCACTTTGGCCAGGCGGCGGCGATGGCGCTGCGCGCCGCTGAATCGGGCGCCGAGAAATGTTTTTACCAATTCCCAGGCGAGCGCATGGCCGACCACAAGGCCACCCAGGCAGACCATGTTCAGATTGTCGTCCTCGACGCCTTGGTGCGCGGAAAAGATTTCATGAATCAGGCAGGCCCGCACCCCCGCCACTTTGTTGGCGACGACCGACGCCCCAACACCACTTCCGCAGATGGCCACGCCGCGATCCAGCTCCCCAGAAGCGACGGCACGGGCCAAAGGCACGACAAAATCCGGATAATCATCGTCCGGCTTCGGCGGTCCGTCGCCGAAGTCGATCACTTCATGACCGGCGACGCGCAACATCCCGACCAGATATTCCTTTAACTCGTAACCTCCGTGGTCGGCGGCGATCCCGATGCATTTCGGCGTCTTTGGCAGCACGGTCGTTGGATCAGGCATGGTTCTTTTCCCAGCAAGGCTGGTGTCGATGAATGAAGACACTTCAAACAAGCGGATTTGCAGCGATTCTCCGGTCAAGTCGCGATGCCAATTGTCTCATCCCCTATTTCCACGGAGGGAAAAGCGGCAAGGTCATGAAAAACCCAACGCCCAACAGAACTAACAACGTCACGCATCCCACGACAAGCAGAACCTGGCGGACGCGGATGCGTCTGGTTACCTGCCCACAGTGCAGGCACGTGTTCTCGTCGGCCGGCATATCATGCCCGCACTGCCGACATTGGACATGCGTTATTGGAACGGCCACGCCCGGATCGAGTTTTTCCATCGGATTCCTCCTGCTGGCTGTAAACGTGTCGCACCATCAAAAATAAAAAAAGCCGACGTGGCCGAACACCCTCAGGCGTTCGGCCACGTCGGCTTACTCTTTAACGCGCCCCCCGGCCATTCGCGCCGAGTTGCACTTCATCTAGTCATCCGACTAATTTATCCCAGGTATTTTATCGTAATGAGCGGAGAATGCAAGCGGCGACGCCGCAAGCCATTGATTCGCATACGGTTGCATCGCCAGAACAATAGCCATACAGAGGCCAGAACTCTCTTTGAGAATGCTGGCTATGGTCCCTACGCATCCATAAACGCTATATCATCTTGTTTCACGGAAGTCAGGCGACCGGGCCAGGGTGAAAAAAACACTTCCTCGCCGGTTCTGGTACTGATGTCATGGCGCATGGTCACGACCTTGACGCCCACGGCCTTCTCGACCATCGCCTCCATGACCGGACGGGCCGTTTCAATCAATCGGCGGCACTCAAAACGCCTTGGAGACGCACGATGAGGACATCGCCAAGCAGGTGGGCGTGGATGTCCTTGGGGCCACGGCTCATGTAATCCTGCTCGAAACGGCTGCGCAAATGGCCGATTCGATCTCTCCCTGAGTTTTCAGGGGAATTCCTGCCCTGATTCTCATCGAGATAGATTATAGCCAATGGACGGGTTACCGGTTGAGGCACGTCGGGAGTACCTGGTAACCCGGCAGAAAAATAGAGAAGATGCGTTTGATTACACAAGCATAAAGCGGATGCAATGCAAGAAAACGGCTGTCAATCATTGTTTTTCGCATCACCTTACGCAGCAAGCAGTTGCGGTGATCTGAAAGACACCAGAATGACAGGCCTCTCATTATTCAAATGTCGCGATTGCCAATTCAAGAAATGTCGGAAAACACGGTTAGTTCTAGGGTTACGTCCTTTGCTGGTTGCCGGCCATGCCCAGGGCTATTGCATTTTCCAGTTCGCGCCTTACGATAAATGCTGTCGGATGACTAGATGAGGAGCAGCTCGGCTACGCTGGGAGGCTCGTTGGAGAGTAAGCCGACGTGGTCGAACGCCCCAGGGTGTTCAGCCACGTCGGCTTTTTTCGTTCTTGGCAACAAAAGACGTTCGTATTCTTGCTCATGGAGGTGAGATGATGCAGCTTACTGCTGTTGCTGGCGCGCATCGGAATGACATCTCGGCCGCTCGTAAATCCCGCACAGAACTCAACCAGAAGAATCGAATCATCGAGGCTCTCGGTTCGGAAAGCCACATTCCTAGGGTTCACGAAGAGTCGCTCTCCAGGTACTACGAGTACCTGGCGGAGCATCTCCGTTTGCCGTTCATCGCTCACTTCCCGAAGCCGATGAACTCCGAAGAAGAGCGCGAGTTCCGCTGCACCGTGTTGAAGCTGCTCGACCCGGCAAAGCACCTGGGCGACGCGTTTGACGGCATCCTCTGCAGCACCCGCAAGGGAAAACATGAGTTGAACCTGCCGCTCATTGACCTGTATTTGCCCGAAGACAGCTTCAGCTTTCAATTGATCGACGATTACTGGTTCTGGTTCTGGAACTGGCGATAAGTTCTTGTAGAAAAGGAAGAAACGTATGAAATGGATATTGCGCGATATGAAGGCAGCCATGCTGGCAGGCATGCTTCTGTGCCTGATGCCTGCACCGGTATTTCCCCAGTCCGCAGGTTCAGAGAATCCGGCCGCGCCGCCCCGTCCAGCGGGATCATCGCTGCCGGCCATACATTATCACTACCACGTCCATAACTATGGACGCATCCCGACGCAGGCCGTGACGTACCCTAATTACGCCACGCCGTACACGGCGGGGGCGTGGAACCCTTACAACCCCATGCCGCCCAGCACCGCGGCGCCGACACAGGCTCAGCCCTATCCGCCCGGCTACATCCTGGGACCCTATGCACCGCTAGGATTTCAGAACGCGGCTCCCGGCGCGCCGCCGGCCCAGGGAGTCATTCATGTCTTCCTGCCGACCAGCCATGCCGCGGTATATCTGAACGGGCAGAAGATGCGAGGCGAAGGAAAGGACCGCAAGTTCACGACGCCGGTCCTGCAGTCCAACAAGGAGTATCAGTATTGGGTGACGGCAACGTTCAAACAGAACGGCGAGAGCGTTACCCAGTATCGCAAAGTGGTGCTGGGTGCCGGCGAGTACAATGTGGCCGACTTTACCAGACCGCCCGAGGAGAACCCGATCAGACTTCCCGCCGGGCCGGTGGATCCGAATACCGTGGCGCCCGACAACAACTGATGCCGTCGTGCATGGCGTTATCTTTCTGCCATCAACTCGCAGCGATTGATCTCACTTACTTGCTCATTTTCAGCTACGGGCGTTCTTCGGCTCGCGGTTGAGCCTCCACTCGTTCCGGCTCAGCATTGCCGCGGCAATCAGCAGCGGCAGCCAGTAGTAGATCACCCGAAACACCAGCAGTGCCGCCACCACTGCCGGCCCGTGCTCCTTCGGTAGGAATTCGATGATCAGCACGCCGAAAACGCCATAACCGCCGGGAACATGGCTCACCACGGCCGCCACAATCGCCAGCATGAATACCCCCAATACCCGAACGTAGCCTCCCTCCCCGGGCGGCAGCAGGGTGTACAAGATGGCGGCGGCCACCAGCAAGTCGCCGCACGCAATCGCGATCTGGTACAGCGTCAGTCGCAACGGCGGCAGCGGAATCCGCCAGCGAAAAAGCCGTAACGGCCGGCGATAGTGCAGGGCATCAAGTGTCACGTATCCCAGCGCGACCAGCAGCAGTGCTACCCCCACCCAGAAGGTGTCGGCGACCGGCAGCTTCAAGTGATTCAGCCCCGCGGGAATCGGAAAGGGGGCCACGACAAATACGACGCCTGCCAGGGCGAAAACCCCGAACCAGAAGGTCAGCCCGAGGATCACCAACAGTTCGACAATTTTCAGCAGCGGTACGCCCCAGGCCGAATACAGCCGGTAGCGGATCGACGTCCCGAACAGCGTGGCCCCGAAGTTGTAGCTAAACGCATAGCCGGCAAATGATGCCAGCGCGATTTTCCGCAACGGCAGGTCCTTCTCGCCTACCCAGCGGACCGCAAGCCAATCGTAACCGATCAGGATGACATAGTTCAGCACCGTCAGCAGCGACGCGGCCACGATGTGCCAAGGGGGCATGGTGGCAATTGCTTCCCGAATCTGCCCGAAGGTGTACTCCTTTAATCGATCGTAAAGCAGCCAGGCGGCGGCCAGGAAAACCAGTAGCACCAGCAGTCGTCCAAAGTGGCTAGCAAGTCGGTTCATGGCAGCGGCGATTCGGCGCCAGTTGTCCATCTACCATTTCAGGTCGGAATGGCCGTGGCCAGCCATGCAGCGGTTCCGGGAGTGAGCGGTGGTAGCCGTGGCGACGGCTCGTATTCCTCTTTTTCGTATGCGTCTTCGGGCGGTGGCTCGGCGCGAAGCGAATCTGCTTCATCATGTGTTGCCGCACAGCGGGCGCACCCCCTCAATGTGGAAATGGACGAGGTACTTGCATTCCTCGCCGCTCAACGGCAAGTTCATTTCGGTACGGTCGCGGATCGCCTTGATCTTCTCTGAATCGGCCTCCTCACCGATTATCACAAGCGATAACCGCTTACCGACGAACCCCCCGCCGTCTTCGATGAAGAGATACGATGCGCTTGGGTTATGTTCCACGTTGTCGTGAGTTAGGCGGTTGCTCATAATGAATGAGCAGGTCCCGTCATCGTCCTTGTCCAAGAAGAGAGGTTTGGCGTACACCGCCTGATCCACTTGTGCAGCGGCGTCGGTTGTCGCCAAGACGCCAAAACCTCCGGTATTCTCGAAGTATTCGCTCAGTGTCATGTTGTCCCTTTCGCTTAGAGAACTCGGGTATCAGTTGGTCGGTTGATGGTCAGGATTCACCACTTCTTTTTCCTGGTTTACTGTTTCCGGGGCAAATAGGTCGTGAAACACAGATTCCAATCAAGCCTGTTCGGGCACATCGGGTTTGGTCGCGATTAACCGTTGGATCTTGGAAATCTTGCCGATCACAAACAGAACATTCGCCACGTTCATTTCCACTCCCCGGCCGCCCATCGTTTGCATGTGCAGGTCGCCGGATCCGAGGCCGATGACCCAGTGGCGGAAGAAATCGTCTTGCCGTTTCGACATGATCATGTTGTCGGTGTCATAACTCTTGTCCACGACTCCCCCGAGATATTCATGGGTGATCTGTCCTGGCCGGAACCTCCAGAAGCTGAGGTGGTCTATTCCGAATACGCTGATCAGCCAAACCAGGAAAAGCAATGAGGAGGAGAAGAGATAAAAGCCAAAGCTCATGGAAATCGACTGGTCGCCGACCCAGGTCAGGATCGCGTCCCACCAATTGAGGTGAGCGAACAGCAGGGTGAAGAAAGCCAGGGCCGCGATCATCAACGCCGCCTTCATGCCCTTGATCGCTGTGCTGGTGACCAGGATCAGCAAGAGCAGAAGCGTGGTGTAGATCACGCCCAGGTTCCGGCTGGGGTGGAACCACTCCACTTTGTTGCCGATGAGCGCCTGGTCGTGATGCAGCCAGGTCGCCAGCGCCATGACGTATCCTGCCACCCAGAGCGGCCACCAGTAGAACAACGCGGAATGCCCATAGACAATTACCTGAAGGACTTCCGCCTTGGGATGGTGGGAATGAGCCGTTGCCGGTCGAGTCTCGGTGATGGACATCGTAAGGATCTCCTAAATTTGGGCAATCTGGTCTCGAAAACGATCTGGGTCGTCCCGAACCGTGGCATCCGGTTACGCGCCGACGGCAAGTGATTCGGCATGGATTGTTGTTTCCGTCGCTTGAGTGTCATCCAGATAATCCTTGGCTCGCCGCACTTCTTGCGGCGTTGCATGGACGATCAGAAGGAACTTGCCGGCCTTCAAATTCGCCTCGTATTCCAGGACATTGTCCTCCGGAATGCCGATGCTGACCAGTGCGGCGCCGAGGGCACTGAGCCCGCCCGCCACGACGGCGCCTTCCAGTGCGCCGACGATCCACATGGCGAGCGGTCCGGCTACGAGTAGCGGACCAATGCCCGGCACGAGAAAAAAGGCCGAACCAAAAAGCATTCCCCACAGGCCGCCCCAGAACGCCCCCAGTGTCCCCCAGTACATCACACGGTCTCCCGCGTTATAGTAACCGATGACATGCTCGTCCGTGTGGTAATCCTTGCCGATGATCGACAGCTTCTTCATGTCGAAGCCGTCCTTTTGGAGTTCCCGAACAGCCTCCTCGGCTTGGCTGTGCGATGCGAAAATAGCGACAACGGAGTTGTTCTCGGACATGGTTAGGGTTCCTCATTGGGCAACAGGCGGGGCTTGGACAAAAACCGAACACAAAACGAAAAAAGCCGACGTGGCGGAACACCCGGAGGTATTCGACCACGTCGGCTTACTCGCTAACGAGCCCCTCGGCACGGCCGGGTTGCTCTCTATCTAGTCATCCGACAACTCCGCGAAAGAATCACCATCAAGCGCGCCTCGACTCTTTCAGCACTCTCATTGTACGCCGCTACGCCGTAAAGGCAATAGGACGGCTTCCATCGGGCGCACAAATTAAATTTTTGGGGTGATGATTCTCGGCATGGCGCCGTGTTGTCTGTTCTTGGCGATTAGCTTCATTCTGCTGGATGATTGTCAGGGCTCGGTCGGCGTCTCGCGGCCGCACGAGGACGCCGACTTCGAGGCTGTCCGACAGCCCGGCTTGGCCGTCTCCGTTCAATTGGCACGAGATGCCCTGGCCCTGAAGGGCCGTTTTAATGTCTTCCGCTTCGTAGGGATTATTGACCGTACAGACGGTCATGGGATCGTCAACTTCCATAACGATTGTTCCTTCTCTCGGGTAAGGGTCCATACTTTGGTAAGCCATGACTTTATTCACTTCCATTGCTGATAGAGGATTACGAGAGAGTGGCAAGGGCCTCTTTGCTGAAATCGCTCAGTTCGGAGGAACGCCCTTCGCGGATCTTCCGAGCCCACCCGGCGTCGGCGAGCAGAGGGCGGCCTATTGCCACTAAGTCAAAATCCCCCCGGTCGAAACGTCGGAGGAGTTCATCCAAAGAGTTGGGCGTCGAGGTTTCTCCCTTGAAGGATGCCAGAAAGTCTCCTGAAAGCCCGATGGAGCCCACCGTGATGGTCGACTTACCAGTCAGTTTTTTGGCCCATCCAGCAAAGTTCAAATCAGAACCAACGAACTCGGCGTCCCAGAACCGGCGTTGCGAACAATGGAAGATATCAACACCAGCTTCCGCTAATGGAACCAACCACGCCTCCATCTCTTGGGGCGCAGCAGCGAGCTTTGCGGCATAATCTTGGAGTTTCCATTGTGAGATACGAAGACTGATCGGAAAGTCCGGGCCGACGGCCTTGCGAACGGCACGAATAAGTTCCGTTGCGAATCGGGATCGCTCCGCCAAAGTCTGGCCCCCGTAACGATCGGTACGTTGATTGGTGGGATGCCAAAAGAACTGGTCTATCAAATAGCCATGTGCTCCATGAATCTCGACCGCGTCAAATCCCAACGATTTTGCCTCCCCCGCTGCTTGCGCGAACGCCCGGATCGTTTCGGCGATATCGAGTTCCGTCATCGCGACGCCGCCGATCTTCCCGGGCGCGACGTAACCCGAAGGGCCTTCGAACGCGGCGGGCGGCAGCCAGCCGGAATCGCCAGGCTTCACCACGCCCACATGCCACAACTGTGGGGCCATTACGCCACCGACGCTATGCACCTTGTCAATCACGGCCTTCCATCCATGAAGCGCTTTCTTGCCATAAAAATGGGGAATGTTCGGATCATAAGAAGAAGCTAGTCGATTGACCACCGTGCCTTCCGAGATGATCAGGCCGACTTCCTCCTCAGCGCGACGAGCATAATAGTCCGCCACATTCGAAGTTGGCACACCGCTCGGGGAAAACGAACGCGTCATGGGTGCCATGACAATCCGGTTCTTGAGTTCAAGAGACCTCAACCGGAATGGCTGAAAGAGTTGATGAGCAGTCATATTTATTGGATGTGCTCGACGAGGAACCACACCTGCAGCTCGTTGGTGCGGATGACATCCGAGACGATGATGTCATTGGTTCCCAGATCGCCACTCGCTGCGGAATCGCGGGCCATCGCTCGGGCTTCCAGGAGGATGGCTTCGTGGGCCTGAAGCAGGCGTTCGATTTGTGTTTCGGTGTCTTCGCGGCCGTTGGGCGCCCGCGGAATGAGAGTTGTTTCGGCGACATCTGGCGCCATGGCGATGGATATGCCACCGAGCGTTTGCACGCGTTCCGCGAGCAGATCGACCAGTGCGGCTTGTTCCCCAAAGTGCTTGTCAAAGAGCAGATGGATGCTGTAGAAGTTTGGTCCCGAAGCCTGCCAGTGATGCTTCTTGTACAAGTCCCGGAGTGTCATGGTATCGGCAAGAAGCTGATTCAAGTTATCGATGCTGGAGGCCGCGACCGCTACGTCCAAGGCCAGCGGGTTCCGTCGGGCCACGCTGAACGCTTGCGTTATCCCGCGTGTGGAGGGGATGATCGGCTCTTGCAGTTTTGATCCGTCTGTCCGTGTGATGGTTGAGGTCGACATTTAATGACTCCTTAGTTGAATGTGAGGGAGCAGGGGCGGCATTCGCCCCCGCGCGTCCGAATCGTGAATAGCTAACGCCAGTATTAGACAATTGCTGTGATAGGTCCGAGGGCTTGCCGGCAGATCTTGCGACTTGCCGGCATTACCTCTCAGATTGTTGATTACAATGAAACTGCGAGGTTGTTTTCGACGCTAGTTACGCCGGGAGCGCGCCATGCGGCCGTCTCGGCCACTTCGCGCTCATTGAAGGAAGTGACCCTGCCGGCGAGGGTCACCTTGCCGCCGTCGGCCGACACATCAATGTTCTCGGCATCGATCTCGGCGTCACGCTTCAGAGCCTTCTCGATCGCATCCTTAATCGCAGTCGGCTGGGCACTCGGTGTGAGCGTGATGTTATTGGAAACCCCTCTGACCCCGGACAAATGGCTCACGCTGTCTCTGGCGGAGGTGCGCTGGTATTCCCACTGGACACAACCCGAGAGCGTCACCCAGCCGTCCTCGACGGTTGCTTGGACATGCTTCGGCACCCACACGTGCCACTCCAGAGAATTCACGACGGCTTGGGCGATCTCCGAATCCTTGCGTATCGCGATGGTATGGACTTCCAACTCCTCGGCGATCGCCTTGACGCCTTCCACTCGTTGAGTCGCCCGTTCGGCAGCCGATTTTTCGGCGTAATGCGGAACCGTGCCGCTCAACGTCACGACCCCATTGTTCGTAACGACGTTGATGTTGATCGAGCTTATTGTCGGTTCCCGCTTCAATTCCTCGATCACGTCATTCTTGAGTTGTGCATCCGTCTTCATTTCAGAACCTTTCATCGCCAAAGGCGAAAAAAAGCCGACGTGATCGAGCACCGAAAGGTGTTCGATCACGTCGGCTTACTCGTCATCGAGCCTCCCGGCATGGCCGGGTTGCTCTCTATCTAGTCATCCGACAACCTCGTTGGAGAGTCGCGATCAATTGCGCCGCGATGATTCCAACACCATCATTGTATGCGACAAGGGGGCAAAGGCAATAGCACGATTGGCACAACCGACCGCAGTCCGCCGCTCGGGCCATACCCCAGCTTCTGCTGTGAGGCCACGCGGGCATTACTTGTTCAGCGTGAAGCATGCTAGCGGCAAGTATCAGCGATCTTGGGGCGACTGCTCTTCGGTCGGCTTCGGTCGTTTCACAACCTGCTTGATCCAAGTCAAATTGCGGGTCAATTCCTCGCAGGAACGCTCAAACACGCGCCCGACTCCGCGGATGTGGGACGACCCCGCAACTCCCAGGGTGGTCGCCGCGATGAAGCCGCCGAGGGCCGCGATCGAAAAGGCCGCCGCCCGCGATAGACCGGCGGCTTGCGCGAGGATCTCGGCAATGAAAATCAGCGCTACCGGTACCGAGCCGGCGGCTACAATCCCCGCCAGCAACAGCAGCGCGACGGGGATCAGCAGTCCTCTTAGTCCTTGACGGCAGTCGTTTCTGAACAGCTCGAATTGAAGCTCGGCCAGCGACACGATGTCGTGCGTCAATTCGCCCACGTCCTTGGCGACCCCGTCGGGCGGCGGCGGCGATGCGTTGTGTTGATTCACTTTCGTTTCACCCACCATCCTAGCGCCATTCCGACGGCTGACTCGCACCGCGTTTTCTTTCGGTTCCAGGGGCGCACCGCGGTGTTTGGCGTAGACCCGTGTGAATGCTGCGCCGAACAGCAAGACCTGCGAAGAATAGAAGACCCACAGCAGGACGATCACGATCGAACCGGCTGCACCATAGACCGATTTGATACCAGCCACTACCAGATACCAGCCGATCAAGTAGTTGCCGAGCAAGAACAAAAGGCCGCTGGAACCCGCCCCGACCCAGACGTCGCGCCAGGCGATCTTGGCGTCGGGCAAAATGCGGTAGACCAGCGCGATGGCCAGCGTGAGGAATGCCCAGGAGAGGGCGAACATGACGGCCCGCCAGAGCGGAAAGTCTTGGGACGCGGGCGAGGAGGGCAGGATCTGTCCGAGCGAGGAGAGGACCGCCGTGACCAGCAGGTCGGCCAGCAGTAGCGCACTGATTCCCAGGACGGCAAGGAATGATCCGAATCGATCGTAAAGGTTTCCTCGTAATCCCCGCCCCGATTTGGGCTCGACCTCCCAGATTGCGTTCAGCGCGATTTGCAGTTGGCTGAAAAGCCCGGTGGCGCCAAAACCAAAGAAGATAATGCTCAGGACCGTCGCCGGGACGCTTGAGCCGCTCCGGTACGTGTGTTGCGCGGTGGCCTGAATGGCAGTGGCCACGGTGTGGCCGACGGTACTTTCGATCTGCTGGGACAACCGGCCCTGTGCCGTCTCTTTGCCGAGAACCAGGCTGGCGGCAGTGAAGGCCAGCACAATCACCGGTGCTATGGAGAAGATGGCGTAAAAGGCCAGCGCGGCACCGATCTCAAAGGCCCTGGACCGATACCACTCCAGCAACGCCTGCTTCAGCAGCCGCACGATCTGCATACTTCTGCCCCCAAGGAGACGGCCTATGGATGGAAGCCTACGGCTTCTTCGGCGTTTCTTCCTTTGGCTTTGCAGTCTCGTCCGCCGGCTTGACATTGACCTTGAGGATCGCCGGCGTCACTTTGCCGCTCTTGACGGCAATCTTGTGCGTGCCTTCCTTGGCGTCCTTGGCGGCCGAGATCGTCAGGACTTTGTCGGCCGTTGTCGCCTTCAAGCCGGAGTCCGCGGGCACGTCCGCGCCGTCGGCTTTGCCAGATTTCACCTTCACCTGCTTCTCCTCGCCGGGGATGATGTCGATCTCGTCAACCTCCAGCACGACGGGCACCAGGATGAGATCATCGCCCTTGTCTGCTGCATTGGACTGCTTGTCGACAGGCTTTTTGTCGGTTTTTCCTTCGTTGCATCCCGCAGCGAGCATCAGACCCGCCGCCAACAGGAACAATGACAATACGGAAACGACCTTTTTCATAACTTCACTCCTTCGAGAACTGATGCGAACCGCCGTCGCGCCGCGACAAGCGGCTGGGATACGTTCCGCGTCGGAAATAGCTGCGTTGGTGGAAGCGGCAGGTAATACGCGCACTTCTGCATGCCGTTCCGATTCACGGGGTCCAGGTGACCACGACAATATTTAAGGACCCCGTGACTCGGAGCGTTTCTTCTTGTTTGGTTTTTTGCCGAGATTGCTCTCAATGCGACAGGCAAATAGTGAAAACAAAAAAGCCGACGTCGCGGAACACCCGGGGGTATTCCACCACGTCGGCTTACTCGCTAACGAGCCCCTCGGCACGGCCTGGTTGCTCTCTATCTAGTCATCCGACAATTTCACTGGAGAGGCTCGGTCGAATGCACCTCCACTCTTCTACACGTTTCATTGTACGCCGCTAAACGGCAAAGGCAATAGGATCGTTCCTTTGAGGTCGTCACCAAAAAGACCCCCGTCTCTTTGAAGCAACTAGGATTTTCCCCGGACGCGGATCACCTTCCAGGCCAGGCCAACTTTTTCCATGGCCAGGATTGCCAGGTAGGTCACGTCGATCTCCCACCAGCGGTGGCCGTGTGCGGCGCGGCCCGGGAAGGCGTGGTGGTTGTTGTGCCATCCTTCACCGAAGGCCAGCAGACCGACCCACCAGAGATTGCGGCTGTCGTCGCTGGTTTGATAGTTGCGGTAACCCCACATATGCGAGGCCGAATTGACCAGCCACGTGACGTGAAACACGTAAACCAATCGCAGGAACATGCCCCAGACCAGCAACGAAATGCCGGTTCGCAGGTCCCAGCAGAGCCAGCCAAAGCTCAGCAAGATCGCCCCCAGCCCGATGTGCCAGAGCAGGAACGTCTTGTCGAGTAAGCGGAAGAACGGATCCTTGAGCATGTCTTTTCCATAGGTTTGCAGCATACTGTGCCAGCCCAGATCGTTCGGTCGCGGGAACATCCAAAGCACGTGGCTCCACCAACCGCCGTCGTGCGGCGAGTGCGGGTCGCCCTGCTGATCGCTGAAGCGATGGTGCTTGCGATGCACCGCAACCCAGGTGACGGGGGGACCTTCTCCGGCCAAGGTTCCCAGCACACCGAACAAACGGCGGACCCAAGTGAACGTCTGAAAACTGCCATGGGTCAAAAGGCGGTGGTAGCCCAGGCAGACACCCAAGCTGCCGCTGACCCAGGAAAGAATGCAAAACGCCAACAAGCCGACCCACGTGAAACAGAATGGCGCGGCCAGAGCCCCAAGATGGAGCACCACGAACCAGCCGATTACCGGCCAATCGAGTCCGTTGGACCAGACGCGAATCATTTTACGTTCGGCGGCGATGCCTATGCTCGCCGCACGTGTGGCCGCGGCCGTACTTGATCCAGCTTCGCATTCATCGATCGTCACTGCGATCGAATCGATTGCAGTTTTCATGTCAAGGTCCCGTTATGCCCGGTACCCCCTCCTTCTGAACCCACCGCCCACGAACGAGAGCAGCGCGATAATGAGGAAGACGACGAAGAGGATTTTCGCCACACCCACGAAGGAACCTGCAATTCCTCCGAAACCGAGGAATGCAGCGATCAAAGCGATGACGAGGCACACAATTGCTAACTGTAACATGGTCAAACTCTCCTATGAAGAAGGGGCTCAGTTGGCGAATTACCGACAGTGCCCGCGATTAGAATTCCAAAACGTAACATGGTCTCATTCCACGCCTGCTGGCTGGTTGCTGGGGTTAATTTGCTCCCACACCTGCGAACGATGAACCGGCAGGTCGGGACCCACCCCGAATCCTGGTTCTGTCGCCAAGCACAAAATCAGGGCACTCACCGTTCCTGGGCTGCCAGTGTCCTGTTGATGCCCCGGCAGACTTCTTTTACCGCACGACCAAAGACCGAAATCCTGCGGGCTTACCCGGTCACCTTCTTCACGGCTTTCTTTACCGCACAGGCAGCCTTCTGGACGGCCTGCTCGGTCTTCCCGACTACCTGGTCGGTCTTTCCTTCGTCGCGAAGCTTGTCGTTGCCGGTCAGTGCGCCGGCCGCTTCCTTGATTCGACCTTTTACTACGTCTGTCTTGCCACCCATGATGGCGACTCCTTCTCGTAAAGGTTTCTATCGTAACTCTCGGTTTCGCGAGGGCTCAAAAGCCGCGAACGAAGAACACGACAACCAAGACGATGATCACAAGCGTAACCAACCCACCACCGATGTACATGATAAGTCTCCCTTTTTGAAATTGCGCAGAGCCCAACCTCAGTTGTCGCGGCTGTGCGTGCAACACCGAAAACAAAAAAAGCCGACGTGGCCGAACACCCGAGGGTATGCAGCCACGTCGGCTTACTCTTCAACGAACCTCCCGGCACGGCCGAGTTGCTCTCTATCTAGTCATCCGACGACATTGAATCAATTCTTGGCGGAGCCCGAGCTTGAGTCGCTCGTGGTCCAGCATTAACATTCTACGCCGCCAAGAGGCAAAGGCAAGGGTAGTATTGCCTTTTCCCCGAATTTCTTAGGGATGCACCTCCATGACCGTTGCACCGCTCTGGGGCGCGTCCTTCTCGGGCGGCGGCAAGAGCGGTTGGATCAGCCGGCGGACCTGTTCTTGCGCTTCCGCCAACATCGTAACAACATGCGTTGTGGCGGTGCCGCCGATGCGCGTTCTCGCCTTGCTCAGATCGCCCGGCGCGTCCCACAATCCCACGACCACGGGTACTTGCGGAAATCGGCCGCGAACGATTTTGCAGAGGTGGCGAGCATGCATCACGGCGGCGGGCGGCGTGGCGGAAATGCACACCGCGTCCGGTTTACGCCTCGCGACAAGATCAATCACCGCA
>Ga0181520_10008076_pt1 | contig 15137 bp, 31 predicted proteins | sample PEATcosm2014_Bin_29_FD_132451 | JGI IMG/M metagenome (GOLD analysis project Ga0181520, IMG submission 132451) | Peatland microbial communities from MTU Mesocosm Facility, Houghton, MI, USA - PEATcosm2014_Bin02_30_metaG | ecosystem: Environmental > Terrestrial > Soil > Wetlands > Peat | place...
GCACAAACACAAACCGAGGTGAGGTGCGAGATGGACTGTGAAGTGAGTTGCGAACCAGTGACCGTAGACACCGGCGTTGAGGGCGGCCATCACGGATTTGTGCATGGAGACGACCTGCTGCAAAAGCCCGCGCCGTACTTTGCTCGGGCATTCCCTGTAGCCAGCAAACCTGGATGCTGGAACACGAATCGCGTGGAGATTGTGGAGCGTGACGGCGGCAACGTGATCGGCGAGTACAACTACGGCTATAGCTCGATTGCGCGGACCTTTCACCCCTTTCAGCTGCGTGGCAAGTGGTACGCGCTTTATTCGAGGGAATACACCGCCACACGCATTATGTCGTTGCCCGACTGCCGGGACCTGGGCGGAGAGAAAGCCGAGTGCTGGGGATTTTGCCCCACCGACTATTACGTGCCGCCGCTGCACTACCTCGAGTACGTTCACGACGCAGACTGCCCGCGACATTCGCCATTACCCCAGGACTACGCGAAGGCCTGCACCTGCAAAGGCGGCAACGAGCGCTTGGTTTGGCATTTCCCTGAGCGTGTCCACGGCTTTATTGCTGGATGCGTCTGGGGCGATGACTCGAGCTGGAAGATTCAATATCTTGACTTGAGCCACGCTGACGAGGGGATCATCAAGCGCGACGAGCGGTTTGGTTACATCGAGCTGCCGGATGGGCTGCATCTGGATCAGGCTGTGCATCTGGATGTGGATGATGAGGGGTGCGCGGATTGGCTGACCATCGATGTGCAGCAGAGATTCAGGATGAAAGGCGTGAAGGAAGAGGTCTATTCAGCGCCGCCGGCGGGGTTGATCCTATGACTGTCAGTCTTATCGTGAGAAACAAAATCTGGAAGGAGGCTGAGACGGCTCTGGGATCGGAGGTGCAACGCGCATGCTGAAACGCCATAACTCAGTCTGTTTTCTGGGAAGCTGGCTCGACGCATGCGCGTGACTGGCGCTGTGGAGATTCTATTACCCGCACCAGAACATTCCGGGGTCCAACTTTTTCTGCTTCGCCAACCAGCCAAACTTCGACGTGATCGCGGGATGCGATGTGGTGGTGGTGCAGCGTTGCTGTTCGCTGCCGCAGTTCAACTTCATCAAGACCTGCCGCGCCCTGGGAGCGAAGATCGTCTACGACCTGGACGATGATGTGTGGGACTTGCCTGAGTACAACCCAGCCCACAAGCCGCTGAAGCAGATGAGAGAAGGCTTTATCAGTTGCATTCAGTTGACCGACATGGTGACCTGTTCGACCAGGACCTTGGCCAAGCGCATCCGCTCGAACGTGAAGGAGATGGTCAATCGCGAGACGCGGCGTGAGATTCCTATCGTGGTTTGTGAGAACTGGATCGATGAGCGGCTGTACGCCACGCCTCGGAGCCGCGACCAGTTTATTGTTGGATGGGGCGGCTCGAGTTCGCATGTGGGCGATTTGCAGATTGTTCGCGACGCGCTGAATCTGGTGAAGGTCGAACGGCCGGACGCCGTCATCGAATTCCGCGGCTGCGAACCGACCGACGAGCTGCGGAAGATTCCCGGCTTTACGCACAAGCCCTGGTGCGCGGTAGCTGAATTCTCGGCGCGTATGCCGTTGTGGGGATGGAGCGTGGCCCTCGCACCACTGGCCGATCATCCATTCAACGAGGCAAAAAGTTCAATCAAGATGATGGAGGCAGCCTATTGTCGCATCCCTTGCCTAGCCAGCTGGCTGAAGCCGTACGACGATTTTGTCAGCCACGACCCTGAGCTGCGTTGGCTGTTGTGCGCTGGACCGAGTGCGTGGGCGCCTAAACTGCGTGAGCTGCTGCATGATGAGGCGCGGCGTATCGACCTCGGTGAAAGGGCTTATAGAGTGATGCACGAGCACTATTCCTTCCATCGGCCACATAGAGCGTGGCTGGAAGCGCTGGCGCAGGTACAGGGGGCGTGATGCACCATCATACGACGACATTGGAAGCGCTGGCGCCGCTGCTTTTGGTCTGCGGACTGGCAATCCTTTCCGCTCTGGTGGGATACGTGATTCTTGTGGCTACGAGCGCCAGGCGAGAGACGCTGCAGGCGAACAAGACCGACTTCTTCACCTGTGACAAGCACGGAGCCTTTCCTATGAAGTGGACGGTCGAGGTTCCGATGCCCGATGGAGGAGCAGATTACAAGATGTGCCCCTTCTGCTTCGAGGAAGGATTCAAGAAAGCCGATGCCGCGCTGCGGGCCCAGGAAGCGCGTAGGCAGCCAACTACGACCAAGTAGCTTTTGCCTAAGATGGAGTTATGGAAACGCCTGATACTTGCCCGGTATGTCGCCACCCTGTAGAGAAATTTGACTGTGGTGAAGGAGCGACGCGATCCGTGGTTGCCGGGTATTCTGGATGGATGTGCTGCTGCCCGGCTCCGCTGCGCCTCAAGAAAGGTGTGGCTGAGATGAGTAAGGAAGAATTCGCTGAGGCCTTGGCCGACTTGGCAAAGACAAGGAATTTCTGATCGTGACGATGAGCGAAGACATTTTGTTCGTGATGCCCGAGGACCGGGAGCTGCAGTTCCCGGCCATGGCCGCGCTTCAGTCGTATGTGAACAACTACGAAGCCAAGATGCAGGCCAACACCGTGACCCCGGAAGTGCCTATCTACAAGCTGCGCTATACGACGACTATGAGTGTCGAGGACGCCGAGTTCTGGCAACGCCTGGGCATTGAACTGAAGCAGCTGCCTGAGCCTATCGACTTTCCTGCTTCCGTGATCGAGTTGAGCGGCAAGAAGCTGTCGAGTTTCTACGGCTCTGGAAAGCACGTGGCCCAGGTCTGCGGCGCAATCAGCGGTGTGGAGTGCCCGCCGTTGCCTAAGGTGAGGAGCGTGAAGTGCGACGCTAAATTCAACGGCTGCCTGCTGCTGGTCGGAAACCAGGTTCACGACCTGTTGATGAGCATCTTGGACGTGATGCCGCATGAGATCAGCATCAGCTCGACGAAGATCGAGGAGCTGCTTCTTTTGAGTTGTGGGGGCCGTAGCACTGTCACGACCATGACCCCTATTATCATCGGCCGCCAAGGATGGGAGACCTACGCCGCGGCGGCAATGGGATTGCCGGTGATCGAGATTCTGCCGCGCGATCGCGACGTGAACTGGCTTTCCAAATTCAAGAGTCCGTTGTACCGTTTGCTTGAGGAAGATCGCCTTGTGCGCCTGCCCGATGCGGTAGCGAACATCGCGGCCCTGCTCGAGTATTTGGAGGAACAGCGATGCCAATCTTCTCAGGCTCCAGCCGACAAGCCATCACCCGAAACGCCGACGGAACCTATCGCATTTACTGCGATACATGCAAGCAATTTGTCTGCGACTCCCAGGTTCGGCTTGGAAAAGTCACCTGTACCATTTGTCAAAAAGCCCTAGCTGGAGAGACCATTCCGGCTGAGGCTCTTGAGATGTACAACGCGTCGAAGCAGGGTTTGCGGGATGTGACTGTGGTGAGCGTGCCGCAGGAGAAGGTTGGAGATTTTACCCTGCGAGGGATGGGCCAGGCTGTGATCCACGCGCTCGGATTCAGCAAGAGCGAGGAGAAGCCGCTTGAGTCTGTGAAGGTGTCGCGGAAGAAGCAGCGTGGGCGGCTGCTTGAGCATGTGGACCTCGATAATCTGACTGAAGCGCCCAAGGAGATCGGCTCAATGCAGGACATCGATTCTGCGTTGGTTGCCGCTAAGGAGAAAACACTATGATGGACGAGATGATTGTTCGTGTGAAGGGCGATAAAGAGGGAACGCACATCGAGGTTACGGGAATTGTGACGCTGAACGTGTTGGCCCGCTGCGCGGCTACGCTGATCAGGTCCGGGTGCAAGATGACCCGAGAATTCCCAGAGCTGCTTGAGAGTGCTCTGAATGAGGACCCCGCGGTTTTAGAGGACGAGTCATGCAAACTAACCGGACTGGACGTGGCCGGCGCCAAGCCGAATTGAGGAGCAAAGATGCTGGTGAGTCAAGCTGCACAACGACGTATTCGCAATTGGGTTGAGGATCGACTGGGCTTCGGTGCCATGAACTCGGTCGAGCGTGGGCGGCGTATGCTCGAGGAAGCAGCTGAGCTGGCGCAGGCCTGCGGCGTGAAAAAGGAACAGGCCGCCTTGATCGTGGAGCGTGTCTACGACAAAGAGCCCGGAGCTGTCTTCAAAGAAGTTGGAGCTGCGCTAGTGACGGTCCTGGGTGTGGCTGAGAGCTATCACTACGACGCTACAAAATGCCTCGAGGCAGAGCTGGAGCGGATCGAGGACCTGCCGCTACAGAGTACCGTCGATAGGCAGATGAAGAACCTGTTTGAGGGTATTGGCGAGGCCCCGCTGCTGGAGCAGAAGAAATGAAGACGACTTGTCTGAAGTGTAGGGGAGACGTGGAAGTGCCCGATCCCAGCCCGGCGCAGGTGTTTAATATGCCAACGACGAGCGTGGTGGTGATCGAGCATCCGCAGCGTGGGATATGCCCGGTTTGCGGCGACGTTGTTGCGGTAGTGGCGAACATCAACGTGGCGCTGGCCGCGGCGCCAGCCCCGCCTGACGCAAACAAGCCTTTGATTGTCTCCCCTGGAAGTTTCAGGCCGAATTGAGGTGATTTTTGTGGATGGTTACGAGGGCTTTTACGACGGTGTGAACACTTTCGCAGACATGACCGCCGATCTCTCGGTAGAGAGGCTGGCGGAAATACACCAGCGCAAGCTGAAGGAGATTGAACCGATGATGGCTGATGATGTGGTGACGTTGGAAGAGAAGCTGGAGGAGATCGACCGTCTATCGCAGGAGCTGTTCCGCGAGCACCGGCTTTTCACGCCGCTCTATCCCTGGGTTTTTGTTTTGGTCTGTAAGAAGACCCAGCAGGTGGGGCACATTATTCTGCCTGACAAGCAGAACAAGACTGTCTGGGAGGGCATTGTCCTGGCCACCTGGGGGCAGAAGATTTTTGAGCGTGGGATTGTGAACAAGGACGGCGTACGCCAGACCCGCTGCGAGATCGTGCGCTCGGAGTTCGGGCCTGGCCAACGTGTGGTCTTTCCGCATTGGGCCGGGCAGCCGGTTCCTGGGTTCAACGAGGAGCGCTTTCGCGTGGTGCGGGAGCACGGCGATGACAAGACCCAGGGCGTCATCTACGGCTGGATTGACGTGCAGCCCGAGATGACCAAGCCTGTACAGGACCTGTTGCAGCTGGTGGCGCAGGCCCACACCGGCGAACCTTGGCCGGCGCTCGACCCCAAGGAAGCGCGGCTGCTCGAGGAGAACGTCGAGGATCGGTTTGTGGTGGTGGACCGAGAGACGAATTCCGTTACATTAAGTGGCCGTTGATCGAGATGCAGCAGAGCGTCTGCGCTACGCAGGGAGCTGACTGCGTGTTTTTGATCGGTGAAGGGGCTACACCGCTGATCAATGTAGGTAAGAGGTAAGCTATGGTCCGCGGCTCGCCCTGGGTCAACCTGAGAGGCCCTGGAGGGGTTTTTATGGGCTACCATGATCTGTCTGAATGCACGCTGAACGATGAGGAGAGGCGCCAAGAGGCTCAGCGCATCTGTCATCGGCTGGCTGGGAACACGCAGGGGATGACTGAGAAGGAGCGTATCTTTGTGGTCGGCTACTTCCTGCATCCCCAGCGACAGGTGAGCGTGAAGCAGCTTTTCTACCTCCGCGACCTAAACGATAAGTATTGATTGGAGGCATTCGTGGGAGCATGCGTCAAGACCGGATACGAAGGCAGGATCAGAGCTGTGATCAACGATGACAGCGGCTGGAATGTTCCCTCGGCGAGTGGAGAATGTTTGGGCACGCACAGCTACAGCTACAACGTTCGACCTCGTGGGTCGCGGCCAGCTCCGAAGCCAGCGCCAAGAAAGCGTTGGTTTCACTGGCTGCGCGACCTCAAGATCGGACCGTTCATCATCGGCCGCCAAGTCATTCCCTCAGAGCAGAAGGAATAGCTTGCTGTTCCACGCCCAGAGCACCTGATGTATCGTCTGGTTCATGGCGTTTAGGCAGAGCAAACCAGACCGCGCATTGTGTCACGACCAACTGCAGGCGCTCCAGGCGATGGTAAAAGCCTGGGGCGTGGCCGCCTTCCTGGCTGGGATGTTCTGGATTCTGGCCAAGACCGATGATGTGAAGAACATCAACGCGCAGCCAACGCGACTGGTCCCTTTTATTCTCAATCCCATTCAGCGCCATCTCCTCACGCAACTAGAGACAAACAACCTGCTGCTCAAGGCCCGGCAGATGGGGGGCACGACCTTCTTTTTGCTGGTGCGTGGCCTGTTGAATGTGATCACGAATGAGGGCACGAATGCGTTGCTCGTCTCGCAGAGCAGCGAATTTGCTGAGATGCACTTCCTGATGGCGGTCCGTGCCTATCGCTACTTCGGCATGAACGATCCCCGGCAGAGCGAGAACGAAATCAACGTGAGCATGCACCAGAACCTGCTGCACACCAAATACACCAATCGACGTGAGCTGTATTTCGACCAGCTGGAGTCCCGCTTGGCTGTGGCCTCTGCTGAGGTGACCGAGGCTGGGCAGGGACTGACGCTGCACCACATCATCGGCTCCGAGTATTCACGCTGGCCCAAGCGCCCGGCCGAGACACTGGCGAATATCCGTGGCGCGCTGGCGCCCGGCGGAACCCTGGACATCGAATGCACCGCCAACGGCGCTGCTGGATCATTCTTTGAGAAGTACCAGCTGTCGATGCTGAACCGGGCGGCCTCCGACGCCAAGGCTCACTTCTATCCCTGGTGGAACACGCCTGAGTACCGGCTGGACCTCAACGAGAAGCAGATGGACGAACTGGAGAAGGACCTGAGCGAGGATGAGCGCAAGCTGATCGCGCAGATGCACACCGAGCTGACTGAGGTAAGCTGGGTCGAGGCTCAACCCAATCGGATTTTTGTATGAACGAGAGCGAGCTAACCTCCGACCTGATTCGCCAATATCTGGACCGGATCGCCTGGCGCAGACAGGCCAAGATCGATTTTCCCGGCGTGGAATTCGATGAGAAGTTTCCTGAGAGCTGGATCACCGCGTTCGTGGTTTCCGGCAAGAGCTACTTCGACCGCGACATTCTGACTTCGCGCCGCCGCGAGCTGGTGTCATTCCAGCCGTTCCAGAGCTTCCACGATGGGCAGGTTCAATTCCTGCACAAGCGCGTTCCTGGCCGTCGCTACCTCATAGGAGCTGACACCGCGCAGGGAGAGTCGATCAGCGAGAACGAGACCGACAACTGCGCCGCCTGTGTCCTGGACCTGGAGAGTGCTGAGGAAGTCGGCTCGTACTGCGCCTGCGTGAGACCGGAGGAATTTGCCTGGGACTTGAACGACATCGGCCGCTACTACAACGACGCTCCGATCATGGTCGAGCGTAATGGGCAGGGCGGCACGACGATTCTGACCCTTGCTGGAGAGTGCCGTTATACCGGCGTGATGAAGTCGAAGGAGTGGCTGAAGCGCGAGCGGAAGCTGGTGGAGTTCGACGGCTTCCAGACCAATGTCCGCACCCGGCCGGTGGCGCTGAACTTCCTGAACCGTTGGGTGAAGGAGACGCCGCAGCTGATCTGGGATATGTCGTTCATCGACGAGGCGCTGGTATTTGTCCGCAACGAGAAGGGCATTCCCAAGGCTACCCCGGGCGCGCACGACGATCGAGTGATGTGCCGGGCCATGGCCCACGCCGCCCGAGCCATGATGATGGCCTACTGGCCGATGCAGGGCCGCGAGGCTTATCTGGACGCCACCCGCCTGTAATGACCGTACACAATTTAGCTATAGTGTAAGGGTGAGGTGTCTATGTACTTTATCCTGGGCCGCGAGGTTATCAGACCGGCTACAAGTCAAGATTGAAAAGACTGTTTACACCATACTGAAAAGGTGTATAATGGGTATTGAGGTGGCGTTGGCCATCCTGCGCTGAAAGGGAAAACGGATATGACTGAGCAAAGGTCGTACATACTCATGATGCTGACGGGGTCGGCGTGGATTGTTTGCATGGGGTACTTCTACAAACCGGAGTTGCCTGCGTGGGCCGTGATTGGGTTTGCTTTATGTGTAGGTCTAGCTTGGCTACTTGGCAAGGCGGTGAAGCGGTGAAGAAATTTCCGAGCAAAAACAAGATGCACCAAATTGGCGTTCTCAACAGCTACGACATTGCTGAGCTGGGGCGGGGCAAGGTGTTCATCAGCTGGTCGCCGCAGATGCTTGACCGCGGATACGAGCCGGCCAAGTATCAGGTGATCCATATCGGGTATCACACCAATCCCAAAGCCCCCTGGTACGACTACGGTCACCAGACTTTCAACCTGTTCCAGTACGAGCGGGACCGTGATAAGACCGCCCGAGCCGCCATGGCCTGGGCCGACAAGAAGATGGGCAAGCGTGAGTGGGTCCGCGATCCCTTCGGCAGCTACCAGGATGCGCGGGCGCTCGAGGCTGTGATCGAGAAGATGAAGAAGGCCGGCGGGGAGCAATGACTACAAATATGCAAAGGTGGGTCAGGAATCCGGAAACCGAGGCGCGCTACGACGAGATGTACCGCCTGCGCTACGAAAAGAAGTGGACGCTCAAGCGCATCGGCGAGCATTACGGCATAACCCGGGAGAGGGTGCGCCAGATCATCGGCAACACCGGCGGTCTGCGTGTCGCTGAAGACCTCGTGGACAAGAACCTGGCTACGATCATTCGGCTTTGGACTGAGGGAAAGTCCTTTGCTCAGATCAGCCGTGAGACCGGCGTTCCTGTGAAGGGCATTGCGAAACTCAAGCTGCCGCGCAACTTCGCGCCGATTCCGCATGGAACGCGGAACGGCTACAACCGTGGATGCCGTTGCCGGGAATGTAAGGCTACCAACGCGGCTGCTATGAAGGCATTCTTTCACGCGCGGCGCGACGCGGGGCTTTGCATTCGATGCGGACAACCGTCCCCTGGGACATGGCGTTGTGAGGCCTGCGCTGGACCGTACAACAAGCGGCACGCTGAACTTTACCCGGCCGAATATTATCGGAAGTTGAAGGAGAAGAAAAATGACTAAGAGTCCTGAACATCATTGGCTGCTCAACCGTGAATGGGTGCTGGTAGGCGAAATCCGGCTGGGAAACCGCGTTCATGGTCACTGGACTCATGGTCGCAACGGTGAGCGGACCTACGTCACAGACGAAGCGATTTACGATCAGCTCCGCCACGAGGCGGGAGCTGAAGAGAGGGAATGACATGATTACGATGGACAGCAGAATTGTAGGCGTCTGGTATATGCAGACTACGCCGACGTCCGATTGGATGGCTGGCGTGAGTGAGGTTGTGCCGGACAAGGAGTATGAGCTGAATTACCGGTTCCGCTACTATGACGGCGACCAGAAGAAGGACACCTTCGAGGACGGCGACACGAAGCACTGGTACGGCGGCACGATCCATGAAACCCGCGAGAACGTCATCGCCGGGGTCAGGATGTGCGCGAAGCAGATGGAGACGTTGGCCGTCGGCCAGCTCTACGAGTATCTCAACCACGGCGACATCGACGAGTTCATGGAGCGGTTTATGAAAGCGCCGTTTGTCCACGCGAAGAAGGTCACGGCCGAAGAGGCTGAGAAGTACATGCCCCAGGTCGCCCCAATGCAGGTCAACTAATGACCGGGCACGTTTTTACTATCGTGTAAGTGAAGGAGAAACGTATGACGTACATTGCAGTAATACTGAAAAACGACGGCAGCAACTTCGTGGTCGAGAGACCTGCTGCGCTCACATCGACCAGCAAAGAAGCGCTGGTGAGGATGGCCCTCGACAAGCGGGAGAGCATGTACCGGAAGAACGCTGACGCGGGCTATCAGAACGATAAACCGTATCGCATCTTCATTGGGGAGTTGACCGAGGAAGTAGTCGTGCCTCTGGACTACAAACTGATCCCCATTTCCGAGGGAGCAGGCGATGGCAAACGGTAAGAAGCAGGAGAAGATCGAGCCGCTCGAGGAGGATGAGCTGAAGAAGGCCATTCTCGCCCTGCAGGCCCTCAACAAGAAGTACGAAGCGCTCGACGCGCAATACGACTTCTTGGCTGCGCGCGTCCTGGCTACGATGCCTCCGCGAGACGTGAGGCAGTACGGCAATCTGCGCTGCTGCGTTGTGCAGATGATGCGGCGATCCGTGGACTGGAAGAAGGAGGCCCTGGGCATGGCGCGTCGGCTCTATCCGTCGGCGACCGAGTTCAAGCGCTATCTATTCGCGTTGGTCAAAACCTACAAGAAGAAAGCCGCTAAGCCCAGCATCAAGCTGACTGTGGCTAAGACAGAGGAGAAGCAAGCATGACGAAACCGACATTGAAGAAGATACAGGCGGAGATTGCGGCGCTCGAGGAACTCCAGCCCAAAATACGCCCAACAACGGCCTTCGGCGACAGCAACACCGATGCCGTCGCGGCCCAGATAGAAGTCCTCGAGAAGAGGATGGACGACGATGACGTTGCCGACAAAGAGGACTCCGGCGATTGGAACCAATTTGTTGCTAGCAGCGCTCGCGACGCCGTTCTATGGCTTGAGGGCCAGTCTGAGGAGGAGACGCTTTCATCAGGCTGGGAGTCATTGGTGAAGAAATGAGCGACGGATACATGACGGATGCCCAGGCTCGGAAGCGCATGAAGGCGATGATCGACCTAAGTCCTCGCTACTACGCTGCGCTCAAGACCCTGGCAGAGCTGGCCGACGCCTTGCGCGAAGAGTCCATTGAGCGTGAGAAGGCGTGGAAGCGCGGCGTGAAGGCGAGGGAAGATTTGAAGACGTTGGCGACGAAGCTGTTCCAGGTGTGCAGCTCAACGCCGCATGGATCGCGGAAGCTGGCCGAGCTGGCCAAGATCGAGTATTCGGACCTGGTGCTCGGCGTGTTGAAGAAGCTGCGCGAGGCTGGGAAGGTCAAGTTTGCTGAAGGGAAATGGAGCCGCGTATGAAAAACGAAGTGATTTTCTATGCTGTGAGAGCGACCGACTACTACGGCGAGTTCTTTGAGCTTGTCCGCGCGGGAGCGAAGAAGAAGGACGGCTGGTATCGGGATGAGGACCGACTGAAGCTGACGCCGAAGCAAAGATTCAGGCTTATCTGGCCTGACGGCTCGGTGACCTACGAGCGCATCCACGCTCAGCAAGGCAGCGGATCGGCCCAGGTTGACATGAACAACCACCCCGACGCGTTTTCAACGCAGCGTCTTTATGTGTGGGCCAATCAGCGGGGAGAACGGTTCAAGATTTATCTCGCTGCGGGGCGTGTGGTGAAACGGGTCAAGTGATGACCGGCGACGGTTTTCACTTTAATACAAGGTGAAGAGGAGCACAACATGAGCGATACTGCACAAGCAACTGAAAAGACCGTGTACCGGGCGGCACCGCCTCGGAACATTGAAAACCGTCTGCCGCTGCACAAGATTTGGCCTAAGGAAAAGTTGGACGAAGTCTTGGCGCTGCTGCTTGACCGGGACAACACAATCACTGAGATCGCGCAGACCTACGGCGTCTCGCAGCAGGCGATCCGCACCTACGCCAAGCATTGCGGCATTCCTAACCGCTATGAAAAGGGAGAGGAGCGGCGCGCCACCGGCCCAGCGCAACTGAGCGTGGTGGACAAGCAGATGGCGCAGATCGCTGCGAAGAAGGCTGAGCTGGAGGAAGAGCTGCGGAAGCTGGCACAGGTACGCAGTGAGCTGTCCCTGCACTTCGAGAACGACGGCGATTATGTGCTGGTCTACGGTGTGGCCGACACACCGCTGCGGGCGTCACGCAGCCAGTGGCTGCAGTTCCTGAATTTGGAGGGAGCGCGGAAACTGCGTGACTTCATCAACGCTGAATTGGCTAAGGCTGGAGCTAAAACTACTCCGGGTATCTGACGAGAGCCAGTGATGCAGAAAACAGCAAAACAACTCGTGCTGGAAAAGTATCCGAAGGCGAAATGCCGGACGTGCTTTACCGGCGGCGTGATGTGGCTCCTACCGGAAGCCGATGCGAAGTTTCAGGTGGAACTTGAGGAGCCATTTACCGGCGTCCACACTCTTTGCTCTCCGGGGCACACTGCGAACATCGCGTGGACGCTGGCATGGTATGCCATCAGTGGAGAATGGGTTCGCTCGGAGTTTGGGGCACGAAGGAGTCCGTGATGCTGATTAAGGTGCCGAAGTGTGATGTGTGCGGCAAGCTGAAGGGAGTCGGCAATCGCTGGATGATCGGTTTTGTCAGCCAGCGCGTGCAGGGCCTGGGCAAGTGCCGCGTCGCGCTGTTCGACTGGAGCGATACGTTGTCACGGAAGCGGGGAGCCAAGCATCTTTGCGGCGAGGGATGTTTTTCGACGCTGGCGAGTCGGGCTTTGGAGCACAGGACACGCCGGATGCCGATTGTGGAAGTGGAGCCATGAAGTGGGCAGCGATCATCGACGCGGTGATTATTCTGGTGTACATCAGTCTAGCGTTCGACTATGACCGCACGCATAAGAAGGGATGAGTATGGCGAAGGGAATGATATTGGAGACGGTTGCTGGGGAGATGAAGCACCGCCGGAGACTGCTGCAGAGGTTTCATCAGCTTCAGAACGAACTGAGGGCGGTTCGCGCTGAGATGCTGGCGCTGCCCTACACCGGCAAGTTTGGGGTAAAGGCCAACTTGAAGGTCTGCCCTGGATGCCTGCAGCCGTTTGGAGCGCGTGAGATGCGTGTGCATATTCCGCGCTGCAAGGGGGAGAAATGATCATCAGGCTTCCCGACGAAGCCGAATTATGGGAGGCGGTCGCGGCGATACAAGTCGCCCAATCCCAGGGCGCGACCGGTATAGACATCTGCCCTGGTAATGTCGAGGTCGGCCCGTTGCTGGAGATGGCTGGATTGTCTTACATCGGACCTCCGACTCAGGGACCGAAGCTGGACACGGCCCGCGCCTTCCGTATGCTGGGGTCAACCAAATCCATGTACCCGGAGATTCTGGCCGCCACTGCTGGACTCGATAAGAAGCCGATCGTGCCACCGCAGTTCCCGCGGATCAAGATCAAGCCTGACGAGACCGGCGGCGTTATCGTGACGCCCTTCGAGGTGCATGAGAGCTTTCGGATGCCCTGGACCGTATGGAGGGCTGTGATCCGGCATCTGCGGAGCTACGGCGTGCCCGTTTCATTGCTGGGCCGTCGCGGACAGCGGGCCGACTACAGCAACTTTACCGAGGGGGCGATCTTGAGCAACCTGTCGGTCGAGGAGAAGCTGGAGGCGCTGGCCAGGAGCCAGTTCGTGATGGGCGTGCCCAACGAGTGGACCTGGGCCGCGACCGCTTGGGGTAAGAAGGTTGGGGTTCTACACCCAGAAGACATCCCGCATGATCGATGGTTCGGCTTCGCCACCGTTCCCTGGAGCCTTGGGCGGATACTCTACTCCAGCTCCCAAATCCAGATTCCGCCGATCCTGGCCCAGCTTCGGCATCTGATCAGTCTTATGTGATTTACGGTGCTGAGTAGAAGACGGCGAGGTTAAAGGGATTTACGTACTTGACTCCCGTTCTGTTGATTCATTGGGCTTTACCTTCTTTGTGGATTTCTTTCGTTGCCTTGCCGGTTTGTGCTTCGATTGTGGCCTGTAGTTGAGCACAAGATCAGTGATTTTGTTGAGGATTCTAGGTGCCTTCATTGAATCAACCTCGCATACGTCAGGCGCTTGCCGTCAACCGCAGCGATGAACGAATCCAGCCGGTCGAGAGTGTGCCGTTTCACGTCGCCCTCATTGAGCCGAAAGGTGAATTCATCAACGTAGCGATGCAGGTGCTTCGGGCTGGCATGGTGATAAACGCCGTGCATCCCGCGCTTCATGACGGCCCAAACGCTCTCAATCGAGTTCGTGTGAACCGGCCCACGGCGGTACTCACCCGCCGAATGAGCCACGGTGTCATGGTCGAAGAACAAACCGCCGATCCCCGAATAGCCGCTGGCCTCATCCGTCATGAGATGGGAGCCAACCTCTACGTGCTCCACAATCGCGCCCTGCAAGACTTCCTTGTCCGTGCTATCGACCGGGTGAGCGATTACCCTGCCGCCGCGCTCACGAAGCCCTACGACGGCAACCTTGCCCACAGCGCCCCGACCAGCGTACAGCCGTTTCGAGTGATGCTTATTGGCTTCCTTGCCTCCAAAGAACGCCTCATCGACTTCGACAACGCCTTGCAGTTTGGCGAGTTCTGTACCGCAAGCCTCGCGGAGCCGGTGAAGCATGAACCAGGCCGACTTTTGCTGGACACCGATTTCCTTGGCGATCTGCATGGAAGAGATTCCCTTGCGGGCGGTCACAAGCAGGTACATGGCGTAGAGCCATTTGTGCAAGGGAATGTGGGACCGCTCGAAGATGGTCCCGGTGCGGATCGTGAAGTCAAGCTGGCACTTGTTGCAGCGGTAGAAGCCAGCCTTCCGTGGTGTAATGCGATCCCGACCGGCACAGGTAGGGCAGACTGCGCCCTTTGGCCAGAGACGGCTTTCGAGATAGGTTCGCGCCGTCTCTTCGTCGGGGAACATCTCGAACAGTTTGAAGGTGCTGATTGTCGATCTACTCATGGAATAACCTCAGCAATTCCGGGTAGGCGATCCGCTGCCCGTCAAGTTTGTAAACACCGCGTTCGTCTCCCTTGGCCACAATCAACCGACCGCTTACGGTGTGGCCTGAGATCATCTCTTGGATCGTGCGGCCCGGATACCGTGCGATGCGGGCCGCAATGTCCTGAATCTGCTCGACGGCAGTCATGCTGCAACCTCGACAAGTCCAAAGCGGGGGAAGAAGCAGCCCTCAAGTTGGCCCGTGGAACGATTGAGGTTATTCCTGATGCCGTAATAATCGTGCGCCAGATCGAACTTATCAGCGGTGAGCATCTCATTGAGGCGCAAGGGGCACCCGTTCGCGTGGCAGGCCGTCAAATCCATCATGACTGTCTGTGTGTCGTCCGGCGTGGCAATCTCATTCTTGATGCGGCGGGTGATCGCAAAGATCATCCGAGTGTCGTCTGCTTCGGTGTGCCAATTGATCGTTTTCATTGGTATTCCCTCCATGTGTTTAAGGTAGTTGATTCCCGCACGTTTGTCAAGAGGAAAGTTGAGGATATTTTGTGGACAAGGGAATTAAGTACGTAAATCCCA
>Ga0181520_10008077_pt1 | contig 15135 bp, 8 predicted proteins | sample PEATcosm2014_Bin_29_FD_132451 | JGI IMG/M metagenome (GOLD analysis project Ga0181520, IMG submission 132451) | Peatland microbial communities from MTU Mesocosm Facility, Houghton, MI, USA - PEATcosm2014_Bin02_30_metaG | ecosystem: Environmental > Terrestrial > Soil > Wetlands > Peat | place...
ACTGTTCGCTGATAACTGTATACTGTTCACTTATAAGTCTTCATTTTTTTCTTATGCTTTTCCAATGTTTTCTGATAACTCCTTCCTGTTTTCTTATAAATGTTAAGAATACAGTAGTCATTCTTGCATTTTCTCTGCTATGTTGATCAAATTGTGTTATGTGTGTAACAAATTGTGTATACACTATAATTAATTGTGTGCACAGAAAAACAAATTGTGTTTACACTATTGAAAATTATGTATACACTTTTTGAATTAAGTATACGAAAAAACCAAAAAGTGATGTACTTACTGCAAATTATGTATACACAATAATAGATTGTGTTAACAGAAAAAGAAATTATGTATACACTGTTTTAAATAGTGTACACAGAAAAACAAACTCTGTATACACTATTTTAAATTATGTATACAGAAAAAGATGGTTTTTGAAGAGTAAAGCTAGTATATTGCACAATTTTGCAATATTATGCAACATTTTACCGAAAACTGATTAAATGCTACCGAAAACTGATTAGGACTTGCGGTGGAATAGTTATATTATTATTTTTACAACAACAAATCTATTTATCGGATAATATAGTTGTGGATAAACTTCCTGAAATGATATTTAGAGTTTTTTTGAAATTTACTCATTTAACATTAGGGTACTTAAAGAAAATTCATTATATACTGAAAGAAAAAATTTGCTTTATACATTTTTTTATTTTTAACTTTACCGACTTTTTAAAATCATAACATTTTTTAACAAAAATTAACTGATATGCTACGAAGGTTATTTGTTTTTACTGCGATTGTACTTGTAACAAATGCGTTGGTATTTGCTCAAACAGGTTCAGGAGCGCTTAAAGGAAAAATTACCGATAAAGACACCAAGGAAGCTATCCCTTTTGCCAGCGTTGTTATCGAGCAGGGAGGCAAGCAATTTGGTGGTGTGAACTCAGATCTTGACGGGAACTATACAATCAAACCTTTACCTGCCGGAAAATATGATGTTAAAGCCGTTTATGTTGGCTATAAACCTTTAATGATTGATAAGGTTGTAATTAACAATGATCAGATCACATTCCTTGATATTCAGATGGAAAAAACCAGTCAAACCCTTAAAGAGTTTGTCGTTAAAGATTATGAAGTTCCGTTAATTTCCAAGGACCAAACAGCTACTGGTGGAACAATGACGTCTGATGAAATGTCTAAAATGCCGGGGCGTTCTGCCGAATCTGTTGCTGTTACTGTTGGAGGTGTGTACCAGGATATGAATGGAAATATGGGTGGTATCCGTGGTTCGCGTTCTGAAGGTACCGCAGAGTATATCGACGGTGTAAAAGTTCTGGGATCAACAAGCTTACCTCAGGCAGACATCGAAGAAGTTCAGGTAATCACAGGCGGACTGCCGGCTCAATACGGTGATGCAACTGGAGGTGTTATTAATATTACTACTAAAGGTGCGGCCAGAGAATTTGGCGCCGGCGTTGAAGCTGAAACTTCCGAATTTCTTGATGGTTATGGATATAACCTTATTGGATTTAATGCGCAAGGGCCTTTGATTAAGGGCAAAGACTCTACTGCAGAGTCATCTCTTTTGGGATATTTCATTTCTGGAGAATTAACCTCTATTGAAAACGGCAACCTGAATACGGGATCAACATTACAAACAAATAATGATCCATCTGCAATTGGAAGCTTTATTGTAAATCCTGCCACCTTGATGCAATTGCAACTAAATCCTTTACGGCCTTCGGGAACAAGTTCCGGAACATATACAAACTCTTCTTTTGTTACAGCTGATGACATTCAGAAAATGAAGGCCAAGCAAAATGCACTTGATCAGGGAATAGATCTTTCAGGGAAATTTGATGTGCGTACTACTCCTACAATAAATCTAACATTTGGCGGATCAATTGATTATACAAAAAGTAATGCTTGGTCGTATTCGAATTCTTTATTCAATAATGAAAACAATCCAGAGCTTATTGATGATTCCTGGCGTGTATGGGGGCGGTTTACCCAAAGATTTCCTACTGAAAAAGACAGTAAATCTGCTGTAAAAAATGTGTATTATTCAATTGAAGTCAGCTACTCGAAAGATTATTCAGTTACCGAAGCTTCCCAGTTTGGGAATGATTTTTTCGATTATGGTTATGTTGGGAAATTCAAGACATATAAAGAAAAAACATACCAATTGGGGAATGATACCGCATTGCATTATAATAATGTTATGGTTCAAAATGGTTTCAAGGATACTTTGGTTACTTTTCAACGTTCAGAAATAAATTCTGATTTAGCCAATTATACTTCCGCTTATTATAATTTGTATCCCCGTAATTCCGGATATTACGCCAGCGATGATGAAATCCAGTCAGGATCAAACAATTTTGCATTATTAAATGGTCAAACACCAGCCTCTGTTTATGGATTATATAATAATACCGGAACTGTTTTTAATGGGTATGGTTCATCAGCACAACCGGGATACGGAGGATACAGCATAAAGAATAATTCTACAATAGGAATTAATGCTGATGGTTCGGCAGATATTAAGAATCATGCCATTCAATTTGGTTTACAATATCAGCAGGATATTGATGCCGGTTATGATCTTGATCCTGTGAGTTTATGGACTTTAATGAGAGAGCAGGCAAACAGTCATATAGCACAGCTTAACGAAAGCAAAAATGGCGCTCATCCTGTTTACAATGCTGAAGGAGTTTTCCAAGATACTATACAATACGATAGGCTTGTTGATACAGCCCATCAATCTTTCTTTGATTATAATTTAAGAAAGAAGCTTGGACTTAATCCTTATGGGCAGGATTGGATTGATATTGACAATTTAGATCCATCCACTTTCTCAATTAGCATGTTCAGCCCTGACGAATTATTAAACAATGGAAATCAATATGTGTCATATTATGGTTATGATTACACCGGAAAAAGAATTACCGGCAAGCCAACACTTGATGACTTTTTTAATTCAAAAGATGCATTTGGAAATTATACTAGGGGAATTGGTGCATTTGAACCAATATATATGGCGGGCTATGTACAGGACAAATTTGCTTTTAATGATTTGTTATTTAATGTCGGCGTTCGTGTTGATCGTTATGATGCAAACCAAGAAGTTCCAAAGGATCCTTACTGTTTGTATCCGGTCAAAACCGTTTCTGAAGTTTCGGCATCTGATTTAAACGGTAATCAGTTTTCTATTCCTTCCAACATGGGTAATAATTATGTTGTGTATGTTAACGATGTTAAAAACCCGACAAGTATTGTAGGTTATAGAAATGGAAGCACATGGTATAATGCTCAAGGGGCCGAAATTACCGACCCAAGTGTATTAGAAACAGCATCAGGAATAGCGCCTTTACTTGCAGATCCTGCTAATCAAACACTTACAGCAAACTCGTTTGCTCAATATAATCCTCAAATCAATGTAATGCCACGTATTTCTTTTTCTTTCCCAATTTCTGATGTGGCATTGTTTTTTGCTCATTACGATGTTCTTACACAAAGGCCTACTGCAGGTACAGATCAGTTTTTGCCGACAAATTATTTATTTATGCAAAGTCTTGCCGCAGGCACAATTGTTAATAATCCTAATTTATTACCTCAAAAAACCACTGATTTTGAGTTAGGATTTCAACAAAAATTATCTAACTCTTCTTCGTTGAAATTTTCGGCCTTTTATCGTGATATGAAAGATGAAATAGAAGCATTTAGATATGTTGATGCTTATCCTGTAACATATACTTCTTATTCCAACATTGATTTTGGGACTGTTAAAGGCGCAACTCTCTCGTATGATTTAAGAAGGACAAATAATGTTTGGATTAAAGCAAATTATACCCTTCAATTTGCAGATGGAACAGGATCTTCGGCAACTTCAGGACTAAACCTTGTTACTTCGGGTCAGCCAAATCTTAGAACTACAATGCCTCTGGATTATGATCGTCGTCATACTCTTTCCTGCGTGGTTGATTATCGCTATTCTGAAGGGAAACATTATAATGGACCTGTTTGGACAAGAAAAATTAAAGGAAGCGATAAAGTAAAAACAATTGCCTTATTGCAGAATACAGGTATTAACTTTACTTTTTCGGGTGGTTCCGGCGTTCCTTATTCAAGATCAAGTGAAGTTATTCCTGTTGCCGTTACAGGAAATACTGTTCCGGTATTACAGGGAACACTTAATGGGTCAAGATTACCATGGCAATTTAAAATTGATGCCCGCTTGGATAAAGATATTAAAGTAAAGCTTGGCAATAAAGATTCAAAAAACAGAAAAGATGCTTATGTAAACATTTATTTACAAGTATTAAATCTCCTGAATACAAAGAATATTATGGTTGTTTATGCTGCTACAGGAAACCCGAATGATGATGGTTATCTTTCTGCAGCAATGTATCAGGCGGCAATTAATGAACAATTAAATGTTCAATCGTACAGGGAATTATATTCACTTTATATTAATAACCCGTCGAATTATAGCTTACCCAGAAGAATACGCTTGGGTGCTACTTTTGATTTTTAATAATATTTATATTTTTTAACATATATAGCTTTTGATAAGCGAAATTGTAGTTCTTTATTTAATGTTAATTATAAAATGAGTTACCTTGTCCGCTGACACTGCGAACAGTTTAGCAGTGTGTGGATGATGGGTCCCGCGGATACCGGAAACAGTTTAAAAACATAAATAAAACAACAATAAATAAATTAAATAGTATATTAATAAAAGAAAAATATCACAATTATGAAAAATATTATTCGCCCGATTTTATTAACAGCATTCAGTTTTCTTGTGATTAATATGTCTTTTGCTGATAAATATCATAATAAAACAGCAACCAAGCAGAATAAAGATCAGAATGGAACCAGAGTTAATGCTACTGCTGCCGAGCCATGTTCACCTGCAACCGGTCACACCGATCTTGATTTGAACAATGTTAGGGCCCGTATAAATACAGGAGGGGATATGTGGTGGGACCTTATTAATTTATCTAAATATGAAATTCCTAAAGGTTCTGGGAAAACTTCAATGTTTGCAGGAGCGTTATGGATTGGCGGGATTGATATTAATGGACAACTTAAGCTTGCCGCATTGGAATACAGAGAATCCGGCAATGATTATTGGCCAGGTCCACTTACTACTGATGGTTACGCTTCGGTTAGCGCTCCTGTCTGTGAACAATATGACCATCACTTTACAATTACTAGAGCAGAAGTGGATCAGTTTATTGCCTGGTGGAACTGCAAATCCTGTTATCCTGATTACCAGATTCCCTCCGATATTTTAAATTGGCCAGCCCATGGTGATATTTCCTTAAATCAAAGTTATTATCTCGCCCCATTTTATGATAATGGCGGAACCGGAACATATGACCCAACTTTGGGAGATTACCCATACTACGATGTAAATAATGCTCTTTGTCCTTATAACCCGGATAATTTTGGAAAGCCGCCCCAACCAACTGCGGAAGGTAATGGCGTTCAGGTTGACCAGTGTATTAAGGGAGACCAAACCTTATGGTGGGTTTTTAATGATAAAGGAAACATCCATACCGAATCTAAAGGCGCCCCCATCGGTTTGGAAATTCGCGCTCAGGCTTTTTGCTTTTCAACCAATGATGAGATAAATAACATGACTTTTTATAGCTATGAAATTATTAACCGCTCTACATATACATTAACCGAAACTTACATGAGTCAATGGTGCGACCCTGATTTGGGCTTCTCAAATGATGATTATGTGGGTTGTGATATTCCTAGGGGAATGGGTTATGATTACAATGGGGTAGATATTGACGGTAGTGGTCAACCTCAGGCTTATGGTGCGGATCCGCCTGCCATTGGCATGGACTTTTTCCAGGGTCCATATATGGATCCGGATGGTATTGACAATCCAATGTATGGTCCCGATGGTAAACTAATTTGTGGTCCTAATATTAATGGAGTAAATTTTGGAGATGGAATAGTTGATAATGAACGCTTTGGGATGAGACGCTTCATTTATTTCTCTAATGCTGATATGGGAGGCCCTGAAGCCGAAAGCGACCCTGTTATCGCAATTGATTATTATAATTATTTAAGAGGAATCTGGAAAGATGGAACTCAAATGATGTGGGGGGGGAATGCTCACACAGGTGGTCCTGGTGTTTGTGGTCCAGAAAGTGACTTTATGTTTCCGGGCAATACTGACCCATGCGAATGGGCTACTTCGGGTCAGCCTCCCAATTGCACACCAAACTGGACTGAGAAGACCGTTGGCAATCAGCCTGGTGACAGACGTTTTTTGCAATCAGCAGGACCTTTTACGCTTCAACCCGGTGCCGTAAATTATATTACAGTAGGTGTGCCATGGGCAAGATCGTATGCCGGCACTGCTTGGGCATCAGTTGGATTATTAGATGCTGCTGATGACAAATGTCAGAATTTATTTAATAACTGTTTTAAAATTGTTGACGGGCCAGATGCGCCGAATTTAGCAATTCAGGAACTGAACAATGAATTAATAATTTACATTAATAATAAAACTAATTTAAACGATCCGGAAAAATATGCTCAATTTGACCCTTCCATTGTTACACCTGATAGTACTGTTATTGTTGGTGTTGACACTACATATAAGCATAAAAAATTAAGATATGATTCAATATATAGATTTGAAGGCTATCAAATTTTCCAGTTAGCCAGTGCTTCGGTTTCAGCCAGTAGCCTTACAGATCCTTCTCAAGCCCGTCTGGTTGCTCAATGCGATATTGTTGATTTTGATAAGTTTGGTAATCCAATTGGTACTTTAGTTAACTACACTTATGATGAGGCAGTTGGAGCAAATGTGCCGGTTCAAGAGGTTGCCGGTTCAAATACGGGGATTATTCACTCATTTGTTATTACTTCTGATCAGTTTGCAACCGGAGTCCAAACTCTTGTTAATCATCAACAATACTATTATATGGCCATTGCTTATGCATATAATAATTATTTGACATATTCTCAGGATCCAAATGCACAAACTCCCGGTGTCAGTGGACTTAGTGGGCAAATGACACCCTATTTGGCTGGACGTAAAAATATTCAGGTTTATACAGGAATTCCTCACAATCCTGCTCCTGAAGCAAATGGTACTGTCCAAAATTCTCAATATGGTTTTGGCCCCAAGATTACCAGAATAGAAGGCCAAGGCAATGGTGGAAATATTCTTGATCTGACCCCAGAATCTGAAGCTCAAATTTTGAGAGACGATTCAATACTGACACCTGAATACCAAAATGCATCGGGCCCCATTAAAGTAAAAGTTATTGACCCCCTTAATGTAGTAGGTACCATGTATACACTATGTTTCAATAATCTCAGTACATATAAAATTCATCAGGTTTCTCACACGGCCGATATTAATGCAGGGGGAGATACCGCATCTTTACAAGTTTCTAACTGGATATTGATAGATAATAATAGTGAAGATACGATTCCTTCTGACACCAGTACACTTTATGACAATGAACAATTATTTATTGACAGAGGTATTTCAATTGAAATATATCAGACGTGGAATTTGGGGATTCGTCAAGTAGGTGCATTGGGAGCGGGGCTTACTCCTCCTCCAATTTATACAATATTGTCGCCCAATAATGGCTTTTTGGAATCAAGTATCGCTTATTCGGACAGTTCAAAACGTTGGCTGGGAGGAATTCCAGATGTTGATGGCGGAGGTTATTGGAATTGGATTCGGTCCGGCACCAATCATGATAATACATATAGCGATAATAGTGATTATAATTATAATATGACTTCTGCACAATGGCTTGACCCTCAAAAATACTATCAGAAGATTATTAATGGTACATGGGCTCCTTATGCACTTTGTGCTACAAATAGCACAGCTTATGATCCGTTTACATCCACATATATAGCTGGTTATGGGGTTGCAAACCCTTTACAAAGCTCTGGAGAATTTCAAATGAACAAATTGGGAAATATCGCCAGTGTTGATATTGTTTTTACTTCTGATCAAAGTAAATGGTCCAGATGCCCTGTTCTTGAAACTTGTGAGTCCTATAATTCTTCACTTACCGAAGGAAATACTAAAAAGTTTAATTTGAGGGCGCATCCATCAATTGCCTTAGATCAAATAACTTATGCTACTGGCAATGGCTCTAGTACAAATATTAATGATGCAAATTATATTGCTGATTCAAGTATGGGTTGGTTCCCTGGTTATGCAATTAATGTTGAAACAGGAGAGCGATTGAATATAATGTTTGGAGAAAATTCAGCATTGGAAAGTGAAAACGGCAGAGATATGAAATTTAATCCGACATCAAATTTAGTAACAAATCTTGGTGCAATTCTTTGGGGAGGGGAGCATTTTGTTTATATTGTTGGTCACAATGGAAATGATACAAGTAGTTGCCCCAAATATGATGCAGGGAAATGGCTTTACAATCACTTATATAAGAGCAGTGGTGTTAATAAGAGAAATGCCTTTAAAGATATTATGTATGCCGGAATTCCTATTGCTGTTGCAAATCAGGAATGGTTATCTACAGATGTTAAAATAAGAATTAGGGTATCGAAACCATATGCACAGAATTATTCAACATATGGATCTTCCAAGCCTCAGAATAATAATTATCCTATGTATCAATTTTCAACTTATGATATTGCAACCAAAACTAACCAATTACAGGCAGCAAAGAATGCCTTGGATTTAATTAATATCGTTCCAAACCCTTATTATGGTTTTTCAGATTATGAGACCAACCAACTTGACAACAGGGTTAGAATCACCAATTTACCTGTTAAATGTACAATATCAATTTATACAGTTAATGGTGTTTTGGTAAGGCAATATTCTCGGGATAATTCAGGCACAACTGACCTCGATTGGGATCTTAAAAATACAGCTGGTGTTCCTGTTGCGGGAGGGATATATCTTATTTATATTAATGCTCCGGGTATAGGTGAAAAAGTAATTAAATGGTTTGGAACTTTACGTCCGATAGATCTTAACTCATTCTGATATTGTGCTTAAATATTATTTAAACATATAATAATTATATATATGAAAAAAGTTTATAAGATTTCAATTTTTGCAATTATTACTTTATTCTCTGTTTATCGTGGGAATGCAGGAAATGTAGATAGATCGGGTCAGGCAGGAGCAGGCGAACTATTAATTGATCCATGGGCTCGTAGTTCGGGATGGGGCGGTGCAAATTCAGCATGCGATCGTGGGCTGGAATCCATTTATTTAAATGTTGCAGGTACCGCATTTATTGATAAAACCGAATTGATATTTTCCAGAACAGATTATTTGGTTGGCTCTGGAGTTACTATTAATAATTTTGGGCTTTCGCAAAGAGTTAGCAAAACAGGGGTACTTAGTTTTGCCGTAATGTCGATGTCTTTTGGGGAAATTCCAATTACAACCGTAGCCCTTCCTGAGGGTGGAATTGGTACTTTTTCACCGAGCTTGATGAATATCTCAATATCATATGCCAAAGCTTTTTCAAATAGTATTTATGGTGGCATTAACTTCAAAATAATTTCCGAATCGATCTCTGATATTTCAGCACAGGGAGTGGCTATTGATGCTGGTATTCAATATGTTACAGGGAAAAATGACAACATAAAATTTGGAATTTCGCTTAAAAATGTTGGACCTACAATGAAATTTTCTGGCGATGGTTTGTCTTTCAGAACCGACATAACAACTCTCGGCAATACTAATCTGTTTACCGTTGAACAACGTTCTGCAGATTTCGAACTTCCTTCATTGCTAAATATTGGCGCAGCATATGATTTTATTATTAATAAAAGCAATAAAATAACTCTTGCGGGTAATTTTACTTCAAATTCATTTACTAACGACCAATATATTATTGGTCTAGAATATAGTTTGAAAACATACTTAATGTTAAGGGGAGGCTATGATTATGAAAATGGCATAACAAAAGCTTCTACCAGAACAACGGCATATACCGGACCCTGTGCCGGATTCACAGTTGAGGTTCCTTTAAGTAAAGACAAGAAATCTTCATTTGGCATTGACTATTCTTATAGGGCTACAGACCCTTTTCAGGGAACACAAAGCATAGGTGCTAGGATAAATTTTTAAGTAACATTAATAATTAATTTCCCCCTTTTCATAAAGAGTCCCGAGTTTTCGGGATTCTTTGTGTTATTAAAGGGAGAAGGTTGTTTTATTTACAAAGATATGGAAACAAAATATTATACCAAAGAAGGCCTTGATAAACTAAAAGACGAATTAAATCGGCTAAAAAGTATTGAACGTCCTTTGATTTCGCAACAAATTGCCGAGGCTCGCGATAAAGGCGATTTGTCGGAAAATGCCGAATACGATGCTGCAAAAAATGCTCAAGCGATGCTTGAACTCAAAATCTCGAAACTTGAAGAACTTATAAGTAATTCAAAACTTATTGACGAATCAAAGTTAGATAATTCGAAAGTATTAATTCTTTCAAAAGTAAAGATCAAAAACCTGAAGAATAAAGCCGTTCTGACTTATATGCTTGTTCCCGAAAGCGAAGCCGACCTGAAAACAGGAAAAATATCCATCTCTTCACCCATTGCACAAGGATTGCTTGGCAGAAAGGTCGGTGATCATGTTGAAATTAAAATTCCTGCGGGAACCATCACCGTTGAAATCATAGAAATTAAAAGGTAACAGTTTCGTATGGCATCAATATTCACCAAAATAGTAAAAGGAGAAATTCCTTCTTATAAAATTGCCGAAACCGAAAATTGTTTCGCTTTTCTCGATATTAATCCTCTTGCAAAAGGACACACACTTGTTATTCCGAAACAGGAAACAGACAACTTTTTTGATCTGGACGACAAACTTTACAACGAACTTTGCCTTTTGGCGAAAAAAATTGCAAAAGCTATCGAAAAAACCATTCCATGTGCTAAAGTGGGTGTGGCTGTAATTGGCCTCGAGGTAAGGCATGCCCACATTCACCTTGTTCCTATTAATGGTATTCATGATATTGATTTCAGCCGCCCCAAATTAAAGCTTTGTGCTAATGAACTTTCCAATATTGCCACTGCAATAACAGCTAATTTATTGCTGTAATCATTCTGAATTTCAATTTACTTATTCGGCACAAGCCAGTCGAGGGGGTTGGTTAAGGTTTTGCCATACCATACTTCAAAATGGAGCTCGGTTTTCGATTCGCCGGTATCGGTGGCAACAATTCCAATATCCTGCTTGGTTTTAATGGCATCGCCGGTTTTTACAAATACTGTAGAAAGGTTGGAATAAACCGTAAGGTATTCGCCATGGCGCACAATAACAGCCTGGTTAGCCCCGGGAACAGAAATAACTCCCGTAACCTTGCCATCGAACACCGCGCGGGCTTTGGCTCCCTGGTCGGTCGAAATGTCGATGCCATTATTTTTAACCTGGATACTTCCGAAAACGGGATGTGGATGAACGCCAAATGTGCTGGTAACTATTCCCTTTTCGGCAGGCCAGGGAAGTTTGCCTTTATTCGAGTTAAAGTTATTGGAAAGCGTAATCTCGGCATCGGTAAGTCCTAATTCCTTTGATGTTGTGGAAACCACCACATTGGTATTATTTACCGGGGCAACGGGTGTTACCTTGCTTTTTTCGGCAGCTTTGTTTATTTCATCGGTAATAACAGCTTCTATCGACTGCTGCAGCTTTCTGGCTTCTCTTTCTTTTTCCTTTATTGTTTTACCCAGATCTTTTTCTTTTTGCATCAGCAGTTTCACCGATTTGTTCTTTTCGTCCTTTTCCTGCGCCAGCAGCGTTTTCTGGTCTTCATGACTTTTCAGAAGAGAAGATTTTTCGGTTCTGATATTTCTGAGCAGCATAATTTTATCAGTAAGCGATACTGCTGTTTTCATTATCAGGTCGGCTTGTTTATGGCGGTAGCGGGCGTACAATTGCAAGTATTTCAGCCTCAGGAAGGCTTGGTTAATGCTGGATGATGCAAACAGGAACATCAGTCGGTTAACGGCATTCCTGTTTTTATAAGCAAATATTATCATTTTTGCATAATCCTGCTTAAGCTGCTTTAACCGGTCGGTAAGCTTAACCACTTCGCTGAAATTACTTGTCAGGTTACCATCAATATCCTGTATCTCCGAATTGATATTGCCTATAAGTTCTTCGCGCTGGTTTATTTTGCTGTTAAGAATAAGTATCTGGTTAAGCGAAATAAGTTTATTCTTTTTGGTATCGGCCAGCAGTTTATTGGAATAGGCAATGTCGTTCTCAATTTGCTGCTTGTCGGCCTGAAGCTTTTCTTTTGTTCGCTGGGCAATGGACTGAGAACAGGCCAGAAGTAGCAATACCACCGTTACAATGCAACAATGAATGCGATAAGTTTTTATATCAATAAACCCGTTTTTCATTAACTGAATTAAACGCAAAGTTACTTTTAATTCTTTTTATACTTGCTACTAACATTAAATGGAAACTCAAGCGTTCCCGATTCGGCCACTTTTGAATTTTCGACAGCTATATCCACCTTTTTCTTATCATCGGTAATAACAATGTCAATTTTCCTGGGGAATAAAGTACTGTCCTCTTTCTGGAAATCAGAATAATATGCCTCCAGTTTACGGTTTTCCTTTAGCTCCTTAATCCTGATTCTGGTAATCTTATAAGTCGCCGGATCGAGCCAAATATCCTGAATTAAAACACGAAGGCTGTCATCTTTGCTTTTAAGGAGCTTTTTAAGTTTTCCTCTGCCCACAGTGCTTAATAAGTATTGATCTCCATCAACAGAAGCCTTGAACACATCGTTCTGGTAAGTTGAAAAATCAATTCCCATAAGTATTGATTGAAGCATATCAAAGTCAAGGTCAGTTTTTAACATGTTGTTAATTAGCTTGAAATCGCTTGCAAAATAGCTTGTCTCAATCCTGTTCAGTAGTTTAATTGAATCGGTGGTTATCAATACACGCAAAGCTTCAATGCCAAGCGCCGGCGAAATGGAAAGCCATATAGCGCTGTCCTTCCTTATCCTGATATTCCCGCCAAAAGTATTCTCATGCTTGTCAATCGTAGCCGTTACGGAAAACTTTATGTTAAGCTTTTTGAATTTGAATTCGTTCTTCTTAAGCTGTTGAATAAGATAATCGGCGCCTTTTACTTTAATAGGCTCTTTAATGATCTTTTTCTGCGGATTGCAAGCAATAAAAAACACCAGCATAAGCCCCGTCAGTAAAACAATATAGCCGGTTATTCGCTTACTCATATAGCTTTTTATCGTTTATTTTTTTATCCAGCAAAGGAGAACCGGTTCCCTTTTGCTTAGCCTTGTTCCAGTATTCAAGGGCTTTGTCGGGCTGGTTTAATTTATATAGAATATCACCATAATGTTCCAGGATAATTGCATTTGAATCGCCTTTATTTTCTAAAGCTTTGCTTAACCATTTCTCGGCATCGGTATATTTAGCTTGTTTGTAAAGAACCCAGGCATAGGTATCAAGAAATGAAGCATTATCGGGATTAGCCTCTGCCGCCTTCTCGGCCATATCAGCCGCTTTGTCAAGGTCGCCTCCGTGAACGGAAATGTAGTAGCTGTAGTTGTTTAAAACATAATAATCAAGGGGGTCAATTATCAAAGCCTTGTCATAATTGGCAAAGGCATCCGTATAATTATTTTTCGCGGCATTTACATCTCCTAAGAAAGTGTAAAACTGTTTCAAAAGATCGTTATTATCAACAACCATTGCCAGGCCTTTATTCAATGAAGTAAGTGCTTCATCATATTTCTTCAGGAAATATTCAGCCTCGCCATAGTACAAATACAGCTGTGGCTGCTCAGGGAAAAGCTCCATGGCATGTTTGCAATCCGTTTCAATTGACTTATAATCATATAATTCCGATTCTATTATCAGTAACTCTTCCCAGATTTCAAACTTAGAGCTATCAAGCGACATCACCTTTAAAAATTGTGATTCCGCTTCTTTTAGTTTATGGTCCCTGTATAAAAAATCCCCGTAAATAGAATATGCCTTTGCTTCCGTTGGATGTGTTTTCAACAGTATATCAATCAGTTCGTATGCCTGCTCTTTAAGCTGATCTGATTTTTCAGTAACGGTATAATATGAGAGCAGTATTTTAACCTTAGTATCAATATCAACACCGGGGCTGGCGAAAGCAAGTTTCAATTCCTCAAATGATTTATCCTTTTCTCCTTTTTCCCTGTAATAATCAGCCAGCGAAAGATGTACATTGCCATTGTTCGGATCTATCGAAAGTATCTTCTTATAGGTTTCCAGGGCTTTATCTTCCATTTTGCTTTTCAGGTAAAGGTCGGCAAGGATATTGTAATAATCTGTTTCGGTAGGATATGCCTTTATAAGTTTCTGAATTTCCTCAATGGCTTTGTCAGGCTTGTTCTGTGCCAGATAAATCCTTTCCTTTTGCATGGAGATATCTTCGTTAACGCCTGTTTTCTCCTCAATCTTATTATAAACATCAACAGCATCTGAATATTTATTTAAATAAATATATCCGGCGGCCCAATCAAAGTAATATTCTATGTTTTCAGGATGAGTTTTTGCTAAATTCTCGTAAACAGCTAAAGCATCTTTATACCTGAGTTCAGCTATCAATAAATTGGCATAAAGCAACTGGAACCATTGATTTTCAGGTTCAAGCTTAGTTGCTTTTTCAACGAGAGGCAAACCATCTTTATAATTTTTCTGCTGATAATATATTCCTGCAAGTTCGTAAAGCGGTGCAGGATTTGAGGGATCTGTCTTTATACACGACTTAAAAGAAGCTATGGCTTTGTCATAACCACCAAGAATTTTTTCCTTACAACCATCAATAAAATCGGAAGTATTATCCAGTTTCAGATCTTCTGTAAGGGCAGTTTTATGTTCATGCTTAAATATTCCGCAAGAAATAATCAGCATGGATAGCGAGAATACCAGAATGATTTTAATTCTATTCATTTATGGGGTTTAACTTAATACGGTATAATCGCCGATGCTGACTTCCTTTTTGCTGCCAAAATATTCCACGTAATTGCCTATCATTGAATTGTCAAGGTTTACGCAAGATATCTTTGTATTTGATTGAATAATGCTGTTTGTAATGACTGAAAAATCAATAGTAGTGTTTTCCCC
>Ga0181520_10008079_pt1 | contig 15135 bp, 12 predicted proteins | sample PEATcosm2014_Bin_29_FD_132451 | JGI IMG/M metagenome (GOLD analysis project Ga0181520, IMG submission 132451) | Peatland microbial communities from MTU Mesocosm Facility, Houghton, MI, USA - PEATcosm2014_Bin02_30_metaG | ecosystem: Environmental > Terrestrial > Soil > Wetlands > Peat | place...
CAACTCTGCGGTTGAGTGCCTTGCCGCCGGCGGTCGCGTTGGAGGCCAGCGGATCCTGCGAGCCGTGGCCGGCTACCGACTTGAAGCGCGAGTCCGGAAAGCTCAGCGGGGCCACTTGCTGGAAATAGCGCTTGACGGCCTGGGCGCGCTTTTCGCTCAGCGGCACGTTGACCGCGTCGCTGCCGGCGTTGTCGGTGTAGCCGTCGATCTGGAGGGCCAACTGCGAGTTGATGGCCAGCGAATCCTTCAGCTCGCTAAGTGTGGGCAAGCTATTGGGCAGCGGCTGATCAGAGCCGGAGGCGAAGTTGATGTAGACCGCCTTGTGGCCCAGCACCTGGCCGCTCTGCGCTTCCTTGGCGTAATCCACCGTCTCCGCCGCCGCGCCTTGCACGCCGCCTTGGTTCAGCAGCGCCTGCGCGCCGAAGATGAACGAAGTATCGACCGCTTCCTTGTAGGGCGGAACGGGGTTGTCCTTGTAGAACAGCGGATAATTTTCCGTGGCGATCTTGCCGAAGGTCTCGTACGTAGCGCGCATATTATTGTTATGCTTGCCGTCCAGGCCGAAGTAGTTGACGTTGTCTTCAAGATTGAAGACCGCCGAGCCGCCCAGCATCTGGCCGGAGGCCGGATCGCGGAAGCCCGGATAGTACTTGTACCAATCCGTGCCGTTGTCGTTGTAGAGCTTTGTGGAGATATCGCCAGCCTTGCGGCGCACCGCGTCGAAGGCCTTCACCTGGTCGGCAGCCTGGAAGCTGGCAGCCAAAAGACCAGTAACTTCGTCGCGGTTGTCATTGAAGAACTTCTTGATGCCGAGGATGACGGCTGGCATCTGCGAGGCGTACTCGTGCGAGGAGACAATCTTCACCGTTCCGGGACGGCCATGCACGGCTTGTTCGTCGCCGGGGGTCCAGGTGACCACGCCGTCGGGGCAGACATTCTTGGTCTCGCCGGTGGGACGTCCATCCTTGACCACCTTGCGGTCCTCGCAACGGTTGGGGATAAATACCTCGGTGACAGCTTTGATGTAGTCCTCCTCCGGCGCCGAGATCCAGTTCACCGCATCCGGGTCGTAGGTCTTCAAATCGGGATTGTTCTTCAGTCCGTTCGATCCCAGGAAGTTGAGGGCGATATTCCAGTCGCCGTCGCGGATGACGCCGACCACGGTTTTACCCTTCATGGATTGCGGGTTGGTCTTCCACTCGGCGGGGCCGAGGAGCGCATCCTCGCCGTTGGAGCGGCCCACCGCGCCAATGATGACCGCCTGATACTCCGGCCCCAGCTTCTTCAGAGTCGGATTCAGTGTGGAGAGCCACGTGCTTCCGCCGCTATCGCCCATTACGACGATGGCCTCGGCCCCTTTGGAGCAACTCTTTTCGCCATCATGGAGCTGCTTGGCGCAGGCCACCAGATCGGCGTTCATCTGGGTATTGGAGTCCTCGCGGTGCAGCGTCAGGTTCACACCGTACTTTTCCATCAGCGAGTCCTTGGTGGTATCCGGTCCGCCGTTGGCATAGATCAGCGCGAACATGGCGTTCCACTCCCACACATCGAAGGTGATGTGCGTCGCTTGCACGTTGGCCGCGGCGGTGGACGGATACGGCAGAGCCTGCACATTGGCCACCTGCGCCTCTTCCTGCGGCGGCAGCGTGACGCGCGAGGCCACGATGGACTTCATGATCCCCGGCGTGGGAATCAGGCCATGCTGCATGGCGGCGCGCAGCCCGAAGAAGACTACGGCGACCACGATCACAATCAAAACAAACTTCGCTTGCGGCTTCAAACGCGGCATTTCTTTCTTCCTCCAATGATTTCCTGGTATTGCGACAATTTATTTGCGAAGCCATCATCAAGTGAGCAAGTGAAAAAGTGAATCAATGCGCTGTTTTACTTCACTCGTTCACTTCTTAACTCGTTCACTACCAAAATGTCACGACACGAGACTATTGCCTACTTGAACATATTGTCGTAATCGTTATCGGATTTGTCGCTGGAGGCAGCCACACTGGCCAACGTCCCCGGCATCCGTGCCTGCGCCGGCGCTTCCATCCCCGGAATGTGAATCATGTCGGCGCCGGTGGACTGGTTGCCCGATGTGAGCAGCTTCTGATTGAACTCTGCAAATTTGGCCGCCGCCTCGTCCGCCGCCGCACCCGATTCGATCTGGTCGTCGGTCAGCAGCTTGTCGGTGTAGCGGGAGAACTCGCGAATCTCGCCCAACGTTCGCGAGGTGTCGTCTTCCAGATATTCCAGGGCCATATCGACCATCTTCAACTGCTCGGGATTGCCGCGTAGCAGTTGCTGGCCCACGCCCAGCGTGGCCTTGGCGTCCAGAATCATCTTGCGCTGTTCGGCCAGGAAGTTCACCTTGTTCTCGGTGCGCTGAATCTTGCTGTCGGAGATCTGCGACCAGTGCTGGAAGGTCTTCAGCATCTTTCCCGTTTGATCTTCCAGTGCCTGCAACTGCTTGACGCCCTGCATCAGCATTCCGGCCTGCTCCAGGAAGGTCTGGCCCTCCAGTTGCAGTCGCTCCTTTTCCATCGGGTCGGTGGCGGCGGCGGCCAACTGCTGGGCTTTGGTGGCCTTGCGCCCCAGGCCGTTGATCTCGTCGGATTTGGCACTGATGCTGCGCTGCAGCCGCTCATCGCTGCCGGCAAAGCGCTGCAACGTCTGGTCGAGGTTGTACTTGGCCTTCTTCATGTCGTCCAGGTTGTTGCGCAGGATGCCGATGGGATCGGTTTCGACGACCCACGAAGCAAAGAAGCGCACCACGTTCTGGAAGAGATTGGAGACCGCCGTGCGAAAGGTGGAGTTGAAGACCAGCCACAGAATCGCCACCACCACCGCGCCCAGAATGGCCGCGTGAATCGTGTCCTGCAACAGTGTGATGATGAAGGGCAGCAGGATGAACAAGCCATACGCGCCGCCCAGGACCAAGGCCGCAAGAACGACCATGCCGAACGGGCCTTCCGGCCGCTTCCAGAACGATTTCGGAGTGTAATTCTGAAGGTTCTGGGTAAAGTTGGGTGTCACTGGCGAAAGTCCCATGGAAGTTTTTTATCCTTTCAGCCCTAGCTTTTGTGAAAGTTTAGTAGTGATAGTGAACAAGTGAAAAAGTGAAGTTTGAAAAGCGCGTTCCTTCACTCTTTCACTCATTCACTTCTTCACTCATGAAATCAATTGTCACCGCCCTAGCCTCTGAGCAGAGAAGTGTAGAGCGCCTTCTGCTGTTCAAGTTCACTCGAACGGCGCTGCACAGCCGCTTCAAACTGGCCCTGCGCGTGAGCAGCCTTACCCTGCGCATTCACCAGCTCCGTCGATAACTGAGCCAACTGCTGCTGAAGATCGGTAATCTGCTGGCTGATCTTCTGAATCTGATCCTGGCGTCCGGTCACTTCTTTGGCGGCAAACTGCTGCTCTTTGACGCCGAAGCTATCGTGCTCCTGTTGCAGCTTGGCCTTCAGCGTGTCGAAGGTGGAGAGAATCCCGTCTTCCGTCAATCCCGCCTGTGCCGTGGCCTGAATCACCGCCGTCTTGAACTTGATGTTCGACGGCATGACCGAGTCCGGAATGGCCTTGAGCGGATCAAGGAATTTGTGAATCGTCGCGGCGGTCGGCGTGGCCTCAAAATCGGTCTTCGCGAGCAGCGTCTGGTAGACCGGATCGTGATCCGCCACAACGCCTGCGTCGATGGGCAGCGCATACGGGGCCGGCGAAGAAGTGTCCACGGGCTGCGCCGGGGCGGAAAACGAAGGAGCCGCGAAGGTGGGCGCGGAAAAGGCCGGGGCGGCGGGCGGCGGGGTGTGCTTCTCCGGCGGCGCCGGTTCATCTTCAAAGGCGACTGACTTCAGAGTATCGAGAAATCCATGTTTGCCCGTCATACATCCTCCATGCAACTTCCAACTAGAAAGGCGGTTTCAGTTTTTCTTCGGTCGTAGGAATCGTAACCTATTCCGCACTGCATTTGCAATGGAATACGCAGATTCATCGCGCGCGGTTCCTTGGCGCCGATTACACATTGCAATCAGAAGTTAGTGCTAAATTGCAATGTGAATGAAATGCCGGGCAGGAAAGAAACCTGTTCCCGCACGCACCCATCCTCTGCTATACTTCCGCCCATGGAAAATCGATCAATCAGCGACGTGGGCGGAACTCCAGGCGGACTGGGGCATTTTGCGCTGGGCTTCATCATGATGTGCGTGGGCGGGTACCTGCTGATGAATCAAGTGATGATCGTAGGCTCTTACTGGAGCTTCTTCGGAGCAAACTCTTTCGGCATAACTCTGCTGCCGATGTTATTCGGCATCGGCCTGCTCTTCTGGCGTGGCCGCAGCATTGTCGGATGGCTTCTGACCATTGCCGGCGCTCTGTTTATCTTTGCCGGAATCATCGCTAATATGCACATCTTTTTCCGGCCGACGAGCCTTTTTGATACCATCCTGATCCTGACACTGATGGTTGGAGGGCTGGGACTAATCGCCCGCGGCCTCCAGCCGCATAGCAAGCAATCTGTCGAATAGCCGCGATCACGGTTCCCCCACGAATGCTACCAATTTTTCGGGCTGGTTTAGAGATTCGTCCGGCAATCGCCGTTTGCTACAAAGATCCTCACCTGAGGACGAGCCTCGGATTCAGACCTTCGCGCCCGGCGATATTCAGCCCGCTGCGTCCGTGATCCGAACACTCTCGCACGATTTCCACCTGGTGCGATGCGGCGTATGCGCGGACCACTTCTAGCTGGTTCTCTGGGGGGTACTGCTGATCTTCCGAGGACATGCGAACTTATTGCGCAGTCCGTAGAGGGAGAGGAAGAGGCGTGTTTATGGTTGCAATCGACGGCTTCTCCATTCCTTTGCCACCAGCTCTCGCGGGATCGAATTTCCACCATGACGGTTGCAGCTGGTGAACCTTCAAACAACTCCGAGTTAATAGTGGAGAATAAGCGGCATTTTAGCGACAAGAACTCGAAATATATCTTCGGTTATACCACAATACGGGACACGGTAGGCGGTTCAGCTGAGTGTTGAAGGGTCTTGGCGCGTTCGGACTTGGCATAAATCGCCGCCGGCGCCGTCACGATCATCAACATCGCCATCACCAGTGCCGCCGCCAAAGATGCGCTCACCGTGCCCATCTTCACCGGGATACCTTGAAAGTCCCCAGGGCCGAACAAACGCCTAACCTATATCAAATTTGATCTACTTTTGTTTGCAGGGCAGCTGCTCCTCCCGCGAGCGTCCCCGGATCCTGGTGACTTTTCCAAGCCACAAAAAGGGCATCCAAACTCTTTCGCTTTTGAAACTTGGAATCCGGTTGGCGATTCTCGATCCATAGAAATGCGAAATTGAGCGGCATTGTGCGTGTCAGCCCGCACACGGCGTGTCTGAGCTGACACGTCCATCTCTGAATATCCACCCCGTAAAACCTTTGTTATCAACTATTAGCCTTTGGCACGCGGTGTGCACTTCTTCGGCGTGCAGGCAATTTGAAAACAAAGCAGGGGGATGCGATGAAGGCTCTGAAGATGAACAACCTGGTCATGGCAGCGTTGGTGACGGTGATGATGACGGCGCGTGCGATGGCCTTTGAGACGCCGCTGCAAACGCCATCACAACCGATGGTCCCAGCGGTGCAGAAGCGCGTGATCGTTGTGAGCCTGAAGGATTGCAAGCTGGCGCTGGTTGTGGATGGACAAGTAAAGAAAATCTACACGGTCGCAGTGGGCAAGCCTTCCACGCCGAGCCCGGTTGGAACCTTCACGATTGAGAGGCGCATTGCAAATCCGACCTATCACCACAATGGCAAAACGGTGTTGCCGGGGCCGGGCAATCCGGTGGGCACGCGCTGGATGGGCCTGAGCATTGCGGGCTATGGAATTCACGGGACCAACGAGCCGAAGTCCATTGGCAAAGCTGCCAGTCACGGATGCATCCGCATGGCGAAGGCCGATCTGGAAGAGTTCTACGCTTTGGTGGCTGTGGGCGACACAGTGGAGCTGATTGGCGAACCCAACGACCTGACAGCGAAGCTCTTTGGTGATCCAGAACCGCCCGCCGCCGCGCCTGCCGCGCAGCCAACTCAATTGGCAATGGCCACAGCAGAGGCGCAAACCTCTGCGCCGGCTGACCAGGCAAATCAGAGCAATCCAGTTTTGATTGCGATGCGGTAAAGGAGGCGCGCGATGCACCTGCTGATGGAAGCGATGGATGGTTTGGGAGCTGTGCTGCTGCCGGTGGCAGTGGGGCTGCTCTTCGAGGAAATGACGATGGGTGGTCTGGTCCGGTTGCTGCTCGTTCCACGACCGGTCGCAGTTAGACGAGTTGAACGCAAAACCAAAGAAGGAGAACTCTGATGAACGCATTGAAGCTGTTGTTGACGGTTGCGGGAGTGCTGATGCTGACTGCCGCTGCGACGATTCCGCTGTATGGGTTGTGGCTTCGCATACGCATTGCGCGGCGCAAAATGAAGGGTGAAGAAAAGACGGAAGAGCCGGGAGAGATTGCCTGGCGCATTTCAGTCGCGCTGGCGTTGGTGGCGTGCTTGCCGCTGTTGGTTGCCTCAAGCATCGTGGTGGTGCCGAGCGGAATGGGTGGCGTGCGCATAAGTCAGTTGAGCGGCACTGAGCCTGGAACGCTGTATCCTGGCTTGCATTTTGTCACACCACTTGTGGAGAGCGTGGAGACCTTTGATCTGCGCGATCATCTCTTCACTGCCGGACTGGCGGAAGAGGGCGCGAATGCGGAAGCGCGCAAGACCAGCCTCAGCGTGCAATCACGCGAAGGATTGAATATCGGCCTTGCGGTGACAGTGCGGTATCGTCTGGACCCTAACAAGCTGGCCAGTGTGCAGGCGCATATGCCGCAGCCGGTGGACAAGGAGTTGGTGCCGCCAGTGGTGGCCAGCGCGTGGCGCGAACTGGCGCCGGCGTACACCGTGCAAGAGATCTTCAGCAGCAAGCGCGAAGAGGTGCGAGCCAAAGCATCCGAGGTGATTACCCGCAAGCTGGGCGCCGATGGAATCTTTGTGGAAGAGGTGATGCTCTCTGATATTCAACTGCCGGCCGAGTACGCCAAGGGGCTTGAAGGCTTGCTGTTGAAGGAGCAGGAAGATGAGCAGATGGGCGTGACCACGGAGATTCAACAGAAGCAGGTGCGCATTGCCGAGTTACAGGCCGAGGCGGAAGCTGTGCAAAAGGTGAAAGAGGCCGAGGGTGACGCGCAATCCAAAGTGGTCGAGGCCAAGGGCGAAGCCGACGCAATGCAGTACACGCTGCCGCTGAAAGAGAAGCAGATCGAGCAGAGCAAGCTGGAGGCTGAAGCGCACAAGGAAACGACAATTCAGAATGCGGAGGCTGAAGCCGAAGCCAAGGTAATCGACAGCAAGGCCGAGTTGCAGCGTCGCAATCTGCTGGCCGACGCCGAAGCCAGCCGCGTGCGCTTGATGGCCGCGGCCAACGCCGAGCGCATGACCAGCGAAGCGGCTCTGTTGAACAAGTCCCCACTGCTGATCAACAAGATCATCGCCGAGCGGCTCTCGGACAAGATTCAAGTGGTGATGGTTCCTTCGGACGGCAAGTTCTTCTTTGCCAATGACGTCTTCAAGAGCATGGCCGCAAGCCCGGCCATCAAGCAAGAGATGGACAGCGAATCGGAAGCCTCGCCCGCGCCTGGGCATTGATGCATGATGTTCTTGGTTCGTGGTGTCCCAAGTCCCAAATTCGGGACCTGGGACACCCATCTTTGAAACACAAGCAGCTCAAAACGATATAATCCGCGCATAGGAAAAGTTAACCGAAAGATGAAAGCAATGAAGCTGAACTGGTTGTTGGCAGTGATTGCGAGCGGACTGATGGGATTCACCGCGAGCGCAGCGTCCGTGCCCAGCCCGTGGGAGCAGCCCGCGGCTGCGATAGCTGCGCAGATTGCCGAGATTCTTGGACCAGCGCAGGCGCGATTGACGATGCGCAACATTACTTCGATTCCTGCAAGCGAGATTCCAACAATCCGGCTGCTGATCGAGCAGGATTTGAAGACGCATGGCGTTGTGGTTTCCGGCGCGGAAAGCGCCAACGAAATTCGCATTACGCTGAGCGAGAATCAGCGCGAGCGGTTGTGGGTGGCCGAGGTGATCGAGGGCAACGAGACGCGCGTGGCTATGGTGCAGTTGGATTTGATCGCAGCGAATCCCGCAAGAGAGCCGGAGCGCATCGTGTTGCACAAGGATGTATACGTCAGTGGAACAGGTTTCTCTCGCTTGCCAGGCGATGATGAGCCGGTGCTTGCAACCGTCGATACCGGAACAGGCTTGGTCGTTTTGAAAGAGAATCAAATTGTTCTTTCGAATAGGCCTCAGGCAAAATGGATGGCAAGCAAGGTTTTCAATTTCAATCAACGGCAACAATCGTCAAGAGATCCGCGCGGAATCATCCTTGCTGCATCCGACGGAAACGGCTTCACATCCTTTACTGCGGGAAACAAATGCATAGGTTTTTTCACACCTTCTGAAAACAGCAGCGCACGGCCGGGCGATGGCTGGTCAATTGATTGCAAAGCCAGCGATGATCCATGGCCGATTGTGCAATCAGACACAGGGAACGGTTCACTGAAGGCTTTTTACAATGCATCCCGCAATTACTTTACCGGCGTGGTTTCTCCGAGCCTGGGCGTTGATCTGCCGCCGTTCTACACAGCTGCGCTGCTTCCTCGTCCTGCGGAGAATCAAGTGTTGCTGATTGGCGGCATCGACGGCAAGGTGCAACTGCTGGAGAATGGCGCGCTGAAGCAAGTGAGCGGCGCGCGCGATTGGGGCAGCGATTTTGCGGTTCTTCATTCCGGCTGCGGCGCGGGCACGCAGATCATTGCATCCGGCTCTGGCGAGGCGGTGAGCGACAGCCTGCGCGCCTATGAACTGCCTGCGCTGGAAGCTGTTCCAGTAAGCGCCGCGCTGGCCGTGGATGGAACCGTGACCGCGTTGTGGAGCGCGCCCGACGGCAAGAGCGTCTTCGCCGTGGTGCGTGGCGCAACAGATCAATATGAGGTGGACCGTGTTACGGCAACTTGCAATGAATAGTCTTCCCGCCTTGGGCGCAAAAACAAATACGCGCCGCGTGTGGGCCACGCTTTGGATCATCGTGGCATTGCTGGCGCTGCCTGCCGGAGCCCGCACTCGTCCTCACTACGGCGGAATTTTGCGGTTTGAGATCGAGGGCGATCCATGGCAGCGGCCCAATGGGCTGGCGCGGCGATTGATGCTCGACGGGCTGACGCGCATCGACGCCAATGGCGTGGTCGAACCTGCGCTTGCCCTAAATTGGAAATCGGAAAATGAAGCGCATCACTGGGAATTTCAGTTGCGCCCCGGGGTGCATTTTCAGGATGGCTCAAGTGTAACTAGTGTCACTGTTGTCAACAGTATCAATGTTGCGTGTAGTGCAAACTGCCCCTGGACGGCGGTTCATGCCGTTGGTTCATCTATTGTTTTCACGGGCGACTCGCCCATGCCCAACCTGCCGGCGCTGCTTTCAGACGATGAGTATTTGATAGCCGCCGATGCGGGAGGCAACATCGGCACTGGACCGTTTCAGTTGAAGGGATTCAACAACGCCGTATTGACTCTGACGGCCAACGAAAGCTGCTGGGCTGGAAGGCCGTTTGTCGATGCGATTGAAATTCATGCGCGCCGTTCCATTCGCGATCAATGGCTTGACATGAGCGTGGGACGCGCCGATCTTGTCGAGGTTCCAGTGGAGCAGTTGCGCCAGGCCCGCGAGCAGCATCTCACTGTGCTTCAATCGCCTCTTTCCACTCTGCTGGCGCTCAGGGTTTCCAGCTCCGGCGCGCTGGCCAATCCTGATCTTCGCTGGGCAATCGCGTTGGCCGTCGACCGTGGCGCGCTCTTCAACGTGATCTTTCAAAAGCAGGGCGAAGTTACCGCCAGCTTGCTGCCTTCTGCGCTCACAGGCTATGCCTTTCTGTTTCCTACAGAGCGCGATCTGAACAAGTCACGCGAAAAGCACGGCGGTCTCACTCCACCACCGCTCACCCTCTCTGCGGAGGAAGGCGGCGCCATGCAGTTGGCGGCGCAGCGCATCGTGCTCAACCTGCATGATGCCGGATTCAATGTGCAGGTGGTTGCGGAGAATGGAGCGCATCCCGCCGACTTGGCGTTGCGCCGCATTCCGCTTGCATCCAATCAGCCGGCGGCGGCGCTGGAAGCAATGCTGCGCGGCGCAGAAGTGAATGCGCCGGTGCTGGCGCAAGACCCTGCGCGAATCTACACGGTCGAGCGCGATTTTCTTGACACACACACGCTGATTCCGCTTCTCTATCTTCCGCGCGCATACGCGATCGGCGGTCGCGTGCGCGATCTGCGCCTTGGCGCCGACGGCACTCCGCAAGCGGCCGATGCGGCATTGGAGGATGCGCCATGAATCTGCGCCAAAAACTTCTCCTCATGCTCTCGCTCAATGTCGCGCTGGTTGTAGCTGCTGTTTCATGGACTGTGCTGGTGCGCATTCGCCACGTCTTCGAGCAGCGCGACCAGCAGGAGACAGCGCTCTTTGTCAGTCAGTTTCAGCGCGAGTTTCAGCATCGCTCCGCGGATGTGGCCGCGGCAGTGGACCGCATGGCCGCAAGTGAACACGTGCGTTCCATGGCTTTTGAAGTTGCGCAATCCGGCGATGCATCGCAGTATGTGACCGAGGCTCAGATGCTGGCGCAGGAGTCGCAACTTGATTTTCTTGAGATCGTGGGGCCGGATGGAAATGTTGTTAGTTCGGCGCAATGGCCTGCGCGCTTCGGCTATCCGGAACCATCGGTAAACGAAAGCTCAATCACTTTTTTGAAACGCGAAGATTTGCCCGACGGCAGCAGTGCGCTGGGTCTGTTTGCGGCTCGCGCGGTGCGCAAAGGAGATTTGAACGCGGCGGCAAATGTGTGGCTGGTGGGCGGCAAGCGCCTGGATCAAAGCTTCCTTGGCGATTTGCCTCTTGCTCCGGGAATGATGATTGGACTCTACAGTGATGCGGGATCTGCAACAGCAGCAACCGCGCTGAATGCATTCGATCCAAAGCTGCTCGTTGCCGCCGCGGGCGAGGTGAACGGAGCGGCGCGCTACCAGCCTCTGATTGATTCCGCACGCATCAGCGGACAACAGACGAGCGGAATTATTTATCTCACCAGCCGGCGTGAAGACAGCGTGAATGCCACCGCGATCCCGCTCAAGAGTGATGCGGGTACTGTGCTTGCGGTGCTGACTGTGGCGATCTCGCGCTCGGGCATGATCGAGGCGCAGCAGCAGGTTCGCGGGATTGCCTACGGAGTTGCGGCGGGTGGAATTCTTCTGGCGATTCTGGTTAGCCTGTGGATAGCCGCGCGCGTTTCGCGGCCTATCGAGCAGTTGGCGCGCGCCGCCGAGGAAGTTGCTCAAGGCAATTGGGAGACAAGTGTTCCGGAGCGCAAGCGGAAGCGCGGCAGCGATGAGGTGGATGTGCTGGCGCGCGGCTTCAATCACATGACCGCGCAATTGAGCAGCCAGCGCGAGCGACTGGTGCAGAGCGAGCGTGTGGCCGCGTGGCGTGAACTAGCGCGAAGGCTGGCGCATGAACTGAAAAATCCGCTCTTCCCGCTGCAACTGACGGTTGAAAATCTGGTGCGGTCGCGCGCGCTATCCGCGGATGAGTTTGATGAAGTCTTTCGCGAAAGCACGGCTACGTTGAGCATGGAAATTGCGAATCTGAAGACCATCATTGGCCGCTTCAGCGACTTCAGCAAAATGCCCAAGCCGCAGCTAGAGCGCATTGACGCTCGTGATGCAATCGAGCGTGTGCATTTGCTGTATGAAGCGGCCGGCGATCAGAGCGAAGCGAAGATTCAATTCGATGTGAATCTCTCCGCCGAGGCGATGCCGCTTGATGCCGATCCGGAACTGCTGCATCGAGCTTTATCAAATCTTGTTCTCAACGCGATGGATGCAATGCCGGAAGGCGGCACGCTGACATTGTCCGCGAAGTCGCGCGGCGAACAGATTGAGATTCGCATCAGCGACACCGGCGCCGGCATGACCCCGGAAGAGTGTGAGCGGCTCTTTACGCCTTACTACACAACCAAACAGCATGGAACCGGGCTTGGGTTGGCGATTGTGCAATCCGTGATCGCCGACCATATGGGAACCATTGCAGTTGAAAGCAGGCCAGGCGGCGGAACGGTCTTTGTGATCGAGCTGCCGAAAGCGAGCGAGATCATAGTATGACAGCCAAAGCAAAAATCCTTATTGTGGATGACGAGGCCAATACGCTGGCATCGCTTTCGCGCGCCTTTCGTCTTGCGGGACACGAGGCTATAGTCTGCGACAACGCCGCGCGCGCGCTGGAACTGGCGCGTTCGCAGCCCTTCGATCTGATCCTCAGCGATGTGGTGATGCCGCGGCGCGATGGCCTTGCCTTGCTTGAGGATTTGAAGAACGCCGATGTTACCGCTCCGGTTGTGATGATGAGCGGGCAGGCGCACATTGAGATGGCTGTGAAGGCCACGCGTTTGGGAGCTCTTGATTTTCTTGAGAAGCCGCTGACCACTGAGAAGCTATTGGTCACGGTTGAGAATGCGCTCAAGCTCACACGCTTGGAAAGCGAGAATCAAGATCTGCGCGCGCGCGTCGGCAAGCACACTCTGGTATTCACGGGCGAGACGATGCGCCGTGTACTGGGGCAGATTGAGCGCGTGGCTGCCAGCGAAGCGCGCATCTGCATCTACGGCGAGACCGGTACAGGCAAGGAACTAGTGGCGCGCACATTGCACGAAAAGAGCAACCGCGCAGGCGGTCCATTTGTCACGCTGAACTGTGCGGCGGTTCCAGCAGAATTGATTGAGAGTGAACTCTTCGGCCACGAGAAAGGATCGTTTACCGGCGCGGCGCAAAGGCATACGGGCAAGTTCGAACAGGCGCATCGCGGCACGCTTTTTCTTGACGAGATTGGCGATATGCCTGCCGCCATGCAAGCCAAGTTGCTGCGTGTGCTTGAGGAGGGAGAAGTCGAGCGCATTGGATCCGGCAAGCCCACCACCGTTGATGTGCGCGTTATTGTAGCCACCCATCGCAACCTTGAACAACTGGTCGAATCCGGCCAATTCCGGCGTGATCTTTATCATCGCGTCGTGGTCTTTCCCGTTGTGCTTCCGCCGTTGCGCCAGCGCGCGGAAGACCTGCCCGCGCTGGTCGAACACTTTGCCCGCCAGGTGAGCGCGCAAAATGGATGGAAGCCCGTCCCCTTTTCCATGGAAGCCATTGATGCTCTGAAACAATACGCATGGCCTGGCAATATTCGCGAGTTGCGCAATGTTGTCGAGCGGCTTCTGTTGCTGGCCGGTTCATTGATCGACGTGGCGGATGTTCAGCTCGCGCTGCCCTCGTCGCACTCAACTCACTCCGCGGATTTTTCCACCGCGCCCGCAATGGCAGGCCCTTTGTCTGTGCGAGTCACGAGCTTTGAACGCGTTGAAGTGCTGAGAGAACTTGAGCGGCATCAAAGAAATATCACGCAAACTGCCAAGGCTCTCGGACTGGAGCGCAGCCACCTCTACAAAAAGTGCCAGCAGTTGGAAATCGATCTAAAAAACCTGGACGAGCACGGGTGATGGATCGAAGACAGATTTTGCTTACCTCTGCACGGGTACAAAGTTTGAAGCTAGACCAATCAATCGGTCCATGCATTGCACCGGCCGAAGCTGTGGCCGTAAGACTCTGATCGCCGGCCGCTCTTAAGATGCGCACCAATCTACCCGTGCCCGCGGCCGGTTGCCGATTCCGCCCTGATCCACGCTCCGGATCGGGTCTTGAAACCGGCGACGACAGAAGGGGAACCGATTCCGGCCCCATTCTTCTTCCCGGAATGACCTTTTTGCAGCCGTTTTGCTCCACATTTTTCGCGCGTCCCAAAAAATTCGTGCTAAACCCTTTGTTCGGATAGGCCGGGCCAATGTTATACTCAGGTTGCGCTCTTGTGCCCGCAGCACCTTCGGCTGACCCCGGGTGGCGGGCGGAAGCGACTTTTGGAGGAGCACCATCGCACTCGATAAACGTTCGGCCAAGTCCTTTATCCGCATCAACGAGAAGATCCGTGCGCGCGAAATCCGCGTCATCGATGAAAACAGTGAACAGCTTGGGATTCTTCCACCCTTCGAGGCGCTGAGGATCGCCCGCGAGCGCGGCCTGGATCTGGTCGAGGTCTCACCCAACGCCATTCCGCCGGTCTGCCGCATTCAGGACTACGGGCGCTTCCTCTATGAGAAGGAAAAAAGCGACCGCGCCGCCAAGAAGAAACAGAAAGTGATCACGGTCAAGGAGTGCAAGTTCTCCGTCACCGTGGACGATCACGACTACCAGACCAAGAAAAATCAGGCAATCCGCTTCCTCACCGAAGGCGACAAGGTCAAGGCCAGCCTGCGCTTCCGCGGCCGCCAGATGGCCCACCGCGAGCTGGGCTACGCCATCATCAACCGCCTGATCCAGGACATCGGCGACGCCGGGGTTGTCGAGTTCATGCCGCGCATGGAAGGCACCATCCTGCACGCCATCATTGGCCCCTCCAAAAAGCAGGAGCAGGCGGCCAAGCCCAAGCCGACCGCGCCGCCCACTCAAGCCGCCCCGCCGCTTCCGCCCGCACCTCCAGCGCAATAAGCATTCTCTTGTTCAACCAAGGACAAAACGCCCCAATTCTTTAAATTGAGAATTGGGGCATTTTGTTTCTGTACTTCCCATCGCGGCGCATTCAGAGCGGCAGGTTCGTCTATCATGATGCCATGACCAAACTTCGTTGGGGCATCCTCAGCACTGCCAAAATCGGCCTGGAGCACGTCATTCCGGCGATGCAGCGCGGCCAACTGACCACCGTCAACGCCATCGCCTCGCGCGATCTGGCTAAAGCGCAACAGGCGGCAAGCCGGCTCGGCATACCCACCGCGTACGGTTCCTACGAGGAACTTCTGGCCGATCCAGAGATCGACGCGATCTACAACCCGCTGCCCAATCACCTGCACATCCCCTGGACGGCAAAGGCCGCCGAGGCCGGCAAGCACGTATTGTGCGAAAAGCCGCTCTCTCTCACCGCTGCCGAAGCAGAGACGCTGCTTGAGGTACGCGACC
>Ga0181520_10008084_pt1 | contig 15131 bp, 10 predicted proteins | sample PEATcosm2014_Bin_29_FD_132451 | JGI IMG/M metagenome (GOLD analysis project Ga0181520, IMG submission 132451) | Peatland microbial communities from MTU Mesocosm Facility, Houghton, MI, USA - PEATcosm2014_Bin02_30_metaG | ecosystem: Environmental > Terrestrial > Soil > Wetlands > Peat | place...
CGGCGTGGAAAGAATTACAAATCCGAGCGGGCGAAATTGACATATCCGAGCATCGGTTCGGCGGACGACCTGAGCGTTCGCGCCGGTCTTGTGCTTTACAGCCGGAACGAGTTGTTTGCCTACGTCTATTCCTGTGCGATAAACAGGCATAAATACTCGCTTGTCGCAAAAGGGGCCGATGATAAATCCCTGCCGGAATCTGGGAACGGTTTTCTGGCTGTTCCCCATGACTTCCAAAACGGCGATTACACTGTGGAATACTGGGACACATTTGCCGGCAGCGTAATCAATACCGCCGAAGTCACCGTGAGCGCGGAAAGCCGGCGCATCCCGCTGATCAGCCATCGCGTCGATCTCGCCATCAAGGTGAAACCGGCGAAATTAAACTGCGGGGCCTTCCATTAGAGGTAAGCGGTCAATGACTCGCTTTCCGCTTTGCCTTCCGTGTCCTATATACGGCCTGTTCTTCCGCGACGGCCATGACGCGATGTCGTGCTGGTGGCGGCAGTTCGAAATGTCCGGCCACGACTCCAGGAACCGTGATATCCTCGTCTAGTTTCTCCCATCGCAAGGCGTACCCGTTGAGTCTCAACGAAACCTCCCTCAACTCGGCATTGCTGGCATCGCTCAGAAGTCTGAAGCGATCCGCAGGGAAACCGAAGATGCGCCCATCGGTCAACTCCAGGAAGATCGTTCGCCCTTCGTTCCATGCCTTGACCGCCAGCGGTTCTGTTTCGATTCCATGCTTATACACGGTGGTATTCATGATACTTCTCCTTCAGGAATTCCATGTTTTCGTAAACCAGTCGTTCAATGCGCCGCACTTCCTCGGGACGAATCCCCTTGTTGCCTGCCAATCTCTCTTGCCACAATCAGGCATGCCATCCGATGAAATGCCGGAAATGCCAGCGCAATAACCGAACTGACGGTTTGCCTCAGCAATGATCACGTCTGGCAGGTACGCCACACCCAGCTACAGAAGGTCAGCACGCCTTTCCTGCGTGGTTGGAATCTCAGGAGTTAGCCACCACGCACCAAATGCAGCGAAGATTCTCCCAATTTCTCCCAAGGCCGCTTCAAAGGTCGTTTTCAATCCATCCAGTTGTTTTGCCTGAACCGCTGCTCGGACTCCACGATACATGACACCAAATGGAACAGTGAGCATTAGAGAAAGCGCCTTGGCCATATTCCATCTGTCCCCATGAATGACAGTGACCATAACAGAACATGCGGCAAAATCGAGCGTTTCTTGTGAGTGACAATTGGGCTGGGCGTTTGCTACACTGACCAAGAATATCGCATTGAAAAAGAAAAGGGTGAGCCTTACAGCGACTCTATCCATGTAATACCGGGAGTGGACGATGGCAACCAGCAAGAAAACTGCGGAGAAGAAGCCAGGTGGCGGGGCGAAAATAAAAGTCAGCACTGACGGACCCTATCTTGTGTTCGGCAGCGTTCCGCTTGCAGAGGACAGAATTGTGGCCGATCCCGACGGCACCGTGACGAAATGGCGGGCGGGCAAATGTTTTCCACCTAAGGATAAATACACCCTTTGCCGTTGTGGAGAATCCGGCAAGAAGCCTTATTGCGACGGCGCGCACCAGAAAGCCGGGTTCGACGGAACCGAAACCGCAAGCCGTGAACCGTTCCTCAATCAAGCCGAACGGAGCGATGGGCCGGGCCTCATATTGACCGATGCCGTGGAGCTGTGCGCAGGCGCACGCTTCTGCGAGCGGGCGGGCGGAATCTGGGACCTCGTCGAGCAGTCGGACGATCCAGAGGCGAAGCGAACTGCCATTCAGGAAGCAGCGGACTGTCCGTCCGGACGGCTGGTTGTATGGGACGAAAAAGGAAGGCCGATCGAACCGAAGTTGAAGCAGGCGATAAATGTGGTTGAAGATCCGCCGGCCGGCGTCAGCGGACCGCTCTGGGTACAAGGCGGAATTCCAATCGAGTCGGCCGATGGCGAGGTTTACGAAGAACGCAATCGCGTCACGCTTTGCCGGTGCGGAAGATCTTCCAACAAGCCTTTCTGCGATTCAAGCCACATGAATAGCTGACAAATTCCTCGCATAAGACGATTCGTCTCAACACGGACTTGCAAGGATCCTGCGTGAACAGCGGCTGCAAAGGATTGCAGCCCTCCATTTCGTGATCTAAAGAGTCTCGATGTCTCAATTTGGAGGGCGCGAATCCTTTCGCGCCGCATCCATAAGGTTGTTCCTGATGCGTCCATGTTGCGTATCAAGTCTTAGCCGAGGATTTGGGTGGTTTCTGCTATCGCATCTTAACATCTGATTCTGCTGAAAAACATCCGCCCTCACGGAGGGCGGCTACAGAATGCACGAAAATACCCTGCTCATGCTCTGTAACCGCCCCGAACGAGAAACGGCGTGAGAAATCCCGGCTATCTATTCGCCTTCACCGGCAGGCGGATGAATAATGTGGAAATGAGATTTGCAAACGCGATGCCGGCGCCGAGCAGGAACACATACTGGTAGCCCCATGCGTCCCAGATCACGCCGCTAATCAATGCTGTGGAGATCGAGAATATGTGATCAATGCTGGTGGATGCCTGCAAGGCCGGTGTCACATCGTCCGGTTGCATGGCGATCTTCCTCAGATATGTGGCGCGGGCCATTCCGACGGACATCAGCAATTGATCGGCGACGTAGCAGGCGGCCACAACGATGAAGGCAACGGTTGGCGGGAACAGGCTGCCGGCGAAACCGTACAACGCACAGACGACGATCAATACCAGGGCTTCGCCAGCCAGTACAAAGCGCTCTCCCTTCGAGTCAATCAGTCTGCCCAGAAGCGGCTGGAGCACGATGCCCATGATGCCGCCAATGGTCAGTAGTGTGGCTATTGTCTGCGTCGGCTGGTTGTAGATTCGCACCAGAACCCAGGGCGCAAAAGTCAGGAAGATTTGTTTTCGCGTGCCGTACAGTATGGACAACCAGTAGAACAGTCCATATTCCCTGTGCAGTTTCAGGTGCAATGCGGGCGCGTGCACCTTGCTCGCCTTCATTCCATAGAACAGCAGGCCGGCGCACAGGAAGCTTGCTGCTGCAACGAGAAACGAAATCGAAAAGGTGAGATGCATGAACCGGAAACCGAGAAAGACAAAGAATCCGCCGCAAATGGCGAAAAGGTTGCCTATCGAATTCAACTGGCCCAGCCGCCTGCCTGTCTGGCCTTCCTGAGACAGTTCCATGCCGATGCTGGACTGGAGCGGGATCAGGAGATGCTGGCCCAAGCTGAAGGTGAAAAGCCAGACCAGCATGAGCATGAAAGGTGCCGAAAAACGCGCAATCAGCGCAAGTCCGATGGAAGCCAGCAGCATGGCGAACGCAGCCAGTCGACGATTACACAGGAAAAACAGAAGAGCCGAGACAAACATGACTATAAGGCCGGGAATTTCCCGTGGCACCTCGATGAATGTTCGCACGCTGTTGCTCAGGTTGTATGTGTCGTTCAGGAAGTTGTTGAAGATGGCATTGACGATGCTGCCGGCGAAACTCGCGAGCGCGATGGCGCCCAGAAATAAACGTATGTCAATTCCGGTGCGGGCAAAACGGTCTTTCAGGTTGCGAATCAAAGGATACCGGCTCCGATCAATTACTCGACATCGATGACCCGCCCTGTTCCCGGCGGCGGGCCGCGCCGGTTGGGATCGTAGGTATCAGTGGTGTCGCTGCGTTCTACGACGATCCGTCTGTGCGGGCGCGAGTAGCCGAGGAACATACTGACAATGCTTATCACAAGGCTGCCGCCCGTTGCCGACCAGAATCCTGACACCTGGAATCCCGGTGTCAGCCATGCTGTTAGAAGCAGCAACAGTGCGTTGATTACCAGCAGGAACAAACCAAACGAGACGATTATGAATGGAAGCGAGACCAGTCGAAGGATCGGTTTTACGGACGAGTTCAGTATGCCGAGAATGAGGGCGGCGATCAGAAGAGTTTTCCAGTTATCGTAAGCGATGCCGGGAACAACATTCGCGGCCACCCATACGGCGATGGTCAGCACCAACCAGCGAAATAGAGCTTGTTTCATGGAGCGGCAGGCTATCGCAAAATCCGTGGAAGATCAAGCGTGACTCCGCCGCCAAAATCATCGCCCAAGCGCTTTGCTTTTTCTGCGGCACCTCGCGATCACTCATGCGGCAGCGGCCCGCAACATGCGGGCCCTTCTCCCGGAAATGTTCTCTAGCATTGCAGTGCACTTTCTAGCACCTTTTACTGTGTCGTCTCGCCTGGAGCCGGCGCGCCCCCGCGCCGGTAGTCGCCGGTACGAGGGCGTCCCGGCTCCAAACCTCAATTGAATCGTTCCGGCTTAGGCGAATGATTGACGTCATCAAGATTGAGTGCGAGAGCGATAACTAGGACGATTGGCGAGAATGCAAAGTGGCGAATTGTAGGAGCGGGTTTATCCCGCGATGATCCATCGAAATGTTTTGATTAGCAGGTCGCGGCATAAAGCCGCTCCTACAGGTGATGAAGGCAGATCGTCCGTCATGGGCGCACCAAACAAATTGGCGGAGAGGAAGGGATTTGAACCCTTGGTACCGGTTTCCCAGTACGGCGGTTTAGCAAACCGCTGCTTTCGGCCACTCAGCCACCTCTCCGTATGAACTTTGTGAGTGTCGCCGCGTGCGAATGTCTAATCCATATATTGTTTTTGACAATATAAGCGAAAACCTCACACAAGGGCAAGCCTTTCGCGGCAGATACTAAAGAGTTGATGGAGTACGCGACCGCTTTGATCAAGATTACGATGGGCAGCATGAATTTAAAAACAAAATCACCAGGCGAAACACAAGGCCTGCCGGGCTGATCGTGCGTTATCTGCCCTCGTATGCTTTTACGAAGTCTTCCGGTGTGATTTTTGCTTGCCGAATAGCGCTACGAAGAGTTCCGACCGCAAGTTCCTTGTGTACGGGAATAACACAGCCTGCATTACCTCTGCGTAATACAGCATGACTGCCACGTTGCCTTGCCACGGAGAATCCAAGCAGACCAAACACCTTTATTGCGTCAGGTCCTGAGATTCGGGGAAGTTCAGGCATGAACAGGGACCTCAAATGTCGTCAAGAGAGGATGAGGCGATGGTTTATAAGAGAACTCATCAAGGTACAATTCTGTTGCTTCCGAAAGATTTGCGACGGCTTCTTCAATGCTTGAACCTTGGCTTGCCGTGCCAACTTCAATACATTCAGCTACGTAAAAATCATCTTCCTTATGTACTACCGCTGTAAACGTTTGGCTCATAATCAACCTCCAAGTCAATAGTAGCACAAGATAAGAATCAGAAGCAACCTGATAGAGCCTTATTCCGTTCAACACAATTGAGTGGAAAAGTAATCCATGTAAAGCTAGAGTACACGAGCTTAAGGATTTGAAGATATGAAAGACAAGAATTCCGATCACACGCAGAAGAGCGAAGAAAAACATGCGGCCACCGAGCACGCCCATGAAAATGCGGCGCACTCTAAAGATGTGCACCAGCATGGTCATGGTCACGGCGCAGCAGAACATAAGCCGGGTGTTGACAAGCCGGATGCGGAATCCGCGTCAAAGCACCAGGCCGATATTGAAAAACTGAAGGTCGAACTTGCCATCGCAAACGACAAGGTGCTGAGACTGCATGCCGATTTCGAGAATATGCGCAAACGCGCATTGCGCGAGAGGAACGAAATTTATCGCCGTGCCAACGAAGACATCATGACGGAGCTTCTTCCTGTCCTTGACCATCTTGACCTGGCGCTTGCCGCCGGGGAAGACGTCGGCGAGGGACATGAGGCAATTGTTGAGGGCTTCAAACTGGTGTCCGAGCAACTGATGACTGTCCTCAAGAAATTTGGACTTGAACCCATTGATGCGGAAGGCCAGCCGTTCGATACCTGCAAGCACGAGTCCATATCGCAAATGCCCTCCGAGACAGTTCCTGAAGGCATTGTGATGACGCAAACCCGCAGAGGATACATGCTTGGAGACAAGCTTTTGCGGCCGGTTCAGGTCGTGGTGTCGGCGGGAGGGGAAAAGCCGCCAGCCAAGACAGGGAAAGTGGAATCGGAAGGCGTTGATCTGGAGAAATAGGTACTTTACAGACGGGGGTTGCCAGTGGCTTCGAAGAGAGATTATTACGAGTTGTTAGGGATCGGTCGGGAGGCTTCCACCGACGAGATCAAGAAGCAGTTCAGAAAACAGGCAATGCAGTATCATCCCGACCGGAATCCCGACGACAAGAAGGCTGAGGAGATGTTCAAACAAATCTCCGAAGCTTATGAAGTATTGAGCGATCCGGACAAGAAAGCTCAATACGACAGATTCGGGCATGACGGACTCAGGGCTTCGTTCGGGCCGGGCGGTTTCGATTTTTCAAGAGATTTTACGCATTCGGCCGATTTGCAGGATATTCTCGGGAGCATTTTTGGTGAAGGCGGTGGTTTCTTCGACGACTTCCTTGGCGGCGGACGGCGACGTTCGCGAACTGGTCCGCAGCAGGGCGCAGATTTGCGGTTCGATCTTGAGATTGATCTTGAGGAAGCCGTTTATGGATCAAAACGCGAGATAACCTATCCGGTGGGAGAAGAGTGCGGCAAATGCAATGGTTCTGGAGTTGCACAGGGAAGCCACAGGGAAACATGCCGGCAATGCGGCGGCAGGGGCGCGATAATCTCCGGCGGCGGATTTTTCCAGGTCCGCCAGACATGTCCCATCTGCGGCGGAGCGGGAACGATCGTTACGCAGCCGTGCAAGGAATGTCAGGGCAATGGCCGCATGAAGGTCCAGCGCCGAATCGTGCTGAAGATCATGAAGGGCGTCGAAACGGGTTCGCGATTGCGACTGTCCGGGAAGGGCGATGGCGGCATGAGGGGCGGTCCGCCGGGCGATCTTTATGTGGTGATACAAGTCCGAAAACATGAACTTTTCGAGCGCCGGGGAGACGATTTGTTTTGCGAGACTCCTGTGCCGTTCGATATTGCCGCATTGGGCGGCGACATAGAGATCCCGACTGTTGACGGCTTCGCCAATTTGAAGCTTGCCGCCGGTACACCAACGGGCAAGGTGTTCCGGCTGCGGGGCAAGGGAATTCCCAACATCGAGGGCTACGGCAGCGGAGATTTGCATGTGCGGGTTGTCGCGGAAGTGCCGGATAAACTGGATTCCAAGCAGAAAAAAGCCATGAAAGATTTGTCAACTGTACTAAATGACTCCAATTACCCTGCAAAGGCAGCCTTCAGAACTCAGGCGGAATCGTTCTATGCCCGCAAAGAGGCTCTGAAAAAAGAGGCGCAGTAATTACTCAGAATCCAGAATGAAGAGATCCATATGAATTCTGGCATTACGAGGCTCGGATATCGATGTGATTAATTTTGCCAACTGTCCCATTTCGTCGGGGACAGTTTGTTATGGATTCTAAATTCTGTCTTCTGACTACTGAGCGTTAGCGGATGAAGTCATGCACAGGTGTTATGTAAATCCCGCCAACTGGAATGAATCGGATTTGTTTCTCAGCGCGGAAGAGGAGCATCATCTGCTCCATGTTCTTCGCGCAAAGGCCGGCGACACTGTCGCAGTTTTCGATGGAAGAGGCAGTGAAGCGACGGCAGAGATCCGGATGGACGGCGCGCCCGGTAAAACACATAGAGTTGTGCTGAGGATTCTGGGCGTCGGCAAGAGCAGGCATCCCGGACTATCCTTGACCCTGATTCAGGCATTGCCGAAGGGCAAGCGAATGGACTTGATCGTGGAAAAAGCGGTGGAACTCGGAGTTACAGACATAATCCCTGTCATCACGGAGCGCACGATTGTCAGGCTTGACGCGGACGCAAGGAAGGAACGTGGAGAGAGATGGCAGCGGCTTGCCCTCAGCGCCTCGCGACAATGCGGCACAAGCTGGGTGCCCGACGTGAGGTCGGTCTGCGACTATTCCGAGGCAATGCGGAACTGCCGGGAGTTCGATTTATTACTGGTCGGCTCGCTCGGAGACGATGCCAGGCCTTTGCACGATGTGCTAAACGAAGCGAGGCGGAAAACCAAGGCAGCTCTTATCATCGGCCCTGAAGGCGATCTCACGTCCGCCGAGATCAAGGAGGCGATGGATGCCGGAGCAGTTCCGGTCAGTTTTGGACAACTTGTATTGCGGGTGGAAACGGCGGCATTGTACGGTTTGAGCGTTCTGAATTACGAGCTTGGGGAGAAATGAGCAACAATTATTCAGGCATGTCCGACGCGTGACACTGGTATCCTGCCAATGAAATAACGGGCGGGACGCCCGTGCCACGTCTCGAAACACAGACGGCGCAAAATTCACCGGTTTCTCATGCTACCTCAGCGGGATTGTATTTGGCAGACTTATCAGATTCACGGCCTGGGCGTTGATCTTTTCGCGTATTGGCGCGAACCGCTGATCGGAATTTATGATGTTACCAGCCTCGTCGCCTCCGGCTCTGACAGCTTCGTTCAATGCCTTGATCGCTTCGTTGGTCTTGTTCAAGATGACTTGCAGAACGCCCATATCCAGCCACGCCTTCCAGTCGGTTGGATTGCGCTGTAAATATTTGTTCAAGGGATAGGCCATCTTTTCAAATTGCTTGGCGCTGCCATACTTCCTGGCAACGTCCAGAAAAACATCAGAAGGGACATCGTCCGGCAGCTTTGCCACACACAAGTCCAGAGCCTTTGCCATTTCGGGGTAGCGACCCGCCCTTTCAAACAGCGCGGCAAGCCGATAATGGTAGATCGGCGGCAGATTTTGGTTGTTCATCATATTGTCCGCAATATTCATGAATTTACCCGACATGCCGCATTGCAAGTATAGCTCCATCAGCTCAAAGGCATCCTTGACGTCCATCTTTCCGGATTGCAGTTGACCTTCAAGAACGCCGATGCGACTCATTATTTCCTCAATTTTTGTGAGCTGGCTGACGAAGCCTGGTACGCTGACATTGCCGGGGTCCTGCCGGCCGAAATCCTCTATCAGCAATCTTGCATCCTTGTAACGGTTCAGCGGCATAAACACCTCCTGGGCCATCCGGAAATTGGCCTCGGGACTCAGTGGGTAGAGGATTCTCCCTTGTTGAAATGCATTCTCCGCTTCCGGGAACCTGTTGCGGTAGGCGTATAAGCCGGCGATTGCGCAGCGGAGTTTTGAGAACGATTTTCTGGCCACGATGTCACGGGTGAATTTGGTGTTGGACATCAGGCGACGAGTGTACCAGTCCCAGAAATCCGTATCATCCGTTACGTTCTCAGGCGTGAGGTCACACTTGTCCTTGTTGATTTTCATTATGAGCCCGTGCGGCGTCAGATAGGGGTACATCCATTTGATCACGTAACTTTCCTCGACATAAAAGGGGTGCTTGTAGTTGTTGCGCTCGAATATCATCTGGGCGAGGATACCGTTGATCTCCATCACGCCGAGCGCGCCGCTGACCTGCACGCGGCCGTTTTCTATTTTCAGTTCGGCATTGGCGGAGCGTTTTCCCGCCTGAACTTCCTCAACATACCGCTGGAACGCCAGTGCGCTGTCGGGGACGGCGGGAATCCAGATGCGATCGCCGTACAGATCACGCATGACGCTCATGTAAGTGCTGTCGGCAAGCGCGTTCTGGGTTATGAGATAAGCGTCTTCGTGGACTGCCGCACAGTAGATCATGTAAGTTGGCACGAAACGGCCCGGATCGGTGCCGCCGAAAAAGATCGCATCCTGTCCCATTTCCAGCGGGAACTCCGGATTCGGAAGCGGCTCTTCTTCCGGGGACAGCTCCTCGTTTATTGCGTTGGCGCCACGCAACTGGTAGTTGCCGAACTGCCAGCCGAAATCATGGCCGGTCATTTCAGCGCCGCCAACCACTCTAACGCGCTCCTTATTGAACGCATTCTCGTAAAGCGGGAACAGCATAAAAGTCATGGCTCCCCCTATGGAAAGCCATTTAAGAACGGTATTGCCCTTGAAGATGATGTTATTGAAGAAGGCGAGCCCCATGATGATGCCGTAGCCAATCCAGAACGAATAAAGTGCGTGTGAAGAAATGAACTTTACCCTCTGGATGAACGCGTCCTGAATATCCCCCTTTGGATTGGCGTAAACCATCACCACGATTCCCAGCATTACAAAGGCAATCAAAGTGGAGATGAGCCACTTGTACGAATTCTCGTCCATGGACATCGTGAGCTCATGTTCCGGATGGAGGGTAAGCCAGATGACAAGTGCTGTTGCCATCGCCGGAAGGACGATAAGCGCAATGAGGCCGGCGGCCTGCCGGAGTATGTGATGGGATACATCGGCAGAGAGATTCTGTCCCGCTTCCCGCAGCGGAGCGGTTATTTGCATGACTATGATGACCAGTTTCGTGGTCGTGAAAAGGCAGAGTGCAACCACTCCCAGGAGTATAAGGCTTACCACAACCTTCTCCGATATTGAGGCTTTGGCCCTCGCCGGCAGGCGCTCGGCCATTTCCTTCAGCAGCCGGAAAAGGATTGTGATGCCACCAAGGAAAAGGATGACGATCACAATGCCTATCAGAGTCCAGTATATCCAGCCAAGAAAAGGCACACGTTGAAGGTGAAACACTTCCTCACAAGTTGTCAGAACGGCGGCGGGTACGGCAACGGCTATTGCTATGTATAACGCCTTGATCTTTTTTCCCATGAGCTTGACCTGCCAGGCCGTGAAGGGCAGGAAGCCGAGAACAGCCATCGGTATCGTGAACTGGGCCCTGAGATCCACCATGTAGTCGCGAAGCTGGGTGACGAACTGGGAGGAAAAAATTGGAGATGGAATTATCTGCTCATATTGTCCGCGTGTGATGGCGTGCACAAAACCCTCCCACGTGCGGGGATATGCCCAATTCATCGGAGGATTGCGCAGATCAGACACGATGGGTTCGTAAGCGTAGAAAGCGACGCCTACCAGGGCCAGCATGATGCAGATTGCCACCGTTCGTCCGCGAGGCAGCATTATCCACGCGAGCGCAAGGAACACAAAAGTGAGGACACAGTAGGTTCTAAAAGAGACTGCGTACGGGTTGACAAGCCCCAAAAAAACGCCTTTCCTTACCATGAAAGCCACGGTCATTTCGATCGTCACAAGCGAAATTGCAAGGAGATAGCCCCTGGGAGCCACGCAACACAGGATGATCAAACCGGTAATGGCACCGGCAAATAGTACATATTCCCTGCCCCAGGCGAACACCTCCTGCCCCTCGTGCGGAGCGATAGGATCAGGGTCGGCAATTTTGAACAGCAGCACCAGCAAACCAAGCAAAGCGATTCCAAGCACGACATTCGTCGCGATTAGCGAGGATTTCTTCGGCTTTGCATACCACAGCCAGATACATGCGCCGACCACAGCCGCGACACACAGTGCAATCCATATGTATTGATCTGGAGCCATCAATAAGTTCGGATAAAGCTCCGGCAACGGCGGCACATGTTTCGGGAATCCAGGTTCGGGCCCTTCGCTGGCCATCTTGATAATGCCTATCCCGATCACGAACGCCAGCGCCATGACGGCAAAATCACGGAAAAGATCAAGATCCTTGATCATTATGATGATTACAAGAGGGACGATTCCGAACAGAAGAATCTGGTAGTTGGTCAAGCCGAGTCCGAAAATGTACGAGATCAGAAACAGCACCTTGTCTGTGGGCCGGAGCGTCCATCTATAACTCAAAAGAAAAATCAGAGTAAGAATGAAGGCGTTAAGGCTGTAGTGCTCCACGATGACGCATTGCGACCAGTTGGCAGGAGCGAAAGCGAACAGCGTGCTCCCCACGACACCGCCGACCCAGCAAATTATGTTTTCGGTCCGCTCGTCCATGTTTCCCGAGATCAGCTTGGAATTTCTCAGAATGTCCGAGCCGGAACGGCAGATAAGCATGGCTGCGCAGCCGCTGGTCAGCGCGCCAAACACGGCCGACATCTCGGCGATGCTCCACGCCGGATTTGGCTGGCCGCGAAAAGTTACGAACCAGAAGATATGCGAGAAAATCCATGACAGAAACGAACAGAACGGATATCCGGGCGGGTGCGGCACGCCAAGAAAATAACCGCCCGTCGAGAGTTCTCCCGAATCATCCAGGGTGACACTGGGCGCAACAGTGTAAGTATATACCGCAAAGGAAATGACAAGCGCCGTCCAGAAAGCGGACCAGTCCAGCTTTCTGAAAAAACGCCCTTCATTCTTCCCTGTTAAAGCAGAAGGATCCGATTCCGTCATTACAAATTCTCTTTCATGGAATTGGGAGCGAATTATGCACTATAACGTGCGGAGCGCGCAACATGATATTCGATGGCGATGCACCCATCAGTTACAGAGTGGCCTCCTTGCCGTAGCCGCGCCGGATACGGCGCGGCCATCCAGTAACTGAGGGGCACATGGCGATCAGAATACTAATGCGCAGCGTTTGAGCAGGAAGATGGCGGCGATGGACAGGCCGTACAGGGCAAGATCGGCCAGGAGAGGAATATCGGTCAGCAGTATCTTTTCAGGCTGACCGCCTTTCTCATGGCGGTACACGAGGTCGAGGTATCTGAAAACACCGAAGACAACGAAGGGAATGGTGAAGCCCAGCTTGTTGGTCCCGAATTTCTGGACTGTTTCGGGCCATAAAGTGTATATCGCGTATGAAATGATTGTTGCGGAACTCGCGATTGCGATCAGCAAATCCAGCAACCGTTCGTCATAGTCGCCGAGACTCGCTCTGTGCTCTGAACCGGCGGCATCGTCCAGCAGTAATTTTTCGTGCCGCCGTTTGCAAAGCCCGAGAAACAGCGCGAGCAGGAACGTGCACAATAGAAGCCAGGGAGAAATGGCCACATCTTTCAGCACGACGGCGCCCGCCATTGCGCGCAGAACGAACCCCGAAGCGATTACAAGAACGTCAAGAAGCGCAAGGCGTTTGAGCCAGGTGGTGTATATCATCTGGATCACGATATAGGCGATGATCACGCCCATGAACGACAAAGACAGAAAATATGACGCGATCAATCCGCCGCCGAGCAGGGCGATTCCAAGCAGCGAAGCCTGGAAGATGGTTATTCTGCCGGCGGCAAGCGGACGAAACCGCTTATGGGGATGCTGACGATCCGCCTCGATGTCCCTGATGTCGTTAATCAAATAGACGCCGCTGGAGATCATGCAGAAAAGAAACACCGCTGGCAGCACGTATACGAGGTCGTGCAGAGACAGTGGCACGGCGCGCGAACCATCCCAATACGCGAAGAAAAAAGCGGCTAGAACCACGGCGTTTTTAGTCCATTGACTGGGTCGCATCGCCAGCAGGAGATCCATGAAAAGCGAATTTTGGTTGTCGTTCTTCATCGCAAGCCGATTATCTGTTCTGTGACTCCGGTCTCTGCACTTTTATCTGAGGTCTTCTTTTCAGCCCATACCGGAAAGCCAGTTTCCAGACGATCCACAGGGCTTCCTTGAAGATGGCGCTGCTCATTTTTGAATAGCCCGCACGCCTGTCCACGAAGGTGATTGGGATCTCCGAAATTCGGAATCCATTCATCCATGCCGTGTAGCTCATCTCGACTTGGAACGAGTAGCCGCTTGAAACTATCGAATCCAGATCAATGGAAGTCAACACCTTCCGCCGGTAGCACTTGAAGCCGCCCGTTGGATCTGTAATCGGCATTCCTGTGACAATTCGCACATAAAGGGAAGCGCTCTTGCTGAGAAGCAGGCGGCTCAACGGCCAGTTGGTGATGCGGATACCGTGCATATAGCGGGAGCCGAGCACCAGATCGGCGGTTTGCGCAGCCTTGAGAAAATTCGGGAGTTCCATTGGGTCATGGGAAAAATCGGCATCCATCTCAAAAATGAATTCGTAATTGCGCTGCACAGCCCATTTGAAGCCCGCAATGTATGCGCGACCCAATCCAGCTTTTTTCTCCTTGTGGAGTACGTTGATTCTCTTTTCCGACTTCATCATTTCGTCAATGACCCTGCCGGTGCCGTCGGGAGAATTGTCGTCCACAAAAAGTATGTGAGCCTCTGGAAGCACGCCGAAAATTGCATCGGAAATTGGACCGACATTGTCCTTTTCGTCATACGTGGGAATGATGATCAGCTTATCAATCATAGGTAGGAACTATAGGCGGACGGAGATTTCAGAGCAAGGCTATTTGCAGGCGAGTCTCGTCACGATGAAATGGCATTGCATTGATCGCGCGAGTTGCATAATGTAACGCGATTAAAAGGGGCTGCTATGCTGAAGTTCAACAGAGGATACAATACTTTCGATCTGGATTCATACACGGTCCATCTGGACAATCCTTCCGAGCCCGAACTTTTTCGCGACATTTTCCCCTACAGCGAAGCGCCCCGCATTGGATTCAATCACCGCCTGAGCCCGATGCGGATGCCGCCGGAAATATGGATAACCGACACGACGTTCCGCGATGGCCAGCAGTCAATGCCGCCATACACAGTCAAACAAGTTGTGGATCTGTACCAGATGCTGCATCGCCTTGGCGGGTCGGCCGGGTTGATCAGGCAGGCTGAATTCTTCCTTTACACGAAGAAAGACAAGCAGGCCATCGAGAAGGTGATGTCACTGGGATACCGCTATCCAGAGGTCACCGGCTGGGTACGCGCCAACAAGGAAGACCTGCAGATGGTCAAGGATATGGGGCTCAAGGAAACGGGAATCCTCACATCGGTGTCGGACTATCATATCTTCCTTAAACTCAAACAGACACGCAAGGAAGTCATGGATGGCTATCTGCGCATTGTCCGCGACGCCATCGAATGCGGCATCACGCCACGATGTCATTTTGAGGACGTCACCCGCGCTGACTTTTACGGTTTTGTCGTGCCATTCGCGCATGAGCTCATGAAGGTCGCGCAGGACAGCAAGACCATCATCAAAATCAGGGTCTGCGACACGCTTGGCCTTGGCGTTCCGTATCCGGGCGTTGCCATGCCTCGTTCTGTTCCGGGCCTCATCTATGGCCTTGCATATTACGCCGGTGTGCCCAGCGAATGGATGGAGTGGCACGGGCACAACGATCTGAACCTCGTCACTTCCAACGCGGTGACGGCATGGTTATACGGTTGCAGCGCCGCCAACGGCACCATACTTGGCATAGGCGAACGTACAGGCAATCCGC
>Ga0181520_10008085_pt1 | contig 15129 bp, 11 predicted proteins | sample PEATcosm2014_Bin_29_FD_132451 | JGI IMG/M metagenome (GOLD analysis project Ga0181520, IMG submission 132451) | Peatland microbial communities from MTU Mesocosm Facility, Houghton, MI, USA - PEATcosm2014_Bin02_30_metaG | ecosystem: Environmental > Terrestrial > Soil > Wetlands > Peat | place...
CCGACAGGCCCATTCAGCAAATCGCCGGTCTCACCCCGACGGCATGGATCGCCAGACACACATCCGATAGCCTATAAACCACACACTGCGCCTCGTCAACCGTGTGCTTCGCCTTACGCATACATTGGATCGGCTCCGGCCCGATTGGATGCAGCCCGTTTCTGCGTCTGTTCTGAAATGCCGAAACGCATTATGCTCAGAAGCATGTGCGGCCGATTTGCCCGTCGATCCACGCAGCAGGTTCTGGCCGACTGGTTCGGCGTGGAACTGGAAGACATGCCCTGGTTCGCGCCCAGCTACAACGTGGCCCCCCAGAGCACCCAGCCGGTCGTGCGCCTCAACCGCGATTCCGGCCGGCGGGAATTTGCCCTCCAGCGCTGGGGCCTGGTGCCTTTCTGGGCCAAGGACGCGAAACCCGCCTATACCACCATCAACGCCCGCGCCGAGGAAGCCGCCACCAAACCCGCCTATCGCGAAGCCCTGAAGCGCCGCCGCTGCCTGGTGCCGGCCGATGCCTTCTACGAGTGGCAGCGGCTCGATGCCAAGACCAAGCACCCCTTCGCCATTGCCCTCAAGAGCGGCGAGCCGTATGCCTTGGCAGGACTCTGGGAACGCTGGCAGCCTAAAGCGGGCGAGGCGCTGGAGACCTTCACCGTCCTCACCACCGATCCCAATGAGATCATGGAGCCCATCCACAACCGCATGCCCGTGATTCTGGAGCCGCAGGACTACAACCGCTGGCTCGATTGCGAAGACCCGGCCCGGCCGCCCCTGGATCTGATGCGGCCGTTTCCCGCCGAGAAGATGATCTCGTGGCCGGTGAGCGACCGCGTGGGCAACGTGCGCAACAACGAGCCCGCATTACTTGAGCAATCGGGCTCTGACTGATCCAACGGACAACGGCACAATTTGAGTGCGTGCAATCGAGGCGTGGCCAACCCGCCGTGCGGAAACCCCGTCTCAACGCTCAAGGAGCCTCTATGTCGATCATGACCCGACAAGCAATCTCGGATAACGCCGCCGGCGGACTCGCCTATTTGACCATCATCCCGGCAATCGTCCTGCTGGTGGTTGAACCCTACAGACGCATCTCTTTTGTGCGCTTCCATGCCTGGCAGTCGATCTTCTTCTTCGTTTCCTGGGCGGTGGTTCACATGGTGATCGGGGTGATTCAGAACCTTGCCCCGCCGCTCCTGTTCCTGACCTTGACCTTGTGGCAGTTGGTCGATCTGGCCTTCTTCGTGGTTCTGCTGGTGGTGGCCATCAACGCCGTCAACGGAAGGCGCATCCACTTGCCCTTGATTGGCTCGCTCGCCGAGCAGCAGGCCAACCGCTGGTCGAATCCGCTGTAGAGATGCTGGAGGCGGCACTATGCCCAACCGTTAGCAACCAAAGTGGTGTTAAGCTCGGCTTCCAGGGCCTGAAAAGCAGGTAGGGTGAGTAGAAGCTCCTGGTTCATGAGTTCTGCCACCCTATGTCGACGCTCATCGACGCGCAGGTCGCGGAGTCGTCTCCCGGTTTGTTCGGACGCGTCCCTGAGAGCTTGGAAGAGCGCCCCTTTGGGATCGGCGATGCGTTCAATTGAAGCTCGCGGCGGCAGATTCAGAGGTCGTCTGCCATACGGATTTCCCGAAGCTATCCGGATTGCCCTCTCGTCGAGGAGTAGCCAAGCTTCTGTCATTCTGACAGGGATGACGCAAACCGCAGGGGGATTACCCCCAAAATGCCGCATCGCATTTTGGATTTCGACTCTCCGATGGTCCGGAATTCGATCTTCAGCGTCCCGATGAACAAACAACAATTCGCACGGATAATCCTGCACGGCCAAGCGTGCGCGCTCTTCAAGATTCAGGGGTTGCCGTCGTCGATATCGCAAATCCGCCCACTGGGTACCCGAAAGTGCACGAACCAAAACCATGCGCTGAAGCAACCAGTCCAAAATCGGTATAAGTGTTCGATCTGAACTGCCGTCACTCAAAAGGGTCGTTCTTAGAGCAGTCATGCCGATACATCACCAAACAGAGATTCCTGTATTTCCGGTCTGTCAATGACTCGACCAACGAAGTGCCCCTCCGTCTGAATGCTATCCGGGGCATGGGCCTCTGTTGGAAGTCTAAGCAGCCGGTGTTGCTCATGCGGATTTAGGTAGGACAAGACATTACCTATTGCTACCGGTACTGCTCCGGGGAGTTCAGCCCGCCATGTCTTCGCTAGGCACCGAAACGCAAGACCTTTGAAACGGATCCCGTTACTGTCCACCTGTGATACGGACTCTGCCATGAGTACACTCTCATCCTGAGCCTCAGCGACGACGGCGGGTGAATGCGTATTGATGATGACTTGCCTCAATGGGTTTCCCGCCGAAACTGGCTCACTTGTATCGGTGGCTATATCGTAGAGCAACTTCATCATTGCCGGAATTCGAGCAGGGTGGATTCCATTCTCTGGTTCTTCAAGGCAAAGTACGCCTTGTACCCGTGGGTCCATTTGAAGTACACCAAGAGCGAGAAACCGCAGAGTCCCGTCCGACAATGATCGCGCTGTGTGCTTGGTATGGTCTCGTCCGGCAACCAGGAGCGTGTACAGCTCTCGCTTTTCGTCCTTGTCAACGCTCACTTCGTCAACATCTTCAATCAGGTTTGATAGACGATTTGCAATCTCTGTGTAAATCTTCTCGGCATGGCCGTCCTCCTCCCAGCCCGGGAAGAGGTGGGGTGACCGTGCCAATTCGAATAAGTTGGCAGCCAGATGAGACCCATCGGTGGAGATTCTCGTGGAGGCACTGAACGCGTCGGGCATTCTGAGACATGACGGCTCAAGTTGGAGCCTGCGCCAGGACTGCATCTCTCGCTTCGCAAGCAACGCAGTGGGACTTTCTGCAGCATTCGCCGCAGATACCGCTGTTCGCGGTAGGTTTTTAGCCAAGAGTCCGTTGGGCCGGCCTGTGCTCCCTCCGTCCTGATGGATTTTGACTATTCGCTGATCCTTGTCTATCTGGGTGGAAATGAAGCTCCCCCCGGCCCGCCTTCCAAGAATGGCGGAAGTCCTCCATGATTTGGAATGCCGAAAGGGAAGGTTTCTTTTCGCATCGCCCAGAGTTATGTGAGTGAGCTCTTCATGGAGTATCTCTATGCCGCCAGCGTAGGGTTTTTCGTCTTGTCGGTAACCGAGTATGAGCTTGTATCGGAGAAACGTAATCGCCGCTTTAGCTACTTGACCAAGGTCGTCTTCGCCTTTAGGAGGAACGATCATCTCTGCTTCCAATGAGATTTCGGATGCGTAGCTATCCCCAACCCGATGAAAGATACTGCGCAGATCCCCTGTATGGCTTCCATCGTCGCGTACGCTTAATGCCGCATCGAGCAAGGGCTTTTCAGCAAGGCTGCTCAAGAAAGCGATGGCATCGAAGAGATTCGATTTCCCGACTCCATTGGCCCCGGCGATACAGGTAAATGCTCCAAAACGAACATCGACGTCCACCAAATTCTTAAATCCGTTTACTTTAAGCCTTGTAAGCATACGCAACCTCAGAGTTCGTTGATTTCGGTCGACTTCGGCGGATTTCGCTAATTTTACACCGTGCGGCAGCCTACCGCCGCTTGCCCTTCCTGGCCATGTGCTTCTTCTTTTTTGCAGGCTTTGCCGCAACGTCGCGGCGCTTGTTCTTCTTGGCTTTGGTCGGGGGCCTCGGGCCCTTCTTGCCGGTGAGCGGAATGCCTTCTTCCACCACGGAGAACTGCAGGCGGCGCTCAGCCACCAGGATGCGGTCAAGAATCACCTGCACCCGGTCGCCCGCGCGATAACGCTGGCCGGTGCGTTCGCCGATCACCTCGTGGGTATTCTCGCGCCAGGTGAAACGGTCGTTGCGCAGCGAGTCGATGGGCACCAACCCCTCCACAAACAGGTCAGTCAGCTCCACAAACAGGCCGAACTTGGCCGGATTGAGCACCAGCGCGGGGAACTCCTCGCCCACGCGGTCCTGCATGAAGCGCACCTTCTTCCACTCCACCAGCTCGCGTTCGGCTTCGGCGGCGCGGCGCTCGGTAATGCTGGTTTCCTCGGCAATCTGAGCCAGCTCGGCCTCGGGAATGGGGGCCTCGCCCTGAAAGGCCAGCGGTGAATTGGGCACTCTGCCGCGATGAATCACCATGCCGCCAAGCCCCTCGTTCGGATGCGTCCAGGGTGAGCTGTGGCGGCCTTCGGCGATGGCGCCCTCGCCCTTCACACCCTGCCGCAGCAGGGCCTTGGCGATGCGGTGAACGATCAGGTCGGGATAGCGGCGGATGGGCGAAGTGAAGTGCGTGTAGCTGGGCGCGGCCAGCGCAAAGTGCCCCTCGTTGATTTCGGAGTAGCGCGCCTGGCGCAGCGAACGCAGCATGAGGTAGCTCAAGATGCGCTCCTCCGGCTTGCCTTCGATCTTGGCCGCCAGCCGCTGGTACATGCGCGGCGTCACAGGGATGTCTTCCGGCACCTCGTGCATGCGGGGGTTGCGGCCCTGGCCGTGGGAGTCGCGGCGCTCGCCCCGGGTCTGGATGCGCTTCACCGGCAAGGTGCCCAGGCCCAGCGTGTAGCCGAAGGCCGCTGCCAGTTCCTCGAATTGGACGACGCGACGGGCTTCGGGCTTCTCGTGGATGCGGTAAAGCGATGGCACGCCCAGGTCTTCAATCCAGGTGGCCACGCACTCGTTGGCCGCCAGCATGAACTCCTCGATCAAGCGATTGGCCCAGGTGCGTTCGGACTTGGTGACGCCGCGCATCTGGCCCTGGTCGTCGAACTCGATGACGGGCTCGGGCAGGTCGAAGTCGATGCTGCCGCGTTCGCTGCGCCGCTGATTCATGAGGCCGGCAAGCAGGCGCATGCGCTCGACATCCGGCACCAGCGAGGCATAGCGGGTGCGCACCTCTTCGTCACCTTCAAGGATGGCGTGGACCGCGGTGTAGGTCATGCGGGCCGCCGAACAGATGACGCCCTCGACAATCTCGTAGCTCTCGATGCGGCCTTCGGCGTCAAGCTGCATAAGGCAGCTCAGCACCAGGCGGTCCTGACCGGGGCGCAAGCTGCAGATGTCGGTCGAAAGCTCCTGGGGCAGCATGGGAATGGCGCGATCGGGGAAGTAGACGCTGGTGCCGCGCAGACGCGCCTCCAGGTCAAGATCGGTTGCCGCGCGTACATATTCGCTCACGTCGGCGATGTGCACCTGCAATTCGTACCCGGCGCCGTTGGGGCGCTCGGTCACCAGCACGGCATCGTCGAAGTCGCGCGCCGTTTCGCCGTCGATGGTCACGATGGGGAGGTTGCGGAAGTCCCGTCTGCGGGCTACTTCGGCCAGGTCAAGATGCGCCACGCTGCGCGCCTCGGCCAGCACGTTTTCCGGGAAGACCCGCGGCAACTGGTGCTTGCGGATCATGATCTCCACATCCACGCCGAACTCGTCCGGGTCGCCCAGCACCTCGATCACGCGACCCACGGGATTGCGGGTCGGCGTGGGCCAGTGGGTGATCTCCACATCGACTACCAGGCCTTCGAGATCGTCGTGTGCCTGGGTAGCCAAGGCCTCGTCGCCCAGCACGCGATGCGGCGTGACGGATTCGCCTTCCGCAATCACTTCCTGCCCGTCGGGGATGAGGATGTGCTGGGTCATGCGCTCGTCAAACGGGACCACAATGTTTCCCTGCTGGCGATCGGAGCGCGCGTAGTGAAAAACGCCCACAACGGTGGGGTTGCGCCGCTCAAGAATGCGCACGATGCGGCCCAGGCGGCGGCCGTCGGCTTTGGGCGGGTCCACTTCCACCAGCACCTGGTCGCCCTGCATGGCGCCGTTGATCTCGCCCGGCGGGATGAAGATATCTTCCTGGCCCGAGGCCTGGCGCGCGTTGGGCCGGACAAAGCCGTAGCCGTCGCGGTGCAGGTCGAGCCGCCCGGCCGAGAGGTTCTCGCGCGTGCCCACCGGCCGGGGAATGCTCCAGTGTTCACGGTCGAGCTTGGTGAGCGCACCTCGGACGGTCATGCGGGCCAACTGCTCCAGCAGCAGGCGGCGTTCGCGGCCTCCGCCGAGGCTGAGTTCGCGCACCAGTTGCTTGTATCCTGCTTTTCCGCCGGGGGAGCGGGCAATGCGCGCTATCAATTCACGATCGGTCATAGGTCAAGAGTAGGGTATTGGCAGCCCCGCGCGCAGCAATTTCTCCCGGCTGCGCCGAGAGGGGGCGCGGGTTTCGTTCGTTGCGGGCAAAATCTGCGCTGATGGCCGGACTGCCTACTTGGCCGACGGGGCTTTCATGCGTGCCTTCACCTTCGGCTTCGGGCCATAGACCGAGAGGGCGAACTGGGCATTCACTTCCGAGGCGGCCTTCATGGCCTTTTGCGAAAAGGCGAACTGATAGCGATGGCCGGCCTCCGGCGCTTCGATGCCGATGTCGAAGATGCGGGTTTTGGCCGCGTCCCAGATTGCCCGTTCCGCGGGCTTCAAGGCCCGAATCAGTTTGCAGAATCCCAGAATCACCGTCTCCGGATCTCCCGGGCGGCCGGCGGCGGTGACATGCGCGCCGGCGAGTTCAAGATGCGCCACGTAGATCCGCTTGTTGCGCCCAACGTGAAGAACTTCCACCTTGGCGCCCATCGCGGCGATCAACGGTTGCAGATCCCCGCTGGAAAACAGATCGAGGTCGACATTGAGGAACGGAGTTGCGTCCTGAGAACTTTCGGTCATGGGTATCTGGGCCTGCGCACACTTTATCATTTTCAGCCGGAGTTGCCTGTGCGCCGGATCGTTTGAGAGGCCAGCTCGCGGGCGCTGCGGCTGTTGTCATTGTTGGCTACATGCGGACTGCGTGCTGGGTTGCTCTCGCTTATGTGGCGGGCAGGGTCTTAGAATAGCGGCAGTGACATTTTGGGCTGGCCGCCAGGGGATAAGATCCTAGTTGTGGCCGCAGGTGGGGTTTCCGCAGGCATGTAGCCCCCAGCCCGCACATTCCGATATTGGGCCCAAGGCAGTGGCCCGTGCCTTGGCAGCCTCGTCCCAGCAGGACAGAAAAGGAACACCTTGAGCGCTATGTGGAAACCCAGCCAACCAGGATCGATTGCACCTCCACCCACTCCCGAGCCTTCACGCCCCACGCCGGCGCCCCCGGCCTTTGAGCCGGCAGGCCGCGCCCCCGCTGCGACAGGCGGCGACCAGGCCACCATCGGCAAGGGCCTATTTATCAAGGGAGAAATCACCGGATCGGAATCGCTGTTTGTCGACGGCAAGGTCGAAGGCAGCATCAACCTGCCCGGCAACCGCGTCACCGTAGGCCGCAACGGCCAGGTGGCGGCCAGCATCTCCGCCCGCGAAATTGTAGTTCTGGGCAAGGTGCGCGGCAACGTGTCGGCCACCGACCGCGTGGACATCCGCGCCGAAGGCGCTTTGACCGGCGATGTAGCCGCGGCCCGCATCAGCATTGAAGATGGCGCCTTCTTCAAGGGCGGCATCGACATTCGCAAGCCGGAAGGCAAGGGCGGCGCAGCAGGCGGCCCGGCCGTAGCCGAGGCGATCAAGACAACCCAGTCGTAACGCCATTTTTCATCGGGCTGAACGATACTGTTGACCAAAAGAAGGGCAGCCATGCGATCGATTGCGCGTGGCTGCCCTTCTTTTGCTTTTTGCGCGACTCAAACAGCGCCCGGATGGGTGGAAACCGCAAAAATCGATTTGGCGCAGGCTCGTTACCGCGCGGCTGCCGGCGCCAATCCAAGGCGCTTCATCATCACCCTTGGCAGCGCCGATCCGGCACGCTCCAGAACGGATTTGGCGAGGACTGCCCAAACCATTGCGCCCACAGCCAACAGCAGAATATCTGTCAGGCGGGTTTGGCCCGGGGTGAGGGTGTGCCACAGCCGGTGGAGCAGGCTGCCCAGCCCCCAAGCCACCAGCCACGCCGCCGAGCCGCCGACCACCGCCGCCAGCAGGCAGCGGCCGATCTCGGCGTAGTCCAGGCTGGCCAGCGAGACCATGTGGCGCTGGTGAAGCATGACGGCCAGGACCAGGGTCTGCATGGCGATGCCGACGTCGGAGGCGATGGCCAACCCCATGGCGCCTTGCCAGTGGTAAAGTGCGCCGTAGATCGGCCACGAGAGCAAGGTGACGGCGGTGGCGGCGGCCATGGGAAGGATGGTGTTTCCCGCCGCATAAAAGGCCCGGGCATAGATGGCCTGGGCCGACCACAAGAACAGCGACACCGCAAAGACTGAAAAGAAGACCGCGCTTTGGCGGGCATCGGTTGCGGAGAAGTGCCCCATGTGGAACAGCACGTCCACCAGCGGCACGGCCAGCGCCGCCATGATGGAAGCAGCCAGCATGCCCAGCGCGGTGACCCGGGAAACGGAGTCGGCCACGCCGACGGCGAATTCGTAACGCCGCTCTTTGGCCCACAGGCTGGCGAAAAACGGCATGGAGGCCGCGCCCGCAGCCTGCGCCAGGATGGCCGTGGGCGCAGCGAAGAGCTGTTTGGCCACGTTCATCAGCGAGATTGCGCCGTCGGTGGCCGATGCGAAGTAGCCGATGATCCAGGGATCGGCCGAGACCAGCGACACTCCGGCCATGAGCGGAAGCGACAGGCGCACCCATTCGCGCAGACCCGGGTCATGCCAGTCGAGGATGGGGCGAAGACGCAGACCGGAACGGTGCGCAAAATAGGCGTTCAGCAGGAAGTTGCCGAAGAACGCGCCGGCCACCGTGCCCACGGCCAGAGACGAGATGCCCATGCGCTTGACCAGCAGGATGCCGCCCACGATGGTTCCGGCGTTGTAGATGAGCGGGGCAATGGCCTGCGCGCTGAACTGCTTGCGCACAAACAGCACCGCTCCAAAGACTCCGCTGGCAAAGAAGCAGAGTTGCGCGGGCAGCAGCAGGCGGGTGAGGTGGACGCAGAGCGCGGCCTTGGCGGGGTCGAAATGCTTGAACATGATGCGCACATAGAACGGCGCCAGCAGTTCGGCCAATACGATGGCGCTGCCCAGAACCAGGCCCATGGTGGTGAGAATCACCGAGAGAGAGCGTTCTCCCTCGGCCTCTCGGCCCGTGTCGCGATAACGCGTGAGCACCGTGACCAGCCCGGCGGAGAGCGCGCCGCCCACCAGGAAGTAGGAGATCATGTCCGGCAGATAGAACGCGGCCCAGAAAGCGTCCGCCTCGGCCCCGCGGCCGAACAGTGCGGCAATATATTGCGTGCGCACCAACCCCATGATGCGCGAGAGGAATCCGAAGCCCATCATGAGGATGGTGGCGGAGAAGGCGGTATGGGTGTGGGAGGGTCGCAGCGCACGCAATCCGCGCGCCCAGCGGGACCGCGGATGCGGTGAAGGTTGAGTTGGAGGCAATCCAGCCACTGGAGTTGATTCTACCGGGGTTGCGGGGCGGAGATGTGCCGGTTGGAGCAGTTGCCTTGCAAATGGCGGCAATGCGGGGCTCGGGCTTTCAGAGGGGATGTGGTGCTAAACTCGTGCCGAATCTCCGTTATTAAAGCAGTTGAGCTTATCAAGCGACGGATTCGAGGTAATGAAGCGGCCCTTTTCCTTGGTCTTATTTTTGGAGATCTTCGCTTGGCCTGGGTGCTGGCAAGGAGGAGCTCAGTCATCGCACCTATTCTTAATTGACCAGCCAAACATTATTGCCTTTTTCCCAATCACGCAGGCTGACGTTGACAGCAGCGAGGATGCGGGCGAAGCGCCAAGCGATTTTGACTACCACGTTTCCATGGCAGAAAAACGCCTGCGCCGCGCAGGAATCGCGATTCGCGTAGTCAATGCGCGCTCCTTTCAGATTAGGACAGGAAAGAAGACAGTGACCTTTCAACCGAAAAAGAGCGAGATTGGCTGCTGATCCGATGATACTGAAGAGCTTTTACGATCTCGACACCGGTTGGCGCCCTTCAAAACAAGCGGCTTACGGTCTTCAACCGGATAAATGGACCCAAACTGGACCTGCGCGGAGTGGCTTTTGGCATACCAAACTGAATGTCTGAGGTTGGCAAAGGAGTGCAGCCATAATGGAACGGCCAGGCATGGCAGACGCCCTTCGGGCGGCGGTTTTCCCAACGCAACTGAGGCTACCGCTCAACTTCCCGTCGTGCCGAGCTAACCGAGAAAGAAATGGCGCGATACCCGATGGCCACCGGCAAGTGAGTCTTCCCCCGGCCGGTCGAGTCCGTCCCATAGTGCACACATTCCTTCGGACGTGGAAGTTCGATATGGATGGCATCCGCAATTCGGGCAGCGGCTACGGGTTGTGAAGCGTGCCATGTGGCCGTGTGGTCCATGTCTGCACTGCGAACTCGCAGATGGAACCGTCGCGGCCATTCCTGCATGGACGATGGATCTGGCCGTCTGCGCGGAGCTTTCGACGGGGATTCCGTCAGACAAATGTTGCGGCGCTTGGCCGGAGAGCTTGGGGCACTTCTGGACAAGGGATTCTTTGCCCAAGATTTGCCCAAGTTCTCTCCAAACGCAGAACTGGCCTCCGGTAGACTCACGGAAGCCGTTTTAGAATCATAGTTTCCTTGGTTGCGGGGGCTGGATTTGAACCAGCGACCTTTGGGTTATGAGGAGACCAAGATCACGCTAAATCAACAACTTAAAGAAATCATCCGCAACGCTAAACCACAGTAAACGACATACCGCTACACCCTACTTGTCCCTGATCTGTCCTTGGCTCTGTCCCTGTTATCGCACCCTTGCTAACCGGGAAGACAAGAGGACAAAGCAGCCCCCCCTCCCCCCTGACAACCGCAATGCAAGTCTACCAGCCTGGCATCCGCAATCGGATGCTGGGCTGCCACACTCGATTCCGCCCTGGAATGCCGCGATGGCTCCAGAAGGCTCTTCGAGTGAAATCCGAATACCCCGAGAACGGCCAGGTAGCTCATAGCTGTCTTGGATCGTTCTCTACCCTACGTGTACAAGGACAACATGAACAATCTTGTAAGCAAGGCACCTGGACGGCTGGTTGGTTACAATGCCGGCGCCCAACATTATGGTGAATGGCTGCGTGGCTACGACTGGCAAATCTATGGGTGCGGCACCTACAGTACCCCGGTCAATGAACGGCAGGCACATGCGTTCCTCAAGCGCTTCTTCGAGCGCCTGAGAAAGCGGATTCGGGCCTCCGTCGGTTTTTATGCGGCCCTGGAGCAGCGCTACTCGGGCTGCGGCATGTCTCCGATCCCGCTTCACTGGCACTTCCTGGCGGCCAGCACGCACGAAAACGCCGCCCTTGTCGCGGAGGCCGCCCAAGACCTCTGGAGCGGCAAGTTCGGCAACTCCAAGATCGACGAGTACGACGCGACCGGGAACGCCTCATTTTATGTAGCCAAGTGCGCGATGCTGCCTCATTGCTCGTCCGAGGTTAGCTTCCCGCCTTTTCTGGCCTACCATGGGCCCGCCGATCTGCTTCAGGCGGCAGCAGAGAGCCCTTTCGTCCCCGAACACCTGAAGAACCGCGCGCCCGGTACCTATTTGCGTTACGAGAGCTTCCCGGCAGACAAACTGGGCGAGCCCGCTCTTTCCATCTAAGCCAGCCCGGTGGCCGTGGGCAGGATGGATCTGTAACTGGCGTCCAGGGCGGGACCGAGGAGCAAGATGGCAGAGATGCGGCGCACCACTTGGGCAAACCACTGCGCCTCCTCCGGGCGCAGCGGCCGTTCCAGGAGTGCGTACTCGCGGTAGCTGAGCCACTTCTTCAAAACCTGGTGGCCGCCCAGGGTGTAGTTCCATACTTTCAACGGAACAGCGGCCCACTGCGCATTCCCGTTGATGCAAACATCCACGCAGGAAGCGCCCATCAGGGTAAGAACTTCTTCCTGGTTGAGCGAACGGGCGGCGGCAAGGTGAGTGAGTTTCTCGCGCTCCGCCGCGGTCCACTCGCGCTCTGGAGCCAAGCCGCGGCCGGGCATCACAGTGCTACCCTGCCCGCGATGCCCCCACCCGGCAGTGACCCTGAGCGCTTCGTCGAGATTGGGATTCAGAGGGAGACGCATAGCTGCAAGGAACGACCACTCGGCGGAGAGGGTCAGTGCGGACTCCGCGTCTAGTAGTTTGCCGAGATCACGGCCAAGGGAAGCGGATTGAGCCAACAGTTCAACGTTGGCGGGGAGAGGTATCCGGGGCCAGTCGCCCAGCAAGGCACCACAGTTCTCGGTGCGGTAACTGGGGGTGTGCATCGTGGCCAAGGCGTGAAAGAAGAGATTCAGCTCAGGCGCGGGCAACGAGGAATTCCATCGTTCCGCCGCCTCACTGAGGTTCGCTCTGATGCCCATGGCAGAATGAAGCGTAGCGGATTCGATGACAATAGCTGGAAAGAAACTTGATAAACCGTTTCCGAAGTTGTCTGCCAACCCGTTGACAACTGTGCCACGAACAAACGTATCACCGGATTCGCGCTGTCGGGCTTCCAACAGTATCGTGCTACCTATAAGCTGCCCAACGAAATCCTCTCTCTTTCGGTCAATCAGGTTTGTTTCAGGCTCCCAATAGATCCACCTCAGGTCGAAAGGGCGATACGCGTATTTAAGAACTTGCCACGCGCGGAATCCCCTCTGTTGGAGAACGCGACGAGTGGCAATTGCATTGAAGCTGTTGCTGTTCTTCATCGCGTCAGGCGTTGTGTCGGCGATTTCCGCGTCCGAGGAGATTGTTCCAAGATACTGCTGCATTCGAGCCTCAAGGCGGCCTCGGTCAACATCAATGACTAAGGCGTCTCGGCTTGTCTTGAGTCCAGAAAAGGATGTGGGAAACAGCTCAGGCAGGCGCGGCCAGGAAGTATAGTCGGCTGAATATGTCCGATTGGCGAACGGGTTGCCGAGAGCTGGTGCTGGTGTGAGCGGGTCGTATGCGGGTTCAACTTCGTGACGGCTCTCGGAGCCGAGTTGGGCAAGTTTCCCAGTGCCCCAGAGGTCGCGTAGATGGATTTCGGCCTCGGCTTGATGCGAGGAAGAACGGACCAAGGTGGCGATGGCCGTGCCTACCTGGATGCCTTCTCGATTCTGTGGAGTGGAAAAGGCGCTCGGGTCCGGTTCGCCTTCGGGCGTAGTCTTTCCCGTGCGGTATGCATCTCCATTGAGATTGTCGATATAGATGGACTGGAACGTCTGGAGGTAGCGGCCGCGCATGGAGACGTGGGAGAGGCCGTCGAGCCATGCGTTATTGGAGATGAAGCTGACGATGCCGCAGCCGTCGCTGTTGCCATGGACAGTGGCGTCGCCCATGATGCGGCGCTCGGCGATGCGGAAGAACCGGACGTAGAGGTCGTTGAGGCCCTGTCCCTGGGGAGCAGCCAGTCCGGGGAGTGGTTCACGGTAGGCGGTGGTGAGGTCGCGCTCTTCGTCGATGGAGGCGATGCCGGCATAGCCGTTATACGGCGGATTGCCGAGAATCACGAGAATTGTGTCCTGCTGCTTGATGTGCTCGGAGTCTTCGCGCTCGCGGCGGAACTCCTCGAAGATGACCGATTGAGGATGGCGCTCGGGCACCCAGCCAGTAAGGGCATTGGTGAGGAAGACGCCGGCACGGTCGTTGCCGGAGAGCGGGGCGCCGGCATACTCCAGCAGGGAGGCAAGCTGGAGGTGGGCGATGACGAACGGCGCGGGCATGATCTCGAAGCCGAATACGCGGGTCAGGGCGGCCGTGCGCAGATTGCTGGGAACCAGGGCCGTGTCGTCCCCGGCCTGTTCGATCAGTGTCCGGTGAATCCGGTTCAGGACCGCGGTGAGATAGGCTCCCGTGCCGCAGCAAGGATCGAGGATGCGCACGGCAGGGCTGGCCAAGCCCAGTGGCTGATGGAGCTGTGTGCGCAGGAGCTGGTCAATGCGCTCGACCATGTATTGCACGATTTCCCTGGGCGTGTACCAGACGCCCAGGTCCCTGCGCAGTACGGGATCGAATGCCTCAAGGAACGGCTCGTAGAAATAGCCCACTGCGTCATCTTCGCGGAAGGTATCAAAGAAGGCTGGCTGGACACGATTGAGAGCGTCACCGGCGAGTTCGAGAACTTCCTGCAACTGAATGGAGTCCAGAGCACCAGGTTCGGAGACCTCGCCGAACAGCTTGCGCAGCACCGGGACGCGTAGATAGTGGGCGGCAACGCGCCAGTCGAAACGGGCGCCGGGAACGCGGCCTTCGCGAGAACGCCGCCAAAGAACCCATGCGGAGAAGATTCCGTAGAAGAGGGTCTGGACGAGGGTGGAACGGAAGAAATGCTCGCCCTTCTCGCCCTCGAAGCGCATTCCAAGGGACTCTTGGAGAGCCCGCTTGACGGCCTCGAAGCTTCTCAGCGGGTGGTCTTCCACGCGAGCGCGGGCTTCGCGGGCGTAGGAAGCGAGAAGCCAGGCGACATCCTTTGGCTGTGAAAGCGGGGCCTTGTAGAGAATAACGCGTGCCAGGAAGTCGGGCAGCAGTTCTTTGTGCCGGTCAAAGGTGGAGAGGTGAGCACTCCAGAGTTCTGCGGGAGTCCGAGCCAGGGTGTAGCGTTCAAGCGTTTGGACAGTTCCGGAGGGATCGAGCCGAAGCAGGCGGAACTCGCCGTAGTTGGTGATGAGGACCAGCCCGTACTTGGCCAGATAGCCTCGGATCTGCTCACTGGCAGCCAAGGTGTCGAGATTGTAACCGACCGGCTTGATCTCTACGACACCGCGCTCGGGGTTGGTGAGTGGCTGTGGCTCCGCATTCCGGCGCTGTCGAGCAGGCTGCGGGAAGAAGCCGCCATCGGGCATGCCAGCGCCGCTGTTGCGGAGCTGCGTAGAAAACAGAACTGGTGGTTTGAGCGCCTGACCAACAGCATTCAAGAACTGAGTCAATGGCGGATAGTACGTGGTCTCAGCCATGGCCGAACCGGTGGAGTGCAATGCGCGGAGATCGGCGATATAGGCGATTACAGGAGAGGTGGGCACGTTACGTCCATGATTGCACAGTAGATCGGGCAAGGTCTGGTTCAAGCAGAAGCCTAATGAAATCCCCGCGAGAACGTCCACCAATATCCGCACAACACTGTTGTCCGGCTACAAGTCGAACAGATTCAATTGGTTGCAGATATCGCTTAAGTCGTTATCGCAGCCCATCTCTTGAAGTGCCTGTAAAATGGGCGTTTTCTCGAACAGAGTTAGG
>Ga0181520_10008086_pt1 | contig 15129 bp, 17 predicted proteins | sample PEATcosm2014_Bin_29_FD_132451 | JGI IMG/M metagenome (GOLD analysis project Ga0181520, IMG submission 132451) | Peatland microbial communities from MTU Mesocosm Facility, Houghton, MI, USA - PEATcosm2014_Bin02_30_metaG | ecosystem: Environmental > Terrestrial > Soil > Wetlands > Peat | place...
CATTTGCAAAGACGATGCCTGTAATGCCCTCTACCTTCGGTGGGCCCGCGAATGTCATTGGGAGGAAGCGGCCGTTCTCAAAGAGGTTCAATCCATGCTCGCCTCCGACCCACATCCGCGACGCGGATTCGTGCAGAGCTGTAACATTGCCAACGTTCAGTCCTTGTTTTGCGTCGAGCAAGCGGGTTTGTTCGCCTTCATGAATTGAGACGACATTCTTCATATACCCGGCCCAAACACGACCGTTATGATCTGTAACCAGTGTCACCGCGTTCCCGGTCTGAAGCCATGGAATGCTGTCAGGCTGCCACACTCTATCGTGAATCCGCGTAAGGACGCGGCCATCAATCTGGATCCAGAGATCGCCGCCGGGCCCCCTAGTCATTGCCTGCGTTTCGCTAGGACCGACCAGTTTTTCTGGATCTGATGGTATGGCCAATGCGAAATAGCGGCCTCCCTGCAGGTAGCCCACCGTGCCGACACCACCAATCCACATCCGGCCATCCGGATCTGGGTATAGGCAGGTGACGGTATCTACCTTTGCGCTTTTTACAGAGCGGAATTCTTTGCCATCCAGCAGATTCAGGCCCTTGTTGTTATCTGAGCCAATCAAAATGGACCCATTTGGTTGGGGTGCAAGTGCGAAATTGCGGAGGCTTTCCGGTATTGGCGCCGGAGTGAAAACAGTCGTTCGAAATCGGTCGAGTCCACGACCTGTTGCGAGCCAGATGTTGCCCTCGTGATCTTCCAAGGAAGCGAGGACCTGATCGGAGGTCAGCCCGTTCAGATGCGTAAAGCTCTGCACGCCGGCGAACCGGGCCTGGGGCCGTTGTGCGGCTACGATCGATGGGAATGAGAGTCTAAGCACTCCCCCCAGATCCGGGAATTCCCACAGGGTTCCGTCACGATCGACCATCAACCCAGCCGGGTTCTTCGCTGTCAGGAGCCGAAGGTTCGATGAAGCGGCATTCGGCATTTGCCGAGTAAGCGGAACCACTCCGAGCGAATCCTCTATCCAGATTTTGCCATCGGGGGTTTGAACGCAGTGTGCCATTTCCAGCGTCTTGAAGCCCGTTTTCACAAACTCCTTCGCGCCCTTCGCAAGAAAGTAGACGTTGTTGGTTGTCGTGACCCAGAGGGTGCCTTCGCGGTCCTGAAGAAGATAGCTGGCTTCCATAGAGTCGAAGTGCATGTCAGCTTCGATTCGGTGCCACTTACCTCCGCTGAAGCGACCAAGGCCCCCCGCCGCCGCCGCCCAGATGCTTCCGTCCTGATCCTCCAGGAAACTAATGACAGTGCCGCGCGGCATCTTATCGGCCTTGGCGAAATAATTGTGAACGTTCCCGTTTTCAAGCAGGCTCGACTCGCCGAGCAGATAGCCAATCCAAAGGCCACCTTCGCGCGTCGCGTAGAGAGCCTGAATCGCAGTGTCTGGCAAGCGTTGGCCGCGGGGTGGCTGGAAGAGCTCGAAGGTAACTCCATCGAAACGGTAAAGGCCCGACGTCGTTCCGAGCCAAAGATAGCCGTCGGTTGTCTGCGCCAGAGCGTTGATCCCACTCGGAGCCCCCGAGTGAATCGTCCAGGATGTGTGATCAAATTGTTGGAGCGTTCGGTTGGGGTCGAGTGCAGCAGCCGGCGAGCCGCAAAGCATTGCAGTCAGGAGGGCCAAGATGAACGTCTTGCAGTGGAACATGAGCGTTCTGTTGCGGCATCGATGATTCGACTCTGCAACTGGCAAAGGGTAGCTAACACTATACACAGAGCCGGCCCCGGCCTCGCATACGGGAATTAACCTAAACGCGCTTTGCTTTTGAGCTGGACTACCGTCGCCAGAGCAGAGGTCCATCGTTCAAGAGCAAAGGCCGACGATACAAACGCGGGAAATACAAAAATGGCACAGCCTCGTCCGCAACAATCGCGGACGAGACCGTTTGTCGCAGAAGTACCTATTTTCTGGCTGTCGTCAATCGGGATGGATCCGTTGCGGCATCGTTGATAAAGGCCGCCACTTCCTTCGGTCGCGACAGCATGGGTACATGGCTGGTTGGAAGCGTCAGAGTTTTTGCATTCATTTTCTGTGCGCTGTCCTTCTCCTGCTGGGGCACAATCATGCGATCGTTCGAGGCGATGACAAACCAAGTCGGCTTACTGCGCCAGGCGGGTGTTGAGATCGTGCCGCCAAGCGCTGCACCTTGAGTTGGACCCTGCGTGGCGATCATGATCGACTGTTCTTCGGTGGTGAGATCCGGCGCGAAGTCTTCCTGAATCCCCTTCGGGGTGAGGACCAGAAATCCGTCCTCAATAGGCCGCAATTCTCCTACACCGGGAGTAGGACCGTATGGCTTTCCCATGCTCGCAGCCGACTCGCCTTGATCCGGAGCGAACGCGGCCACATAAACCAGACCCGCTACTTTCGGGTTGTTGCCGGCTTCAGTGATGACGGCACCACCGTAGGAGTGCCCGACTAGGAGAACCGGGCCATCTTGCGCGTCGATAATCCGCTTAGTCGCCGCCACATCATCGGCGAAAGAGGTCAGGGGGTTCTGGACGCAGACGACGTGCAGGCCTTTCGACTGAAGGAGCGGGATCAGCTTTGACCAGCTTGATCCATCGGCCCACGCGCCGTGCACCAGAACAATGTTTTTGATCGGTTGATTGGATGTCACCTGCGATGTGCCTTCTAACGGGAAGGCAAATTGCGCGAGAGCAATCGCAAAGATGGAAATGGCTCGTAATCCGTGCTGGAACTTCATGTTGTTGTCCTTTCGCGAGGGAGAGCTTGATCTTGCGTGCTCGCCAAGCATGCAATGAAACTACAGCGCTCGCCATGGATGCGGAAGTTCCCATAGAGCCGGATCGGATTAGCCCAATATGGCCATCGTTCTGGAGACTTCTATTGAGAGGGCGCGAATTCGAGCGATCAGGCGAGTTCTTGTGACAAACGCTTCAGGATTCGATAATGCCGCGTTGCAGACCGATAACGACTGCATGAGTGCGATCGTTCGCCCCTAATTTGGAGAGGATGCTCTTTACATGGTTCTTGACAGTATTCTCGGAGATGTTGAGTTGGTCGGCGACAATCTTGTTCGAATTTCCTCTAGCCACGCCCTGTAAGATCTCGACTTCCCTTTGCGTGAGGTCATCTTCTGTGAAATGCTCAGCGAGCAGCTTAGCAATCTCGGTCGGCACTCGTTTCTTCCCGGCATGCACAGCCCTGATGGTATCGATCAGTTCCGTTCTCACGAGATTCTTGAGCAGGTAGCCTCTTGCACCTGCTTCGAAGGCACGCACCACCTGAATATCCCCAGCGACCGTAGTTAGGACGATGAACCGGGCTTCGGGAAACTCCTTCTTTATCGCGAGCATTGCGTCCAAGCCGTTGACGTTCGGCATCCGAAGATCCATAAGCGTGACGTCGGGACGATGAGCCCGGTAGGCTACGAGAGCCTCGTTTCCATCGGCAGCCTCGCTCACCACTTGCATATCGGCTTGCTCGTTAACTTCTCCGGCAATTCCTGAACGCATGAGCGGATGGTCATCCACTATCAGCACTTTGATTTTCTTGATATCCGTCATTGGGCTGTTCTCAAGAACTTTCGAATCAGCACATCCCCTGGTCTTCGCAGGGTACTATTTTTCCCCGTATTTAGAAAAGGGGCTCGAAAGAGCTAGAGACAAAGACTCCTTTCGGGACTGCGACCGTTTCATCAGCGGTTCTACACTCGCAAGGTGCAGCGAATGTTCACGATGTTTCCGGCAGGGAGTCCAGGATTCGGCTTGGCTATTCTTCGTTTTTCCGCGGCGGGGGCTGGAATCGCTAGTGTGATGAGTGGTGGCGAAAACTGCTCAAACTGGATCTGTATTGCTTTCTTGCCTTTTGGTTTAGCGCTCCTCCTCGGCGTCCTGACCCCAGTAAGTTGCATCGGCTCCCTCGCGTTGCAGGGAGTCATTATTTATCAGCTCGGACCGACCGGCATAGCGCACTGTGCGCTGAGTATTCTCCTTGCAACCGCAGTCTTGATGCTGGGTCCAGGTGCCTACTCCATCGACGCACGGCTCTTCGGGCGACGACGCGTGGTCGTCCGAAAAAACCATTGCTGAGAGGGAGCTTCCGAAGTAGGGCGAGGCACTCCTGGCAAGGTTCTTCTAATAACCGCGGCGGAGGACATTCGGTCACCACAGTTCCTCTTCGCATAGCTCCAAAGGGCTTGTAGTTCGGTACTCGAACTGGTCTTTCGATCTTGCTCATCCGGCCGTAACTTCGATCATGTCAGAGGGACTGAATGGTCTCCTCAAAACACCAAGGAGTTCACGCGATGGCACGAACGAAAGCTCTGTTTACTCCCGTCGAGTTGGGGTCGCTCAAACTCAAACACCGTGTCGTCATGGCGCCTCTGACACGGTCGCGATCTGTCCAGCCCGACTCGGTTCCCGGTGAACTGATGACGGAGTATTACGAACAACGAGCGTCCGATGGCGGCTTCATCATAACGGAGGCAACCAACATTTCTCTGACCAGTCGCGGATGGCTGGGGTCGCCGGGGCTGTATTCCTACCAACAGGTGGAAGGCTGGAAAAAGATTGTTTCAGCCGTACGTGCCAAAGGCGGCCACATGTTTACGCAGCTTTGGCACACAGGACGTTCGTCGCATACTGCAATGACTGGCGGCGAGATGCCCGTCTCAGCCTCTGTCGACCCGGCCTACTGGCAAGACCCCACCCATCTCGTCTCGATTCCAGAGGGCTGGGTCCAACCATCTCCCCACCGTGCGCTTACCGTGTCAGAGATCGCCGGTATTGTGCAGGATTATCGCAGCGCGGCGGAGCGAGCTATGGATGCCGGCTTCGAGGGCATCGAATTGCACGCCGCCAACGGTTATTTAGTAGATCAGTTTCTTCAGGACGGCAGCAACAAACGCACAGATGAATACGGCGGCTCTATCAAGAACCGCACGCGCTTTCTCTTGGAGGTCGTGACGGCGTTGATTTCTGTGTGGGGCGCCGACCGTGTCGCCGTCCGCATCGGCCCAAGCGGCACTTGGAACGGCATGTCGGACTCCAATCCGCAAGCGCTCTTTTCTTATGTGGCTGACTGCCTGAACAGATTTGGCTTGGCTTACATGCACATCATTGAGCCCCGCGTTGGCGGAAGTGAGCTTGTCCGTGCCGGCGAAGGACCGATTGCTTCGGAGTACCTACGAAACATTTTCAAAGGCAAACTAATTGCCGCGGGAGGGTTCGAGCCCAAGACGGCCGAGGAGATCGTTGAGAAGGGTACGGTCGATGCGGTCGCGTTCGGGCGTCACTTTGTGTCGAACCCTGATCTTCCGCGCCGTATCCGGGAAGGCCTGCCACTCTCTGACCACGACCGGAGCACCTTCTACAACTTTGGCGCGCATGGGTATACAGATTATCCGGCGTACGAAAGTCTCCTAGTGGGGTAACGCAGAAATTGTCGCTGATCGATACAGCACCAAGAGGCCACATTGTGACTTCTGTTGTTCGAACGAATAAGGAGGGATTATGACTGGAGATTGCTGTTCCAAGAATAAAGACATTGTTCTCGATGCGTTTGACATGCTCTTCAACAAGCGCGATTACACATCTGCGGAGAGATTCTGGTCTCCCGACTACATTCAGCACAGCGCCTATATTCCGGCGGGTCGGAGTGGGCTTTTTGATTTCATCAAGACGCTCCCTGCAACGCTTCGGTACGAAAATGCCGTTGCTACGACTGATGGCGACTATGTCATTTTGCATGGACGCTTTTCCGGCCACGGGTTGACGAGAAGTTGGATCGTCGCAGATGTTGTTCGCCTCCAAAATGGGGTGCTCGTCGAACACTGGGACGTAATCCAGAACGAGGCAACGGAAGCCGAGTCGAAGAGCGGTCGGCCCATGTTTGGCCTCACTTTTCCATCAACCGCGACGCAGAGTGTAGTCAGCACCAACGTCTAGCACGTATTGGCACACTGAATCATCGGAGGACCTATGAACGACTTGTTGCAAACGGCAGTGAAAGCACACGGGGGTCTCAAGCGCTGGAATCAAATCAAGGCGATTAAAGTCGCTGCTTCGATCACCGGCGCGATCTGGTTCGTAAAGGGCCAGGGTGACTATTTGAAGAACGTCGTAATGACGATAGATACCACGAAAGAACGGATGATCACAGACTTCCCAGGTCAAGACAAGCGCTCGATCTTCGAGCCAGAGCGGATTGTGATGGGAAAGAAAGACGGAAGCCTCATCGAAGCTCGCGACAACCCGGAAGCATCATTCGCGGGGCAACTGCGCGAGACTCCGTGGGACGACTTTCACGTCGCCTATTTTCAGGGCGAAGCTTTGTGGACCTACCTCAATACGCCGTTCCTCTACACCCATGAAGGATTCACTAGTGAGGAAATCTCGTCCATTCAGGTCGAGGGCGAAACTTGGCGGCGGCTGAAAGTGACCTTCCCCGACTTTGTGAAGAGCCACACTCGTGAGCAGATCTCCTGCTTTGGCCCGGACGGGTTGCTTCGCCGGCACGATTACACCGTAGACATTCTCGGAGGCGCTACTGGACTGAACTACGCCTCGGAATATCGTGACGTGGACGGCATCATCGTCCCGACCAAGCGTCGAGTCTATGCCTATGAAGGCGATTATCAGCTGGTGAAAGAGCCCCTGCTCGTGGCAATCGACATGGGCGAGATCACGCTTCTTTAGCCGTCGACAAGAACAAGGAAGGTTCGCAATGTCAAAAGACTCGCTCTTCAGCCCGCTACAAATCGGAGCCATCCAGCTTCGGAATCGAATCATTATGGCGCCGCTCACGCGGATGCGTGCCGGAGCCAACCATGTGCCGACTCCGATGAACGCCGACTATTACGCCCAGCGGGCCTCAGCGGGTCTCATCATCACTGAAGGAACGGCAGTCAGTGATGATGCCCATGGCTACCCCAACGCCCCGGGAATTTACACGGCAGAACAGATTGCAGGCTGGCGAGCAGTCACGAATGCAGTTCATGCACGCGGGGGACGCATCATGATGCAAATCGCCCACAACGGACGAAACTCGCATTCTTCGCTAAGGCCGGATGGTTCTGTGCCCGTTGCACCGTCGGCGATTGTTGGGAATATTCCTGCCCTCACGAAAGACTTCCAACAGGTCGAAGCCGAAATTCCCCGCGCCTTGGAAGCTGCTGAAATTCCAGTCATCGTCGGTACCTTTCGTCAGGCTGCTCTCAATGCAATCGAGGCTGGTTTTGACGGCGTGGAATTGCAGGGTGCGAATAGCCACCTGATTGAACAGTTCCTCGAAGACGGAACCAACACACGGACCGACAACTATGGCGGCTCGATGGAGAACAGGTGCCGTTTTCTAATGGACATTGTTGCCGAACTCAGTGCAGCTATCGGCGCGGATCGTCTCGGAGTGCGTCTTTCCCCGTTCGGGCAGTATGGTGGCATCCACGATAGCAAGCCCAATGAGCTCTTCAGTTTCGTGATCAAAACGTTGAGCGAGTGCCACCTTGCTTATCTGCACCTGATCGAAGCTCGCGGATCTGAGATCGGTCTCTCTGACGACCTGAACGAAGGCGCGGTGAACAACGCGGTACTGTTTCGATCTGCATTCAAAGGGCCTCTACTCTCCGCGGGTGCTTACACGCCGGCCAGCGCGACTGTGGCCATCGAGCAGCAGCACGCAGACGCAATTGTCTTCGGCCGGCTCTTCATTGCGAATCCAGACCTGGTCGAACGGATCGGGGCTAATTACCCATTAAACGCTTCTGACCGCTCAACGTTTTACGGCGGGGCAGAACATGGTTACACGGACTACAAGACACTTGGAGCGGCAGCATGAATGCCGTCAGATATCCCCCTCAATCTGAAGCACCTGGCCGAGAACCATCGAGTTACGCGAACCGGCTCATAGGAGTATGGCGTCTGGTGACCTACATTGATGAGCATGAAGGCTCCAACGATACGCAACCATTCGGCCCGAATCCGCAGGGGTTTCTGATCTACATGGCGGATGGATTCGTGTCCGCTCAGTTGATGAAGCCGGGCCGTTCCGTCTTTCATTCAACGGACTGGCATCATGGAACTCCGCAAGAGTACCAAGCGGCTGGGAGTGGTTACATCGCATACTGCGGAACCTACGAAGTAGACGAGGAGAAAGCCACAGTCACGCATATACCCTCTGTTTCTTTACTGCCCAATTTGATCGATGGACGCCAGTGTCGCTCGATCGATCTCCAAGGCGATCGGCTTGTATTACGGGCAGCCGGCGCTCCTGTTGCAGGGGGTGCATACGTCACAAGCCGTTTAGAGTGGACGAGAGCCATTCCAACCCTCACACCGACCACTAACGACCACGGAAGGTGATACATGTTTCGTTTTAGAAAACCAGAGATCGAAAACTTCCGTGTACCACGCCTAGACCGAGGCCACCGAGACCAACCAGTCGAGCTAGAATGATGCCTAAAATAATAGATGATGTCTGCGGCTGTTTCTGGCAAAGAAGAATTGCATATGCGCAAGCCTCTGGATCTGAATGACGCTCGGACGTTTGTCTCCGCTGCTCAAGCCGGAACTCTGAGCGGCGCGGCTCGAGATCTGGAGGTGCCAACCTCGACAGTGAGCAGGTCCCTAACACGTCTTGAGGAACGCGTGGGTCTGCTGCTCGTCCGTCGGAGTTCTCAAGGGCTCGTGTTAACAGATGCGGGGAAAGAATATCTGCTTTCCTGTAAACACGCCTTGCGATTATTGCGTGAAGGAGACGATCTGCTGGAGAAGCATCGCGCCGAGCCGGCTGGTGTCCTAACCGTAGAGTGCCCGGTGACTATGGCGAGAGACATTCTCGCGCCTCTCTTGGGCAGATTCATTGCCGCGAACCCGAAGCTTCGGGTGAGCATGGATGTTTACTCATCCGGGTACGACCATGAGCCCAAGGAGAACATCGATATTTACTTCAAGATTCGTAGCGCCAGGGACTCGTCGAAACGCATTCATCGCTACCCGGACACCTTCAGAGGACTCTTTGCGAGTCCAGGCTATGTAAGTAAATTCGGTTCGCCGGGTGACCCCACGCAGCTGTCCAGGCATCGTTGCATTGGTTCTTCGTTGGAACAACGGTTCTATCCTTGGAAGCTCCACAGAGGCAAGAAGACGGTTACTCCCGACCTCAACTTTCAGGTCATGACGACCGATCCCGCTGTAGCCTGTCGGCTTGCAATTGACGGTCTTGGAATTACGATCCTCCCGATATGGATGGCCACTCGTCCAGATGTCGTAGATGGTCTAGTCCGCATACTTCCTTTGTGGAGGCCGACCCCCATCAGTTTATGTGCGCTCTATTCGGGCGCTTCGCGCCTCACACCGAAGATTAAGGCATTCCTCGATTTTGTCGAACCTCACATAGGGACAGACCGCGACCCGCGGCTCCAGGGCAATAGCGCGAGTCTTTGCTTCGGACATAGACGGTAACTCTTTGTAGACCCACCTCCTCCTGAAGATGCTGCGGCCCTGCCGCTGGCGTTGCAGACACGCAAATCAACTTTGCGCCACTGAACTGGTGAGTGGTCGGTTTTGCTCAGTTCCGCACTTGATCGGTCCAGCATACTTGCGAGCGTAGCTGAAGAGCGGGCGTCCAGAAACCAGACGGAACCCGGAGATATACCCATGCCCAATCAGAGCAGGAACCAGTTCACGATGTCTAATCAGTTCACGCCGGAAAACAGCGCACTCGTTCTGATCGACTATCAGGTCGGGACCCTGCAATTGATCAGGAACAATTCCTCAGACCAGTCGCTTCGGAACGCAGTCATGCTCGCCAAGGCCGCGAAGGCATATGGCATGCCCATCGTCCTCACTACAAGCCAGGAGGATCATATTCAAGGGCCGCTCGCCCCCGCGCTGGAGCACGTATCGCCTGAGGCATACAAGAATCGGGTACAACGCGTAGGCATCGTCAACGCGTGGGCAGACCCGAAGTTCAGCGCCGCGGTCGAAGCGACCGGGCGCAAGAAGCTGATCATGGGCGGCGTCACAACCGACATCTGCCTGATATTTCCGAGCATCAGCGCGGTACAAGCCGGCTTTGACGTCCAGGCGGTGATTGACGCTTCGGGCTCGTCGTACGAGATGCAAGAGGAGATGTCTCGCCGGCGAATGGAACGCGCAGGCGTCGTGTTGACAACGACAAACACAATCATCGCCGAACTCGTTCAAGACTGGAGCAGCCCACAAGGGTCACAACTTGTGATGCTGCTCGTCGCAACCGCACCGATGATGCAGGCCACCGACTAAGCACTTCAGTGCCGCCGATCTTCCAAGCCCTGGCCAACCACAAAGGAGCATCAGATGAAACAAGATCGAGTTGTCGTGATCACCGGCGCTGCGGGCGGCATGGGATCTGTGCTGGTCGAGCGCTTTCTGGCAAATGGTGACACCGTTATCGCGACGGACACTAAGGACGAGCCTCTGGAGGCACTACGGGCCAAGGTAGGAGCGAACACTAAATTCCTCACGCACAGGGCGGATATCTCGAAGGAGGAAGATTGCGCCAGACTCGCTGTCGTTGCCCGTGACAAGGCGGGTCGCATAGACGTGTTGATTAACTGTGCCGGCTATTTTCCGATTGTGTCCTTCGAAAAAATGACGACCGAGCAGTGGCGGCAGACGATCGACATCAACCTGACCGGCAATTTCCTGATGACCCACGCGATGCTTCCCTTGATGAAGGGACGCGCTTGGGGCCGCATCATTAACTTCGGATCGGCCTCGATTTTCGAGGGTGTGCCGGGGCAGACGCATTACGTGGCAGCGAAGGCCGGGATCGTTGGGCTTACGCGCAGTCTCGCCCGTGAAATCGGAGACTACGGGATTACGGTAAACGTGATAACACCTGGGCTCACGGTCACGAAGGCCGTGAAGGACAGCTTTCCCACGGCTGTGCTTGAAGCGCAGCGTAACGGACGGGCGCTCAAGCGGGATGAACAAGCGGAAGACCTCGTCGGAGCTGTGTTTTTCCTGGCCTCGCCGGATGCGGACTTCATCACCGGACAAACCATTAACGTGGACGGCGGGAAGAACATGCATTGACAGAATTCCTTACCGACAAACCCACGGGAAGGATCTCCCTTTTGAGCCAACAGAAAGGAATCAACATGACAAGCGCAGACCTGTTCGCCCCCTTCGACCTTCACGGACTCAAACTTCCGAATCGCATCCTGATGTCCGCCATGACGCGGACCAGAGCGACCGAGGACGATGTTCCGACCGACCTCATCAGGGAATACTACGTTCAGCGGGCGTCGGCTGGCCTCATTGTCACCGAATGCACCCAGGTGTCGGACCAGGGCCATGGCATTATTCGCGCGCCGGGGATTCATCGGCCCGATCAGATCGCCGCGTGGCGCAAGGTCACTGACGCAGTGCACGCGGCTGGCGGACACATCTACAATCAGATCTGGCACTGCGGGCGCGTGGCTCACCCCGACATGCGCGGCGGCGAGTTGCCCGTAGCGCCGTCTGCAATCCCCGCCACAGGCGACTTCTTCCTGCCGTCTGGCCGCGTCGATTTCCCGACGCCGCGGGCGCTTGGCGTCGAGGAGATCGCGCCGATTGTCGAAACCTTTGCGCAGGCGACCCGCAACGCTCGCGAGGCGGGATTTGACGGCGTCGAGTTGCACGGGGCGAACGGCTATCTCCAGGACCAATTCCTGCAGGACGGGAGCAATCAAAGGACCGACGACTATGGTGGCTCGGTAGCACACCGCGCCCGTTTCACGCTGGAGACGGTTGATGCCATGGTCGCAGCCTGGTCGCCAGAACGTGTGGGGGTGCGCCTGTCCCCTTCAAGCCTTCTCTATGGTATGCACGACAGCGATCCATTAACCACCTTCAGTTACGTGATCAGGGAACTTAGCGCCAGGCGGGTGGGGTACATCTGTTTGCTTGAGCCTAATGCAAAAGACTTGAAGTCCGGGACGATCCAGATCGAGCATGTCGCGAAGACCTTCCGCCCGCTCTTTTCCGGACCGCTCATGGTCAACACCGGGTTCGACAAAGCCAAGGGTCAGGCGGTGCTGGCGAGCGGCGATGCAGACCTCGTCGCCTTCGGTACCATGTTCATCGCCAACCCGGACCTGCCGGATCGGTTCAGGCGAGACTCTTCGCTCAACAAGCTCGATCCATCTACCTTCTATGGTGTCGGCCCGAAAGGCTACACCGACTATCCCAGCCTCGCCGCGTAACTCTAGCCCGACTGAGTTCACAAGGGAAAGGAGAAGCCAAATGTCAACTGCTCCCAAGAATCCCGCGGACGACCCGAAACGCAATCTCACGCTGGGGCAATCCGACAAGCTCCCTCAGCGCGGGGGATAGCAGCAGAAATATGCGTTAGCTGCATCAAGGGCTGCGCCTTCCGCACAAGCATGTCAAACGAAGAGACACAAACAGAGATTGTAGAGGAGGGGTTATGTCCATTCTTGTAGTCGGCAGCACTGGAACAGTCGGGTCCCAGGTCGTAGATCAGCTTGTAAGAAGAAACGCCGATCTATATGCGCTTGTTCACAAACGCAAAGTTAAGATTCCAAACAACGTCAAAACAATAGACGGCGATGTAACAGATATGAACTCTATGCGGAGCGCATTGAAAAATGTCGATACGCTCTTCCTGCTCAATCCAGTTGTCGCAGACGAGTTGAACCGTGCCTTGCTATGCCTCGACCTGGCTCTTGAAGCGGGGATAAAGCGAGTTGTCTATTTCTCAATGTTCAATGCAGACGTGTTTCTTGATTGTCCTCACGCTTGCGCGAAGTACGCAACGGAACTCATGATTCATAAACTGCAAATCCCGGCGACGATCCTTCGGCCCAACTACTTCTTCCAGAACGACGGGCAGCCCGTCGTAGAAACCGGCGAGTACCCGATGCCCATCGGCAAGCTTGGCGTGTCGATGGTTGATGTGCGGGATATCGCCGAGATTGCGGCATTGAGCCTGATCAAACGCGACCAATCTCCAGAGCCTCTGCCGATTGAAACAATCGAGATTCACGGGCCAGACGTCATCAACAGTGAATCAGCGGTCGCGCTGTGGGCGGAAGTCCTGGGAAAGAAAATCACGTATCCCGGCGATGATCTGCGCGAAGCCGAACAGCGGCTTGCATCGTTCATGCCCAGCGCGATGGCATACGACGTTGTGGGCATGTTTCGCGGGTTCCACAAGCACGGGATGGTAGGGTCCCCAAATGCCATCAAGCGCGTCACCACAATGCTTGGTCGTCCCTTGCACACATACAGAGCATACGCGGAGGAATCTGCAAAGGCGTCGACTGGGCGCCGTGAGGGACAGTCGGCAGCTTGATGGCCGACTTCATCTCGTGACGAGCTGAGGAACAAATTAAGGAGAGAAGAAATGTCACCTGCTCTACCAACGATCCCCCCGGACAACCCCAAACGCGGTCTCACGCTGGGGCAACCCGACAACCTTCCTCACATCGGTCTGGTCGGCGATACATACACCATCACTGTGAAGGGCGAGCACACCGATGGGCGCTTCTGCGTAATTGATATGCACATCCCGCCAGGAGGCGGGCCGCCCCCGCATCGGCATGACTTCGAGGAGACCTTTATCCTGCTCGAAGGCGAGATGGAAGCAACCTTCCGTGGCAAGAAGTCGACTGTGCGCGCTGGCGACACACTGAACATTCCCGCCAACGCTCCGCATCAGTTTCACAACACTTCTACCGGGCCGGTACGCACGCTCTGTATCTGCTCTCCCGCAGGGCAGGAGAAATTCTTCATGGAGGTTGGGGTACCCGTCGCCACGCGCACGACGCCCCCGCCGAAGCTAGGCGAAAAAGAGCAGGCCGCATTTATCGAGAAAGTAAAGGCGCTCGCACCCAAGTACCGCACCGAACTACTGAAGGAGGCGTAGCAGCCGAAACGTCCATCGGGAACCACTGTCGGCAAGTTTGTCCTTCCGCTGCGCAATCTGAAAAGCGAACGCGAACTGTGCGAGGAGCAGATGGTGCGGCGAGCGGAATAGCAGCAGCAGCTATGTGCAGCCGATTTTCCAACTTCCTGCCGGAGAAAGCAGTCGATCATGAGAATGAATCACCCGATACACGTGCTTGATCGCGTCGCTATGGCAGCCATGCGCTTGATGGTTGCTTCCATGAAGGGGAGCATAACCGGGCCGTCGGCGCGCGAGCCCTTTGATCAGGTGATGGAGAAGACGCCGGCAGCCGACGGTGTGACTTACGAGGAAGCGGAGGTGGGTGGCGTACCTGGATGGTGGTGCCGGCCGGACCACGCTGTTGCCAGTGCGGCCATTCTCTATTTCCATGGCGGTGCGTACGTCGTGGGCTCGGCGCGTGCATATCAACATTTCGTCGGACAGGTCGCGGCGCGAGCGAAGGTGTCCGCCTTCGTGCCGGAATACGGTTTGGCGCCCGAGCATCCATTTCCGGTGGCTGTGGACGAGGCGCAGGCTTGTTATAGGGGTCTTGTCGAGAAAGGTTTTGGAAAAATCGCATTGGTGGGCGACTCTTGCGGGGGCGGCCTCGCCCTTGTGCTGCTGTCGTTGTTGGTGGCCAAGGCGCGGGACGGCTCCGCGTTGAGTCCTGTCGGTGCGGCGGTGATGTCGCCCTGGACCGACTTGGCCCTTTCCGGCGCGAGTATGGAAACGCGTGCTGAGGCGGACCCGCTACTGACCAAGGAGTCGCTCGCTTCCACGGCGCTACTCTACCTTGGCGGGCACGACCCGCGCGACCCGCTAGCGTCGCCTTTGTATGGGGATCTGGCCGGGCTACCGCCAGTTAGAATGCACGTGGGTGAAGACGAAATTCTCCTCGACGACTCGCTTCGCTACGGCGAGCGCCTCGAAAGCAAAGGGGGTACCATCCAGGTCCATACCTGGCAGGGCATGATCCATGTCTTCCCCTCCAACGTCGCTCTCCTGCACGCTGCCAAGGAAGCGCTTGACGATATAGGCAACTTCCTGCGGCAACAATTCGTCGGCGACCCCCGTGATGCAGGCGATTTGATTAGCCGCTCAACAGCGAGCTTCGAGGGGAGATTGCGATGAGGGGCCTTACACTAACCGGAACCATTCCCAGCTTTGCGAGCAACACGGCC
>Ga0181520_10008087_pt1 | contig 15129 bp, 11 predicted proteins | sample PEATcosm2014_Bin_29_FD_132451 | JGI IMG/M metagenome (GOLD analysis project Ga0181520, IMG submission 132451) | Peatland microbial communities from MTU Mesocosm Facility, Houghton, MI, USA - PEATcosm2014_Bin02_30_metaG | ecosystem: Environmental > Terrestrial > Soil > Wetlands > Peat | place...
CTACGGCGGAGGCTACCTCTGGCTCAACTCCAACGTGAATGGGACTACGGACACGTTCGAAGAGCTCAACGCGACTACCGGAGCACTCGTCGCGACGATCACGCACTACTCGGTCGGTGCGCCACTGCCGCTCGGCGGAAAGTTCAGCTTTAACAGCACGCCGACGGCCACGGCCACGACCACGTCGGTGACCTCCAGCAACGGCTCGTCGACCTACGGCCAGGCAGTGACGTTTACCGCAACTGTAACACCGACCAGCGGCAGTGGAGAGACGGGCACGGTGCAGTTCCAGATCGACGGAAGCAACGTGGGTTCGCCGGTGAACCTCAGCGGCAACACCGCCTCCTATACCACCTCTGCGTTGACGGCCGCCAGCCATTCTATCGTGGCCGTGTACAGCGGCGACAGCAGCTTTAGCGGCAGCACCTCGCCGGCCTTCACGCAGAACGTCGCCAAGGCTACTACTGCGAGCGCCGTTACTTCCAGCAATGGCTCGTCCAGCTTCGGCCAATCGGTGACCTTCACCGCTGCCGTAACACCCGTCAGCGGCGAGACCGGCACTGTTCAGTTCCAGATCGACGGCAGCGATGTGGGCAGCCCGGTGGCCCTCAGCGGCAATACCGCAACGTTGACGATCTCCACGCTCAGCGCCGGCAGCCATTCCATTGCAGCCATCTACGGCGGCGATGGCAACTTCGCCACCAGCACCAGCCCGGCCATCACGCAGAACGTCGCCAAGATGGCGTCCTGGGCTGCTAACACTGTGGCTACATTTAACGGAACCAACGGGGAGGATCCTACAGGTGTGGTCTTGGACTCCTTCGGCAACATCTTCGGCGCAACGCAGGAAGGCGGCAACCTGTCGCTCGGCAATGGATTTGGTGACGGCACAGTGTTCGAGGTCGCCTGCGGTAGCGGGACCATCACCACACTGGCCACGCTTAATGGCGCCAACGGAGCAAACCCGGCGGGAAGCCTGGTTCTAGATTCGTCCGGCAACCTCTTCGGCGCGACCTATGGTGGCGGCGCCAATGGCGACGGCACGGTCTTCGAGATTGCATACGGAAGCAGTGTGATTACCACGCTGGCCTCGTTCAATGGTACGAACGGTCAGTATCCACAAAACGCGGTGCTAGACCCCTACGGCAACCTCTTCGGCACTACCGAATACGGCGGAGCGAACGGCGACGGCACGGTCTTCGAGGTCGCCTACAAGGCCGGCGTCATCAACACCGTGGCCTCCTTTAACGGCACCAACGGCATTAACCCCGGCAGCGTCGTCTTGGATTCAAGTGACAACATTATTGGCACGACGTTTGGCGCGCCGCCGGTAAGGCCCGCCGCGTCGTCCGATGGCATCGCCACCGGCGACGGCACGGTCTTCGAGATCGCCCACGGAAGCGGTATCATCACAACGTTGGCCTCGTTTAACGGTGCCAACGGGTGTAATCCCAGCGGCGTGGTGGTTCTGGACTCCTCCGGCGACCTTTTCGGCACGACCGAAAACGGTGCCGGCGGCTGGGGTACGGTCTTCGAGCTCGCACGGGGAAGCGGTGTGGTCACCAACCTGGCCTCGTTCAATGGCACCAACGGGTACGGTCCCAGGGGCGTAGCTATGGATTCCTCCGGGAATATCTTCGGCGCGACAAATGGCACAAGCGGCGTGCCCGAGGTGCCCCGCTACTGGTACTCCACGGGCTTCGAAATCGCCAAGGGCAGCGGCGCCATCACGACGTTGGCCTCGTATTCCTACACAGGAACTGGCCTCGGCGTGGCCGTGGACTCCTTCGCCTTCGGCAAACTCTTTGGCACGACAAGTTCCGGCGGCGCCAACGGCGATGGTACAGTCTTCCAGTTTGCCGGCGCGTACGTCATCGGCGTCACTTCCACCAACACCTCGCCTATCTACGGCCAGGCGGTGACCTTCACGACGACATTGAATTCCAATGCCGGCGTTGCACCGACCGGAACCGTGCAGTTCCAGATCGACGGCAGCGATGTGGGCAGCCCGGTGCCCGTCAGCGTCGATACAGCCAGCTATACGACATCGACACTGGACGCTGGTGCCCATTCCGTCGTGGCGATTTACAGTGGCGACAACAACTTTGTTGGCACCACCAGCCCCGCGTTCACGCAGAATGTCGGCCCGGCGGTACTGACGATTGGTGCCAATGCCGTAAACATCAAGCTCGCGGCCGACGGCCAGCACGTAGACGTCTGGAACAACGCTGCGGCCACCGGCACGCCAGATCAATGCCTGCCCTGTTGTGATATCTGCGACGTAACCTACGCCGGGCCGGCCGGCGGCGATCTGGTTGTTATCGACTACTCCAATGGCGATCCACTGCCAGCCGGCGGCATCTCGCTCACCGGCGGGGCGGGGCAGAATAAGTTGGAAATCGTTGGCGACCCGGCCGGCGACAACGATACAGTGGCCATAAATGGCGGCTCTTTCGTCCTTCCGGCTAACACGCGAGGCGCAGGTGTGATGAATGTCACGCTCGGCACGGTCTCGATTGCGGCCGGGGCGAGTTTGGCGCTGGGGCAGTCGGATTCGCAGGCGGATCAGACTGTTTTGGCCGTCAATAACCTGTCCGTCGCCGGGACGCTGGACGTCGCCAACAACACGCTGCTGGCTAATGAAACCAACGTGTCCGTGTCGCAGGTTGCGACTTGGGTGCAGAACGCCGGGGTGGGGGCGAGCATCTTCAGTTCGCTGGTCACCGGGCCGGATTCGCAGGCCAGCCGGGCGGTGGGGTATGGGGACTGGAACGAAGATCCGCTGAGCGTCCCGGCCGGGGATGTGGAAGTCAAATATGTGCCGTTTGGGGATACGAATCTGGATGGCACTGTTGATATCACGGACCTGACGCGGGCGATCAATAATCTGGGCCTGTCGCCGGGATATTACGGCGGGGATGTCGCCAACCAGGGTATGGTGAACATCACCGATATCGCGGACATCATCAACGATCTGGGCGCCCAGTTGAATGCCAGCGGCGATGGCGCGAATGCGGCTGGGGTTTCGGCGGGTTCGGCGGCGGTCAAGCCGGCCGGCGGGACGGTGGCCGCCGTCGTGCCGCCGGCGGATGGGTCGATCGGTTCGCTGTTTTCCGATTCGCGGATTCAAAGCGATTGGCTGGAATCGCAAGGGTCGGTGCTGGGCGATTGATGGGCGCGGGCGTCTCGCACGAATTTTCCGCGGAATTGGCGCTCGAAGCTTTCACTTTGACCAAGCCAAAGAACATAGCCACAGAGCACACAGAGATCACAGAGCGGAGCAAATTGGCGCACGAAACTCAGCACTGAGTTTTTCTTCTCGGTGTTCTCTGTGATCTCTGTGGCTGCAAATCAGAGTCTTCCTTCAAGTTGCGCCATCACTCAATCCTGCGTTCGCACCGGCCGGGCGGATGGCCGCCAGGGTTTGATCGATCAAGGCATTCCGGTCGCCTCCGCTGAATCGCAGGTCCAGCTCGGCGACGCAGAATTCCACCCGGCCGGCGCGTTGCATGATCGACGGCAGCGTCCTGAGCTTGACCCAGTCCTTGGCCGTCACCACGATCGCGGCGGACTTGCACGATGCCGCCAATTCCGTCAGGGCCGTCACGTCGGCGTCGGTGTAATCGTGATGATCGGGAAAGAACCGCGTCGCCGCGGGCGGCCCGGCGGCGGCGGTTTGCATCGCGGCCACGAAACCGGCCGGGTTGCCGATGCCGCAGGCCATGACGTAGGGCTTGCCGGCCAGATCGCTCACCTGGCGCGATACGCCGCTGGCCGTGATGCGCTCGATCACGTGATCGCAGCAGTAGACCGGCGAGTGCGGCGAAAGCGCTTTGACGCGATTGATGAGCTGATCGCGGGCATCGCCGCTGATCCGGCCGGTGCGGGTGAGGACGATGGCATGGGCGCGGCTGAGCGCGGCGGGTGGCTCGCGGAGCATGCCGCGCGGCAGGAGGTGCCCGAAGCCGAACGGTTCGGTGGCGTCGATCACCACGACCTCCATGTCCCGCCGGACGCGACGATGCTGCAATCCGTCGTCGAGCAGGAAGACATCGACAAGCGGTTCGCGTGCCAGGACGCGAGCGGCCGAAGCGCGACGGTTGGGCGATGTCTCGACAAGAATGCCGGCGGATTCGAGCAGCATGGCCTCGTCGCTTTGGCCGCCGCGGGTTTTGTGATAACCGCGCATCAGCACGGCCGGGTGTTGTCCGCGATGCGACAGCTCGACGGCGAGCATCGCCACCAGGGGTGTCTTGCCGGTGCCGCCGGTTGTCAGGTTGCCGATACTGATGGTCGCCCGGCCCAGGGTGTGGGATCGCAACACGCCAGCATCGTACAGGCCGTTACGCGACCATATCGCAAGGCGATAGCCGATCTCGAGGACGCCGAGGCCCGCCCGCGCCAGCGATGCGCCGGCGCCGCCGCGGCCGGACATGATCGTCTCGATCCCGTTGCTTTGCGATATGCCGTGCTGTGCGCGCGAGTCGTGAGTCATGTGTGTTCCGTCGCCGGCGTGCCGCAAAGCAGGAATGCATCGTCCGCGGCGGTCATCATGAGACGCTGCGGCGGGAGTTTGTTCAAGTGAAAGCGCCCGACCAGATCGCCCGGCATTGCCGAAACGCCGGCGTCGATGCCGCACCATTTTGCCAGCAGCGCCACGACGCGCCCGGCCGGGACGCCGCGCTCTCGATATCCGGCGATGCGCACGTCGCCGTGGCGTTTGGCCAGCCGTCGATTATCGCTGCCGACGACCAGGGGCACGTGCGTGTATGACGGGATTTGATCGGGCAGCCCCAGGGCGCGGTAGAGCAGAATCTGCCGCGGGGTCGAGTCGATCAGGTCGTCGCCGCGCACGATGTCGCTGACGCCGGCGGCCGCATCGTCCAGCACCGTCGCCAGTTGATACGCGGCCGTCCCGTGCGCCTGCTCGATGAGAAAATCGCCGAGCTCCGCCGCCACGTCTGCCGACCGCGGACCCAGAAAAGCATCGGTGAATTGCACGATGCCGGGGGGCACCGCAAATCGCAGCTTGGGCCGCCGGCCGGTTTTCTCGATGGCCTCATTGATCGACCGGAACCTGCCGCGGCAGTGACCGGGATAGACGGCCGCACCGTCGTCGGCGTGCGGTGCGCTGGCGGAGCGTTCGATATCGCCGCGGGTGCAGACGCATGGATAGGCCAGGCCGGCGTCTACAAGCTGCCGGGCCGCCGCGCGATAGGTTTCGCTGCGCGGGGCCTGGAAATCCGGACCGGCGTCCCAGGTCAATCCCAGCCACGTGAGATCATCGATGATCTGCGTGGACCACTGCGGCCGGACGCGCGGGGCGTCCAGATCGTCGATGCGCAGGACGATGCGCCAGCCCTGCTGGCGGGCCAGGAGCCAGTTGATCAGGAATGTCCGCGCATTGCCCAGATGCAACGCCCCGGTCGGCGAGGGCGCCAGGCGCGTTGTTCGCATGGGATAATTCTAACAAGTTGTCGCGAAAGTCTCGCGGCGCGGATCGGGCGGCTATGTGCCGCCGGCGGGGGACGAGGAATCTTCTGAGACACTGTTGATGATCGATCGAAGAAAATCGGCGTCCTGATTATATTGACCCACGGTCATGCCAAGGACGCTGAGGGAGATCTCGTCGAATTTCGCGCCGCGAGGTATGAACACCAGCGTATTCCATGTGCAGGTGGTCGCGGCGGGCAGGTCCGAAGGCCGGGTGGCGGCGGCGTCGGCTGTTACCGTTTCCAGGAGTTGCAAACCCCCGACGTTGCGAAGTTCGGCGACGAGATGATCGCCGGGGCTTTGTTCCATTTCCTTCTTTGCCGCCGCGATAAGTGTCTGTATGCGCGCCTGGTCGAGCGTCATGCTGGCGGGAACCGGAATGCGCGACACCTGAATATCCACATCGCCATGCGGCGCCGGGACATCGGGCCCGTGCAGGAAGACGATCGATCCATTGCCCGGCCGCTTGATCTCCCACGACATCGGCGCCCGTACATAAAGCGGCGCGGCTTCAAGGTTGACCGAGTGCCGCGGGCCGTTCACAAGAGCTTCGGTTGTCGGACCAGGCGGCGTGGCTGTCGCGGAGATATCGGGCGGGGGCGAGGGCTTGTCGCAACCGGCCGTCACCACCCATGCCACGATCGCAAGCATCGCCGCCAATTCCATGCGTTCCATAACCTTCATTGTGTTATCCTGCGTTGATACCTCGGTCAACTTGCATTATGTCCTGCCTCTGGCTTAGTATACCACGCATTATATTATGAAGGGGGATGGATTGAGAAAACGTTGGAAGGACTGCCGCGATGCCACGTAAGAGGTCTGGAGCCGATTTATCGATTAGCGAACTGGAACAGTTGCTCAAGCGCCGTCGGGTGCAGATCGGCAAGCTGGAAAAGAAGCGAGCCAAAGTGCTGCGCCAGCTTGAGGCGATCGAAAGCGATATCGCCGCCCTGGGCGGAACAGTCGGCGCTTCGCGCTCGGTGCGCGCTCACAACTCACAGAGCCTGTCGGAAGTTATTTACCAGGTATTGAAGGAGAAGGGCGGCGGAATGAAGGTGGCCGCTATTGTCGATGCCAGCCTCCGCGCCGGTTATCAGACCAAGAGCGATAACTTCCGCAGCATCGTCAATCAGACATTGATCAAAGACAAACGGTTCGCCAAGGGCGGCGAACGCGGAATGTACATGCTGAAGAAGTAGATTGATTCCGCATGGCTGAGCCAGACGTCCGCGGCCATATCACCGTGGCCGAGGCGATCGCCATCATCGATGCGATACCCGTGCGCCGCCGGGTCCAGACCCTGGACGCCGGCGCGTGCCGGGGCCGCGTGCTGGCCAGCCCTGTTCTGGCCGATCGCGACCTTCCCCCGTTCGATAAGAGCCTGATGGACGGCTTTGCCGCCCGGGCCGGCGATCTTGCCGGCGGGAATGCCGCAACGGTCGCGCTGCGCATCGTCGGTACGATCGCCGCCGGCAGCGAGGCGGCGTTTGCCATACAGCCCGGCCAATGCGCCGCGATCATGACCGGCGCGCCGATGCCGGCCGGGGCCGATTGTGTCGTCCCTGTAGAAGCCGCTCGCGTTTCGGCCGATGGCCAGACCGTGCAGTTGAGCGGCGGCGGCAAATCGGGTGAGTTCGTCGCCCCGCGCGGCAGCGATATCCGCGGCGGCGCCGTGGTCCTTGAAAGCGGGCAATGGATCGGCCCGGCGCAACTGGCCGCCGCCGCCAGCGTCGGGGTCACGCGGCTGGATGTTTTCGCTTCGACGTCGGCGGGAATTCTTGTTACCGGCGATGAGATCGTACCGGCGCAGGCCGCGCCACTGCCGCATCAGATTCGCGACGGGAACGGCCCGATGCTGGCCGCCCTGGTGGAGCAACTGGGCGCGGCCGTCGTATGGCGCGAGCATGTCGATGACGACCCCGATCGCCTCCGCGCCGCACTTGCGGCCGGGTTGCGGCATGACGTTCTGTTCGTCAGCGGCGGCATGAGCATGGGTCAGCGCGATCATGTACCGCGTCTGCTGGCGGAACTGGGCGTGCGCATCCTCATCACCAAGCTGCGCATCAGGCCGGGCAAGCCGTTTATCTTCGGCGCACACGAATCAGCGGACGGCGCGCATTATGTGTTTGGCCTGCCCGGGAACCCGGTCAGCGGATTCGTCTGCACACTGGTGCTGGCGTCGCGATTGCTGAAGCGACTGTCCGGCGGCACGCCGCCGGTTCGGCTTTCGCGGGCGAGGACGACCGATCCGCTGCCCGCCAACGGCCCGCGGGATTTCTATCAACCGGCCATCCTGACCGGTCCGGACATCCGCCCGCTGAACTGGAAAGGCTCGGCCGACGTGTTCACATTGGCCAAGGCCAACAGCCTGATCGTCCGCCCGGAAAATCACCCGCCACTGCCGGCCGGCGCGGAGATCGAGTTCATCCCCTTCTTTTCCGCCTGAATCGCATAGAACGGCCGGCCCTCGCGGCGGTATTTACGCTCGAAGTTGGTGCCGACCATTTCACCCTCGCCGGCCGATGCCGACGGTGCGTAATCCACGACGGCCAGGGTCGAACTCGCCAGCACCGACTCGATCTGCTGAAAATAGTCCAGATGATCGGTGACGATGCGCAGCCGCCCGGCCGGGACGAGCACGCGGGCGATCTGTGCGACAAACGGCTCCTGGATCAGGCGGCGCTTGTGATGGCGTTTCTTAGGCCAGGGGTCGGGGAAATAGATATGCACGACCGCGAGGCTCGCGTCCGGCAGGTAATTGCGCACGAAATACGTGGCCTCGGCGCGCATGGTGCGCACATTGGCGCACCCGTTGCGGCGCAGCCGGTCGCTGGCGTATTTCCAGAACCAGCTTGCCCACTCGATGCCGATGAAATTGGTCGTCGGCCGGGACTTGGTCTGATCGACCAGAAACGTCCCCTTGCCCATGCCGATCTCGAGTTCGACGGGGAAATCGTTAGCGAAAAGGGCGCGCAGATCCATCGGCTGGGCGAGGGTCTCGAGATCAACGCCGACGGAATCGACAATCAATTCATGGCTTGACCGCACGTGTTGGGCAATTATCCCTTGGTGATGCCGATCACGCCAACGCCGATCTTCGCCCCGGCATTGCCGGTTGTGCCGGTGCCGTCGTCCTCACTGGCATGCACGACGATCGAGCGGCCGGCGATCGAATCGGCGCCGCCAACGAGCGAGAGGCCCTTGAACGTGCCTTCGAAATGGGCTTTGCCATTGGCGTCGGCGGTGACATTTCCCAATTCGCCGGCCATGTGCATGGGCGACGTGGGCAGGCCGTGTTTCATGACCATGCCCGGATCGAAGTGGCCGCCGACCAGTGTTCCGGCCTTGGGCGTGCCCAGATCGCTGATGTCGCCAAATTCATGAACATGGAAGCCGTGCTTGCCGGGGGTCAGGCCCGACAGGTCGGCGACGACATGCAATCCATCGTCCATCATGGTGAACAGTACAGTCCCCGTGACTTTGTTGTCGCCGATCGGTTGAACAACCGCGATGGCATTCTTGATTGCCGGGGCCGCCATGGGCATGTCCGCCGCGCGGACGCCGCTGTTCAGAATCCATCCCACCGCCGCCACGAATGCCACACCCGCCAGCGCCCAGCCGGCCGTCCGTCCGCTTCGCATCGTCATGTTGCGTCTCCTGAAGAATTGCCAATGAGCGGCCTGTGGACACCACATCCACCGCCCCTTGCATTAGAGCGTTGAGTTTCGACCGCCGCAACGGGGAAAATGACGCGCGTCAGTTTCCCGTCGAGCGATCATAGGCAAGCAGGGCGTCGGCCGTCACCGGCGCGACCGCAAAAACCGTCCCATGCCGGCAACCCTCCGGCAGCTTGATGTTGGCGGTGATGTCGGTCCAGTTCTTGAGATCGGTGGATTCGACGGCCCCGAAATGCTGTTCGCGGTAACAATCAAAGAAGATCACGTACTTCTGGCCGAGTTGAATCGCGGTGGGGCCTTCAACCCAGTTACGCGTGATGGCCGGCGAAACGTCGGTGAACGGCCCTTCCATGCTCGTCGAGACGGCGGTGTGGAGGTCTTTCCTGGCGATCGGGAGAAGCGTTTCGTCCTTGAAGATGAGATAGAACCTGCCATCGGCGGGCAGGACGGTCGCGTCGATGCACTCATAGCCCGGATCGAAATACAGTCTCGACGGCGTGAAGGTCTCAAAGTCCTTTGTGGTGGTGCAATAGACGCGGTGATTGTATTTCTGATCGCTGCCGGTGACGGGATCGCCGCTCTGGGCGGTTTCGGGAAACGCGCCGGGGATCGTGCTGGACCAGAAGATGATGTACTGCTGATGGGCCTGGTCCCAGTGAACTTCCGGCGCCCAGGTGTTGAGCGCCGTGGGATGATTCTTATTGACGTCGATCGCCCGCTGCGGCGACCAGTGAATCAGATCCCTGCTGGATGAATAGCCGATCGTCACGCCGGTCCAGGAGTCGGTCCAGACCATCCGGTATACGCCATCGGGCCCCAGCAAAATGCACGGGTCGCGAAAGAGTTTCGACTCGCCGACGGCCGGCGCCAGGTAGCTCTTGCCGCCGTGCAAGGCGGTGTAGTGATAACCATCATCGCTGAGTGCCAGGTGCAAGCCGTCTTCGCCGCCGTTGGTGAAGTAGCAGAACACATACTGCGACGCCGGCCCGGCGGCCGCGGCGGGGGTGTTGCGTATGGGGGCGCAGGCGGTTGCCAGCACCAGGGTTATTGCCGCCGCCAGCAGGCATACGGCCGCCGCTCGCCGACGGAATTTCAAAATGCACATGCCGATCTCCTTCACAACTTTGACATTCGCGGTTCACCGACTTGACGAAGGGGAGATTGTAGCCACGGAGCACACCGAGGCCACAGGGTAGCGCCGCCGAGAGTGCCCGATTTTCCGGGCGATGGTAACTCGATGCGGAGCAACCTCTTACCCCTCCCCTTGTACTCAGGGGGAGGGTTGGGTGGGGGTCGACCGCTATGGCGTCGGTCGCGCCTTCGAAATGGCAGCACCTCTGGCGAAGAACCCCCACCTCCGTCCTCCCCCTGAGTACAAGGGGAGGAGGAAAAGACAGGCTCCCGGAAAATCGGGCACTGTCGCGCCGCCGATCGAAATCCCCGCGACGATTTCTGCGGCAGGGTTGGCGCTCTGCGCCATCGCATGTCTTGCGGCGTATTCGCATTATTATCGCTGCCGCCGGCTGCCTTTGGATTGGGGGACGGCGGTGAAGGGATCGTCCGGCCAGGAATGTTTGGGGTAGCGGGCTTTGAGATCCTTGCGGACCTGGAAATAGGTCGTTGAGAAAAAGCTGTACAAGTCATCCGTGATCTGCACGGGGCGATAGTTCGGGGCCAGAAGATGCAGCAGAACCGGCATGCGGCCGGCGGCAAGGCGCGGAGTGTCACGCAGGCCGAAGAGTTCCTGTAAACGCACGGCCAGCACCGGCGGCTTGCCGAGAGCGTATTGCACGGCGATGCGGTTGCCGGTGGGAACCTGGATTGTCGTGGGAGCCTGGGTGTCGAGCAGACGCGACAGGGCGTGCGGAAGCGAATTGCGCAGGGCATCGGCCAATCGCCCTTGAACCTCGGCCAGGCTTCGGCAGCCCTGGCAGGCTTGGTCGAGTATTTCCGGCAACTGGTCCTCCGAAAGCGCCGGCCAGGGATGTTCGGGCATGTGCTCACGCAGAAACGCGATGCGGGCGATCAGGCTGGCGGAAGATTCGTCATCGGCAAAGAGCGATGAAGCCGTCGGGCGCAATGCGGCGGCGAGAATCGGGCCGGCAAGGTGTGGTTCGACGTTGCTGTCGGTGTGAGTCTTTACGGCCAAGTCGATAAATCGCGTGGTGGCGCGGGTGATGACGCGGCGGGTTGCCTCATCGTAGATCAGCTCACGATCGGTATGCACCAAATCGGGGAATGTCTCGGCCAGCCAGGTAAGTTCGATGCGGCTGGCGATGCGGACGATGGCTTGAGCGGCCGGACTGCGGTCATCTCTGCGGGCGTCAATGGCAAGGAAAAACTCGCCGTCGCGAACGGTGCTGGAAGGATCGAGCCGCAATCCGCTGCCGCCGACCATTGTTGCGGCCGAGGGATCGGATTCGCGGCGACGACAGACGCGGTCGGGATAGGCCAGCAAGAGGAGCCGGCGCAGGGTTAGATCATCGGACGATCCGGATTCCCGCGGCGAATGGCGATGCGAGGGGACGGCGTTCAGAAGGTGATCGCGCGACAGGGCCACTTGACGTGCGGCGGCGGGATCGATGCCGTCGGAAAAGAGCGATGACGAGAAATTCTGCCGCTCGGCCCGATCCAGCGCGGCAAGGCGCAGCAGGACATCGGAACTGCTCCGGGTCGCGGGCGCACGGTCGCGGCGGGGCGCGGCACGGTCGGCGGGGGAATCGAGCATCAGGTCGGGCTCAAGAAGCAACGCCGCGACGGCAGCGCCGGTATCCAGATAACCGGCATCCTCGGCGGCCAAAAGCAGACGCGCCAGTCGAGGATGCGCCGCGACGGCGGCCATGCGCGATCCGAGCGGCGTGAGCCGGCCGGCGGCGTCGATCGCGCCGAGAGTTCGCAGCAGTTGTTCGGCGGCAAGCAACGACTCGGCCCTGGGCGGCTGGAAGAACGCGAACGATTGGGGATCGCGGTGGCCCCAGGCATGCAGGCAAAGCACCGTCGCGGCCAGATCGCAGCGGAGAATTTCCGGCTCAGCAAACGCCGCTCGGGATTGATGCTCCTTGGCGCTCCAGAGCCGCAGGCATCGCCCCGGCGCGGTTCGACCAGCCCGGCCGGCTCGCTGGGCGGCGGACGCCTGGCTGATCGGCAGAAGGCTCAGGCGATCCAGGCCGCGACGCGGATCGTAATCGGGGATGCGAGCCAGTCCGGAGTCGATAACGGCGGTGACGCCCGGAATCGTCAGCGAGGTTTCGGCGATGTTGGTGGCGAAGATGATCTTTCGCCTTCCCGGCGTGGGGTCCAGTGCGAGCAACTGCTGATGCGGCGGCAGCGAACCGTGCAGGGGAAGCAGCAGGCAATCGCGGGCGAGCGGCATTGAGGCGGCGGCGTCAATGGACCGGCGGATCTCGCCGGCGCCGGGCAGAAAGATCAGTACATCGCCGTGATCGTCGGCCGGAGAATCCAGCAATGCGGCCAGTGCATCGGCGATGCGATCCTCGATCTGCCGGGCGGCTGGCTGCGTGTGCGTGACCGTTACCGGGAACACCCGGCCGGGAACCTGGACGACGGGGCAATCACCCAGGAATTGCGATACGCTGGCGGCGTCGAGCGTGGCGGACATCACGATCAGGAGCAGGTCGGGGCGCAGGCTTTTGCGAATCTCGCAGAGTAGCGCGATGGCCATGTCGGTGTGGATCGAGCGTTCGTGAAATTCGTCGAGCACGACGGCCCCGATGCCGCTCAGGCCGGGGTCGTCCAGAAGCTGGCGGGTGAGGATTCCCTCGGTCAGGACGCGCAGGCGCGTTTCACGAGAGACGCGGCGATCGAAGCGGACGTGATAGCCGACCTCCCGGCCGACGTGCCAGTTGTTCTCCTGGGCGATGCGCATGGCGGCGGCGCGAGCGGCGACGCGACGGGGCTGGAGCATCACAAGGTGCGGATGAGGTCGCGACAGCAATCCCGCCGCCAGCACGGCCGGGGGAAGCCGCGTGGTCTTGCCCGCTCCCGGCTCGGCGACGACGACGATGGCGCGATGGCGGCGAAGCGCATCGAGGATTCCGCTCAGGTGCGAGTCGATCGGCAAGGGCTGCATTTCGGCCTCCGGGCCGAAATAGAGAGTAGAGCAGTGGAGCAGTAGACAGTAGAGCTTGCGGGGATATTTTTTTCGATCCGGACTTCTACCAGGTATAGCGGACGGTGTACGTGACGGTCTTCTGGCCGTTGGCTGGCACGGTGATGGGGAAATGGATGGTGCTGGAATCCTGTTTCTCGAATTTATCGCTGGAAGTGGTGATTTCCCAACTCGACCAGCGGAAGAGATTTTCCTTGACGATGGCGTTAATGGGCTCGGCCTTGTGGTTCTTCACCACGATCTCGAACGATTCGACGATCATGCGGTTGGTGGCGGAAAAGTCGGTCTGGCGGCGTTCGCCGACGATGTCGAAGGCGGTGCCGATGCGCAGGCTGAGCTTTTCGTCCTTGGGCGTGTGATCGATCGTGTCTTCGCCGATGAACTCCAGCGAATTGTCGGCGGGGTCTTTCTTGTAGACGCGCACGTGCCCGGCCGGGAGGGGCATGCCCATGCCGTTCTTTTCGGTGTTGTCCAGTTGGATGTAGACGTCGACCTGCTTGTTCATTTCGGTGCCGAGGTCGCGATTGGAGTAGGCGGAATCATTGTAGACGATGCCTCGGAACTGGTCGGGCAGGCCGTAATAGACGTAGGTCTTACTCACGGGGACGGCGGTCTTGGAGGGGAAGAGTTCGATCTGCTTGGTGGAGTTGTTGGCCAGGGATGTGGTTCGTTGGAGAGTGTAGAGGTGGTAGTCGAAGAAGGCTTGTTCCTGGAATTGGGGGGCTACCGCGTCGGCCAACTCGTCTGCCCGTCTCAGCTTCATCTGTCGTAAGAGATCGTCGGCAGGTGGGCCGGAAATTCGCCGCACATTTCCGGCGACGAGTTTGAGATTGGCGTCGGGATAGACCAGGCCGGATTGATTGCGGATGGTCACCCACGCGCCGACATCGCTGGCGGATTCGGCCGCGTTGAGGGTGAGGTTGTAATCAGCGCGCCAACCGATGTTGTCGGTCTGGTAGGTCACTTGCGCCTGATGCTTTCCGGCCTGCTCGGCGTGAATTTTCCAGACGAGCGTCGGCTTGACCGTGAGATTGGCATCCATGGCGGCGAGGCTGACCTGCGTCACCTCGGAGCGCGAAACCACTTCGACGGAACCGTTGGTCTGGATGACGAGGCTGTTCTCATCAAAGGAAAGAAGATCGCCTTGGATCACACTGGGCGCGGCCGCGTTGGCGCCCTGATGGCCCGCGTGAACGGTGACGGCCTTTCCAAGATATTTCTGGAGCAACTTATCGCCGCTCACCAGATCGTATTCGTAATTCTGCTCGAGCACGGCTGTGCTGTCCGGGGCGGTCAGTGATTTGAACGCGACGGTCGTGGGATCGATGCCGGTGGCGACATCGGTGAACCGGACCATGTTATCCCCGGCCAGCAGGTCGATGGGGCGCACTTCCCGCACGACGGCAAATCCGTCGGCCGTTCGATCGGCATTGGGATTCTCATCGTAATAATACGGCTGTGACTGGTCCTCGGGCGGGTTGTAGATGGTCAGGACAAATCGGCTGGGGGCGGTGGTCGGCGGATCGGCGGCTCTGGCGAGCGACGCGAAGGTGGCGAACATCAATGCGACGGCGAGCAACGAAATCTTCATGGGATTCCTCAACAGGCTTTGGAGATTATTCACGGCAGCATGTAACGCACGGTGTAGGTCACGGTCTTCTGGCCGTTGGCGGGGACGGTGATCGGGAAGTGGATGGTGCGCGAATCCATCTTGTCGTAATTATCGCTCTTGGCGGTGATTTCCCAACTTGACCAGCGGAAGAGGTTTTCCTTGACGATGACATCGACCGGGTCGGCCTTGTGGTTCTTCACGACGATCTCGAACGATTC
>Ga0181520_10008089_pt1 | contig 15128 bp, 13 predicted proteins | sample PEATcosm2014_Bin_29_FD_132451 | JGI IMG/M metagenome (GOLD analysis project Ga0181520, IMG submission 132451) | Peatland microbial communities from MTU Mesocosm Facility, Houghton, MI, USA - PEATcosm2014_Bin02_30_metaG | ecosystem: Environmental > Terrestrial > Soil > Wetlands > Peat | place...
CCTTCCGCAGCGCCTGCCGATGATCCAACGCCCGTAAGGACTCCCGGGCCCAATCCACCAACACGTCCACGTTCATGTAGCGCGCCTTGCTGCGTTGCTGAGGAGGCGCCAGGGCGGCCAACGACAGCGGGCAGGTGGTGGGAAATGCCATCGCAAACAACGGCTTCGGTACTGCTTTCCTTTACAGCAATGGGGTGATGACTGACCTGAACTCGCTGATTCCGTCCGGCTGGTGGGCAGGGGGTGCAGCAGCGATCAACGATTCCGGGCAAATTGTCTGTGATGGCACAAACCCGGAGGGGCAAAACGTCGCATTCCTACTGACACCCGTCCCCGAACCCTCCACCCTTGCCTTGCTGGGCATTGGTGCCGTCAGTCTGATCGGCTACGCTTGGCGACGAAGACACAGAGCCCATAGGGCGTAGGGCCGGGCATTTTTGCCAGCTAGAACCTTCGATTTGAATCAGACCCCTCCCCCTTGAGCGCGGAACGCGCCGGCATGAATTGTCAATCGGGGCGCACCCATCGGATCGGTGATCCGATGATCATTGATCCGGCTCGACAAGGCACACACACCCAACGAAACGAAAGACGGCAACCCGAAGAAGCGGATGTTTCATCCGACCGACCGAAACCTAGCAGGCGTCAGGAACCCGTTAGCTGGCCGATGACGCCTTGACAATGGCAAGGACGGCTTGCTTGATGCCTTCGCCCAGTTTGGGCCAGGCTACCACCACTTGGGCTAGTGATTCGTCGATTTCGATGGCCGATGGACATGTACAAGGACATGTGCCATCGCCCCCTTGACGTAAGTCAGTACGCCCGGCAGGATTCGAACCTGCAACCAGCGGATTAGAAATCTACTTGCTACCCCCGAAATTCCCGAGAAATCCGCCAATTCTCCACAAAGCGCAGCACAAGGCGCAGCACTTCCTCCGCAAGACCCTTCTGCCAACCCACAATTGGCCAGCGTAATCGACGCGTGGCCCGCTCTTCCTTCCGCGATCCGTCGTAGTATCGTCGCCATCATCCAGGCAACGGGAGGACACCATGCATAGTGCCTCCCGCGTTCTCCATTCTGCACCGCGCCAACCAACCCGGCTATTACGCACGGCTTTGCCGAAAAGCGCTCTGGATATTCTGACAATTCAACGGCAGAAACGCACCTCGTCGGGACCAAAACGAAATCCAACCTCTCCGCAGGCGAAGCCCGTTGGCTCCACCGCGTCGCCCACGTTTGCGCCGTGTCGCGTCCTGTTGCCACGGTTGGCCGACGTTCCCAAGGTCACCCGCAGCCCAACACGGGCCAACGTGATATATCCGTTTGCCAGTCCCCCGGCAGTAGGCGCCAGTTGGCATGTTGCGTCGGTGTTGCCCCGCCGGCCCGCCGGCTGGAACGCCTTAGCCGCACAGACACCCATATCCAAGAGCCTCACGGCGACGACCGGCAAGGCGCTGAAAGTCGATCTGACCCAACCCTGGGACCAGGCGATTGCCACCGTGGCCGCCGCGGGAAATCGTAAGAAACGACGCACCCACAAGGGCAATTTTGCTTGCTCAAAACCGAGGCGAAAACGATGAATAAAGGCCGAAGCGTACATCCGGGGTTCGCGTTCCGGTCGGCCTTTGAGGGAGTTTGCATGTGTGGTATGGGTTACGTTGCGTCGATGCTTTATCCCCGAAAAGAATCGAGACGATGGGAGCCGGGTACAACTCCCCGGCGGTTGTAACGTTGGGACGGTCGGCAGCAGTGCCGGCCCAAGGGCAACGTGAACTGATGTGCCGAAACAGCGGATCTTCCAAATCGGGAAGTTTTCCAGGCAACGAGCGGGTAGACGATCCCGCCGCCACCCCGGGCGCGTCCTCTGGTCCACAAGTGACAGCTAAAACCGCTGGTATAAGTCAAGTCAGACAACCCGCAAGCCTAAGCTAAGCCATGCAGACACAGACAGACATAACTACCCCCGGTCACCGGGGAGGCCCGGGGTGCGGACACCGGGAAAACATTATGACAGAGCTACCGAACTTGGATACGGCGGACAATCTCGAGCATGGAGAGCAGTCGCCCCCCGAGCCGGCCCAGGCCAGAGATCGAGGTGACCTAAACATGGACTCTCGGCAGAACAACGACCAAAACGCGACCCGTAATCGAGCTCATGTGCCGGCCGAGGTGAGCCAGTGCGTCGACTGGTACGCCGAGGGCGAGGAACGGATTGTCGAAGCCGGCGGCATGCAGGTGGTCGTTCGGTTCGTGGGGCGTAAGGGACGCCGCGGGCGAATTGCGATTACGGCGCCGCCCGGAGCGGCGTTCCGAACTCTCGATCTGAATGAAAACAGCCGATCGCCGGACAGCCTGTAGTGCGTGTGACGTACGCCGACTTGTTGGGACTACCGGTCGCTTGCCCGCGAGCTCACGCCACCTTACGCGCGGAGGTGTGTCGCCCCTCCGCGTAGAAACGCAAGTTGCCAACGTACGCCACCGATGCGCGCTGCAACCCGGGTTTGACAGGCGGTTGTGCGGCAGAACACGCGGGGGCCCTGCCCAAATAGCCTTATGGGGGGCATGGCCGGTGTGAGGCAGCCCCTTATGCGGATCCGCAGAATACGACTGCTGGCGCTCGCAGGCACAGTCGCAAGTGCTTGACTTTCGCGGCTTGTTGACGAATATGAAAGTGGGGGTCGTCGGCAGAATCAGAATGTTCGGCCTTGAAGACATCACGCTCTCTGGCGTTTTCTCGGTTTCGCCCGCACGGGCCAGCAGGTGAGCTTGGATGTTCGGCGGCGCGGACGTTGCCCCGCGGTGCCGCTTCACGATCCGAGGCAACACAAATGGAGAAAGCCCCATGGCTGATAACGCTCCGACGCAAGCGAATGGCCGCCTCGGCTGGATGCCCGAGATCAATGACACACGCGCGGTCATGGCCGCTATGGATAACGAGTTCCTACGGTCGGCGAAAGAAGTCCGTGTGATCCCATCCGCAGTTCCGGTGTCGTTCCGGTACATTCCGTATCCGGAAACCGTCAACCGCTGCGGCAGTCTGCAAGTCACTGGACTCACTCCCGGGACGGCGACTGCCGTCCACGCCATCATCCACAACCGAGTGGCGTTCGACGACGCATGGAAGGGAGGACTGTCTTATCAGTGGGGGCGAGTCTACTCTTTCCAGATCACGCTCGCCAAGTACGACGGGGACGAAGGGTATCGCGTGCTTTTCCCAATCCTTTACGGGGAAAACAGCGACATCGACGCGATCATCGGCATCTCGAGGAACCCGCTCCACCAAGCGATGTACTCGGACTTGGGGCTCTCTATTTCTCAGATGACCGTCACTACCTACGTTTACGATCCACGCATACTCGGGTGGCAGGTGCGGCCCCAACGGTCGCAGAAGTAGGTCAACAGCGAATGGGTGCCGTGCCGAACCATCCCCTGCAGCAGACAGGGGCCCCACCGACGCAGGTTTCGTGCAGCCAAGAACCACGGAAGGGTGTCGCACCGACGCGACCAGCTTCCGGCGAGTTCACCTCGTCGCCTTCGCGAGAGACAATGAAGATCCCATTGCTGTCCGGTGCCACGTTCACACAGAAGGTGCTGCTCCTTGTTCGCGAGGGGCGGAAGAACACGTTCGTGATTTTTAGGCGCTCGTGACGAGGGGAGCCGGGCGACATCGTGGTGAGAATGGAGAGATTGGGCGGTTGCAGATCCATTGCTGAAGGCGGTCCCCGTCAGAGATTACGGCGGCCCGCAATTGAAGAATCGCTTCGCCTGAGGGGCCGTCGTTCCAGAACTTTTCCGTCCCTTTGACCCGCTTGCTGATCTGTTTTACCAGGGACTCCGCCAGCGAACTGGTCACCGGCAGTCCCTGGCGGCGGTAGCGAGGATAGTCCATCCGGCCGCCGTTGTTGCTGAGGTACGTTGTGACGCTGTGAATCATCTTGCGGGGATCGCTCTCGGAAAGTTTCTCGCCCTCCGGCGGGATGCCGATACGCGATTGCCACACGCCAAGATCGGCGATGACCTTCGCCACGTCTCCTTTCCAGCAAGCCGTGGCCCACTCCAAATACTGACGCCATCGGGACGGCGCCTCGGCGTGCACCGTCTTGGAGGCGGTGTAGACGTACTCCACGGCGTGAACGAAGTCTGCAATCGGCACGAAGTCGGGAAACCATCGCTGTTGGATGGTCCAGTTGTAGCCCTGGCCATCGCCGACAAACGCTTTTTTCTGCGCCGTAAAGAAACCTCGGCTGTCAGCTTCCGCGGCCATCATCGGCCCAAACTCCTCGCTGCTGGCCAGCGAACTGACGCACGTATGGAACAAAGTCTCTGGTTGCCAGGAGGCCGCTTCCTGCGGAGATGCCTCTTCCGACGCTGTGCTGGTCGGCGAGGGCTGCTCCACGTCCAATTCCTCCTCACGACCCTCGTTTTTCAGGCTTTTTAGCCCCTTCACCAGTTTCTCCACGTAAGCTTCGTTGCGAAAGCAGTCCGGCAGATCAGGCTGCGGTTCTTGGGAGGGCGTCTCGCTTTTCATCCGATGAAAGCCCGCGTTTTTCGTCTCGCGCCAGTGTGGCTGGTGAACGTCTCGCCCTTGCTCCGGTTCGCGAGTACGCATCCGCCCGCCATCGAAAAAGACTGCCACCAAATCCGGCGGCACATCCACCGTGGTTGGCTGTCGCGGCAGAGGCTCGTTCGCGTACCGCGCTGTTCTCGCATCACGATCCGCGGCCAACTCCTGGCCGACCTCGTTGACCAAGTTGTTGATCTGCCGCGCAGAAATCGCAATCTCCCCCACCACCTTCAACGCCGTTTCCGCCACCTCAAAAGCACTCGTGACGCCGGCGATGTGCAGGATGCGATGCAGGATCGTCGGACTGTACCCGTGACCGTCCAACTTCAGGACCGGACGCTGAGGGAAAAAAATCGCGGCGACACGTCGGGCAGTGGCCCACCGGTTCATCCAGAGTGGCATCGCCACACCGCACCGCCACCGACCTTGATTTCTTCTTCACCAGGCACATCCTGCCGCAGGCCGGACAAGGGGCCTCCTCGCCGAACTGTTCCCTCTGCGTGGCGGTCATCGACTCCACCGCCCCTTTCACCAGAGCCCGGGAAGCCGCGACGGCATACTCCTCCATCTCGGCAAGGGTGACATCGAGTCCAGGCCCGTTGGGAACGCCTCCCTGGAGATCATTTTCCCCCAGCCTTCCGCGATCTCCTGGATTTCCTTCAACATCCGTTCCCGAGCTTCCTTGCTCGTCATCTGCCGATCCTCCTTAAACTTATGACGATACCACGATTCAGAATCCGGATCGGTAGCTTAAAACATCCTTCCCAGCACTGCAAACCCGTTCCTGCCGTTCGCGAGTGCTGGTGATCACGCGATTGCGTGGGGGGCTCCCTATGCCTATAATGGCCGTAGTCGTGACCACATCTTTAGCCAAAGAGTTGCTTCGGAGTCGGTGGCCGCGTATGAATTTCGACTTCCCGCGGCTTGCGAGCGATTGCGACGCCTTGACTCGGCGAGACGATGGCTGAAAGGTCTCTTCCAGTTAGTAGGTTTTGACGGCGCGGCTTAGTCCATCCCGGAGGACTCGCGAATGGCTCGAACCAATGCAAGAAAACACTACGATCTTCTGGCTAACCGCTGGCTTCTAACCAACCTTGCCTGGACGCTGATACTGAGCGCGGCCACAACTTTCTTGTTCCAGAGCCACCAACTGCCGCGGCTCGAAATGGTCGTTGCTGCTGTTCTGGCCGTTGTCGCCGTGATCATCCTCTGGCTCCAGCGTTTTCTGATCACCGGGTTCGAGTGGCTGCTTGTAACCTTCTTACGCGCACGCCGAACCGCTCCCGAACCGATTAGAGGTTCTCCGCAGGAGTTGACGAGAATCGCCGTGGCCGTAGTGGAAGGGTTGCGAATAACAATTAACTTATGGTTAGTCGCCCTTGTGGTGCTTAATTTGGTGTTTCTAAGAGGCTCGCCTATTGGGGAACACCTGGCGCAGGCCGGCTATAACGTAGTGCGCGAAGTACGCCGGACGGTTCGCAGCGCAAAAAAGATTGATTCACCCGTGGTAGTAGTCGACACGAGCAATATAGGACTGATACCCGCTTCCCACGCTATGAGTGGCTCAAGAAACGGGAAGGGGGACGTTCCAGGTCCGGCGGACGAGCGAACCTTTGTCACAGACCGCGCGCCGTTAAGGGCATTCCTTGAGTTGGCTGCCAGCGCAAAAAACCCGCCGAAAGCTGTTGGTATTGACATCAATTTTCACAACTCAGAGGGAGGATTCCTCAACCCGGACGATTATAAGTTCTTTGACTTCTGTTTGCACTCGAGCAAGAAATCAGACGGTCAGACCTCGGGTGGTCACTCGCTCCCGAGGATTTACCTCGGTGTTGACAGTACGGAGGGATTGCCGCCAGAACGGTGGCTAGCCATGCCGGACTACAAGGGTTTGGCGGCCAGCATGAGCGTGCTTCGTAAGGACGCGGGACATCTCATAGCAGGCATTACGAAACCGGCTGGCCAATACCCGCCTTTTCTGGGTTACGCCTTGGCGAAATTGGATAACGACAGGGGGATAGAAGATCCGCCGAGCTGGTTTCCATTTGCTGTCATTAGCGAGTATGAAAAGGAGGATGCCGACGGCAGGCAGTGCCGATTTACGGCTTTCCTGGTGGATTATAGCTGGTTAGATACCATCAAGGAGAAGAAAACAACCGTCGAAGTTTACAACAATGATCCGACCAAATTCCACGACCTACAGGGAAAGGTCGTGCTGCTAGGAGATGTGGAACACGCGACGATCCAGGACGCGTTCGTGGTGCCCGGCGAATCCGAACCCGTCCCGGGCGTTTACCTTCACGCCTGTGCAGCGGCGACGTTGCTCGATGCCCGGCTTTATGAACTTCGACCATTTTGTCGCATTTGTGCTGACTTGATTCTCGCGATTGGAGTTCTTTGTTGGCTTGCTTTGATGCGATTACGCGCGCATGATTCGGGAAAAACCCTTGGACAGATCTCGCTGCCGCCGGCGTTCGGCCTTTTGGCAGTGGCTGTGGTTCTTAGCGGCCTCATGCTTGGCGTTTTTGGGCTGTTTTGGCCCGACTTCTTGGTCGCGGCCGTGCTGCTCGCGATCCACCCGCTGGTTGAATGGGCTTGGCATACCTTCGCGCACAAGTTGGGTCATCAAAGCGAAACCTGACAAGTGGCAGGTCTAGGCTTCTTGGAAACATCAAACCGTTCCCTCGTTATTCGTCACGTCGTCAAAAGAAGCGTGTTGTTACAATGACTCAGTCGTTTTCGGGAAGTATCGTCAAGGTCGCCGCAGTCTATTTTGTTCTCGCACACCTCGCGTTGAACAACACTAATCTCTCCGCGGCGAGGGCGGCAGACGGGCCGCCGGAAAAAAAAGAAAATCAACAGACCGTGCCGGTCGAAATCATCAGCCCTCCGGTGTTCTGGAGTGTTAATCGGCAGGACAAAGGGAAAGAGATCAAGCCCGAACGAAACTCGGGCAACCGATTCGACGTTCCAGCCGGAGCCTGGCTGCGTTGTGGTCCGGGAGGCAAGGTCAAGGTCTTTCAATGGCCGCAAGAAAGGACCTACGAGGAACTGGAATGGTTCCCGATCCCATTGCTCACCAAGGACGAGGGAGCACTCATGGCTAAAGTCAGGGAAGTGCTGCTTCGCAGGGCAGGAAGGGCCCGAGCGGACGCACAGGTCTTTTCACCGATCGAAGCCAGCAAGGTCTGGCCCAGGTCGCTCGCACTTCGGTGGAGGCCGCTTGATAAGGGACAACACGTGACGCTTATCGTGCGTGAAAGGGCGTTCGACCAGACAGTGCTTTGGGAGAGAAGTCGCGTTGAAGGTTCGGCCGGAGAACTTGTTGATTCCAAATTGCGCGACGCCCTGCGCCGCTGGCGCGACGAGAACACCGGACCCGCGAAGTCCCGTCTAGAACTCATTTTTCAGGCTGACGGAGACAAGAACACTGTTGTCAGGTTCGACGTTTTGATGCCGGAAATCGAGAAGCAGCTTCTCCAGGCGCTGGAACCATGGGATCGAGAAGCCAAGGGGGCGTTGCGGCATCTCGGGCGCGCCGAAGTATTTCATGAAAAGGGTCTGTTGCCAGAGGCGGCTGCCGAGTGTGAAGCCGCCTTGAAGCTTGACCCCCAAGATCCGCTGCTCCGGCAACGGACGGCGACTGCCAACCTGTTCATCGATAACGTGACCCGCGCTGAACAGATCCAAGAACCAAACGCCCGGCATTAAGCCGGGCTGAGATGGAGGTACAGTGAACATGAATAACTACCGTACTTTCTTGCTGTGGCTGGCCATCCTCGCATTCATTACGAACGGTCGAGAGCTTTTGGCATCGGATCAAGGTCCAGCGAAAGGCGATTCCGGCGCCGCGCGCAGATGGGCGGTAGTCGTTGGCGTGGACAGCTACACAGATACACATCTTGACTGCCTGGATCATTGTAGTGCCGATGCGAACCTTATCGCCGACTGTTTGCGCGACAATTGCGGCTTCGACGAGGCACGCATTCTCCGCATGACCAGCAAATCCATCGCAGCCGCGCAACGCCCCACGCGGGACAACTTCAACGGGACTGTCCATGATTGGCTGCGCCTTCCGGAGGATGGGGACATGATTGTGTTCTTTTTCGCCGGACATGGGTTGCTTGATAACGACCAGAGCCATGTCCTCGCCACCGAGGATTGCCGAAAGGATAGCGTCGGCGCTACCGGCTATCGGACAGAACATCTGAAGAATGATCTCCGCGATTGCAAGGCCACCCGTAAATTATTGATCCTCGACTGCTGTCATTCTGGGGCTGCTCGGGAGGGCAACCCAACCTCCGAACCTTCCAGCGAAGAAATTGCGGAAACCTTCAAGAGCGCGGTAGGGCTCCTCACCTTGGCCAGTTGCATGAAGGATGAGAAATCTCACCCCTGGCCTGAGAAAGAGCATGGACTCTTCAGCTATTATCTCGCGGAGGGACTGAAAGGAGCTGCCGACCTCAACCATGATGGCATCGTCACCAGCGACGAGCTTTACGAATACGTTTTCAGCCATGTGCGACCCTATGCGGTACGGAACCGCTTCGAGCAGACCCCTATTGCCTTCCGGGACCAAATGGTTGGAGTGTTCGACCTTGCTTACGTAGCGAAGAAACTGGAACAGGACGGCGGAAACGCGGAATACTGGGCCTTGTATGAATCTGGGGTTTCATTCGTGGCCCAGGGCAAGACAGAGGAAGCCATCGCCAAGTTCCAGAAAGCAAGAGATCTTTGGCCCGGCTGCGCCAAGGTCCACTACGCCCTCGGCAACGCTTTGTTTGACAAGAAGGACTTCGGTATTGCAATTGAAAGTTACACAAAGGCGATCCAACTGGATCCCAACAACTGTAAGGTGGTTCTAGTCAAACGCGCCGAAACCTATAAGAATCTGAAAGAGTATGCAAAGGCGTTGGCCGACTGCGATGAGGCAATTCGTCTCGATAGCTACTTCGTGCTTGCTTATGGAGTCCGGGGCGAATTGCATATGTGGCAACGCGAGCACGATCTGGCTATCTCGGATTTCACAAAAGCGATTGACCTCAGACCCACTTTTTCCTGCCTTTACGTCGATCGCGGCGAATCTTTCATGGAGAAAGGCGATGACGAGCACGCGCTCCAGGACTTCGCCCAAGTGGTGCGACTGGGGCGCAGCCCGCTTGCTTCGAGGCAAGATTGGAGTAGCCCGTATGTTTACGATCCTGGGACCGAGGGCTATTGTTGGTGCCCGGAAATCGCCTATGCAGATCGGTGCTTGATCTATCTGCGAAGAAACGATGCCAAGCGGGCCATTCAGGAAGGTGACAAGGCTGTGAAGGTCGGCGAAAAATACGCGTTTGGGTATTACGCTCGTGGCAGAGCCTATTACCAGGCAGGCGATCTTCAGCGGGCACTTGACGATCTCAACAAGGCCATTGAGTATGCCAAAGGCCAGAATGCCAACTTCTACTATGCCCGTTACCTCGTCCATAACGCTCGGCGCGAAGACGAATTGGCGGAAGCGGACAGGAAGAAGGCCTTGGAACTGAACCCTGTCATTGAAGGTCCCTCGCCGCCCCGTGACAAGTAAGGGGCTGACCAGCCGAGCGGCTGCAGCGAGGGACCGTCGACCATAAGCCATGCCGATTGGTGCGGCGGCGAGACTCAAACCATGGACGGCGTATCGACTCGGCTAATCGCGCCATATTGACTTGTGTGGAGATACGCAACTGCTGTCCCGCGCAAGAAAGTCATGAGCTTGTGGCCCGATTCTGCGAGGCGCGACACTCTCCGACAGATTCGCCAATGCGCTGTTTTCGCAGAGCCACGGCGACCGAGTCAAGCGCGCATCGGTCACATCGACCGCCCGTGCGAGCGCAACTCGCCAACCTGCGTCGGTCGCCCCCACCGCCGCATCGAAGCTACGAAGCCAATCGGAACTATTGAAATCCATCTGATTCTGCTATAATCTGTTTAGTGACAGGCGGTTTCTCTGGTCCGCCTGCCCGCCGCCCTGGATTGCCGGGACTGCACTCCGTATCTCGGAGCCACCAGCACTACCCTGTGCTTGAGGTGTGCTCCGAATGGAATTACGGAAACTCTCCGATATCAAGCTCTACCCGGGTGACTCCCGCCAGAACGATGCGGCTGTTGACGCGGTAGCTTCGTCGATCAGACAGTTCGGCTTCTGCCAACCCATCGTGGTCGACGCGGAAGGCGTCATCATCTGCGGCCACACCCGCGAGCAACTCAGCAGGTGCGCACGCAGACGACGTGGTACCCCCCTACGTGTTAGGTACTTCCAGGCCGGTGGCCCCGCAGGTTTCCGGCCCCGCCGCCCGGTCTTCTTACACGTACAACGCGGTGAAAAGGAAGTAAGTAAGAATGGCGCGCGACCCATACATACCATCCGAGGGGTGGATTGAATGAAAGTGAAACAGTCGGACGCCATCGATCAGGATCTTGCGATCGAGGCGATCGCGAAGCGTAAACGCGGTGAAATCCCCACGGTTCGGGAGCAGGAGGCGCTGAACCGGGTCGAGAAACGTCAGGAAGAACAGCGCCGGTGGGCCTACTACCGGACCATCCCGCAGAAACATTGGCGGGAAATGTCCGGCCGGCAGACCAAGGTTTTGGCCGAGCAGGCAAATCTCTATGGGCTCCCCTTCGGCGGCCGAGTGGTTGACTTGCCGATCGTGGTCGGGCGGCTGCACGACTTTCTGGCGAAACTGGGGCGGCATGGCGGCAAGTGGATCAAGACCTTGCTGGAGGGAGACTACGACGCGGAGGGGCCGCTGACCGAGTCTCTGGACCGGCTACGGACGGCGAAGGCCGAAAAGGAAGAGTTTAACCTGCGGGTACTCAAGAAAAAGTACCTGCCGGTGGACGAGATCCAAGACCTGTTCGCCGTGATTGCCTCGGGATTGAGGCAAACGCTGGACAGCCTGCAGCGGCAGTTCGGCACGGAGGCGATGAATATCGTGCGGGAGGGGATCGAGGACGTGGAGCGGCTGTTCGAGCGTGAAATCCAGAACCTGAGAGACCAGCACAGCCATGTTGGCAGTGAATTGGGAAGCGATCCAGACGCGGCAGATGGCGATTCGGCTGCTCCGACAGAGCGTGCCCCCGGTGCTGAGGACGATGCGGGAGTTCGCGGAGCAGGAGATCACCCTGCCGACGGGCCCGTATGAGGGCCGGCGGTTCAATTGTCTGCGACAGCCGTTCACCCGGCTGCTGCTGGACGAGGAGGACCGTCGCGACCCGGTGACGGGCTATCTGTACTGGCGGCGGCGGAACGTCACGGGGCCGCAGCAGTGCGGCAAGTCGCTCTTGGGATTCGTGATTCCGATCCTCTATCACCTATTCGAGGTACAGGAGACGGTCGTGTGCGGCGTGCCTTCGCTCGACACGGTGAGCGACAAGTGGTTCGAGGACCTGTTGCCGGTGATTGAGCGGACGCGGTACCGGGAGCTGTTGCCCCTGCGCGGGGGCGGGTCTCGGGGCGGGCGGGTTTCCTCGGTGCGGCTGCGTAACGGGGCCACGTTGCGGTTCATGACCGGCGGCGGGTCAGATAAGGCGCGGGCATCGTTTACCTCTCGCGTGCTGGTGGTGACCGAGACCGACGATTTCGCCAAGGCGGCGGAGACTTCCCTGGAGGCGGACAAGCTCAAGCAGTTGGAGGGGCGGACCAAAGCCTACAAAGACCGGGCGGTAGTTTACCAGGAGTGCACGGTCACCACGAAGGAGAACCCCACGTGGTGCTATTACGAGCAAGGCTCGGCCTCACGGATACTGACTCCCTGTCCCCACTGTGCGGCGTGGGTGGAGATGGAACGGGAGCAGCTCGTCGGCTGGCAGGACGCGGAGAGCGAGGAGGCGGCGCGGTTGGCGGCCTTCTGGGCCTGCCCGGCTTGCGGACGGCAGATTACGGAAGGGGAGCGGCTGGACATGAACCGGCGGGCCCTGCTCCTCCATCGCGGCCAGGAGGTGACGCCTGAAGGCAAGATCGTCGGTTCGCTTCCGCCGACACGAACGCTGGGCTTTCGCTGGTCGGGGTTCCACAACCTGTTTACCGACGCGGCCGAGTTGGCCGCCGAGGAGTGGCAGGGGAAGAATGCGGCCGACCAGGAGAACGCCGAGAAGGCGCTCCGGCAGTTTCGTTGGTGCTTGCCTTTCCAACCGGAATTGGTCGAGGGCGCCCCGCTGGACCCCAAGATCGTGGCCAAGCGGAAAGACAACCTTCCCCACAAGCTGCTGCCGGCCGACACGGAGAAGTTCGTCATCGGGGTGGACATCGGCAAGTGGCAGTCCTGGTATCTGTGCCTGTGCTTTCGGGCCAACAAGCGGATCCACATTCCCGATTACGGGGTCATCGAAGTGCATTCCGACGCCCTGGCGGAGGAAGTGGCCATCTTGCAGGCCCTCCGCGAGTTCCGCGAAACGGTTGAGGAGGGGTGGCCGGTCGAGGGAATCAGCGGCAACCGGGTGCCCGATGCGGTCTGGATTGACGCTGGCCATCTGCCCGGGGTGATCCACCAGTTTTGCCGGGAGTCGGGCACATTCCCTGGCGGCCGCTGGATGGCCTGCATCGGCCGCGGCGCCTCCCAAGTGCAAAAGATGAAGTACAACGCCCCGGCAAGAATGACCAACACCATCCGGCGGATCGGGGACCGCTGGTTCATTTCCAGAGTGCGGGAATACCAGAGCTGGCTGGTCACGATCGATGCGGACCACTACAAGCTGCGGCTGCAGCACGGCTTGCAGATACCGCCGACCGACGATGCTGGGAAACCGCAGCCGGGGGCGATTACGCTTTACGACCCCGGTACGGACAAAATGATGCGGGACATGCACAACAAACTCTCGCGGCATTTTGCCAGCGAACAGCGGCAGCAAATGATGGAAGCGGACAAGGGGCTCGTGGAGACCTGGGTCAAGCATGGCCCCAATCATTGGCTCGACTGTGGGATGTTGGGAAGTGCAGCGGGGAATTATCTCGGCTTTCGTTTGGCTCCCTCGGGAGAGGGAAGCGAACCAAAGGCGATGACCGTTATGGACTGGCTCAAAAGCAGGAACAGTAATGCCTACCACAGGAGATGATGATTATGGCAAAGAAGAAACGGACCATCACGCCGGGCGCCAAGCTGACGATCGAATACGTCCCGATCGACGACATCCGGCCCTACCAGAACAATCCCCGGGATAACGAGGGGGCCGTAGACGCCGTGGCCCGCTCGATCCAGGAGTTTGGCTTCAAGATACCGATCATCCTGGACGCCAACAACGAGATCGTGGCCGGTCACACGCGATATAAGGCAGCCAGGAAGCTGGGCATGACCGAGGTACCCGTGATCCGGGCCGACGACCTGACGCCGGAGCAGGTGCGGGCATTTCGCATTGCCGACAATCAAACGGCGTCGTTGGCGGAGTGGAATTACGATCTGCTGGAAATCGAGCTACTCGCCTTGAAGGACGTGGAATTCGATCTGTCCTTGCTGGCCTTCCCTGAAAGAGAATTGGAAGAGCTTCTCTATCCCGATGGTAAGCAGGGCTTGACCGACCCGGACGAGATTCCCGAGCCACCTGACGAGGCCATTACCCAACCGGGCGATCTGTGGATCCTCGGCAATCACCGTCTGTTCTGTGGCGATAGCAGCAAGCCGGAACATGTCGACCGGCTGTTGGCCGGCGCCACCATCCAGTTGGTGAACACCGACCCGCCCTACAACGTGAAGGTTGAGCCGCGGAGCAACAACGCCATTGCTGCCGGTAACAGCTCTTTCACAAACTATCACCACCAGCAGTTGGACTTAGCTCGGCATCCCGAGAAGTCGAAGCCCACTAGCCGGAAGATGCGGGCGAAGGACCGGCCACTGGCCAACGACTTCGTCTCGGAGGAGGCGTTCGACCGGATGCTCAACGCATGGTTCGGCAACATGGCCCGGGTGCTGGAACCGGGCCGCGGGTTCTACATCTGGGGCGGCTACGCCAACTGTGCCAACTACCCGCCGGTGCTCAAGGCCCAGAAGCTCTATTTCTCCCAGGCCATCATCTGGGACAAAGAGCATCCCGTGCTGACGCGAAAGGACTTCATGGGCGCGCATGAGTGGTGTTTCTATGGGTGGAAGGAGGGCGCCGCCCATGTGTACCTTGGCCCGAACAATGCCACCGATCTGTGGCACATCAAGAAGATTAACCCGCAGAGCATGGTTCACCTCACCGAGAAGCCCGTCGAATTGGCCGTGCGGGCGATGCAGTACTCCTCTCGTGCTGGCGAGAATGTTCTGGACCTGTTTGGCGGCAGCGGCAGTACGCTGATCGCGGCCGAACAGACCGGACGGCACGCCTTCCTCATGGAACTGGATGCCCCCTACTGTGACGTCATCGTCGAGCGCTGGGAGAAGTTCACCGGCAAGAAGGCCATCTGCGAGAAAGCCGTGGCCACCACTGAGAAAACCCCAGCCGAAGCCGGGGTAGTAGGAGAAAGGACTCCCGATGCGGTTACTTGTTAGCCGCGAACTTGCCCCGTTCGGTCTTCACGAACCGCGAGGCATCGCCCTTCTTGGCGATTTCTCGAATGATCGC
>Ga0181520_10008090_pt1 | contig 15127 bp, 10 predicted proteins | sample PEATcosm2014_Bin_29_FD_132451 | JGI IMG/M metagenome (GOLD analysis project Ga0181520, IMG submission 132451) | Peatland microbial communities from MTU Mesocosm Facility, Houghton, MI, USA - PEATcosm2014_Bin02_30_metaG | ecosystem: Environmental > Terrestrial > Soil > Wetlands > Peat | place...
CAAGTTCAACCGCGTGCGCCGCAGAATGGGCCGCCCGAGGATCGGCAAGGGCGCAGCCCGCGTATTGGTGACAGTCGAGCGGGATTTGTTGAAGGAGGCCGACAATTTCGCCAAGCGCAACGGCCTCAAGCGGGCACAGATGTTTGCAAAAGGCCTGCGACTGGGCATGAACGAAGAGCCGGTTTCATGACTTTTCCAACAAGACGCGAATTCCGCGGACGCGAGCGACTTGCCTCAATTCGATCTGGGACCGTTGGATATCGAGGGTCTGGTCATTGGCACAATCGGGTTGTCGGGCGGCCCGCTATACCCGCGCAGAAGCCCCGCTCCTGCCATCTGGATCAGCGAACCCGAAGGCCCTATGGTCACTTCGAGTTGTAACCCCGCTTTTGATTCCGCCGGCTCAAAAGACACGGTGACCGCCTGCCATTTGCGATCGAGTGAATAGCTCCTCAATCTCCAGTCCAGTGCCTTGATCCGGTTGCTCAGGGGAGACGATTGAATCACACTCTGAACCAGCGGAACATCCTTTGACGTAGCGTCGCCGGCCAACGGCTGCCGGGCGAGATTGTTCACAAGACCCTCGAGGTCGGCGGTCGAGTAATCTCTCGACTCCAACACCTGAAGTCGGTCGGGGTCGAGCGGCGGACGCTTCTTGATGGGGAAATTCTCTAGTTTGAGCAGCCATCGGCGATCTGCCGAACTCACGGGAATGTAGCGGATGGCCGGAGTCTCGACGTAGAGCGTTCGATCTTTTCCGGCCGGCGCGCTGGTGCCCATCATCCAGTCGATCCATTTCTGCATGTCGTCGTCGGGAAGGGCCGTTTGCTCCCAGCCCTTGTTTGTCGGGTCTTGAAAGGCATCTTTGGTTGGCCAAAGGAACTTGGCGAGCCCGGGCTCCGCGATGCCCGTCGGCTCGTGGGGATCGTGAATGACAACCAACTCCTCGGGAACTTTGTCGTTGGTAACGGGAGCGACCAGCGGTGTTCCCCGAATGAGTGGATCAATTTGCGCCCAAGCGGCCGAGGCCGACAAACATACCACGATCGCAAACAGAGAGATCGCCGTTCTGCGTGCAGGTTCGATCATGTGCTGGTTCCCCATCTACACCCGATCGCGAAACGCGGCGGGGATGAACTCGGCGTCGCTGGCTTCGCGCACCGCCAGGGCGATCTGGAAATCCATCACGCTCTTGTCGACCGGGTTTCGGTATTGCGACAGGCACGACCGCAGCGCATCGGCCGGCGACAGCGACTGCGTGCGGCTCACGCGATAGGCCTTGGTGGCCAGAGTTTCGGCGGCGCCGGGCGTCAGCAGCAGCGGCACGGTGGGTTGGATATGCTCGATGTCGGCGGCGGGGATTTCGATCCCCTTGCGTTTGCACAACGCCGCGATCAGGTCCATGCTCTCCGACGGCGTGCTGGTGGGAAAAAGCGGGATCTTCACGTCGATCCGGCCGGGACGCTTGAGATCGACCTCGATCAGATCGGGCCGGCTGGAGGCCAGAATCCAGATGATCTTCCCGCGGTTTCGCGTATCGCCCATTTCCTCGGCCATCATGGAATAAACCCGGCCGGAGACGCCGCTGTCGCCGCTGTCGGAATCGCGTTTGCCGAGCGACTGATCGGCCTCGTCAATAAAGACGAAACAGCGGCCCAGGGCGTGGAGCAGGCGGAATATCTTTTCGAGATTTCCCTCGGTGCTGCCGATCCACTTGTCGCGGAAATTCTTCATCTTGACGACGGGCACGCCCGCGTCGCCGGAGAGGCACTCGGCCGTGTAGGTTTTTCCCGTGCCGACCGGGCCGCACAGAAGATAACCCATCGGCAGCGCCTGCAGATCGCCGCGGCGCCAGAGGTCAAAATCCTGCCGCAGCCACGATTTCACTTTTTCCTGCCCGTGCAGATCGTCGAGGGTTCGCTTTGAATCGACGAATTCGATCAGGCCGTTGCAATCCTGTTCGATGAGCTGCTTTTTCAGCCTGGCGACGTCGTTGTCGGTGATGGACTGCTTGTTGTATTCGGTGATACGCAGCAATCCCTCGACGGCGGCGATGCCGGAGCCGGCCAGCGAAGAGGCGAGCTGGTCCCGGCGATTGGTGAAGTTCTTCAGGGCGACGGGAAATTCGCAGCCCAGCACGGCGATCGCCCGCTCCAGTTCCGCCGGGGCGGGCAGGGGAATCTTCACCTGGGCGGCCCGGCTGTTGGTGGCCAGGAGTTGGTGCAGATCGTTGAGGTTTTCGGTGACGAGGAAGGTGGCCAGGGAATGTTCGCGCAGGAGCGAATCGGTGGACCAGTCGCGAATGAGCAGGGCCATGGCGTTGAGGTCGTAATTCAAAGCCCCTTGCAACGCCGGGGCCACCAGCGAGGCGCTGCGGATGATGCAACCCACCTGAAAATGCCCGCGCTTGAGCCGGGCCAGATTGGCCGCGTAACGGAAGAATATCGTCAGCGCCTCGATGGCCGGGCGCGGCGCGCGGGGAAGCTGCGGCATGTCCTTGAGTCCCGGCCATTGCGAGAAAATATCGTTTCCCTTTTCGACGCGAATGCCGTTGCCCAGGTCGTAGCTGAGCACCACGTCAAATCGCGGCATCAGCCCGCGCATCAGGAAATCGTAAACCGAGCCCAGATCGGGCTTGTCGCCTGTCGTGGGCAGAACCATGCGATCCATGACGTTGCCATACAGAATGAACTGGTTGGCGGTATTACTTTCGTACAGCGCGATCAGATCCCGCGCCCATTGCGGCATCTGCGAAATTGGAGTCGCAGCGGCGTTGGGCACGGCGGGCGCGGTCATGCGGAAGCCTTTCCGGCCGTCGTGCTGGCGAAGGTCTGGTCCAGATCGGCGATCGTGGCCTGGGATTCGCCGAACAAATCGGGATCGAGCATCTGGCTGACGAGGGAGATGTTGCTCGATACCGCCTGGGGCTGCGCGCTCATGCCGGCATTTTCGACGGCCAGATCAACCTGGGCCTCGATGCGGGTGATGTTGCTTTCGATTTCCTCAAGCGATTGCGCCCGCTTCTGCAGAAGCTCGATGCGCCGCTGGAGGATCTGCAATGTCCCGGACTTGGCTTCACGCAGCGTGTCGCTGATATGGGTATCGCCCAGATCGTGCTGCAACGAAGCGATCTGACGGCGAAGCTCCGTCTCGTTGGATTGGCTCTCCTGCGATTGAAGGTATTGCCGGGCCGTCAGCAGTTTGAGGTAGAGCCACGCCAGCTTATTGAGCGCGGCGCGGTTGCCTTCGATGGCGTAATCGTCAACGCCCTGGCCGCGCGCCATGTCCTCGGCCTTGTTGCAGCGGGCTTGCAGCCCGATCATCCGGGCTCGGGCGGCCGGAAGAAGTTGCTGGATAAGCGATTGCCGCTTGGCTTCGGCGTCGCTTTGGCCGGAGTAATCGTCCATGGCGTCGGTGAGCTTTTGAAATCGCGGATTGGTGGAAAGGCCGACCAGCAGGGCGGTCTCGACCCCGATGCCGATCAGCCAGAACGCCGGATGACCAAATCCGAGAATGGCCATGGCGATCGCGAACAAGACGTTGACCGGCACCGGCCCAATGCCCGGCAGGCAGGGTCGAATGAGGAATGCGGCTTTCAAGTAGCGAAACATTGAATCACCGCTATTGAACCCGGCTGGCGTTGGGGCATCTTACGTTCCGGCGATCGGACCCATCGACTTGGCCGCGGTCGCGGTGGCGGCGGCGGACTGCTCGGCTTCGGGAGCGGCCTGCGTGGAATCCTTGGCATCCAGGGCGATCCCCTCTCGGGCCGCGAAATCCGCCAGCGCCTGATCCGCCAGCGCCTTTTGTTCGGCTTCCTTCATCTGTATATCAGAAGTGTTGAGGCTATCCTTGGCGACGCGCACACGCCCGGCCGCCTTCTCGCGATCCTGCTCGACCATCGTGTGCAGGCGATCCAGCGTATCGCCGGACCCGCCGATCTGGCTGACCATGCCCGACGCCATTTCCGTCAATTCCGCCATCGCCTTCTTCACTTTCAGATCGTCGAGGCTCTGCCGCAGCGATTCGATTTTATCCTTGGCCGCCTTGATCGCCACGTCGCGCGCCGTCACCAGACTCTTATACGTTTCCTCGGCCTGGGTGGCCTGGGTGCGATTCTCATCGAGCTCGCGCTGGACGGTTTGCAGTCGCAGGGCGTATTGACCGGCCAGATCGCGGTTGCCCGCCTTGAGATTCGCCGACGCTCGGGCGCGCAGATCGCGTTCATCCGTTTCCAGTTTCTTCACCTGGGTCATCAGCCGCTCGCACAGCGCGGCGTGCGACGAAAGGCCGTCATTGTATTTCGCGATCTGCTTGCGGAGGTTTTCCTTTTCCACTTCCAGCAGCGCCTCGGGATTGCGGCGTTCCATCCCGGAGATGAACAGGCCGAAAAAACCGCGGATCAGATTCGCTATTCTCGTAAACATGCGCCGTCTCCTGTCTTATCGCCCATGACCCTGACTCTGGGGCCATAGGATCGCCGAATTCCCCGCTCGAATCAAACTGGCCGTGTTCGTCGGGCGCGGTCTCTATACGCTAATGGTTGCCCTGGCTGCGTTCCCAGCCCACCAGCAGGTTGCTGATGATCTCGGGCTTTGGCGCATCGCAGACGACCGGCAGATCGGTTTTCAGGCCGTACGATTCGTATTGCACAAACGGGCTTTCCGGGAACTTGATCGGCACATTGGGATCGCCGGGGCGGAATCCGTGCGTCAGCGAGAGCTTCTGCATCGGCTCGCTCATCAGGAAATCCAGGAAACTCTGGCAGGCCTTCCGCTGTGCGGCCGTGCTCCATGTGGCATCGAGAATGTAATACGGGTTGTCGTTCCACATGTTGTACCTGGGATAGATCACGTGAAGCCGGCCGGAGCGCCCCTCGGCGTTTTTCAGATAGTCGATGGCAACGCTTTCGTAGACGAACAGTGCGTCATAGGTGCTGGGGCCTTTGAGGACCATGTCGCGCATGAGCGTGCCGGTGCTTTCGACGGTGTCGCTGGCGGCGTGCTCGATGCCGTTCATCCAATCCTGAAACGGCGGCGCGGTGATATCGCCCAAAGTCAGATCGCGGCTCTTGTTGTAGAAGTCGTAACCCATCAGAATCAGCGTCAGCACGCCGCTGTTGGACTTGGTCGGAAGCGTGTGGCCGAACTTGAAAAATCCCCATTCGGTCGTCTTCCCGGCGATGGCGTCCCAGCCGCCTTTTTCGTTCAGCGCCTGCCCGATGGTCTGGAACGACACGTCCTTGTACTTGTCGATGAACGGCTGATAGCGCTCTTCCCAGAAGACGAACACCATCGGCGTCAGCGCCAGTTGCTCTTCCTTGATGATCGGATTGGACCCGAATTTGTCCTGCCAATCCTGCACGAACTGCGGCTTGTACAGCGAACTGGCCGGCGCCCAGGCGTTGATCTTCTTGGCTGCCTCGTCGCCCTTGAGAATGGTCTGGGCGCCGTCAAGCGATCCGAGCGGAATGAGATTCACGTTGATATTCGCCCCGACCGGCGTCTTGGCGAACTCGGCCGCCGCATCCTTGAGCCACCGCTCCTTCTCCGTGCCGTACGCGACGCCGATGTCCACGACCGGCCCGGTGGGCGCCGGCGCGACATTTCCGGGCGTGCCGCCATTGGCGGCGGGCGTGGGCGGCGCGGCGGTCTGGGTCTTGTTCTTGAAAACCAGAATATACGCGCCGTAGAAGCTGCCGGCGATCACCAGCAGAACGATCAGCTTGCCAATGAACGTGAGTTTCGGCCCATCCGATTGCGATGTTGTGTTGCTCATGGTCGATCCCGCCTAGAAGAATGTCGCGATATCGCGAAACACGTCGCGGATATTCTGCGGCGTGCCCTTGTAATACTTGGCGCTGCTGGAATCGGCGATCCGCTTCAAGACCGATTCGTCGGCGTCGCTCCCGTACCCGATCGTGAATATCCGGATCGCCTGCTTCTCGCCGTCGAACTTCACGCGCGAAACCAGATTGTCCAGTTTCAATGAACTCTCGTTGTCTTCCCCATCAGTAAGGACGACAACGGCCGAAATCTTGTCCGGCGTCGGGTGGGTCTTCAGGTATTGCACCGCCGCGTCGATCGAGTCGTACAATCGCGTGTCGCCGTCGGCGATCAGGCTTTGAATGGTATTGGTCGCCACGTCGCGCTGCGTGGCCATCGACAGACCTTGTCCCGACCAGCGCATCTGATCGCTGAAGGGAAGCAGCGACAGCGTGTCGGCGGCCTCCAATTGGCCGATGAGTTGCGCTGCCCCGATCTTGGCGTTAACCAGCTTGCTCTGGTCATTCATGCTTCCAGAAGTATCCAGAACCATGACGATATTCGCCGCCTTCTTGTGCTGATGCCAAAGCTGCAGGATCGCGTTCATCACGTCCGCCGATGGAACCGCCAATGTCGTCTTGGGCTCCTTCGGGTCGACGCCAAAATCCGCGGTGATCGGCGCCCCCAGCGGCACGGTCGGATCGCCCGGCCGGAATCCAAACGTCAACGCCTGCACCTGCTGTGGGTTGGCCAGCAGATAATCCGTGAAAATCTTGGCCGCCTCTTTCTTGTCATCGGTGACCCAAGGCCGCTGAACCACGCCGATCGGATGGTCGCTCCAGAACGTCCCTTCCTTGGGATAAATCGCCACCAGCGGAAACGGCAGCGTGTCCTTCTGCTTGTACGAATCGCAGACGACGCTTTCATAAAGGACGGCCGCACTGAGATAGCTCGGCCCGCCAGCCACCAGCTTATCGGCGAAGAATCCCGTCGAGCTCCCGTAATGCTGAACCGAAGCCTCGATCTGGCTCATGAACGTGCCGGTGGCCGGGTTGGCCACGTCGTCCAGCGTCAGGCCCGATTGCTTTCCCGTCGCGGCGTAAACGATCGCCAGCGACGTGATCAATCCGCTGTTGCTGAAATCGGGATGCGTGTGCCCGAATTTGAATTTCCCCCACTCGGGATGCCCATACGCCGCCCAACCGGCCGGGTTTTGCGTGATGGCAAGAATGTCCGACCAGCCGATCGGCTTCTGGCCCCAACCCAGAGCCTCGGCCATGGGTTTCCACATGGCGACGACCACCGGCGAGAGCACGAGATTCTGCGTCGGCCCGATGAGATCGCCGCCGCTTTTGGCGCGCGATTCGGCATTGCCGAGCGTCACAAACGCGCCCGACGCCGGACTGCACAGATCGGTTTTGCGCGCGCCGGAGAGCAATTCATCAATGCAATCGCCCGATCCTTCCGGGATGGCGTTGATCCAGATCGGTGTCCCCTTGGCGATGGTGTGTTTGGCGGCGTTGAAATCATCCGTCACTTTGGAGATCCATGCCTTCTTCTCCGAGCCGTAGGTGAATGTCACTTCCACCAGCGGCCCGACCGGCTTCGGCGGCCCGGATTCGGCCGCGCCCGTGGCCTGACTGGTTTGTGGCGTGGAACTTGACTTGGAGCATCCGCCAAACTGGGAGCCGAACACAAGCGTCAGCAATCCAGCCAAACAGATTGCACCCAACGATTTTACGGTCCTGGACATGGCAAACCCCTTTCCCATCCCTCAAGCGTTTACCCTCGCCCGGTGGATGACCGCTCCATTGGAGCAACTCCCCTCCGCATTTGCCAGAGGCGATGCATTATAAAACGGATGATCCTCCGTAATGCTAACATCCGCCCGACGCAGAACCTTAACCGAACGTTAACATTTCCCTCTGCCGCGGAATAAGCCGACCGCCCTTCACGAAATCTTCGACGGGCCACCTTCAGGCCAGTACACTACACACAGACGACCGGCCAAGTGCCGTCGGTCAAGCCAAACGTCAAAACTACAAGGAGTCGCCGCGTGAACCTTCCATGTGCTCTCACCGCTCTGCTGCTTGCCGCGCTGGTGGTGACGGCCGCTCTGGCCGCTGGTCCCGATCCGACTTCGCGTCCCGCCGCATCCACCGCTGCGGCCGTCCTTTCCGGGCCGCAGGTCATCAACCCCGGCGAAATCTGGCCCGATGATCGCGGGCAGCACATCCAGGCTCACGGCGGCGGCATCATCAAACTCGCCGACGACACCAAAGGCGCCACCGGCCCCGAGGGCGCGGCGGGCTTCACCTACTACTGGTTCGGCGAGGAACGCGCCCAAGCCCTTGCCCGCAACCTCCGGGCCGTCTCGTGCTATTCCTCCAAAGATCTCGTTCACTGGACCTTCCGAGAAGACGTGCTCGCTCTGAACACGGCCGACTATCCCAGCGGTCTGGTCCTGGAGCGCCCCAAGGTTTACTACAACGCCAAGACCGGCAAATTCGTGATGTACGTTCACCTCGATTCCGGCAACTATTCGGCCGCGGAGGTCGGCGTGGCATCGTCCGATTCCATCGACGGGCCGTACAAAATGGCCTCCCACTTCCGCCCGCTGGGCCACGAATCCCGCGACATCGGCCAGTTCATCGACGACGACGGCACGGCCTATCTGGTCTTCGAGGACCGACCCAACGGCTGGCACATCGCCAAACTCTCCGACGATTACCTCACCGTCGATAAAGACGTCCACCTCTTCCCAGACCACATGGAAGGCGGAGCCCTGGTCCATACGGGCGGCCTCTATTACGCCATCGGCTCGCACCTCACCGGCTGGAACGCCAATCCCAATATGTACGCCACCGCCAAGTCGCTGGAAGGCCCGTGGTCCACCTTCAAGGACATCGCCCCGCCGGCGAAGAACACCTATGGCGCACAATCCACCATGCTGCTGAAAGTCGTCGGCACCAAGTCCACGACGGTCATCTTCATGGGCGACATCTGGCGCGCCAATTCGCTTTCCGATTCACGCTATCTGTGGATGCCCCTGGAAATCGGCGACGGCAAGCTCACTCTTCCCGAGCCGCGCCCATGGACCCTGGACATCAAGACCGGCCAGGCCGTCATCAACAAGGATGCCCCGCCCATGCCCCTTCCGCCCCCGGCCGCTCGCGCCGGCCGAGGCCGAAGCGCTGCTGGGACCACCAGTCCTTGACCAAAAACCCTCGCGTATGCCCCACCGCCGCGTCGGACCGCGCAATAACGATCCCCATGAGCAAAACCGCCCGCGACCCGGAATAAATCACGGCCTGGTGGTAGGCAGCGTGGTCGCATCATCCGGCTTCCAGTGGACGCGGTAAAGATGGCCGTCGGCGATTCGGAAATAGACCAGCGTGCCTTTGTAGGCGTTCATGGTGTTTCCGGTGGGCGTTTCCATTTCGGACCTTTACGCCGGCCCCAACGGCTCCGCCGGCGGGTCGGTTTCCGGCGGTTTCAAATCCTCCCCCGGCGGCCTGTCGCGAGTCTTGTCGAGCGGAATCGGCGTCCCGCATTCGGGGCAGCGCTGGCCGGGCCGGTGAGCGCGGAGGTCGTAGCCGCATCTGAGGCAACAGCCGGCCAAAATCTCGATTCGCCGCCACGGCCAAAAGAGCAACGAGCCAATCGTCGCAAGCAGCCCGATTATTAGCACCGCGGGCGACTGAATTTGGGTTCCAGCGAAATATGTGTATCCCAAGTTCCGCTGCATCCCACAGAGGCAGCCTCGTGTAACTACAAAACCGCAGAAATTCGAAGAGGAACTAAAAGGCGCAAGAACCCCCTGTCCCACGGGCAGCGGCGAAGCCGAGAAGAACCGGTACCCCGAAAAGTCCCAACCGTCGGGGTCAAAATATTGGGCGTAGAAATAGTCCCCATCGTTCAGCACTGCAAACTGTCTTCCACTGAATGGCAGGTAAACCGAAAACCCCGCGTCCCTGCCGAGCACGATATGGAGGAGAAACAGGGCGGCGAGAGCAAGCATGATCACCCCTGCCGCTCGGCGAGCGACACTGGCGACAAGTCGGCGCTTACCCGGATCCCGACCCCTCTTCCAAAATCTCATCCAGATGAGTCCGCAGGCCATAAGATATTCTCGGTGGCGCTCATGCATTAGTTGTTGTAGGGCTTTTTGAACTTGACTTGTGTCTTGTCCGCGACCTTAAAATCGCCAGGCAAGTACGTGCGTGTCGAAGGGAACGGGTCGCTTGTCACGACCGAACGGGTCACCAGTCCAAAATCTCCACTGTCGAAATCATTCTTCTTATTGAATGCCGAAACAAGATCACGCGTCCACCGTTGCCATTGCACATCATAGATAACTTTCTGTGTCTTTGTATCAACGAGATAGTCGTAGAAATGAAATTCGTACCCCGGCTGGGGTGTCTCCGGCACGTCAAAAATCGTGGATTGTTCGTCACCTATGACGTGGCCACCCGCGCGAGGTGTCGCCTCAGAACTAGGCGAGGAATAGTATGGCGCCGTGAGCGTGGTCGAAAATGTGTCGATGTACACATTATCCTCCGAATCCAGAGGACGCGTTGACGTCTGAAGATAATATGCCGGCCCTATGGTCCCCTGGTAGACGCCAGGAAGCGGGTTAGTGTTTGGGGGCTCAAAATGCATCACCTTGACCCCCTGAATCCAGCGGTAGTCGTTCCCGTCGCCGTTCTTGGTGTAAAGCCCGACCACAATTCCAGGCTTGCTCTTCGTGCCATCGGCCTCCGTAACCGCCTTGTTCTGCCAGACCTTGACTGTGAGGCCATCGCCTATAGACCAATGCTCCGTGGGGTCGTCTGTAGGCGTGGCAAAATCTCTGTCGCTTGGCTGCGACGTCGGAGCGGCGAGAACCGCATAACTGAGACTGTCCGGACTGGGATCCATCGTGGCGTCGCTCGAGACGCCAGGCACGCTGGCGATATCTGCGCTATCGACGTCGAACGATGTGGCGCCCGCGGGCGCGGTGCCGACAGCAGCCCAGTCGGCGTCGTTATTGTCGCCAATCGGCCGTGCCTCAATAGTAAAGCCGGTACCGTCATTGGAGTTGTTCGTCCAGTGCAGAAACGCGTCATTATAGTCGGTCGACGTGAGCGTCACGTTCGACACATCAACCCCCCCATCGCTGCTCGCCCCGTCATTGCTCACGAAATTCGAGTACCCGCTCCAATACGGATCCCCGTCGCGCCACGGATCGACCAGATTGTCCGGCCCGTATACGGCGAATATCTCGTCTCCCGCATAGGGGCTGTCGGCCGGCACGGAGATGACCGCCGCCCACGGCGCGTCGTTGCCCGCCATGCCGTAGTCGGTGCCCTCCGTCAGCGGCACGGCCGTGTCGCCCACCACGGCATAGAAGTTCGGGTATAATGTCGCGTCGGCCAAATGGTCCGACGAGGTGCTGTCCAACGTCGTGTAGCCGATGTCCAGATTGCCGCTGCCGTCCAGCGATGCGCCCAGCACCGGCGGCGTCGGGATCGGATAGTCCCAGCTTCCTGAGTTATCGCCGACGGCCGCTCCCACCGGCGCCGACGGCGGGATGGGATCGGCATATTCCGGCTGCAACAAGATCTGGAACGTGACGTTCTGATTGCTGGCATAGACCGGGAACTCGGCCACATATGTTCCCACGCCATTGCTGACGCCCGTGCAGGTAACCCCATCGAACGGCGGAATCGCGCCGCCCTGGCCGTTCTCGATATAGGGATCGCTGGTGGGAGATTGGTAGAACAAATGGTACGGGTCATCATCGCGGTTCAGAATCAAATAGGTGAAACCGCCGTTGTACTCGTTCGCATAATCGCTTGATGATGTGGTGAAGGTGATCGTGACATCACCGGTGATCTGCCCGCCGTCCCCGTCGCCGACGGCGGAGATGATGGTCGGCTGGTCCGTGCAGGCCGCCGTCGCCTGCGACACGACCGCGGAGTGGACATCGTGGCTGGCCGAATAGGCGTCTAGCTCGAACGAATAGGTTGCGCCGGGGATCAAGCCATCGATTTCGATGGTGTCATCCGCACCGGGCGTGTCCAGGGTGGCACAGTACGCGTGCATGCTCAGGTCGCCCGGCCCCTGGTAATACAGCGTCATTGCGGCCTGGGATGGGTCGGTGTACGCCAGGCTCAGGCTCGTGTCGGTGACGCTGGCATTGACGACGCTTATAGACGGCGGAAATACTCCTGGCCCGGCCGTCGCCGGATCGGAATAATTCATGCCGCCGTTGTTTGTGGCGTAGACATAATACGTCGCCTCGGGGTCGAAATCGGGCGACATGATCGTATCGCCCATCGAATCGCCCGCCGAGCATGCTGGAAGCGTGTCCACGGCGGTCGTAGTCTGACCGTCGCCCGAGAGTTCGTCAATCTCGAATCCCGTCGCGAGGCTGGAGTTGTTCGTCCACGCGAGATCAAGGCAGGGCCCATCCACCGGGTCGCTGTTGTCCCACGCGGCCGTCATGTTCGTGGGAGCGGCCGGGGCGATCGTGATCGGGTCAGCAGAGGCGGTCTGGATGACATTCTGCCCGCTCTGGTCGGTTACCTCGGCCGTGATTGTGGCCGACGTCACGCTGGCGTTGGTGCCATCATCATAGGTATGGGTCTCGGAGGTGTCCGTAATTGGATAACAGCCCGTCGCCCCATCGCCCCAGGTGATGTACCACCATGCGGGAATCTGGCTGGGATCAAGTCCAGCGGAGGATTGGGAGTCAATTCCGCTCAAAGACAGGCCAAGCGTAAACGGCTGGCACTCGACGGCGCCGCTGGACGTGTCGATATTTTCGACCAGCGCCGGGTCGGCAATATAGGCCGAACCGGCACCGTCGGTTACCGTCACCTCGGGAGCAAGATTGCCGGTGGTGGTGGCCGTATACGGGGCCGTTACGTACAAGCCATCATCCTCGACGATTGTGCCCATGACTGGGTCGGAGCCATCTTCAAAATTGACCGACGCGGTGATCGTGCTCCAATACCCGTAGTTCGTGTCGTTGATTTCGGCCACAGTGTAGACCGTCTGGCCGCTGCCGCTGGTGACGGCAATCGCGTTGGCGGTAACAAACAGGTTTGGGTCGGTGATGGTGGCGACAAGGCTGCCGTCGGCGGAATCAGCGCCGTTGGAGTCCACTTCGATCGTCGGATAGTACACGCCCCCGGCCGAGAAGGTATGGGTGCCGTCAATATCGAATCCGCCGTTGGGGTCGGGCATCACCAGCGCGACATCGGGTGAACTCCCGTCGTTCCAGTTAAGGCTCACGGTGAAATCGCTGGCGGTGGCGCTGGTGTCGGAGGTGGTGAACGTCGCCACGGTGCCGCCGAACCCCTGCTGGTCGGTCGCGGATATGGAGTTGGTCGACAGGCTGATGGGGATCGGGTTCCCGATGACGTTCACGCTGGCGGTGCCGACCCACACACCGTCATTGCCATAGACGGTGACCGTTGCGCTGTAGGTGCCCAGGGCGGAATACGTGTGAGCATCGTTGACGAGGAAGTCGCCGGGGCTGTCCGGGTTGGCGCTCACCGACCCCGTCCAGGTGACGGTGCCGTCGCCCCAATCCGTTTGGACGCCGTAGACACTGGGGTCGTTGGCAGGGTTGTTGGGGTCGGTGAAATCCCCAAGCGTGCCGGACAGGGATGATCCCATCTCAGCGGTGAGCGACGAGCCGTTCAGCGTGCCCGGGGGACTGCCTTGGCTGGTGACGTAAAGGGGCAGGCTGTCGGACACGTAATCCGCTTGGCCGCCGTTCGAGAGGATCAAGCTGTAATCAGCGGGGTTGCCGGCGTAGATCATGTCGTCCGTCGGCGTGCAGTTAAGGTAGACGTCGTAACAGCCGCCGCCGACGGAAGTGATGGACGCGGTGGCGGGACTGTCGAAACCGACGCTGGCGGTGATGTCGCTCGGGCCGATATTGGAGGCGTTGAGCGTGAACTGCGCGATGGGGGCGCTGACCGGCTGGCTCGGCGGGGCGTAGACGGGCAGCATCTGGACGTTGAAATCGTTGTTGGCGATCGAAAGGCTCAAGGCGGTGCTGTCGTAGCAGGGCCAGAGGCCATCGGGGGCGCCGACGGCGAAGTCTACCGTGTCATTGGCATTGAGGGTCAACGTCTCGGTTGGAGCGGTGACCGTCGCGTTCGTGACATCGCCGTCGAAGATTGAACTGCCATCGACGAAAATGTGAACGTCGGTCCCGCTGTAGTTTCCGTCGATACCGAAGAAGGCCGCGTTGATGACGTATTGGCCGGCCGACGGGGCAGTGAAACGCGTCACGGCGAAGCTGCCGGCGTTGTCCGGCTGCATGAGCACGCAATCCGGCGGCACCATGTCGCCTGAGTACGGGCTGGCGCACGGCTGCGTACCGACATTCACGCCGACGACCGGCACCTCGTTGGGCGAGTCCTCCCAACTGTAGAGCAGAGGATTTCCATTGGAGTCGTAGACGTTGTTTCCCTGCACATTCAGCACGAACGAGCTTCCAACGCGTCCTTCCCTGCCGAAGCCGAATGGCCCGGCGGGGTTTTCCCCGCACGCCCCTGCCACCGTTGGGTTGTAGATCGTATTGGAGAGCAACATGCGCGATTCGAGATATTCGAGAACGCTTCCGGCCGCGGAGCGCATCCGCTGCCGCGCGACGGCATCCGGCCTTGGGCTTTCGCTGCCGTTGGATTGAGAAGAGGAAAACCGCCGCCGGAGGTTTGAAAATAACGACATGCCCGTCCTTTCCGTGCCTGGTCGGCAGAGAGAGAACGTGGCGCGAACCCAACCCCGTCGGCCAGCCCTGATAAGTTATCAACACACAAGAAACCGAACAGCAATTGAACGTTACTGAGAAAGTATCTATACGCATCGTAAAGTCAATAACAAAAACGCGGCTAGCGCAAATTTAATTTTACGCCATAGCCGCTACGCACCGCTCATCCGCACGTTGAGCCATCACTTTCCCCGCCGTCGCTGAAAAATGCCGCGATTACGCTGTTGCAACAGGGCTTGTGTTAGGGCAAAGTTTGTGGTAGCAATGGGAAAATGGACAACGGCCGGCAATGGAAAGCGGACAATAATCGAACGGCGGCGACTCTCAATGATGCATTACCCATTTTAACCCCCCCCCCACCCCCCCCTCTGTGGCATTCTGTTGCATTCTGTTGCAGAAGAAGCTGGAGAGAGGGGGAGCCGGGGAGCAGCGGAGACGGCCATGCTGGCACGTTCGGCATTGGATTGCCTTCTTGGCGCTCTTGGCGTCTCGTATGTTCAAAGAGGCCAAGAAATGTTCTACTGCCGGTCGTCGTGTTTGCAGGACGACGAGCGCAGCGAGGAGTCATGCGAACACGACGACCGGCCCA
>Ga0181520_10008091_pt1 | contig 15126 bp, 15 predicted proteins | sample PEATcosm2014_Bin_29_FD_132451 | JGI IMG/M metagenome (GOLD analysis project Ga0181520, IMG submission 132451) | Peatland microbial communities from MTU Mesocosm Facility, Houghton, MI, USA - PEATcosm2014_Bin02_30_metaG | ecosystem: Environmental > Terrestrial > Soil > Wetlands > Peat | place...
GAACTCCAACCGCCTGGTCGAGGTCTCGCGTAATCTGGGGACCATCGGCTATCTGATTAACAACTCCAAGGCCATCGATCCAGCCTGGCTCAAGGACGTTACCACGGTTGCTGTCACGGCTGGCGCTTCGGCCCCCGAGGTGCTGGTGGAAGACGTGGTGAACTATTTGCGCCAAAACGGCTTCGACAACGTCGAAGAGGTAGAGGTGATGCCGGAAAATGTTCGCTTCGGGCTGCCTCCTGAGATTGTGCAAGCCATCGGCAGCGCAGGCGGGACGGAGCCAGTGCCGGTGCGGTGAGATGAGCTATAAGCTATTAGCTCCTGGCTTGTATTCGCTGGAATCGTTTTTTGTAGCGCAACGATCGGTTGCATACGAGAGCAAACAGCTAATGGCTAAAAGCTAACGGCTGGAAGCTCATTGGTAAGGACTGAGGCATTTCGAATCGCATGATGATACATCAAGGGAAGACGCACGCCGCGGCGCCCCGTTTTGGGCGGTTGGATGCGGATCTGGCAGACGTTGAGTCGGCTGTTGTCCGCTCACGCGAGTTCCTTCTCTCCGAGCAGCATCCTGAAGGCTACTGGTGCGGCGAGTTGGAAGCCGACGCCATGCTCGAAGCCGACTACATCTATTTGCATACGCTGCTTGAAAGCGGCGATCCCGGCCGCCTCAAACGCGCATTCGCCGAGATGATGCGCTACCAGAACGAGGACGGCAGTTGGAGCGCCTATCCCGGTGGGCCGGGCAACATCTCGCTCTCGGTCAAGTGCTACTCCGCGGCGAAGATCATGGGGCTGACCGCGGACGAACCGAGCATGGTGAAGTGCCGGGAGTGGGTGCTGAAGCATGGCGGCGTGGTGGAGTGCAACACCTTCACCAAGATGTACCTCTGTTCTCTGGGCGAGTACGATTACGACGCCGTGCCGGCTATTCCGCCGGAGATCGTTCTCTTTCCCAATTGGTTCTACTTCAACATTTACGAGATTTCTTCCTGGTCGCGCTCGATTCTTGTGCCGCTGGCGATCATGTACGCCCGCAAGCCCTTCAAGAAGCTGCCGGCGGACCAGGGCATCGACGAGTTGTATGTGGGCGGCCGCGCCAAGGCGAAACTCCGCCTGCGCATGGACCGCAAAAAGGTGATTTCCTGGCGCAATTTTTTCATCGTGCTGGACCGCCTGATGCACTGGGCCGAGGCGGTGCATCTTCGCCCCGTGCGCAAGCTGGCGCTGCGCAAGGCGGAAAAGTGGCTGCTGGATCGGCTGGAGATGTCCGACGGCCTGGGCGCCATCTATCCGGCTATGCTGAATGCCATCATCGCGCTGCGCTGCCTGGGCTACTCCGAGGACGATCCGCAAGTGATTCGGGCCCGTGACGAATTTGAAAAGCTGGGCATCGAGGAACCGGCCAGCGAGACCATGCCGGAGCCGACCTTCCGCATGACGCCCTGCGTATCGCCGGTGTGGGATACCGCGCAGGCGGTCTTCGCGCTGGGCGAAGCCGGTGTGCCCCGCAACGATCCGCGCATGATCAAGGCCGCCGACTGGATGCTGTCAAAGGAAGTAAGGCACAAGGGCGACTGGGCCGTGAAGGTGCCCAACGTCGAGCCGGGCGGATGGTACTTCGAGTTCAACAACGAGTTTTATCCCGACACCGACGACACCGCGCAGGTGTTGCTGGCGCTGAACAAGGTGGACAATCCCCGCGAGCGCTACCAGCACGAGGTTGCGCAGCGCGCCATTGCCTGGGAGTTCGCCATGCAATGCAAGAACGGCGGCTGGGGCAGCTTCGACAAAGACAATACCAAGATGATCTTCCAGTACATTCCTTTCGCGGATCATAACGCAATGCTCGATCCGCCGACGGTGGACATTACGGGGAGAATGCTGGAGATGCTGGCCAGCTATGGCTACACGCGCGACGACAAGCAGGTGGAGAAGGCCATCAAGTTTATATTCAGCGAGCAGGAACCGGATGGAAGCTGGTTTGGCCGCTGGGGTGTGAACTACATCTACGGAACGTTCCTGGTGCTGCGTGGGCTGGACGCTATCGGCGTTGATCACCTGGAACCGCAAGTGCAGCAAGCGGCAGAGTGGATTCGCATGGTGCAGAATGCCGACGGCGGCTGGGGTGAGACCTGCGGCACCTACGACGAACCGGACACGCGCGGCGAAGGTACGAGCACTCCGTCGCAAACGGCCTGGGCGCTGATGGCCCTGCTGGCGGCGGGCGACGACCGCTCCGACTCGCTTGCCAAGGGCGTGCGCTGGCTGCTGGAGCGGCAGCGGGCAGACGGCAGTTGGGACGAATCGATGGGCGAAGGGAAAACCCGGCAAAGCATTATCACAGGAACCGGTTTCCCCCGAGTTTTCTACCTGGCGTACCACATGTATCGCCAGTACTTCCCGCTGATGGCCCTGACCGGTTACAAGCGGACGATGGAACGCGCCGCTCTCGGCGCTGGAGGTTAACGCAAAGATGGCTATTCCCATCTCTCAGATGTGGACAGTTTCAACCTATGTGCTGAAGAAGAAGCTGTCCGGCAACAAGCGCTATCCCCTAGTGCTGATGCTGGAGCCGCTCTTCCGCTGCAGCCTGGCCTGCGCCGGCTGCGGCAAGGTGCAATATCCACCCCACATCCTCAAGAAGCAGTTGACGCCCGCGGAGTGCTTTGCCGCAGTCGATGAGTGCGGTGCGCCAATGGTGTCGATCCCCGGCGGAGAGCCGCTGCTGCACCCGCAGATCGTCGAGATCGTCAACGGGCTGGTGGCGCGCAAGAAGTACGTTTATCTATGCACCAATGCGCTGGAACTCAAGCGCCGCTTGCCCGAGTTCACGCCGTCGAAGTACCTGACTTTCTCGGTGCATTTGGACGGGCTGCGTGAGCATCACGATTTCGCTGTTTGCCGCGAGGGCACCTACGACATTGCTGTTGCGGGTATTCAGGAAGCCGTCAAGCGCGGCTTCCGCGTGACCACCAATGCCACTTTCTTCGACGGCACCGATCCCAACAACGTGCGCGCCTTCTTCGACGAGGTGATGGGCATGGGCGTCGAGGGTATCGTGCTTTCGCCAGGCTACAGCTACGACAAGGCTCCGGACCAGAACAGGTTCATGGGCCGCGCTCGGGTGCGCAGGCTTTTCCGCGCCATCCTTTCGAACCGCAAGCCTTCCTGGAAATTCAACATGTCGCCGCTGTTTCTGGAATTCCTGATGGGCGACCGCAAGTACGATTGCATTCCCTGGGGCATGCCGGCCTACAACATCTTCGGGTGGCAGAAGCCGTGCTATCTGCTTCAAGAAGGCTACGCCGACAGCTATAAGGAACTGCTTGAGACTACCGATTGGTCGGCGTACGGAGTGCCGAGTGGCAATCCAAAGTGCGCCAACTGCATGGTTAGTTGCGGCTACGAGGCTCCTGCGGTGATCGATGGATTCGGCACGCTGAAGGGCTTCTGGGGCATGGTGCGCGGCACCTTCAGCCTCTACAAGGATCAGCACGCGCAGAAGTTACTGAACGAGTATTCCGCCAGCGGCGCGGCGCCCCTGGTGCAGATCGACGAGCCGGTGCACAGTCTAGAGGAGACCAACGTATGACCGCTGAAGTGCTGAAATACACGTTGGAACAGGTCGAAGCTCTGGAACTGGCCCCAGGCGCCCAGCACGAGAAGCTGGAAGGCTGGGTGCCAACCCTCGCCACCGATGAGGACCTGAAGCAGGCACTCGAAAAGGCGCTCGATTATCGCGGCGACGTGACTCTGACGCTCAAGTCCGGCGAGCGCATTGAGGCATTTGTCTTCAATCGCAAGTCCGGCGCAACGCTGGCCGATTCGTTTGTGTATTACTTCACGCCCGCCGCTTCCGAGAAGCGCAAGGTCAGCTATGCGGAGATTGCCCGGATGGAGTTCAGCGGCAAGGACCGCGCCGCCGGCAAGCACTGGGAAGACTGGGTGAAGGCCTACAACGAGAAGAAGGCTGCGGGCGAGAAAATCGCGCTGATGCCGGAGGCGCTGGAGTAACTTGTCAGTAGTCAGACTGTCGCTGGTGGCCTGGGAGATGCGAAATGGAAGACGGCATCGAGGGTGAAGGACGTCCGGAGTTGTCGCCTCAAATGGAAGAGAACGTGGAGGAGGACAAAGTGCCGGAGATGATGCCAGCGCCGGAGCACGGGCACGCACCGCACGGCCACGGGAGCGGCATTCCCTGGCTCGATATGATCGTAGGCTTCAGCGCCATCTTCATCTCTGTGGCCTCGATCGTGGTTTCCATCCAGCATGGCAAGACGATGGAGACGATGGTGGATCAGAACCAGAAGCTGGTGGTGGCCAGTACTCTGCCCATCCTTATGCTGGCTGGGCGTCAGTTCGATGACTCCAGCAAGCCGATGCTGCAATTGATGCTCAGCAACAGCGGCGTTGGACCGGCTCTTATCGATCGCTTCGAGATACGCTATAAGGGCATCATCTATACGGACGAAAATGCGCTCCTGCGCGCCTGCTGCGCCGAGGCTTTGCTTAAGTCCAAGAAGAGCAGACACCCGCAGGTTTTCTATTCCAATATTTCCGGACTTATCCTTCCGGCCCGCCAGGATTTCTATCCCATCACCATCAAGCCGGATAAAGACGGCCTCGATCTCTACAATGCATTCAATCGAGTGAGGAATGGCGACGAACTTACCTATCATGCCTGCTATTGCTCAGTGTTAAATGAGTGCTGGGAGACTAACTTCGACCACAAGCGCCCGCAGCCGGTGAAAGAGTGCAAGGTTTCTCCGGGTGAAACGCTCTGGTAGGAGTTTGCGGAGTCAGCCGCACTGCGAGCGTGTTCGCTCATTGGATTTCCCAACCCTCTTGCCCACTCCGCTAGCCCCGCTGACGCCGTGAACTCCGCTCAATACGCTACCATGGTTTCATCATGAAAGTCTTTCTGACCGGCGCAACGGGATTTGTCGGCCACCATGTGGCGCGTGCTCTGGCCGCCGAGGGAGCGCAATTGCGGCTACTGGTGCGAAAAAGCAGCAATCTGGCCAACCTTGAAGGCATTGCCGGCGACACCCATGTGGGCGATCTGGCCGAGCCGGACTCGCTCAGGTCCGCGTTGGCCGGTTGCGATGCGGTGGTGCATGTGGCCGCCGATTACCGGCTGTGGATTCCGGATCCCAAGGCCATGTACCACGTCAACGTAGACGGTACGCGCGAGCTGCTGCGGTTGGCGCGCGAGGCTCGGGTCAAGCGCGTGGTCTATACCTCCTCGGTGGCTACCATGCACTTCAGAACCGACGGGCTGGTGATCAACGAGGATACGCCGGTCTCACTGGCCGACATGGTGGGCCACTACAAGCGCTCCAAGTTCCTGGCCGAGCAGGAAGCCATCGCCGCCGCCAAGGCCGGGCAGAAGGTGGTGATACTGAATCCCACCACGCCCATCGGCCCCAACGACTCGAAGCCCACGCCCACGGGCCGCATCTTTGTGGATTTCCTCAACGGGAAATTTCCCGCTTACATGGACACGGGGCTCAACCTGGTCGATGTAGCAGAGGTGGCGCGCACGCATGTTTCCGCGCTGACCATGGGGAAGCCGGGCAACCGCTACATCCTGGGTGGGGAAAACCTGACCTTGAAGCAGATTCTCGACAAGATGTCGGCGATTACCGGAATCCCGTCGCCTACGGTGAAGATTCCTTTTGCCGTGGCCGCGACGTATGCTTTCTTCGAAGAGTGGATTACAGGACGCATTCGCGGCCAGGAGCCGCGGGCGACGCTCGAAGAAGTGCGGATGGGCCGCAAGAAGATGTACGCCTCAAGCGCACACGCGCAGCAGGAACTGGGCTTCCGCATCCTGCCCGTCTACCCGGCGATGCGCGCCGCCATCGAATGGTTCAAGTCGAACGGCTATGCGCCGAAGAGTTAAAGGGAGGGAGCAACGTATGAACCTGGGACATGTTTTTGCCAAAGGCAAGCGCCCCATCAGCCTTCCGATCTTCGGCATTTGGCTGGTATGGCTGCCTCTGTCCGTCATCAACCTCTCCGATAGTTGGCGATCCTTTCCTAGCCTGGAATCGATCTGCTGGCTGGTGGTTGCCCTGGTCTACGCCGTAACCTGGCCGTTTGTCGCCGCCAAGCGTTTGACCGATCTGGGCCGTAGCCTGCTCTGGATCATCCCCGTTTTGCTGCCGCTCGCGGTGCTGATGCTTGCCCTTTGCGAGCGCTGGCTGCTGACCGGCGCCGTGGCCTTGCTGGTTTCGCTGGCGGCTCAAGCGCCGCTCTTGTGGCTCGCCCCGCGCAACAATGCGGCCCCGGCCAAGGATGAAAACCCCGAACGGCCAAGCGCATGACGCGAGTGGCCATCGTCGCCGCCATGGCCGGCGAACTGAAACCGTTCCTCAATGAACTGGCGAAAGAGGGTTGGTCCCATGAACGGCGCGGCAGCGTCGAGTTGTGGCGTCTGACGTGTCCTGACCAGGGCGAGTGGGTGGCCGCCTGCGCCGGAGCCGGCGTTGACGCCGCCGCCCGAGCCTTCGCCGAGATCGAAAACGACGGCCCCATCACTCTGGCAATCTCAACCGGCTGGGCCGGGGCGTTGACCGGTGAGTTCCAGGCTGGCCGGGCTTATCGCGTCACCGGAGTCGTCGATGCGCGCACCGGGGAGCGGTTTCAGGCTGCCAATAGCGCGGAGGAATCTGCGGTTTTGAAAGGGCATGGCTTTAGCCGTGCCGTACAAGGGCCAAAAGAAGATGCGGCTTTAGCCGCCGGGGGAATGCATATTGCTAAGAGTACCCTTCCGCAAGGGCTAAAGCCCATAGAATCAAATGGGCCTGCGAGCGGCACGGCTGAAGCCGCGCCCTTTCAAAACGTGTGCTGGCTCGTGACCAGTCCCAAGGTGGCCAACGAGGCAGAAAAGCAGCGCCTGGCCGCCGCCTACAACGCCGGCCTGGTAGACATGGAAGCCGCCGCCATTGCCCGCCTGGCCCGGATGCGCGGCATCCCCTTCTACTGCATCAAGGGCGTCAGTGACGCTCTCGGCGATAAACTGCCTGATTTCAATCGCTTTATCGCGCCGGATGGAAGGTTTAAAATAGTTAAGTTCGTTGTTTTCGCCCTGCTCAGGCCATGGCATTGGCCGGTTCTCATGCGAATGGGCGAAAATGGCAAGAAGGCCGCTCTGAGCATGGCCCGCTCTCTGCTCGATCTTTTAAACGAATAATTCCCCATCAGGAAGCGGAATGGCTACGCATATCTCAAATACTGAAAGCCAGTTCGAAAGCAGCATCCCCGCTGCCATGCGCGCCGTGGTCTATCACGGCGCGAATGACTTGCGCATGGAGACCGTGCCTGTGCCAGAGATTGGGTCGGGAGAACTGCTGGTCAAGATCGCTACTTGCGGCATTTGCGGTACAGATCTTAAGAAAATCCACACCGGCTCGCACTCGGCTCCGCGTATCTTCGGTCATGAAATGGCCGGTACCATCGTCCGCGTGGGCCAGGGCGTCACCGATTTCGCTCTCGGCGAGCGGGTCATGGTCTTCCATCATGTGCCGTGCGGAAGCTGCTACTACTGCCGCAAGCACACCCCGGCTCAGTGCACGGTCTACAAGAAAGTTGGCACCACGGCGGGCCTGGAGCCCTCGGGCGGCGGCTTTGCCGAGTACATCCGGGTGAAGGATTGGATCGTGTTCAACCGCGGGGTGGTGCGGATTCCGGATGGCGTTCCGTTCGAGCAGGCGGCCTTTGTGGAACCGGTGAATACCGTTCTGAAGGGCGTGAAGCTGCTGAATCTGGCGCCGGATGAAACAGTGCTTGTGATCGGGCAGGGGCCCATCGGACTGATGCTGGCAGCTTTGTCGCATCGGACGGGGGCGCGCATTCTTACTTCCGATCTTTATCCCGAGCGCCACGCGATTGCGGCGAAATTCGGGCTGGACCACCCAATCCATGCGGGAACGGAAAACGTGGTCGAGCGGGCGCTGCGCGAGACCGATGGGCGTGGAGTGGATGCCGTGATTCTGGCCGTGGGCGGGACTGGGCTGATCCAGACGGCGATGGACGCCGTGCGGCCCGGCGGTAAGGTCATGCTCTTCGCACAAACTCAGCACGAGAGGGCGAATTTCGACCCAGGCGCGGTCTGCATGGACGAGAAGACCCTGCTCGGTTCCTACTCGTCTTCGTTCGAGATTCTGGACGAGGTTACCAGCCTGGTCTTCGACGGGTATCGCAACGGATTCGACCTGACGCAACTGATTTCACACCGTTTTCCGCTGGAACAGGCGGTGTCGGCGATTGAAGTGGCTTCGCACCCCAAAGCAGACTCGATGAAGATTATGATAGAGCCTGTGCTCGGCTGCGGGGCAGAGCGGGGAGGGGAGAGATGGCAGGCACGGTAAAAGCCGCGATCCTCCGGGGCCGCAGGACTGTCGAGACGGTTGTCGAAGAGGGACGCAAGAAAGCCGAGAAGGTCGTCGAGGAAGGCCTCAACACTGTCGATACGGTGGTTGATGTCAGCTTCAACACCGTCGAGACGGTGGTGGTCGAAGGCCGCAAGAAGGTCGAATCCGCTGTTAATTTGGGTCGCAAAACGGTTGAACATGCGCTTCTGCACGGCCGCAGCACGATGCAGGCCGCGGTCCTACACGGCCGTGAAGACATACGTATCGAGCATGTGCCGATTCCAGAGGCCGCGCCCGGCGAGTTAATTGTGAGCGTGGGCGCTGCTCTCACCTGCGGAACGGATTTGAAGGTTTTTCGGCGCGGCTATCACGCGCGGATGATCGTTCCTCCCGCACTCTTCGGCCACGAATTGTCTGGAACCGTGGTGGAAGCAGGCGAGGGCGTCACGGGCTTCTCGAACGGAGATCGTGTGGTGGCGCTCAACTCCGCGCCTTGCGGCGATTGCTACTTCTGCGTACGCGGCCAAGAGAACCTGTGCGACGATCTGCTCTTCAATAACGGCGCCTATGCGGAGTTCATTCGCATCCCGGCGCGCATTGTGGCCAAGAATACGCTGCGCATTCCCGATCACGTGCCGTTCGAGCATGCGGCGTTGACCGAACCGCTGGCTTGCGCGGTGCATGGATTCAAGGACTCGCATCCGCATCCCGGCGACACGGTGGCTGTTATTGGCGGCGGACCATTGGGACTGATGATTCTGCATGTGGCGGCGCTGGCCGGCTGCGAAACCATCGCCATTGTCAAGCACGACGGGCAGGTAGAAGCAGCCAGGCAGTTGGGCGCGACGCATGTGGTGCAGACCGGCAATATCCGCACCGCCATCCGCGAGACGCGCGCACTCACACCAAAGGGACAGGGCGTGGACATCGCCATTGAGGCGGTTGGCATGCCTGAATCCTGGCAGGAAGCTCTTGAATTGGTGCGCAAAGGCGGCACGGTGAACTTCTTCGGCGGATGTGCGGTGGGAACCCACGTCACACTGGATACAAATCGAATTCACTATAGCGATATCACCATGCGCGCCACGTTTCATCACACACCGGAGATTTGCCGCGAGGCATTGGAACTGATCGCTGGCAAACGCTTCCAGGCTGGAGCTTTCATCACTGGCCACGCCCACCTCTACGAACTCAACCGCGTCTTTGAGAAGCTGATGAATCGCAGCAGCGAGATCAAGACCGCCATTGTGCCCTGAGGCAAGCCATGACCACGCCGGCAACCGCGCAGCCCGGAATGCAAAAGGATGCGCTGGACAACCAAGCACTGATTGCGCGCGGATGGGCGGCGCTCCCCGCATCTTATCGCGTTCCCGAGGTTGCGCCCACGCTCGATGAGGCGCGCGCGTATTGCAAGCAATTGGCCGAATCGCACTACGAGAATTTTCACGTAGCTTCGTGGTTCCTTCCCAAAGCGCTGCGCCCGCATTTTCACTCGATCTACGCATACTGCCGCATCTCCGACGATTTGGGCGACGAAGTGGGCGACCGTTCCGTGGCATTGGCGCTGCTCGACCTGTGGGGCCGTGAACTGGATGAATGTTACGCGGGCCGCGCGCGGCATCCGGTCTTCGTGGCTCTGAGCCAGACCATCCAGGCCTGTTCCATTCCCAAGGAGCCGTTTGCCGATTTGCTGACGGCGTTTCGCCAGGACCAGACGGTCACGCGCTTTGCCGACATGGACCAGGTTCTGGCCTATTGCCACTACTCGGCAAATCCCGTTGGCAGGCTGGTGCTCTATGCTTGCGGCGAGGTGAGCGATGAGAACTTCAAGTTGTCTGACGCCACCTGTTCCGCGCTGCAACTGGCCAATTTTTGGCAGGATGTGCGCAGCGATTTCGAATTGAGAGACCGCATCTACCTGCCGCAGGACGATATGCGGCGCTTCGGGGTGAGCGACGAAACCATTGCCTCCGGAGTAGCGACCCCGGAGTTTCGCGCTCTGATGCGCCATGAAGTGGACTACGCTCGCGCAATGTTCGAGGAGGGCCTTCCGCTGATCGGCAAAGTCAACCGCGATTTGGCACTGGATCTGGATCTCTTTAGCCGCGGCGGGCTGGAGATTTTGCGCGCCATCGACCGGCGGGAATATGACGTATTGAGCGCGCGGCCGGCAATTTCGAAAAGGACCAAACTGGGATTGGCGCTGCGCGCCGTGGGCGGCAAACTGCTGCCCTTTATGGGACTGGGCAAACAGCCGCAAGGGAAGGCTGCTTGAAGCACGATCCAAAGTTAGATGCAGCGTATGCGGAGTGCCGCGGAATCGCCAAGCGCGAGGCGAAGAACTTTTATTACGCCTTCGTCGCACTGCCAAAGCCGCGGCGCAACGCCATCTGTGCAATCTATTCCTTCATGCGCAAGGCCGACGACCTGGCCGACGACGAAAGTCTGCCGCGCGAGGAACGGCGGCGGCGTCTGGATTCATGGCTGGCAGACTGGCGCGGCATCTGCCATGGCGGCGACTCTTCGGATCTGGTCTTCCTGGCCGTGCGCGATGCAATCGAGCGCTACGAAATTCCGTTGAGTCTTCTCGACGAACTTGTGGCCGGCGTTACGATGGATCTGGATCGAGCTGCGACGGATGCGCCGGACACTTACGCTTCTTTCCCCGATTTGTATCGTTACTGCTATCTGGTAGCTTCGGTTGTGGGCCTGTGCTGCATTCGCATCTTCGGTTACAGCGATGCGCGCGCCGAAAAGCTAGCCGAAGAGACCGGCATTGCATTTCAGTTGACCAACATTTTGCGCGACGTGGCCGAGGACGCCGAGCGCAACCGCGTGTATCTGCCGCTCGAGGATCTCGCGGCGCATCACGTTGCGTTGGACTCGCTGCTGCACCGGACCCCTGGCACGCCGCCAAAAGCGGAAGAGCGCGCGTTGCTGGTGGCGATTGCTCAACGCGCCGAGGAGTATTACACCTCAGCTCGGTTGTTATTGCCGCTGATCGACCGCGAGAGCCGGCCGGCGCTGTGGGTGCTGGTGGCGATTTATCATGCTCTGCTTAAGCGCATCGAGCGCGCCGACTACGATGTTTTTTCGCAGCGGGCCAGCGTGCCCATGGCCCAGAAGCTGGCCATTCTGGCAGTGGGTATGGCGCGCCTGGCGCTGGCGCGCGTGATTCCGTAATGCAGGAGCAGATTCGCTCCAGTATCGCTTTTGACTATCGTTACCGAAACAGTAGTTTCCCCCAGAGGCTGAATCCCGTACCCTTCAACCTGAAAAGACCGTTTTTGGCCAAGGATGGAAGCGTAGTTGAAGAAATCGCGGCAAAACCCGGTGAAGACCGTCACGGTGGTGGGCGGCGGCGTGGCCGGGATGAGCGCGGCGTGCGCGCTGGCCGAGGCCGGATTGCGCGTGCAGCTTGTGGAGCGGCGCGGCTATCTGGGCGGGAGGGCGTCGTCGTACTGGCATCCGGGCGTCAACGAAATCATCGATAACTGCCAGCACGTCCTCTTCGGCTGCTGCACCAATCTTGTCGGGTTCTACCGGCGCATTGGGGTCGCGGACCGCATTCACTGGACCAGCGAGATGACCATGATCGAGCCGGGCGGAAAGCGCTCAGTGCTGGGACCGTCGAGACTGCCCGCACCGCTGCACGGGTTGCCCAAGCTGATGGCCGCGCACGCCTTCACGCTGGCTGACAAACTAGCGCTCGGACGGGCGTTTGGCGCGTTGATGCGCCCGGTGTCAAGCGATTCAACCGAGAGCCTGGGAGCGTGGCTCAAGCGCAACGGACAGACGCGGGGCGCGCTCGACCGCTTCTGGCGGCTGGTGATTGCCAGCGCGCTCAATGCTGAAATCGATTCGATTGCGCTGCCCTACGCATCCAAGGTGATCCGCGAGCTGTTCATGAACTCGGCATTTGCCGGCAGCATGGGAATGAGTACCGTGCCGCTGAGCGAACTCTATGCGGGCGCCGAGGCATTCCTGGAGTACTCCGGCTCGACCGTTCACTTGAACACCAATATCGAATCGGCGGCGTGGGACAGCGAGGGCGCGCAATGGGCGGTTCTGACGCACGACGGCGTAGTGACCTCCGACTTGCTGGTGCTGGCGCTGCCCTTCGAGGCCACCGCCAAGCTGTTGCCGCAGATGCCTCCTGAGGAGGGCGTGGACGTGCTTTCCCGGCAGCTTGCGAACCACGAACACTGGCCCATTTGCAGCGTGCACCTGTGGTTCGACCGCGAGATTACCACGCTCGAACATGCGGTGCTGCTGGACCGCGAGATTCACTGGATGTACAACAAAAGCCGCCTGCATCCAGGGCGCGAGTCGAAGGGCTGTTATCTGGAGTTGGTGGTGAGCGCTTCGCGGGAATTTGCGAAGCGGCCAAGGGAGTTGGCGATTGCGCAGGCCGTTGGCGAGCTGTCGGAGTTCTTTCCGCTGGTTGCCGAGGCAAAGCTGGAAAAGGCTGCTCTGGTGAAAGAAATGCGCGCCACCTTCGGCGTGCCGCCGGGGATCGATGCGTTTAGGCCGGGCGCCATCTCACCGTGGCCAAACTGTTTCCTGGCCGGAGATTGGACGGCAACCGGCTGGCCATCGACGATGGAGAGCGCTGCGCGGTCAGGGCATCTGGCGGCTGAAGCTCTATGCGAGAGCATAGGCGAGGCGAAAACGATCCTGGTGCCGGATCTGAAGCCGCAAGGACTCATGCGGTGGATGAAGTAAGGAATAGGATCGACACGATTTATCTGCCGGAACAATCGTGTTTTGGGTTGCGAGATGTACGATAATGCTCAAATCCAAACATGATTGAGGAACAGCCATGGGTGCGGCGCAAACGAGAATTCTGGCGGTAAGTCTCTTCTTCCTTTTTGTTTTTGTTTCTGGCTTCGGGTTGAGCTTCTTGCCGAAGCCGTTCAATGGCATGCTGATGTCGGTTCACAAACTGACTTCGCTCGCCTTGACCGGGTACCTCGTCTATGTCGTTGTCCAGTTTCATCGCTCGGGCAATTTCAGCGGTCTTGAATGGGCGATTTGGGCAATTGCCGGTTTCTCTTTCCTTGTCGCCATTGTCTCCGGCGGGATGATTGCAGCCGCCCCGACTGCGCCAACCGCGCAAACAGCGGCGCACAGGATCGCGCCCCTCACGGCGGTGATTGCCACAGCCGCAGCCTTTTGCCTGTTCCTCCTTCGGGGAAGGTGAATTCGGTCTTGTGCTTTTCTGAAGCCTGGCCTCTCGCCCCTGTCTTCAATGCGCCAAGAAATAGACGCCGACGCAGACCAGCACGGCGGCGGTCCAGCGGCGGCGATCTACGTTTTCTTTCAGGAAGAGCTTTCCGGCGATGGCGTTGGTGACCAGCGTCAGCGAAGCGGATGCGGGCGCGACCAAGCTCAGGTTCATGTGGTTCAGAGCAAAGAGCAGCGAGAAGAAAGCCAGGGCCAGGAAGCTGACCCCGGCAAAAAAGAGCGGGCAGGTGACGACGGCGCGAATGGCGCCCTTCATGCCGGAGTGGGCGCGAATCTCGTCGAGATCGCCAATAGATTTCATGGCCGCCGCGGTGAGCACTTCGCCCGCGGTGGAGGCAAGCACGATGGCCGCGATCATGGCAGACGACGCCCAGATGCCGGGGGGCGGAGCGGGGTAGGGAAGGTTCATTGCACCTGCTCCTCTTCGAGTTTTACTGCCGGAGCCGGATGTTCGGTCAAGGACGGCCCATTGGCGACGAAGCCCACGCCCACGGTGATGAGCACGATTCCAGCCCAACGCTGCAGCGAAATGGTTTCATGCAGCCAGAAGTGCGCGAAGAGCGCGACGATCACGTTGCCGGACGCCGTAGCGGGCAGCACAAACGTGAGGTCGGCCCAGGAGAGCGCGGTCAGATAGCTGGCGAAGAAGCCAATCAACAGTGCGATGCCAACGGCGATCCAGGGAGTGAAGACTGCGGCGACGAGCGTACCGGGATGGGCCAGAGTGATGTCTGGCAGGCCGGTCATGCCGCGCGAGAGGCATGAATCGCCCAGTGGAGCGGAGATGGAAACCAGTCCCAGCACCGCATACTGCCATAACGAAAGTTTGGGATGAGCCATGAGTATTTCGGTTCCGGCGATCGGACGCTGGATTGAGGTTCGTGCTTTCCCACCCATTCCGCGGAAAGCTGCGGAATGGACGGGGCACGGAGCTTTTGTTGCGCGCTGGCAATGAGTTACCGCGCCGCGCGCCGTGAAGCCAGTGGGAACCGCGGCTACGCGCCCGCGCTTGCGGGAGCCGGCGGCTCTGCCTGCTTATTGCGCGCCAGCTTTACGATCTTGTTGCGTTGGGCGCGCAGCTTGAGGAAGGACTTGGCCTCGACATAGAGCCGGGGCAAGTCGCGGTTGACGAAGGCCTTCCAGACTACGCGAAATGCCGCTTTTGGCCGGAAGTAGTATTCGTCGTAGAAGCGATGCACCATTTCCAGGACGTAGTCGATGGGCAGGCCGGGGTACTCGATGTGCGCCATCTGGTGGCCGCCCTCGTCGGACATCTCTGCGGAGTTGACGATGAAGCCGTTGGCCTTGGCGAAGTCGTAGAACTCGGTGCCGGGGAAGGCGTGGGCGATGGAGACCTGAATGGTCTCGCAATCCAGTTTCTTGGCGAAATTGATGGTGTTGCGGATGGACTCCTTGGTCTCGCCGGGCAGGCCGAGGATGAAGTCGGCGTGGATGGTGAGGCCCAGGTCGTGGCAGTCCTTGGCGAAGGCGCGCGCCC
>Ga0181520_10008093_pt1 | contig 15125 bp, 8 predicted proteins | sample PEATcosm2014_Bin_29_FD_132451 | JGI IMG/M metagenome (GOLD analysis project Ga0181520, IMG submission 132451) | Peatland microbial communities from MTU Mesocosm Facility, Houghton, MI, USA - PEATcosm2014_Bin02_30_metaG | ecosystem: Environmental > Terrestrial > Soil > Wetlands > Peat | place...
ATGTGGGGTTTATCGTGCTGGTCCAGTTGATGGCGACGTTCTGATATGTGGCCGGATTGGTCCATCCACCAAATTTGGGACTCGTTCCGGGTCCGGTCCTTGGAACATAACGCGCATCGAACCACATCGCCGACAACTGGTTCTTGCTGTTGATGTTGTAGTCGCCCCGTCCTTCATACCTGAATTCGTCTGTTACACTGCGCAGGTTCACGACATAGTTTGTCCCCAAACCTCCTGGCGCGCTGGAGGGCAGGTTCGGCGTGTCAAAGTATTTGTTGAAAAACTGCGACACAGGACTGAATCGGGAAGAGGGAATTTGGTTCCCTGGAAATGGAAGGCCTGTGGAGGGATCGATGATCGCCGGCAGTCCGGAGAAGTCGCCATTGAGGAGCGCCGGGGTTGGCATCGCAGATTCGCTGGTGTTTGAGGACCTGAACGTGAGGCCCTCATAACTCCCAAAGAAGAAAAGTTTGTCCTTCTTGATGGGACCGCCCAATGATCCACCAAATTCGTTCCGAATGTAGGGGGACTTGGGTAAACCCGTGGCGAAAAAGTTTTGGGCCGCAAGTTCCTTGACCCGATTGTACTCGAACGCGGTGCCGTGGACCTGGTTGGTGCCGGACTTCGTGACCATAATCACGGACGCCCCGCCATTTCCGTACTTTGCGGATCCCATGCTGTCAATCACCTTGAATTCGGCAATCGCGTCGAGCGATGGATCCCCAATCCCGATGTATTCGTTCTCGCTTTCCGACGCATCCGTCCCATCGATCCTTACGTTGTAGCTGCCTTCAACCGTGTTGCCGCCGAATTTTGGAACGTACATGCCCCAGGCCCCACCCTGCACGCCGGGAGCAAGGGCAAGCAAACCAAAGATGTTCGTTCGGCCGTCAAGCGGCATCGTTGAAATCTGTTTCGAGTCGATGACGCTTTCCACCGAGGAAGTGTCCGTTTGGACAAGCGGTGCGCTCGCTGTGACATTAACCGAAGTGGTATTGGCGCCGACGGCGAGTTGGGCGTCCTCGCGGACAGTCTGGCTAACAGACAGTTCGACATGACTTACGGTAAACAGACTGAAGCCTTGCTGGCTTACCGTAACTTCATATACGCCAGGGATCAAATTGGAGAACACATATTCCCCGACCTCGTTAGTTTGCGTCACATTCGAGACGTTCGTGGCTTCGTTGTGCAAGATGACTTTCGCGTTGGGCACAACCGCGCCGGAGTTGTCCGTCGCCCTGCCCAGGATCGTGCCCATCCCAGTTTGACCACGCAGAGTAACCGGAGCAACAACAAACAGCAGAAGCGCCGCTCCGAGCCAAACGCTTACCAAATCTCCGCGCAATCGAAATAACGGGCTCCTTCTCATATTTCCTCCTCGTGGCTTATTTTCATAGTTCTTACTTTTAAGAAATGTTGGCCATAGTTCCGTAGCCGCGCCTGTGGAACAATCTAGACCACAACATAACTAGATAAGCAATTATGTTGCCAGTTGAATGGCCATTTTTTCGTCCCTAAGTCGCTGAAATTACAGGGACGGAGAAACCAGACCCAGTCAACATTCTATGAAATTCTAAACCTATATAGTTTTCTATATATGATAAACTGTAGAGCGGCGCCCGGAAAATGACAATCTGTCGTGTATGACTAGCCTACCGCTAAACACGCAAAAAGATCTTCCGCCGGTAGAGGTAGTAGAGGAACATCCAACCCGCCACCACGGATCCCAATTCGATCGCGAAGGGTTTCCAGGCCCCCAATAGGTTGATGAACCCGTGAGTGAAGATAAGTCCAACCTCGCGAAAATTGAAGAAATGCCTGGCCAGGTAAATGGTAATGGAGTTTGCCCCGATAACGGTGAAAACAAAAGCCCATTTCCGGTAACCCTTAATGTCAATTATCCAATAAAAAAGTGCAAGGAGCAGCAGGCTCCAACCGCCGGCAAAGAGGACAAAGGAACTTGACCAAATGTTCTTGACGATGGGGAAAGCCAAGCTCCAGAGTAGCCCGACCGCCAGGCTGACTACCCCTGCCACCGTCAAACCCAGCAGCTTCCGCTTCTGGGAGTAAGATGTCCGCAACCAGTGCCCGGCCATTGCGCCCAGCATGCAGGTTGCGATGGCGGGGATATTGGAGATGATGCCTTCATTGTCCCCGTAGTCGTAGCAGCAGAAGGGGCGCGGCAGAAAGCGCTGGTCGAGGAAGGCCGCCAGGTTTCCCTGCATCGTATAATTCCCCCGCCCAAATGCCGGCACGGGAACCCAGGCCATCAGCGCCCAGTAACCCAGCAGGATCACGGCCGTCGCCACCGCCTGGCCGCGCACATCCAGGTTCATCACCAGCAAGGTGGCGAAAAAGTAGGCGATCGCAATGCGCTGAAGGACTCCCAGGAGGCGCAGATCGTGGAAGTTAAGGTCCAGCAGACCGTTGGCGAGGAGCCCCATGAAAAACAGCAAAAACAAACGCCGGACGGCGTGGCGGTAAAGCTCGCGCCGATTAGCGCCGGCCTCAAGCCTCCTGGTGAGCGAGAAAGGCAGCACCAGTCCCACGATGAAAACGAAGAGCGGAAAAATCAGGTCGTAAAAGTGAAAGCCTTCCCACTCCACATGGCGGAACTGCCCGGCAAGCATCAGCGTGAGAGGAATAGGAACAGCACGGGAAAGATGATAGACCAGGGCGTCGCCGCCCGTGATCCAGAACATGTCGAACCCTCGCAGGGCATCAATGGAGGCCACGCGACTCGGGCCCGGCGGAGGCGGTGTGGATTTGGTAGTGGCCTGAGAAACGGCGTTTTCGCTCATCAGTAACTCGCGCTCGGCAGATTGAAACATATATAGCCACCTAGTTGACTGTAGGAGTATATTCAAGATGCCTTGCGAATGCAAACGCCTAACTCGCCCGGGAATTACTCGTCCTCTGCGTTGCTCCCGGCTGGCAGTTTACGTAGGATCAGCTCGATCCCGGAGTCGTAATGCCACTTTCAATTCTTCGTCCTCCCCGCAATCGGATACCTCGGTTGCGGATTGTGTTCGTACTTCTCCCGCTCGCGAGTCTGGTTCTTCTGGCGGCAGCGCAACCGGCCGGCGGCGATGCGGTTCTTCCCTATCGCGACCCTTCTCTGCCGATTGCCGTACGGGTTGACGACTTGGTTTCCCGCATGACACTGGAGGAGAAAATGGGGCAACTGGTCTACTCCTCGCCTGCGATTGAGCGCCTTGAAATCCCCGCCTACGAATGGGCCAACGAGTGCCTGCACGGCGTAGCACAGGCAGGAGTGGCGACCGTGTTCCCTCAGTCCATTGGCCTGGGAGCGACATGGGACACGGCCTTAATCCATCAAGTCGCCGAAGCAATCTCCGATGAGGCACGAGCCAAATATCACGAAGCCGTGCGGCAGAATAAGCAGCGAAAATACTACGGTCTGACGTTCTTCAGCCCTAATGTGAACATCTTCCGCGATCCGCGTTGGGGGCGCGGTCAGGAAACTTACGGTGAAGATCCTTACCTGACGGCGCGCTTAGGCGTCGCTTACGTGAAAGGGTTGCAGGGTGACGACCCGCAATACTTGAAGGTCGTTTCCACTCCCAAACAGTTCGCTGCGCACAGCGGACCTGAACCGGAGCGGCATCAATTCGACGCCCAGGTAGATGAGCGCGATTTGCGCGAAACTTATCTCCCGGCCTTCGAAGCGTGCGTGCGAGAGGGGAAGTCCTTTTCGGTCATGGCCGCATACTCGCGGTTGAACGGAGAACCCGATTGTGCCAGTCGCACGTTGCTGGACGAGATTCTGCGACGGGAGTGGGGGTTCCGTGGCTACGTGGTCTCCGATTGCTATGGAATTAAGGACATCCTGGAGAAACAGCACCTGGCCGGCAGCCTGGAACAGGCCTCGGCCATGGCGCTGCGCGCGGGAACCGACCTCAACTGCGGCAACGAGTACCTGTCGCTGCCCGCGGCCCTGAAGCTAGGTCTGGTGAGTGAAGCCGAGATTGACCGGGCAGTGAGGCGGGTGCTGGAAGCAAGACTCCGCCTGGGGATGTTCGATCCCCCTGACAAGGTCCCTTATGCGCGCATCCCGTACTCCGTGGTGGACAGCCGCGAGCACCGCGAACTAAGTTTGCAGGCAGCGCGAGAGTCGATTGTTCTGCTGAAGAACGCCAATCATCTGCTACCTCTAAGCAAGACGCTGAAATCGATTGCCGTTGTCGGTCCCAACGCCAATGAGGTGAAAGCGCTTCTCGGCAACTATTATGGGACGCGCTCGCTGGCGGTCACTCCTCTGGTGGGAATTCGGAAAAAGGCCTCTCCCGAGACCAGGGTCGTTTACGCCAAGGGCTGCGAAGCTGTTGAGCCTCCAACTATTGCCTCTTCATTGGACGAAGCGGTCCGCGCCGCCAAGTCCGCGGACGTGGTGATAGCGGCGCTGGGACTGTCAGGCGACCTGGAGAATGAGCAGTTCGAAATCGACACGGATGGGTTTTACTGGGGAGATCGTACCACGCTGGATCTTCCGCGCGCGCAGGAACGACTGCTCGAGGCGATGGCGGCGACAGGCAAGCCCACCGTGCTTCTCCTCTTGAACGGAGGTCCCATCACCACGGCATGGGCCAGTGAGCACGCGGGCGCCGTTGTCGAGGCGTGGTATCCCGGCGAGGAAGGCGGCACAGCGATCGCGGATGTTCTGTTCGGCGATTACAATCCGGGCGGAAGGCTGCCGGTCACTGTTTACAAGTCCGTTGACCAACTCCCTCCCTTCGGCGATTACAAGATGGCGGGGAGAACCTACCGCTACTTTTCCGGAGAGCCACTCTACCCCTTCGGGTTCGGGTTGAGCTTCACGCATTTCGGCTATGGCCACTTGGAGGTCAGCAGGGCACAAATCCGCACCGGCCAGAATCTTCGCGTCAGTGCCGAAGTAAAAAACGCCGGCGCCATGGACGGAGACGAAGTCGTGCAACTCTATCTCACCTGCATGAACTCTCCCGTTCCCGTTCCGATTCGTTCCCTGGCGGGATTCACTCGTGCTCACCTTGCGTCTGGCGAAAGCAGAGTAATTGACTTTACTCTTACCCCACGGATGATGTCTGTCATCGACAATGACGGCAAACGCATCGTTCCTCCCGGGAGGTTTAGAATCGAGGTCGGGGGCAAGCAGCCGGGATTCCGGGGAATGGCTGATGCCGCCACCACGGAAGTGATGACCGGAGAATTTGAAGTTGTGGGCGCGACCGTTCCCGTGGACTGACCTATCGTGAATCGCCACCGTCTGTCACAGAAGATCTGTCGCTGGTGCGCCTGCTGGGGTTTTTGGGCGAGGTCGAGGGTCTGCGAGAAAGACGCGGACGCAGCCATGAGTCCTAGGCACACTCTGAGTACCCAGAATCTCATTCCCTGCCCCCTTTAATTCGCAGCCTGCCGCACGTGCCTCCGCTCGCTCGCTTGACAACCCGATTGTCCAACGATATTACTGATACTGTATACTAGATGACTAGAAGGGATGATTTTATGACTGGTTCAAGTCCCCTATCCGCTCCGGACGATGTCGAACTTCCGGAACTGAACCTGCAACGCGGCAGCTACGTTCCCTACTACCGCCAGATTCGCGACCAAGTAGAATCTATGATCAAGTCGGGCGCGCTGAAACCCGGCCAGATGATCTTTTCCGAGGGCGCCTGCGCGACCAAACTCGGCGTGAGCAAGATGACCGTGCGGCAGGCTTTTCAAGCACTTCGTTCCGAGGGCTTGCTGGTTATCGAGAAGGGCAAGCGGCCGATGGTCAGCTCCGGCCCCATCCAAAAGGACTTTCAAAAACTGCGGGGCTTCACGGCGGAAATGAACCGTCGCGGGCTGAAGGCATCTTCGAAGATTCTGTATTTTGAGCGGACTGCACCGGACGCTACGGCCGCCAGCTTGCTCCGCCTCTGGCGCAACGACGAAATCTACAGCATTCGGCGTTTGCGGTATGCCGATAAGGAAATCGTGGGCGTCGAAAACATCCTCCTCGTCGCGCGATTGTTTCCCGGTCTCACCAAGGAGGACCTGGAAAGTCAATCCCTTTATAGCTTGATGGAAACACGTTACGCGATCTCGCTGGATTGGTCAGACGAAGAGCTTGGGGCGATTCCGGCAGAAAAAGATGATGCTAAAGTGTTGCAGGTTCCGATCGGATTTCCTATTTTTTCCATGCGGCGGATTGTCTATGCCAAAGATGATGTTCCCGTCGAACACGCGCACTCGCTCTTCCGCGGGGATCGGTACAACGCCCGAGTAATTTCGCATCGGTAGTCTTCACCCTAGGCTTCCGGCCCAACCTAAGATCCCGATAGAGCACAGCAGGATCGCCAGGCCGACGACCATCCAACGGCGCGCTGTGGGCCGGGCGAATTTCCATTCTCCCACCAGCAGACCGCAGAAGTTGGCCGTCAGCAGGCCGACCGTCAAACTGATCGGCCATCCGATGGCGGGTCCCAGTTTCCCGAGCTTGGGCGCGGCCGAGCCGTAAACAAAAATACTCCCTCCCCACAAGAGGCCCATGAGGACTGCCAAAGCGTAAAGGGGGCCTCCCCGCGCTTGCAGGAAATTGGACCAGCTCCCATTCTTGTGGAATAAGTATGCGCAAAAGCCCAGGTTCGAGACCGCCCCGCTCGCGAGAACGAGCATCCAGATGACGTTCGATCCCGCAAACGCAGTGTTTCCCATCTGCATGGCGCTTGTGCTGATTCCCAGCGAAAGGCTATAACCGATATTGAACACGGCGGAAAGCAGTCCCGCGCCCGAACAAAGCAGAAGCCCGGCCCACAATGGGCGCGCCGCTCCCACCATTTTGCGAGGAGCATTGGGAAGTTGTTTCTCGCTCCGCTCGCGAAGCCTGCCCGCATAGCCACAGGTCCCGATGCCCACCATGGCAACCGCTGTGCCCAGCATGATGAACTCACCCTGTGGTTGGCGGAGGCGCTCCGGCGCGAGGATCAACATGGGAAGAAACGACCCCAGCGAAGCGCTGATTGCCAGCACCAGCGTGTTCGCCATCGAGATGCCGAGTGCGCTCACCCCTTGCCCGAACATTACCGCGCCGAATCCCCAGGCGAACCCTGTGACCAGGGCAATCAGTTCAGCCTTCCGCGGCGCGGCGGAGAGCACGGCAAGAGGATGAGCAACGGTTGTGAAGAACAATACCAGCGGCATCACCACGCAGGCCACGGCAATGAAAACTGTCCACACGTTCTCCCACGACCACCGCCCCAGGTAGCGCATGGGCAGCGTGAAGGTCCCATTCATGAGACCCGATATGACGGCGAGGGCGATCCCGAAGTTTACGACGGAGTTTCCCATGAACTCTCTTTCCCCAGACGAAACGCGGTGTTACTGCTCGAGCGTGTTGACTTCCCGGATTTCGCCTCCGTTGCGGGGCACGCGAAGAGTTTTAATCTCCAGCGGCCGGAAGGCCCCTGTCCAGCGCCGATTCACCAGTGGGAGGTCGAAAGTCGCCGTTGTGGCACGTCCTTCGGTCTCGTAACAGCGCACAATCAAATCGTCCCCGTCCTCGCTCTTCTTCACGGCGGAGACCACAACGTTGGGCACATCGACCGCAAGGAACGACGCCGCAGCGGGGCGGATTCCGGGATGAATACCTTGGTAGAGAATCGGGAACGGGGCGGTGAATTCCTCTGCCATTCGGACGATTCCCGCCTGCCGCCAGCCACCTGCGTGGGGCGTCAGGAGCATCCGGAAGGTCTGGCGGCCCTGGTCCTGCCACAGGTACTCGCCGTCAGGCTTCAAATCGCGTTCAAATTGCGCGTAGACCGGGCTGCGCACGATTGAAACGCGAAGGTCCCCGCCTTGTACGCTGTAGCCATACTTTGCATCATTAAGGACGGCCAGGCCATACTCCCCGCCGCCACGTTCTCCGCTAACATCGATCCACCGCTGCCCCGGATCTTCGTTACCCTGCGCCTTGCGCACCTTGTAACCATACGCGATTTCATAGGTGGGTTGCGGGTTCTTTACATCAACCGGAAAGGAAAACTTCAGAATCTTGAGCCGCTCGTGCCAGTCGAGAGCGACACGCGCCTCGAGCGTCGGTGAGCCGGCGTACAGCACCCAGTCTGTTTCCAGGGAAGATGCGCCATATCGAGTGCGCACGCGGATGGCAGCACGCAGCGGCCCGTTTTCCAACACGCGGAAATGTGCGTCGGCGAACGCTCCGATTTCTTTTGTATAGGCCTTCACATCATGACTCCAGGTGTCACTGGGATCGTCCAGCACCACTGCGCGTCCCTTGTTCTCGCCGAACACCTCCGCCTTCGCGTCCTTGTCGTAGACCGAAAAAGTGCCGTCACTCGAGAAACGCACGCGCAGGTGCTCGTTTTCGAGTTCATTCCCCTCGGCGTGAACGCGCGATTCCGGCGCGAGGCGCGGCGACGCTCTCCGCAATTCAAATTGTCTGTAGCCGAAGGCCGGCACGGCCGCGCGAAACACCAGACGTTTCCGGTCATCAATTGTCGTGGTAGCCTGTGTCCATTGGTGCGCGATCTCATGCCCCTGGTCGTCGACGAGGGACGAATTGGTTTGGATGGATTGGGACTCCGGGGTCGCTCCCGAAGTCCACTCCCATCCCAACTCGTATTCGACGTTCAGGTTCGCCTCCCAGGCATGAGGGTTGAAGACGACCAAATACTCTGAATTGGCATGGGGCGTGGGGATTTGCCACGCGATCTTCTCCGCCGCACGGTACATGGCCGCTGTGCCCACTTCGGTGGCGTATCCATACGCCTGCCGCGCCATATCGTAGTGTGCTGGAAGGGCGCTTCCCGCCAGACTATCGTGAAACTGCATGAGCAGGACTTTCTTCCAGGCCGAGGTGAATTCATTTTGCGGATAATCAGCTCCCGCCACGACTAAGCCCAGCGCGGCAAATTTCTCGCCCGTCACCAGCGCCGCTTCCGCTGTGCGGTTTTCCTTTTTCACCTCCGAGACTGCGGTATAGCAACCCACCGAATGATGCTGCAGATCGTCGGCGACGACCGGCAGATTGGGCAGGCCTTGGACCTCGTCGAAATACTTGTAGGGCGTGCTGAATACCATGCTCGGCGCGCCCGATTCCTTGCGTGCTTCCATGATCGAGCGAATATTGATAATGGTAGGCCCGCCGCCGTGATCTCCCGCTCCGTAAAACGCCATGAGGTCTTTAGTCGGCTCGGGCAAGTCCGTCACGATACGATGTATACGCTGCATGATGGGTCCGTCGTAATCACCGTAGGCAATCGGAATATGATAAGCAAGAATGCGTGTCCCGTCGGCGCCTTCCCACCAGAAAAGGTCAGAAGGCAAACCCTTCTCTGTTGGCTGTGGCCGCATGAAAACATACCCGCGAAGCCCCTGCAGTTTCAGAATTTGGGGCAACGTTCCAGGATGGCCGAAAGAATCTGGGTTGTAGCCAATCTCCGCCCTGCGGCCGAACAGCTGCTGGAATAGCCGCTGGCCGTAAAGTCCCTGCCGCACGAGGGATTCGCCGCTGGGCATGTTCACGTCAGGCTCAACCCACCACCCTCCGACCACCGCCCAACGGCCTTCCTCGACGCGCTGGCGAATTTCAGCAATTAAGGCCGGGTCCGTGGCCGCAACCCACTCGTAGAATTGGGCGGAGCTCGCCGTAAAGGTGAACTCAGGATTCTCTTTCATGCGCTCGAGGGCTGACCGAAACGCGCTGACCACCGCGGCCATGCCTTCCGGCCAGGTCCAAAGCCACGTGGCGTCAATATGTGAGTTGCCGATCATGTGGAATCGGTATTGAGAGGCTTCGGGCGGCCACGATGGTTGCGAAGGTGGGCTTGAGACTTGCGCGCCAACTTCCGGTGCCAGCAATCCCAGAATGCCTATGACCAGAACAACCCATCGCACACGACGGACTCGCGGCTGCATTGACGATCCCCTTTTCCAGCGATCTTTGGAACAGATTCCGCCCTAAACCATGGGGCCGGGCGGAGATTGACCACTATAGATACATACCTAGGTGGGTATATATGTTAGCTCTGGGTTTGTCAAGCCGATTACCGCCGTCGAACTCAATTCGGGCTAAATGGCTGGAGAATTGGCGGATTAATGTCCGGCCGAGATGTATTTCGAGATTGACATGCCTACCTAGTTGTGTATATATGTTGTCCGTTGGATTGTAACTTTGATAGTCCTCCAATGTGTCGGGTCGCCTCGGTCTTCGGAAGACCTTGCCGTCCGGTTTGGTTCCCACGGGGTGAGGCGCACGGTTACGCGCCTCTCCCGATCTAAGGAGCTTCATCATGTCCAATCGTCGCGAATTCATCCAGGGAGTAGTCGGAACCACAGCCAGCGTCGCGGTTTCCGGCTTGGTTTCATCGAGACGGGTGCTGGGCGCCAATGACCGTGTTCGAATTGGGTTGATCGGCGCAGGCGCGCGGGGAAAGTATGACTTTAAGGAGGCGATCAAGTGTCCCAATGTCGAAGCCGTGGCCGTGGCCGACGTGTACACTCGCCATCTTCAAGAAGTGCAGGCCATCGTCCCTGGGATCAAAACCTACCAGGATTTCCGCAGGCTCCTGGATGATAAGAGTATCGACGCCGTCATCATCGTCACTCCCCAACACCAGCATGCTTTGAGCTTCGTTCCCGCTATTCAGGCAGGGAAGGACGTTTACCAGGAGAAGACCATGGCCTTCAATCCTGAGCATGCCCGCCGCATGCGCCGGGCCTTTAATGACTCGGGCCGCGTGGTGCAGATCGGGATGCAAATGCAAAGCGGGCCGGGCTACCAAAGGGTTTGTGAACTCGCCACGCCCGAACGTTTGGGGACTGTGGCACTCATCGAAACGCACCACTTCCGCAATACGCCTTACGGCGGCTGGATTCGCAATGAGGTGCCCTCCGACTGCGACGCCCAGCACATTGACTGGGGACTGTTCGAAGGCGAAGCGAATCATTACCCCTTCGACCCTGACCGCTATTTGAACTGGCGTTTCTACTGGGATTATTCCGGCGGGAACATGTTTGAGAACATGGTTCACCAAATCGGCTTCTGGTACCAGTTGCTGGACTTGCAAGTTCCCGAGACGGTCTCGATGTTGGGCGCGAATTATCTCAGTCCCAAAATGCACATGCCTGATGTGATGTCGGCATCGTTTAAACTTCCCAACAAACTTCTGATCACTTGGAGTTCGACGTTTTCCAACGACTATTACGGGGAACAACAGGGCTGCCTGTTTGGCACGAAGGGCACCATCATGCACACCCAGTCGAACAAAGTGTATTATCTCCCGCAGGGGCAAGCTGTGGGCGAGGGATCGTCAGACAAGCCGACCGAGAACCCGGAATACGTGGATAATACCGACATCCACATGCAGAACTGGTTCGACTGCATTCGCAGCCGGAAGGAACCCAATTGCCCCTTCGAAGTTGGATATCGCACCGCGCTGGCCTGCCAGATGGCCGTGGCCTCCTATCGTCGAGGAGTACCGGTGCATTGGGATCCCGAGACTGAGGACATCATCTGACCCGCGAAGGCCACACAGGAGTTTCGAAATGAATCGACGCGAATTCATAGCCACGGCCGGGATTTTTGCCGGCTCGACTTGGCTGATGAACAGTGCCCCAGGTTTTAGTTCCACCGGCGTGGCGGCGCCAAAGCAATTCAAGCTGGCGGTCATCAGTGACGGTCTTTCGCAAGACTTTGAAACCGCGCTCAAGATCGTGAAGAGTTATAAGATCAAGTGGGTAGAAATTCGGGCGGTCTGGGGGAAATACAACACCGAGGCCAGTCCCGAGCAAGTTCGGCGCCTCAAAGAACTCCTGAGTGCGTACGAAATGAGTTGTTCCCAAGTGGACACGGCGCTATTCAAATGCACGCTCCCCGGCACGAAGACTCTGGGCGCCGGCACGCCTGTTTATCCCTACTCTCAACAGATAGATTTGCTAAAGCGCGCCATCGACCGCGCCCACGCGTGGGGAACCGATCAATTGCGCATCTTTACCTTTTGGCGAGTGGCGGAACCCGAAAAGATCTACGGCCGCATCAGTGAGGAGGTGCAAAAGGCGGCGGAAGTGGCGAGATCCGCTGGCGTTCGACTGGTGATTGAAAATGAAGACGAGACCAACGTGGGGACCGTGCACGAACTGTCCAAGATGCTCGCAACCCTTCCCTCCAATGTGGGCGCCAACTATGATATCGGCGCGCCTCTCTGGCTGGAAGAAATTCCTTATCCCGATGGATACAGGGCCTTGGACCCAAAACGGATATGGAACGTCCATCTGAAGGGAGCGCAGTGCGCACCGGGCTTCAAGGTTTGCCAAGAGACCTTTGCCGACCAGGGCCAGATCGACTTGAAGGGCCAATTGCAGGCGTTTTTGCGCGATGGCTATCGCGGATCCATGTCGCTAGAGTGCGAGTTCACGGCTCCGGGCCTCAGTCAAACTGAAACTACCACCCGCTCGCTGGACGGGCTGCTAAAAGTAATGTCGGCTGCGGTGGCGTAAGAGTATCTGAAGGCGGGCGACAAAGGAGAAGCCGACAAGGAATTTGCAAGCTCTGCGACACTTCAGTCGGCCGTTCGCGACAAGCAATCCGCAGTGGTGGCGGGGAAAATGCCTCTACCGGCTGAACCTCAACAATGAGCGAGGAAACAGGGAGTTGTTTATTCGAAGTCATTTGAGACGAAAGATTCAGTCCTCAAGCGCCGGGAATAGTCCAGAATAGCCCTTATGAAAACTTCTGCTCTCGAACCTCTTCGATATCTCAGTCAGGAAGAGATGAAGGCGATCCACCAGGCTGCGCTGCAAATCCTGGAGCGCACCGGAATGTGGATCGATCACGTCCAAGCCTTGGAATACCTTCGCGCGGCCGGTTGCCGGGTCGATATGGATTCCCGGATCGTGAAGTTCCCTCCAGAACAGGTGGAAGCCACCGTGGCCCGCATGCGCCGCAATTTTCAGGATCCCCGCCGGTGGCCCAAGCGCCTGTCGGTTCGCTACTCCCAAGTGCGTTTTGATGCACAGCCTTTCCAGGTTCACGAAGACTTCACCGTGAGCGCAGGCGGCTTCTGCTGTTTCATCTGGGATATGGCGGGCGAGCGGCGTTACGCCACGCTCGGGGATGTTCGCCAATCGTTGAAGCTTGCCGACCAACTGGATCAGATTGCCTATACCGGGCTTCCCTGCTCCGCCCAGGATGTTCCCGTGGAGATCCGGCCCGTGGTGATGGCGGCCGAATTGGTGAAGGCCACACGCAAGTACGGTGGGATCGAGACCTTCCAGCGCAAGGACGTGGGATATGTGACCCGCATCGGCGAGATTGTCGCCGGCGGCCGCGAGGCGCATCGGCGAAATCCGATCCTGGTGGGTTATGCGGAAGCGCGCACGCCCTTGTGCATCGACGCCGTGATGGCCGACGTGATGCTGGCGCACTTGGAACTTGGTCTGCCCCAGAGTCTCGACACCATGCCCAACGGCGGGGCCACCGCGCCGGTGAGTCCGCCGGCAGTCCTGGCGCTGGGGGTGGCGGAAACTCTCGGTGGATTGGTGTTAGGGTACGCCGTCGATCCCAATGCGACGATGACCGTGGATGTGACCCCTGGTTACTGCGACATGCGCTCGATGCAGTTCCGCTGCGCGGGCGGGGAGCGCATGCCGCTGCTGGCGGCGCGTGTGCAGCTTATCTCCGAGTATTACGGCTGTCCCTCCGGCGTGCACGCAGGGAAATCCGACGCCTGCGTGCCGGGCATCCAAGCGGCGGTGGAAAAATCCATCTCGATGTATGTGGCCGTGATGGCGGGGGCCATTGGCTTCGGCACGGTGGGTCAACTGGAGAATATGATCACCTTCTCACCGCTGCAACTCGCCATCGACAATGAGATGGCCCGCTACGTGCGCTACTCCGTACGGGGCTTTGAGGTCAATGAAGAGACACTCGCGCTCGAAGTGATCGAGGAGTTAGGCCACGGCGGCCAGGCGTTTGACCACCCCCACACGGTTCGCAATTTCCGCAAGCTGCAAATGCTCTCACCCTACTTTGACATTTGCCCATGGGGAACGGGAGATAGTCTGGATCGGGAGCGGTTCGAGAAGCGCGCCGCCGCGAAAGTACAGCAGGCGCTGGCCGCGGAACGCGCTCCCGTTTTGACGCCTGATCAGGAAGCGGCCATTGACGAGGTCGTGCAAGAGGCGGCCATGGATTACAAAGTGCGATACCCAATTTAGTGAGGGTTACATAATACCGTGACGGCCCGCCCCCCTCACCCGTCCGTCGGCTGACGGACACCCTCTCCCCCAAGGGGGCGAGGGCATTAACGCGGGTTATCCGGAGGTTTTTCATGCGTTCTCTTGAGAGAGTCCGAGGGCTCATCGCGGGCCAGTCCGTTGACCATCTTCCCGTCCAGCCGGTCATCATGATGTTCGCAGCGCAGCACATGGGCATGCCGAGCGCGCTCAGCTCAGTTGGCTTGCGGCGCCATCAAGACGAACCGGTGGTCGATGGCTCGCTCGATTGCCTTGTTAAACGTATCCCAAGGGCAGCCGGAAGCCAGGGTCGCAGATTCGCAACCCGGAATCGGCAGGTCTTCCTCGGCAGGCGGGGCGGACAGGCTGAGCGGAGTCGCGCCTCGCATCTGTTCGAGGGTCTGGGCAAGGTACTGTGAGCGCACGAAGTATTTCGTGGCGCCGGGCTCCTGCCAAATTGAGAAAACGAGTGCGCCGCCGGGTGGCGTATCATCCGCCTGATAGCCCGGCAGGCGCCAGGAGAGCCCCAGCATGCCTGATAGGTTCGACAGATTGGTATCGTGGCCCGAAACGATCAAGACGGCGTTTCCCGAACGGTCCAACGCCCCTGTTGTGGTCTTGCCGGTGGCTGCCTGCTGCATGGACTTCAGGACGTGATAGAGCAAGTTCGATCCCCTGGCACGGGCAAGATAGGAAGTCCGCCGCATCAAGTCAGCGTACACGGCGTGCAGTTCCAGAATCCGGAGCAGTGCATCCGCGTCGAGGCGGCCCCAGCCCAAATCCTTACCTTGCATGCCTTCCGTGTATTCGAGGAGCAGATCCTCGCCGAGCGTTGACGCGTCGCCCCAGGGCTCGTTGAGCTGAACGCCCTTCCCCGTTACAGAAAC
>Ga0181520_10008094_pt1 | contig 15124 bp, 13 predicted proteins | sample PEATcosm2014_Bin_29_FD_132451 | JGI IMG/M metagenome (GOLD analysis project Ga0181520, IMG submission 132451) | Peatland microbial communities from MTU Mesocosm Facility, Houghton, MI, USA - PEATcosm2014_Bin02_30_metaG | ecosystem: Environmental > Terrestrial > Soil > Wetlands > Peat | place...
CGGAAGTCGGCGTTTGTAATATTTTGCTCCTTGCTGCGAAGATTCCGTTGGCGGGACGCCAACGGATGCGACCGGGACGGTCGCGCTCCCCAAAAGTTGCGGAAGCGTGCTGCCGTATTTCTTCCCGCTCAACTTTTCCAGCGCGTCGAAAATCGGGCGGAAAATGTCGGTCTCGTAATTGGAAATTTTCGCGTTGGCAAAATCGGTCAAGCCTTTCGTGCCTTGAATGATGCTGGTGACGCGCTCAAAACCCATGCCGGTGTCAACGTGCCGGGCGGGCAACGGCGAAAATGTGCCGTCGAGATTCGCGTTGAACTGGATGAAGACGAGATTCCAGATTTCAATGCAGCGGGCGTCGCCTTTGTTCACCAAACTGCCTTTGGTATTTCCATCCGGCGTCAAATCCGCGTGCAATTCGGAACACGGACCGCACGGGCCGGTTTCGCCCATCATCCAGAAATTGTCTTTGCGATTGCCCGGCACAATGTGAACCATCGGATCAAGACCGGCTTTCAAAAAATGCAAAGCCCAATAAAAAGCAGATTCATCATCTGCCCATTCAAGAGCTTCGCCAGATTTTCCAGTTCCAACAATTCCAGTTTGTGCGCCAGCAAGAGAATTTTTTGCCAACATCACAGTTTGGCCAAGGTCATCCTTCCATTGATTTATATCCGCATAGGGACAAAACACAGTCGCGTAAAGCCGCGACGGCGGAAATTTCCAGATGCCGACGACGAGTTCCCACGCCCATTCGATGGCTTCCTTTTTGAAATAATCGCCGAAGCTCCAGTTGCCGAGCATTTCGAAAAAAGTGTGGTGGTAAGTGTCAAGGCCGACGTCTTCGAGGTCGTTGTGCTTGCCGCCGGCGCGGATGCACTTCTGCGTGTCGGCGGCGCGGCCCGGCGTGTAGGGGCATTTCGTCTGGCCGAGAAAAATCGGGACGAACTGGTTCATGCCGGCGTTCGTGAACAGGAGGTTCGGCGAGTCGGGCATGAGCGAACTGGACGGGACAATGGTGTGCTGCTTCGATTTGAAGAAATCGAGGAACGACTGGCGGATTTGCGAACTGGTCATCATGGCAAATTCAAAAATGGGGCGCAAAAAGCCAAAGGCGACCCGGCGGATAGTGTAGGAAAAACCAGCAGCAAGGCGAGCGCAAGTTTCGCGCTGATTTCCAGTGCAAATTGGCCCGGAACAGAATTGGTGTAACCCATTGCGGCGAATTCCGTCCTTTCTGTTGACAGCACCCTGTGGAAATTGCTTGATTGGCGCGGGGTGTGGTTGTTTTTTTCATCCAAACAACAATTTAGAAACAATACGAATCACATGAAAATGCGTCTTTCTCCCAACAGGCCTGGACTTCTTGCTTCGGTTTTTATTTCCATGTCGCTGGCCGTGGCGGCGTTGCGCGCCGCCGACGGCCCGCCGGCGGTCGCCAAACCCGCGGTCAACGCGCCCGTGACCGTCACCGACAGCGGCAACGCATGGACGCTCGACAACGGCATCGTCAAGGCGACCATCAGCAAGGGCAACGGCAGGATGACGGCGCTGGTTTTTCACGGCATCAACACCATGGGCGGCGGCGGATACTGGGAACAATCGCCGGCGGGTTCCGCCAACAGCCTCACGATAGATCCTGCGAAAAACGGCGGCGAACGCGCCGAGGTTGACATCAAGGGCGCTCCCGGCCGGGGCATTGACATTGAACTCCGCTACGCCATGGCGCGCGGCGTCAGCGGCATTTACGCCTACGCGATTTACACGCATCCGGCGGCCAACGGCGCGGCTGGTTATGGCGAAAACCGCTTCATCACCAAGCTCAACCATGACTTCAACTGGATCTCGGTTGACGCAGACCGCAACATGCTCGAATGCACGCCGCAGGACTGGGGCGCGGGCGTCGTCATTCACGCGAAGGAGCAGCGCATTTTGAGCACCGGCTACTATAAAAATTCCGTCGAGCACAAATACAGCTACAACGCCATTCAATACAAAATTCCGGCCTACGGCTGGTCTAGCACGAAGGATCACATCGGAGTATTTTTCATCAATCCGACCACCGAATACTTGAGCGGCGGCTCTTCCAAAATGGAACTGGTCTGCCATTTCGACGCCAACGACAATCCTGATCCGATCATCCTCGATTATTGGTGCGCCGGCCATTATGCCGGCGGCGCGGGCTGCAACATTCCCGCCGGCGAAGAGTGGAACAAGGTTGTCGGCCCGATTTTCGTCTATTGCAACGCGCTGGCCGATCCGGAGGTTCCCTCGCAGGCCGACCTCGCCACATTGGAGGCAACCGCCGGCAATCCCACTGTTCCGCCGGCTTGGAAGGACAACGGAACGGCCTTGTGGCAGGATGCGCTGGCCCAGGCCAAAATGGAAAAAGCCCAGTGGCCCTACGATTGGGTCAACGGCGTGGACTATCCGCACAAGGAACAGCGCGGCAACGTGACCGGGCAACTCGCGCTCAATGATCCGCAGGCGGCCACGACCAAGCTGCCGCATCTGACCGTCGGATTGGCGCACCCGGATTACACCAGCAGGGCCGGAGGATTTGTGTCGCGCGCCGGCAATGGCAACATGGTCACATGGGATCACGACGGGAATTATTATCAGTTCTGGACCGATGGCAGCGACGACGGAAAATTCACGATCTCCAACGTCCGCCCCGGAACTTACACGCTTCACGCGTTTGCCGACGGCGTTCTCGGAGAATTCGCAAAGGCCAACATCACCGTCACGGCGGGGCAGTCGTTGGATTTGGGCCGGATTGAATGGAAGCCCGTGCGCTACGGCAAACAAATCTGGGACATCGGTTATCCCGACCGCACCGGCGACGAGTTTTTCAAGGGCGACGGCGCGGACTACTGGCTCTGGGGCTGGCCGTTGCGCTATCCGCTTTTGTTCCCGAACGACATCACCTACACCATCGGCAAGAGCGATTATCACAAGGACTGGTTTTTCGAGGAGGTGCCGCACGGCGAGTCCACGGATTGGATAAATCCCGCGGCGAAAGATCCCGCCAACCAGCCTTTCGGCTGGATCAAATCCTTGCCCACCGGCTCGCCTGACCCGTGGCGCACCTACGGTCGGGGCCGGGAGACCACTTGGACGATCAAATTCAACATGGACAAGGCGTCGCAAGGCACGGCGACTTTGCGCGTGGCGCTGGCCGGTTCCGACGGCACCGCCGGCCTCGCCAATCCCGGCGCTCCCGGCGGTCTCGGTGTGGGGGTCAACGGCAAGGGCGTCGGCTCAATCCATTTCATTTCCACCAACGCCCTCCGTTACAACACCGACAAGGGCGTCTGGCGCGAATATACCCAGACCTTTGACGCCGCGCTGCTGAAGCCCGGCGAAAACGAAATGCAACTTACCGTCCCCGCCGGCGAACTCACCTCCGGCGTGGTCTATGATTACCTGCGCCTGGAGCTGGACGAGAATCAAAAATTTGCCAGCGCACCCGCGCCGAACAATTTGTAAGTCTGCTTTGGCCGTGTGTCGTTTGGCCGCGCCGATTACATCGTGACGGGACTGCGGTTCTGCCGCCGTGGCTGTTCCCGGAAGTCGTCCCATTCCGGCTCAATCTTTCATTTGCGCCCGGACCATTTCGCACAACTGCATCACCAACCTGTCCTTCATGCCGTAATACACGCGCTGGCCGTCCTTCTTCCGCTCCAAGATGCCTCCCGCCGCCAGCAGGGCGAGGTGCTTGGACACATTTGCCTGCGTTGAACCGGCGGCTTTCACGATGTCATTGACCGTGCGCGGCCCGTGGCAGACCGACTGTAGAATCTTCAGCCGCATCGGTTCGCCCAGCAGCTTGAACCGTCCGGCCAGGCGCGCCAGTTCGCCGTCCGAAAGCGGGGGCGGTGATTTTTTGTTTGACATATTACTATATGGTTATACAATTATACAATGATCGGGAACGCGATGCAAACTGAAACCTCCATTCAACCGGGCGAACTGCGGCGCCGCCTCGCCGCGGGCCGGTCCGCCCGGCTGCTCGACGTGCGCACCCCCGGCGAATATGCCGCCGCCCATGTTCCCGGCGCGCAACTGATGCCGCTCGACGAACTTGATGCCGCCGCCTTTTGCCGCGAGCGGGGCGGTGATGGCACGCCGGTTTATGTGCTCTGCCAGTCCGGCGGGCGCGCGCGCCGCGCCATCGAAAGGCTGGAGCGCGCGGGCGCGCGGGGTTGTGTCCTCGTTGAAGGCGGAACGCAAGCGTGGATTGACGCCGGGCTGCCCGTGAACCGGGGCGGGAGCCGGGCTCTCCCGCTGATGCGACAGGTGCAGATTGCTGTTGGATTTTTTTCGGCCGTTGGCGCAACGCTTGCGTTCACGGTCAATCCGTTTTTTGCCTGCATCCCGCTGCTTTTTGGCTGCGGCCTGCTGTTCGCGGGATTGACGGGATTTTGCGGGCTGGCCCTGGTCCTGGCAAAAATGCCGTGGAACAAAACTTCAGCCTCCCGTTCCGCCTCCAGCTGCGCCGCCGGATCCAAATGAAGGCTTCAACCAGCCCGGCGGATGTTTCGGCGTGGTTGCGGAGGGCCGGCAAGCGACAAGGCTGGCGGGACTGCTTCTCCCGAATTGATTTCGTGATAATTGCAAATCACTGCAAAGTGATCTTGAAGACGATGGCGATGTCGTTCGGTTTGTTTTCGGGCGGCTGGATGACCAGCGCGCCGCCGGTTTGCGTCCAAGCGAGTTTTTTCCCGGCGCCGTTTTGCATCAGCAGCGTGGCGGGACGTTCGGCCGGCAGCCGCGTTTTTTGATTGCCGCCGAGCAGCTCGATGTTGCGGATGGATTTGTCGAGCAGCCCGGCGGATTTGCCGAGCGACTTGATGGCCACCGCGTTCGTCGGCCAGCCGAGTTCGATGGCATAAAGCACATTGCCCCTGGTGGTGAAACGAAAATCGGCGGCGGAATTCGGCCTGCCTTTGCCCTCGTTGAAGCCCTGGGCGGAAAGCGCCGCGCCTCCCGACGCCGGGCCTTCGCCAAAAATCTTCCACGGGCGCGTGCCGAAAATGCACTCCTTGTTCACGTCCATCCAGGCGCCGATGCCTTCGAGCACGGCCTGCTCCTTGTCGTCAATCGTTCCGTCGCCGCGGACAGGGATGTTGAGCAGGAGATCGCCATTCTTGCTGACGACATCGCACAACGTCTGAATGACGGTCTTGGCGCTCTTGTAGCGGTTTTGCTCATAGAGCGAGCGGTCATAATGCCAGTTGCCGATGCAGGTGTCGGTTTCCCACGGAAACGGCTCAATCTGGTTGGCCGCGCCGCGCTCGATGTCCCAGACCATGCACTGGCGTTCGCCCTCGGTGAGCATTTTGCCGAGCATCACGGCCTCGAGTTTGCCGCCATGCTGCTTCATGTTGAAATTGTAAAAATCGGCGGCGATCTTCAACCCGGCGTCGCTGACCGGCCACAAAGGAAGCGTGTCGTCGTCGAAATAAACCAGGTCGGGCTTGTATTTGTGAACGAGGTCAATCGTGCGGTTGTAAAATTTCTCGCAGTAAGCCTGGTCTGGAATGCTCGCGCCGTCAGACCAATTCCACTGGCCCCCGATTGCGCCGGGATTGGCGAAGTTCGCGCCGGGCTTGTGGCGCTGCTCATATAAATCCTGCGGGTCGAGGCCGTCCCACCATCTGCCCATGCCGTCGGCCCTGGTCAGCCTGCCGTCGTAAGGCACGCCGGCGAACGGGCCGTTCCTGTCGGTGCTCTGTGTGATTTCGTAAAAACTCCACGCGTGGGCGGCATGGACGGTGACGCCGAAGGGCAGGCCCTGTTCGTGCGCGGCCTTGGCGAAGCCGCCGATGATGTCCTTCTGCGGCCCAATCTTCACGCTGTTCCACGGCTGGTATTTGCTGTCCCACATGTCGAAATTGTCGTGATGGTTGGCCATGGCGACAAAGTACTGCGCGCCGCTGTGCTTGTAGAGCGCCACGAGTTTGTCAGGATCCCAATTTTCGGCTTTCCATGTGTGAATGATGTCCTTGAAACCGAATTGCGAAGGCGGGCCGTAATGTGCGACGTGAAATTTATTCTGCGCGCCGCCTTCCGCATACATGTTGCGCGCATACCAGTCGCCATCCTCCGGTTCGCATTGCGGCCCGAACACCGCCCAGATGCCAAACTTCGCGTCGCGAAACCAGTCCGGCGCCTGATACTGCTTGAGCGAATCCCACGCCGGCTGGAACTTTCCGGGCGTCACCGGCTCGGCCGCCGTGCTGACGATGACGGCGGGGACGGCGGTTTCCGGGATGGGTTCGACGGCGCGGAGACATTGGGCGATGCCAATTGCGGCCGGCAGGATTAACAGTCGGAGTCTGGCATTCATATTTTTATGGCGGCATGGAAATTTCAGGACTGGCGGCGATTTGCGGCAATTGTCACCGTTGAGCCGCCAGATGGACAAAATTGTCTCAAGCCGTCCGCTCATGATTTGCCACGGAGATATTTTTTTACAAAAAGGATGTAGCCCAGAAACGGCACGATGGAAAATAACGTGATCCAGGTCATGCGGTTTCCCGTCAGCAGGCCGGTCTTTTGAATCTGGTCAATCTGCTCCTGCGGATAGCCCATCAGTTGATAGATTTCGATCACGTCATGCCGCGCATAGGTCAGCACGGCGGACACCGCGACCACAATCATCGCGATCAAAATCAGCCACCAGCCCCGCGCATCCAGTTTATACAAAAGCCATGCGCACCAGGCCCAGAGCGCGGCGATGGCGAGACAAAACGCCGTGCCCGGCAGCCCCGTGAGAAACATTCCGAAGAACGGCATCACACCGTGGACGATGACGGGCATCACCAGCATCATCAGCGCGGAAAACAGCAGCCACAGGCAAAGGCCCAGCACCGGCAACGGACACGCGTCGGTCCAGCGCGTCACGGGGTCGCGCGCCTCGCACGTGGCCTTCACGTGCCGGCTCTTGTAGAAAAAAATCCAGACCGCCGGCACGGCGATGAAAAAGACGCCGAGCATCAGGCAGGTAATGACCATGATCACGCCGATTGCCGCGGCGGGCATCGCCGGCTGGCCGGGCGGCGCGGCGGCCTGTATGTTCTCCAGAACGACCGGCAGGAACACCGCCACGCCCAGCACGGCAAACACACCCATGACGAGCCAGCTCCAGGAAAAGATGAGCAACAACGCCCGCGCCCAGCGCCGGGCCATGATCGAGCCGGTTCCCAGCCAGATCAACGCCACCGCCAAACTGCCGTAAATGAACACGTCAAGCAGCAGGATTGAAGTGGTGGCCGCTGGCGCATGTGTGCTTCGGACAGCCACCTGTCCCACCATCATCATCATCATCAGGAAAAATAGTCCGGCCATGCAGCCAAGCAGTATCGTCAGGATGCCGAAGACCAGTAGGCCGGTTGAGCGGTCTTTATATTCGGGCGGGATGCTTGTTTCAACGGGCGGGAGTTCTGGATTTTGTGCATTCATAGGCCGGGTCGTTGCCTGCTGAATACGCGCATATCAGGGCCATGTCGAGGATTTTTTGACAACCGAGCAGTTACTGGCTTGGCTTGCGGCGGGCGTATTTTGAAGGCATAATTCTTGGACGATATGTCCGAACATTTCCAACAATTGCCGCGAACGCTCTGGCTGGGCGTCATTCTGCTCGCCGGCTTTCTAGGCCTGGCGTATCTGCTGTCGCTCGCGGAATTCAAAAAGCAACACGCGATGCCGGTCATCGGCAGCATCGCCAGCTTCACGCTCACCAACCAGGACGGCAGAGCCACCACGCCCGCCGATTTGAGCAACCGCGTCTGGGTGGCCGACATCATCTTCACCCGCTGCGCCGGTCCGTGCCCCATCATCACCGGCCACATGAAATCGCTGGAGGACGCGCTGCCCAAAACCAGCGACGCCCGGCTCGTCACGCTCACGACGGATCCGGATTACGACACGCCGGCCATGATGAAACGCTACGGCGAGCGGTTCGGCGCGGATTTCAGCCGGTGGATGTTTTTGACGGGAACGAAGGCGGAAATCGGCGCGCTGGGCGCGGGCAGCTTGAAATTGAGCGCCGTTCCCAAGCCGCCCGCCGACCAGACCAACGCGGTGGACTTGTTCATTCACACCACGATTTTCGTCATCGTGGACAAACACGCGCGGCTGCGCGGCTCGTTCGAAACCATGGGCGACGGCGTGGATTGGACGAACGCCGTCCAGCCGCGCATCGTCGCCGCCGTTCGCCAATTGGAGCGCGAGCCGTGACGATGATGCGGATTCATCAAGCGCTTCGGAACGCCGGCCTCCGGCCCGGCGTGTTGGAGACATTGTTGCATACCGAGCCGTGCCAGAGGCCGGCGCTCCCATGAGCATCCACGATTTGCCCGCCGTCAACGCCTCGTTCAACGGCTTGAGCGCGGCGTTCCTGACCGCCGGTTTTGTTTTCATCAAGCGCGGAGACAAAATCGCGCACCGGAACTGCATGATTGCGGCGTTTGTCACCTCGATTGTTTTCCTGGCGTGTTACCTCACCTACCACACATGGCTCGCGGTGGTTTTGCATCAGGGCCCGACGCGGTTCTTGGAGCCGCAATGGTTCCGGCCGATTTACCTGGCGATTCTGCTCACGCACACCGTTCTGGCCATCGTCATCGTGCCGATGATTTTACTCACACTGAACCGCGCGTGGCTGCAGCGCTTTGAGCTTCACAAAAAAATCGCGCGCTGGACATGGCCGCTGTGGATGTATGTTTCCGTGACCGGCGTGGTGGTTTATTGGCTGCTCTACATAAAATATCCGCAAACCCAGCCGTAGCGACCGGCGCAGGAGATTCTAAATGTCCGCCATCGCCAACATCACAATTCACGAAAGTCAGTTTCCCGAAGCTGTCCGCCGCGATTTGCTGGAATCGCTCCGCGCGCGGCGCGTGAACCACAAGTTCCATTACGACAGCGTCAAGCAGACGCAGAAATGGCTCGCGCTGCATCAGGCATATTCGCCGACGCGGAACGACGCGGATTGCCGGGCGATTTATGAAAAGGGTTTTGCGGCGGCGGCGAAGAAAATCAAGGCGAAACACGTTCACGTCATCGGCCTCGGCTGCGGCGGCGGGCAAAAGGACGCGCGGCTGCTGAAATTGCTGAAAGCGCGCGGCAGGAAAATTTTCTACACGCCCTGCGATGTCAGCACGGCCATGGTTCTGGTCGCGCGCGAAACCGCGCTGGCAGTTTTGCCGGGAGAAAATTGTTTTCCGTTCGTTTGCGATCTGGCGACGGCGGATGATTTATCGGAAATCATTTGGGAGGGTCGCCGTGTCGGCGACCCAAAACATTTGGGGACGGCGGCACGCCGTCCCTCCCGGAGCGATGCGCGCCTCGTCACGTTTTTCGGCATGATTCCAAATTTCGAGCCGCGGGAAATTCTGCCGAGGCTGGCGGCGCTGGTTTGGCCAAAGGATTTCCTGCTGTTCAGCGCGAACCTTGCGCCGGGCCACAATTACGCCGCTGGAATGAAGAGCATTCTGCCGCAATACGACAATGCACTGACCCGCGACTGGCTGATGACGTTTCTGTTCGATCTGGGAATTGAAAAATCCGACGGCGAACTGCGTTTTGCCATCGAAGCCGGCGGTTTTGGCTTGAAGCGCGTCGTCGCGAGGTTTCATTTCACCCGCGCACGACAGATCAAAGTGGACGGCGAAAGCTTCAAGTTTCGACGCGGCGAATCCATCCGGCTTTTCTTCTCGTATCGTTACACGCCGGAGCGGGTCTGCAACATTCTCGCAAGGCACAAACTGGAAGTTTGCGGCCAGTGGATTGCGAAGTCCGGCGAGGAGGGTGTTTTTCTTGTGCGTCGTAGCGACGTCTCGGCAGAGCGCAGCATTTGAAAATGAATTCAGCGGCGCTCTGCCGAGACGCCGCCACGGGTCAAAACGCCTCCATCGTTTTCAGCACGGCCTTGATGCGCGGGACTTCGTGCGTGCGGAACAAATCGGTCCTGCCGAGCGCGGCCAGCACGGCAAAGAACGGCTCGGCGCAGCGCACCTCCTCGCGGAAAAATTCAAAGGCGTGCGGCAGCGCGTGGCAAATCGGAAAGCCGAGTTCGCGCAGCCGGAACGTGTTCAGGAAAATGTTCATCTGATGCCGCACGCGCACGGCGCTGTCCTGCAAATTGCGGTAATAAAAGCCAAGGCCGGGATCGAGGAGGATTTTCTCCATGCCGCTGCGCTGCGCAATTTCAATCTGGCGCGAGAAATAATCGCGCATCATCGGAATCGGATCGGCGCTCAAATCGAAGTCGCCAACCTCGCGGACGTTTTTGCCCGCGACGTGACAAATAATCACGGCGGCGTCATGCGCGGCCACCATTTTGAAAATCCTGGCTGAAGCCGCGCTGCCGGTGAGATTCAGGATGTTCGCCCCGGCTTCAAGGCACGCGCGCGCGACGGCGGGAGAATACGTTTCGACGGAGATCGGGATTTTTGCCGCGCGCAATTTCTTGATGACGGGAATCAACTTGCCGGTTTGCGCCGCGTCAGCCACGCGCGCGGCATGGGCGAGCGTGGATTCCGCGCCGATGTCCACGATGTCCGCGCCCTGCGCCGCAAGCACTTTCCCGCGGTGGACAGCCGCCTCCGCCGAGAGGCAGACGCTTTCGCGATACCACGAATCGGCGGACAAATTGACGACGCCCATGACGGCGGGCTGCGAGTTGAAATTGAACTTTTTGCCGCCAATGGAAAATTCCTTCACGCTCGCAGCCGCGGTGGCGCGGTTTTTCTCCAGCAGTTCGGCCAGTTGTTCAAGATACAGCACGGGCCAATCGTAAATCGTAAATCGCGAATCGTAAATGGAAAGTGGCGCGCCCGGCGCGAATCGAACGCGCGACCACCTGCTTAGAAGGCAGATGCTCTATCCAACTGAGCTACGGGCGCGACCTGCTGAACATTACCCATCCGCCGCGCTCCGCGCAAGAGCGCTTGCGAACGGATTGAAAACGGGTAAGTTGCCGCCATGAAAGCAAGCCTGTGGGCAGCCGGGTTGTTGCTGCTGCACGCGGCCATTGTTCCGCTGTCCGCCCAGCCGGCCGGCACCGGTGTTCTGATGTTCGAGGAAATCAAGGCGCGGGCCGAAAACGGTGACGCCGCGCTGCAATACCAGCTCGGTCTTTGTTATTTCAACGGCACGAGTGTGGCGAAGGATTATCTGGAAGCCGCGCGCTGGTTCCGCAAGTCCGCCGAGCAGGACTTTGCCCCGGCCCAATACCAGTTCGGGCTTTGCTATTACTCCGGCTATGGCGTGGAGCAGGACTACGCCGAGTCCGTGAAATGGTGGGGCAAGGCCGCCGAACGCGGAAACGCGCCGGCCCAATACAATCTTGGCTGCTGTTATTATTACGGTTACGGCGCGGATAAAAATCTGGCGGCGGCGGACAAGTGGCTGAATCTCGCCTCCGCCGCAGGCAACGAAAATGCGCACCTGCTGCTGCCCAGGGTCGAGGCGCTGATGTCTTCGGACCAATTTGCCGCGGCACGGCAAGCTGTCCGCGATTTCAAACCCATCCCGTCGCCGGAAGCCGGCGCGTCCACGTCCGGTGGCAACATCGCAAGCAACAGCCCGGCGGCGAGCGGCACGGGATTTTTCATCACCGACGACGGATTTCTTTTGACCAACGATCACGTGGTGAAAAACGCGGCGCGCATTTACATCGTCACCGGCGCCGGACGCCTGCCTGCCAGCGTGGTGAAGACGGATGCCCAGCACGATCTGGCGCTGCTCAAGGCCGAGGGCAAATTTGAGCCGCTGCCGGTGATTCCCAGCGGTACGGTGGCAATGGGCGCCACGGTGTCCACCGTCGGTTATCCCAACATCCAGTTGCAAGGCCAGTCGCCCAAGCTGGCCAAGGGCGAGGTCGCCGCGCTCTCGGGCGCACATGACGACCCGCGCTTTTTTCAAATCAGCGTGCCGGTGCAGCCGGGCAACTCCGGCGGCGCGCTCGTGGACGAACGCGGCAACGTCGTCGGCATCGTCTCTGCCAAGCTCGACGCGAACGCGGCGCTGCTCACCAGCGGGGCGCTGCCCGAAAACGTGAATTACGCCGTCAAGAGCAGCTACCTTCTCACCTTCCTCGATTCTGTTCCGGAGCTTGCCGGCAAACTCAAGGTGCCGGACACCGGCCCGCGCGGATTCGAGGACGTGGTGAAATCCGCCGAACACGCCACCGTGCTGGTGCTGGTTGTTCACTAACCGGCGCAGTTTGGTTGAAAATGGCCGGAGACTCCGGCAGACTGTCCGCGTGAAACGGAAAAATCTCCTCGCGCTGCTGTTTGCCGCCGCGCTGATGGCCGGCTGCAAAAATTCGCAGGACGCCGCCGCGCCGCCGTCCAACGAATTGCCGCTGGCCACGCAGGCGCAGCCAAAATTGCCGACGGTCAAGCTGTATCTCGGCGCGGAAACGCTGGCCGCCGAGCAGGCGCTCACCGAGCGCCAGCAGATGACCGGCATGATGTTCCGCACGAACATTCAGGACAGCGACGCCATGATTTTTGTTTTTCCGCAGCCGATGCAGGCCGCGTTTTGGATGAAGAACTGCCCCGAATCCATTTCCGCCGCCTACATTGACCCGAACGGCGTGATTCAGGAAATCCATCATTTGGAAAAGAACGACACCAACTCCGTCGTGGCCGCCTCGTCGAACATCCAATACGTTCTGGAAACCAGCGACGGCTGGTTCGGTCGGCACCACGTCAACACCGGCATGGTCATCCGCACCGAGAGCGGGTCGTTGCAGGAAACGTATTTCAAAAACCAACGATGATTTCGCGCGCAACATCCAAAAGGCTTTTCACCGAGGCGTTGAAGTTCATTCCCGGCGGCGTGAATTCGCCGGTGCGCGCGTTCCGCGCCGTCGGCGGGCAGCCGTTTTTTGTGAACAAGGCCAAAGGCGCGCGTGTCTGGGACGTGGACGGTAATGAATTGATTGATTACGTCTGCACCTGGGGGCCGGCGATTCTTGGCCACGCGCATCCGAAAATCATTTCCGCTGTCAAGTCCGCCGCCGACCGCGGCACGAGCTTCGGCATTCCCAATCCGTTTGAAGTGACGATGGCGAAGATGATCTGCGAATTTGTTCCGAGCATCCAAAAAGTTCGCATGACGAATTCCGGCACGGAGGCGTGCATGAGCGCCATCCGGCTGGCGCGAGGATTCACGAAGCGCGACAAAATCGTCAAGTTCGATGGCTGCTACCACGGCCACGCGGATTCGCTGCTGGTGAAGGCCGGCAGCGGTGCGCTGACGTTTGGCAATCCCGACAGCGCGGGCGTGCCGGCGGATTTTGCGAAGCACACGATTGTTTTGCCATTTAACGACCCCGGCGCGGTGAAGGCCGCGTTTCGCGCGAACAAGAATAAAATCGCCTGCATCATCGTCGAGCCGGTGCCGGGCAACGCGGGGCTGTATTTGCCGAAGCCCGGCTATCTGGAATTTCTCCGCGAGGCGACGGAGGCGAACGGCGCGCTGCTGATTTTCGACGAGGTGATGACGGGTTTCCGGCTGGCGAAAGGCGGCGCGCAGGAGCGTTTCGGCATCACGCCGGATTTGACGTGCCTCGGCAAAATCATCGGCGGCGGGCTGCCGGTGGGGGCGTTTGGCGGCCGCGCGGAAATCATGAACTGGCTTGCGCCGCTGGGGCCGGTTTATCAGGCGGGCACGTTGAGCGGCAATCCGCTGGCAATGGCGGCGGGCATCGCGGCGCTGGAAGAACTATCAAGCGCGGAATTCGGAATGCGAAGTGCGGAATCCGCTTCCGAGCGCACGCGTGCCGTGATTCCGCACTCGGCACTCCGCACTCCGCGTTTGAACGCCTACTCCCGGCTCGAAGAAATCGGCTCGCAGCTTGAAACGGGCATGAGGGACGCCGCGAAGTCTGCGAAAATCCCGATGACGTTCAACCGCTGCGGCTCGATGTTCTGCGGTTATTTCACCGGCGTGCCGGTTTGGAATCTGGCGGATGCGATGAAGAGCGACCGCGAGCGGTTCAAAAAATTCTTTCACGGAATGCTGGCGGAAGGCATTTACCTCGCGCCGTCGCAGTTTGAGGCGGGTTTCATTTCCACGGCGCACACGGCGGCGGACATTGGCCGGACGGTCAGGGCGGCGGCCAAGGTGTTGGGTGGGCTGTAACCTTTTTCGGACGCCTTCGTCTAATCACTCCAGACCGCTTAAAATAAAGGGGCGGTGGAACCGTAACAAACAAAACGAACAAACAATAAAGCTATGAAATCAATGAAAACCATGTTGGTTGCCGCGCTTGTCGTCGGCAGCCTGTTAGTGTGCGACACAGCAGTGTTTGCACAAGCTGGCGGTGGCGGCGGTGGCGGCGGTGGACGAGGCGGCGGGAGGGGTGGCGTGTTGACCCCGGAACAGACTCAACAGATTAATGATGCTGTCACAGCGTCAACTGACCTGACTGCGTTGACCACGAAACTCGCGGCCGCACAAAAGGACGCGGTTGATGCCGCCCTGGCTCCAAACGCGACCGATGCGTCTGTCCGCGCCAAGGTCGAAGCCGTGGCCAAAATCCAGACCGACATCGCGGTAATGCGCTACACCACGGCCGTGAAAAAGGTTGTGCCTTCCATCACAGCCGATCAAAAGACCCAGTTTGATGCCGCGCCGCCGGCCATGGCCTATAACCAATTGTTTGGTGGTGGCTTTGGCGCTGGTTTTGGTGGACGCGGCGGTGGACGCGGCGGACGCGGCGGTGGCGGCGGTGGACGCGGTGGTGGTGGCGGCGGCGGTGGAGCGCCTCCGGCGGGGAACTAATCCATTATTGTTTCCACTCACACAGGGACGGCATCGGGCCGTCCCTGTTTATTTATGCGCCAGCCCCCAGCATTTCTCCTGCCAACGCCGTTTTATATTGGATGCCGGTGAAGCGATTTATCTTGCGCGATTGTAACCTTCCTTTAGCATCCGCGTCTGACCAAACAACCCGCCGCTCCAGGAAGGTGCGGTGGGTTATGAAACAACAACAACAATACAATTAAGTCTATGAAATCAATGAAACCCATGTTGGTTGCCGCGCTTGTCGTTGGCAGCCTGTTAGCGTGCAGCACAGCCACGTTTGCACAAGCTGGTGGCGCGC
>Ga0181520_10008095_pt1 | contig 15123 bp, 7 predicted proteins | sample PEATcosm2014_Bin_29_FD_132451 | JGI IMG/M metagenome (GOLD analysis project Ga0181520, IMG submission 132451) | Peatland microbial communities from MTU Mesocosm Facility, Houghton, MI, USA - PEATcosm2014_Bin02_30_metaG | ecosystem: Environmental > Terrestrial > Soil > Wetlands > Peat | place...
CGGATCAAGTCGTTGGGTTCCGTGGTCAGGAAGGCGAACAGCAGATGCTCGCCAGCCTCGCCTTTGCGGGTGCCTGTCGAGGGCCGCCAGATGCCGGCGAAGGCAAAGGGTGATCGGTCGGGGCCAAGGGCGAACCAGTGCGGCACCTTCGGCCGGCCGTCCGTGTATTCGCAGAACGACGTGGCGGGCACCAAGCAGCGGAATTCCGGCTTCAGCCACCCGCACCAATAGGGGCTGGCAACGTTGCGGACGTTCGTCACCGGCCGCGTGCCAAGGTTGGGTGGCGGTGGGAAGCCCCAACGCATCGCCTCCATGACGCGCAGACCGTCACTCCCCACCCGCACCACGGGCGCGAGTTGATCGGGGAAGACGGCCGGGAGCGGTGGCTGGTTTGCCGTTCGGTCGGACTCGACTCGGAACAACCGCTTGATGGCGTCCCGAGCGTGCGTCATCGAATACAGGTTGCACACGGCGGTGACTGTAGGATGCGCGCGGCTTAGTCGCCATCATACCTACGTGTGCCCCTGCCAGCCGCCTCGCGGCGTTGGTCAGCCCCGCACCAGTGAGTTCCCTGCCACGGTGTCACGCCAAGCCTCCCCGCGCGCCCGTGCGGCTGCCGGGCGCATTCGGGGCCTCGGCAATCACTCGGTGGGTTGTGGCGCCCGCCGGCTGTATCTGGACGGCGATCGGCAGCACATTAGCCGCGAACCGTCCACTGCCACCCGGCAGGCGCTCGGCCCCGCCACTCGTCGGGACGCGCTTCAGTTGGATCGGGAGCACCCTGATCGGTTCCCCCTCCCCCAGATTCAGCTTGCAAGGCAACCGATGCCCTGCGCTGGCAGATCGACGGGCACAAGACGGCTTGCCCGGTGTCGACTCGAAGCGGTCGGTTAGCTTGTCTCACTGATCGTTCGGCATCGTGCCATTTTTGGACATTGCAGGGTGGACCATCTGCGCGGCGAACGCTTGCGGGCCAAACGCTTTGCGCGTACCGGCACCCGCAGCGGTCATATCCGTCGTTGACGCTTGCACCTTATCGCCTGTGCAGGCATTGGAGTCTGGCGATACACCTCGGTATCGGTTCGCCGACCGCAGCGGGGTTAGGAGGAGTTGGATGTCTGTCCTGGCCGACCATCAAATCGACAAGCTTCTCGGAGCGGCGGAGCCGCTCACGACCGACGTCCCACCCGACGATTTTTCGGGGGCAGGCTCCCGGATTCAAGCGGCGTCGCTGGACCTCACGGTCGGAGACATCTTCGTCCCCGGCGTCAAGGCAGACGAGCCCGGGGGCGCGGACGCACCCAGGAGCGACTTGGTCCTCGACGAAGGCCATACCGCCGTCGTGCGCACCTTCGAGACCCTGCGGGTGCCAGATACCCTAGTAGCAATTGGTTTCCCGCCGTCGAGCCTGTCCATCAAGGGCGTATTGATGACCAATCCGGGCGTAATCGATCCCGGCTACCCCGGACCGCTGCACCTGACCATCATCAACATGAGTAAGGAGCCGTTATGCATCCGACGAGGTGACCGAATCATGCGCGTGTTGTTCATGCGACTGGATTCGCCGCCGACCGCGGGTTACGCGGCCAGGCACCCGGCCCCGGTAGGCGAACCGGTGACCGACGCGCTGTTGCGCAAGCTCTCCGTCGATTTCCTCGATGTCGAGATTCGCGCCCAAGATATAGCGGACAAAGCCGTGAGCAGCGCGCGGTTCCAATCAGCGATTATCGCGGGAGCGTTCACGCTGCTGCTCAGCCTCGTGACCGGGCTAGTTCCCCGCTGGTTTGACCGCTATACCGCGCTTGAGGCTAGTATCGTCAAGCTTGAGGCGAGCATGGACAAGCTGGGCGAGACCGTGGATGTCGCTAAGTTCAACGATCGGCTTGACCACATCGAAAATGAGATGAAACGCCCTTCACTGCCGACTCAGAAATAGCCATTTGATCAGAGCATGGTAGAAGTCATCCTACTCGCACGCCCCGTCTTCACGGACGCACACGCAGCCTTTCTGAAGGCTCATCTGCCGCCCGAGGATGCTCATTGGCGGGAGCAGGGTACGCCGACGCCGGCCGAGCGTCTCGTCGAGTTCGCCGGCCGCGTTTGCTATATGTCGTTTGGGCGCCACCAGTCGGCGCGGAGCAATGCCGAATACATCGCCAACCTCATCCGCAAGGGGCACGAGAGCGTCCTCGAACACGCGGTCTGGACGGTTGCCTTGGCGGGCGTGACGCGGGCTTTCACCCATCAGCTTGTGCGCCATCGCGTCGGCTTCTCCTTCAGCCAGATGTCCCAGCAATATCATGACGATCGTGGAACCCCGGTGATCCGTCCGGTGGAACTTGAGGGGCACCCGGACGCGGCAGCGGCGTGGAACATTGCAATGGGGGCGAGTCGCGATGCTTATGCGACGTTGGTGACTGCCTTGGGCCTAGATAACCCGAGTGCGATGCCCGTCGAGATGAGGCGGGCCTTGCGATCCGCGGCCCGCAGCGTGCTCCCGAACGCGACCGAGAGCATCGTCGTGGTGACCGCCAACGCGCGAGCCGTTCGTCATTTCTTACGTGTTCGGGGGACGGTCCTCGGCGATTCCGAGATGCGTTTAATAGCGGCGGCACTGCTGGAAACGCTTCGTCCCGAAGGACCGGCACTGTTTGCAGATTTCACGATCATCCAGCCGGGTGACGGATTGCCACTCTTGAGCCAGAGGCTGCCATGACAGGCAACGCCGACACGTACGTGGTCGCCTTCGGCGATCTGATCTTGCAACTCGTCAGTCATCAGGTGCAGGAAAGCAGATACGACCGCACACTTGTAGTCGATTGGAGCGCGGCGGTGATCGGGGGCGCAGTTTGGAACGTCGCCTGGTATCTCCACCACTTGGGTCGGGAGACAAGGCTTCGAAGCCACTACGGGCCGGACGCAATCGCCCGTATCGCCTCCCAGACCGGATGGCAGCCGTCCGTCGCCGGGTCGGTGTGCAAGCAGACATCTACCGATCGCCTAATCCTGTTTCCGAACGTGCGGATGCCGTCTATCTATTTAACTGAGCCCTTGACTAGCGCAGAGCTGAACGTGCTCTGTGGCAGCCTCGCACATGATACGGTTCTGGTGTTTGCTGGAACCCGTCACGCGGCTCTCCGCACCCGCTATCTAGAAGCTCTACCTTATCGGCAGGGCGGACTGACCGTGTTTTCACCCTCGTATTCGGTCTACGACTACACCATGGATGAGTTGGAGGCTTTTCTCGCTGGATCCGACATCACCTTCGTTAACGAACGCGAAGCTGCTTTCCTCTGTGCGGCGCTTGGCGAGACCGACAGCGCGGGCGTGATGACCAGGGGCCGGATTGGCGGTGTAGTTACGCGGGCGGAACACGGGGCAGAGTTGTATTTACCCGGTGCCCCCCCAATCGCTCTGCAAAGCACCAGTGGTGTTACTGGTGACATTGTCGGTACGGGCGAGGCGTTCCTGTGCGGGTTCTTAGAGGCATTTCTGCGGACAGGGGACTTCTTGCGAGCCGGGGCGATGGGGATTGCCGTTTCGGCCCAGACGGCGAGGGATGGCCGTATCTGTACGCCGGTCGACGCGGCGCGCGCACAACAGGAGGCAGGGCTCTCTTGAATGAAGATGCCAACCTGCTGGAGGCAGCGCGCCAGGCAGCGCTGGTGGCTTACGCCCCCTACTCGCACTTTCGTGTGGGCGCGGCCATCCTGTGCGAGTTCGGGATCATAACTGGATGCAACGTCGAGAACGCGTCTTTCGGTCTCTCGATCTGCGCTGAGCGCGCGGCGGTGTTTGCCGCCGTTGCTCGCGGCGCTCGCAGGATTACGCGCGTCGCATTGGCCTGCATCGACGCGACGGCGGACATGCCCATCGCGACCCGTATGCCCTGTGGCGCATGCCGTCAGGTGCTGGCGGAGTTCGCAGGCCCTGAGACCCCGATCTTTGTCGATACCGTCGGGATAATGACCCTGGGCGCCCTATTGCCGGAGCCATTCCTTAAGGTCACCTGAACTCGTTCACAGCAGCGGGTGGCGTTTCCCCAGACGCAGCCCACGGGGCAGCGCCGCGGGCTGCGTGGATGCCGAAGATCGGCGGTCCCCTGAAGGCCCACTTGCGTTGCTGGTCCGGAAGATCCGTGGCACGGTTAGCCGATCGCCGTTATCCGAGGCCAAGCCGGTGGTAGCGGGTCTACCTTCCCGCCAATTCGAGTATACCCGTCTGGCGCAACATCCGGATTAGTCTCGCCCGCGTGCTCTTTTGATCGCTGCTCCCCGAAGGTCGCTCCTTCACGACCTTGCGCTCCAAAGTGGGGATCGAAGCGGAGCGTCGTTCAGTCTGACTGCCGGGGACCGACAAGAGAAAGCTGAGCTGCTGCTGGCGAGTCTTTTGCTCCATGGTCGCCATCGCCTTCCTTTGAGTCGGACGAGCCCTCGAGCCGTTCGAGTTCATGCACAACAATCTGCTCCCGCGTACCGAAGCCGTCAAGCGGGGCTGGGAATACCGGCACTGCGGTCTGCGGGTCCTGCAAGAACAAGGCGCCGTCGCGTTTACGATCTGCTCCATGCCGGAAAAGACGAAGCATGTTCTTGGGTGCAACCCCTTCATATTGTAGAAATACCACTTTACATTTACCCCCCGTGTCTGAAGTTGAGATGCTGTCACCGTGAAGATCTTGCGCTAGACTCTTCGCGTATGGTTCGATGTAGATTACTTTCGTGATTCCAGATGCAACAATATGGCGAGCGCAGGCATGACACGGAAAAGTGGTAACATACATCGTTGATCCAACAAGGCCATGCTTTGCACCACGAGCGACAGAGAGTATAGCCTCCATTTCCGCGTGCACCGCCCTGGAATATTCCGTGATATTCTTGATTTCTGTTTTACGAAGGACGGATTTTACACTCTCTTTATTTTTGCTGGATCCCAACAACTTGCCCATAAACATCTCGTTGAAAATGCTTTCATAGAGTTTATCTTTTCGTTGATCGTTATGGCAAACACACCCTAAATAATTATGGCATCTGTAATCATGGTCGCCGTCGGCAGAGCAGTACAACCCTCCGCCATATTTCGGGACATCATTCGCGCCCACTCCAATCAGCTCTCCATTTGCGTTCACAATCGCCGCACCGACCTGACGGGAGAGGCACGCAGACATCGCCGCCTGTGAGCCCGCGCTGAACATGGCCGCTTCGTCTTCCATGGGAGTGTTCACTTTAGTATTGAACACCAGAGACAAATATCTTTGAAGAGCCTTCCTTAGACCCGTCTCGTTTTGTCTGTCATTTCTTATAAAAAAATCTGATTGATAAATTGAATCGCGAACTTTTTGCCCGTAGTCCAAGTCTTCATCTTCGTCATGGGCCATAATAGCGCCAAGCGTCTCACCTGCATGTCCCAAATTCTTAAGTCTTTCCAGCCTGACTTGCTCAGGTGCAAAAACGCCGATGAGCCAAAAAGTGTCGCCGTAAACCTCTTGAAGAAGACGAATCTCATCCGGGTGCTTCAACGAATCAATTAGGTGCGCGCGACGCCGACGCAGTGTTACGATTGGGGAGACCTCTTCTTTTTCGTCATTTGATGGCTTGTAACCTTGTTGTGCGCCGTCTGGTGGGCTAAGGCGGTCTCCTGCAATCCTTTCCACAACCTTCTTTGCCAGGTAATCCCGACCGAACTTACGACGGAAATCGTTTCCCAATTCCTGTAATGCTCTGGTCCGAACACTTGTAGGGGCGTCTTTGTCAGGTACCTCTTCGCCTAGCGTACAAGCCGTCTCAATAATTACATTGCTTACTTTGACAATATTAACAGAATAACCAAAAATTTTGGTAAGAATGTCAGACAGGATTTCCCTTGCCTTTGAAACACCTGAGCCGACAGGTCCGACAAAACCGATCGCCAATTCCTCCGTGAGACGATCCCGGACGGAGATGTCTTCCGCTGGACCGGTCCCTTTGTTTGCACCCTGGCCCGGTGCGCTCGTCTCGGTTTTGACCACTGCAGCACGCTGGTTCAGCACGACAACCTCATGATCAATGGCTAACGTTCGCATGTTACAGCCTGCTCCCGCGCCACGCGACTAATTTTCTACATTAATTCAGATCCTCCAATTGGCGAATCGCCTTACCTCAGGGAGGACCACTTTTCAGGGGGCAGGCCATGAGCAAGACACCGTCGGAGGTGATCCGACTGCCGTGGAATTCCAGCCTCAGCCGCCGGTCGAAATCGACCCGCAGTGCGCCGTCATAGATTCACCCGCAGGGTGTTCCATACGCGCATGCTCTGGACGGCAACAACACGCTGATATTCATGCCAGATTCGGTCCGGTCGTACAAGGAAACCTGCGCTCATCCGGGAAATTTGGGTTCAAGCTGACCCACGATCGCGCTGCGCCACTCATGGCATGCGACGTTCTTGCTTCGTTCGGACAGCGCGTTACCGTGCCGCGCATGCCACACCAGCCCCAACTGCGCCGTCTACCTGCCCCGTGGCGTACCGAGCGCATCCTCGCCGGTTGGGCCGTGCTGGACGCCAGCGGGCGGCGCCTTGCCTACGTGTACGGGTCCGATGAGCGATCCGGGGAGGGAGATGATCGGCTCACGCTGGACGATCGTGCCGGGTCGCGGCGAACGTCGCGTGGTGGCCGCTACTGCTCGCTTGGGGACAAGGATGGGCAAGTCGCAGCCCAGGTCGCCCCCGGGGGGCGCCATTTGATTGGCTAGAAGGAACCGGCTGGAGGTCTAGATCACGTCGCCCTCTTGCCATAGCGGCTACCTTGGTCGAAACAGACTTCGATCGAGTTGCTTCCGTTCGGAGTCCGCGTCGCGCAGGATCGCCGCACACACATGCCCACGGTCATCGACAACCCAATTCTGAACAGCCCGTTCGCCGGGCCGACCCGGCATTGGCTGCTCGACGAGAACGGTGTGCCAACCGGCGTCACCGCGGACGGCCGCCGACGCAGCGAGTTCGTCGTCCCGGTTCCGCCACCCAAGCACAAGGTAAACGCACAGGCCTCGCTTGCCCTTGAGGACGAATACGGCAAACGCAAGTCGAACGACTACATCAATGAGGTCCGTTCCAAGGTGGCAGCCTGGCGGGCCTTGGGGGACGCCGGGCTTGACAACACCGTCACCCCCGTCACGGCCCGGCTGCTCCGCCACTGGCGCAGCAAGGAGCGCACCCGGCGCTTGTTCTTCTGCCAGATTGAGGCCGTCGAAACGGCGATCTGGCTGGCTGAGGTTGCCCCGAAAACCGAGCGGGACCGACTCGCCACTCTGAACGCCGAGGCAAATCCGGACCTGTTCCGCATTGCCTTCAAGCTCGCCACCGGTGCCGGCAAGACCACGGTCATGGCGATGTTGATCGCCTGGCAGACGCTGAATGCCGCCCGCAGCCGCGGCACCCGCAGCTTCGCGGATGCCTTCCTGATTGTCGCCCCCGGCATCACCGTGCGGGACCGCCTGCGCGTGCTGGCGCCGGCCGACCCCAACAACATCTATGCCCAACACGATGTTGTGCCGCGCGAGATGCGCGATGACCTCAACCGCGCTCGCGTCGTCATCACCAACTTCCACGCCTTCAAGCGCCGCGACACGATGGACGCGCCGAAGTTGGTCAAGGAAGTACTAGGCGGTCGCGCCGGCCCGGTCGAGACGCTGGAAAGCGAAGGCCAGATGATCCAGCGCGTATGCAGGGAACTGCTCGGCCGTAAACGCATCGTCGTGCTGAACGACGAGTCACACCACTGCTACCGCCAGCATGTCGGCGCCGACGGCGAGAAGCTGGACACGGAAACTAAGGTCGAAGCGAAGAGGAACAACGCCGCCGCCCGCCTGTGGATCAGCGGCATTGAGGCGTTGCAGCGCGTGGCCGGCCAGCGGGTGCAGGTCTATGACCTGTCGGCCACACCATTCTTCCTGCGCGGCTCAGGTTACCCGGAGGGAACCCTGTTCCCTTGGGTCGTCTCCGACTTCTCACTGATCGACGCCATCGAGTGTGGCATCGTCAAAACGCCGCGAGTGCCAGTGCAGGACGTGCCTGGTGCGGACGAGCCGATGTACCGCAACATCTACAAGTGGATTCAGCAGCGTGCCGACGTGAAGTTGCCCATGGCGGGCCGCTCCAAGCAGGACACGGCGCTCGACCCCGAGAGGCTGCCCAGCCAGCTAACCGGCGCCTTGACCGCGCTGTACGGCCACTATGCCAAAGTTTTCGCCGAATGGAAGGACAAGGGCGGCCCGACGCCCCCGGTGTTCATCGTGGTGTGCAACAACACCGCGACCTCCAAGCTGGTGTACGACTGGGTCGCCGGTTACGAAACCACCGTCTCGCTGCCCGGCGGCGACAAGCGCACGGTGCTCGTGCCGGGCAAGCTGGACCTGTTTTCCAACATCGAGGATGCGGGGCCGGACCAACGTCGGCGCGCCACTCGCCAGCGCACGATTCTGATCGACAGCGAGGAACTGGAATCAGGCGAGGCGCTGTCCGATGCCTTTCGCAAGCTTGCCTCCCCAGAGATTGAGGCATTCAAGCACGACCTGCGCGCGCGTGGCCACCACGCCGAGGCCGAGCAACTGACCGATGCTGACCTGCTGCGCGAAGTGATGAACACAGTGGGGCAGCAGGGCCGGCTGGGCGAGCAGGTGCGTTGCGTTGTCTCGGTATCCATGCTGACCGAGGGATGGGATGCCCGCACAGTCAAGCATGTGTTGGGCGTGCGCGCCTTCGGCACCCAGCTTCTCTGCGAGCAGGTGATCGGCCGCGCTCTGCGCCGTGTTTCCTACGACCCGACAGGCGTCGACGACGCCGGCAATCCCATGTTCGAGGCCGAATACGCAGACATCCTGGGTATCCCCTTCTCCTTCGTGCCGGCCAACTCCGCGCCCGACTACCGCCCACCGAAGAAAGCAACACTTGTGCACGCCGTGTTACCCGAACGGGAGGAGCTGGAAATCCGCTTCCCGCGCGTGCTGGGCTACCGAACCGTCTTGCCGCCCGGCCGACTAAGGGCCACTTTCACCGTGGAAAGCCATCTGACCATCACGCCGGAAGACGCCGCAGCCAAAGCTATCAATGCTGCGATCGTTGGCCCGGAGGTGGAACTCTCACTCGACCAGTTGCGCGACCAGCGCCAATCGACCATCGCCTTCCACCTTGCCGGTTACACGCTGCGCACTTGGTTTCGCGACCAGGAGGACAACCTCAAGCCCTGGCTGTTTCCTTCGCTGCTGGCAATCACTCAGCGGTGGTTGGACACGTGCCTGAGATGTACCTACGATACCTTCCCGGCTTACCTGCTGTGGCGCGCGGTGGGCGACCGGGCGGCCGAGCGCATCTACCTGGCCTGTGTGGAAAACGCCGCCGGCACCGGTACGCTGCGGCCGATCATGGACCCGTACACGGAAACCGGCAGCACCCGCTTCGTCAGCTTCACCACCACGAAGCAGAACCTGTGGGAAACCCGCCCCGACCGCTGCCAGATCAACGTGGTGGTCTGCGACAGCGATTGGGAAGCGGCCTGCGCGCAGGTGCTGGAGGGCATGCCCGAGGTGCTGCGCTACGCCAAGAACGACCGTCTCGGCTTCGAAGTGCCCTACGTGCACGCCGGCCAGGATCACCGCTACCGCCCGGACTTCATCGCCGCGCTTGACGACGGCGCCGGCCAAGACGACCCGCTGTATCTGGTGCTGGAGGTGAAGGGCGCCCGAGATGCTCAGGACGACGCCAAGCACGGCACCATGCGGGCGCTGTGGGTGCCCGCGGTGAACGCCACGGCCCGCTACGGGCGTTGGGGCTTCCTGCGCGTCGATGGCCCTTATGACACGGCGGAAGCGATCCGTGCCCACCTGGCCGACGCCATCCGACAACACGTTGCCACGCCACTCCCTTTGCGGGAGAGGCTAGGGGGTGAGGTCGAGACAACGCCCCACCCCGCTGTCTGACCGGGAGTCGCCAACCATGCCGCCCAGGAAGTTTGTTCCAAAACCCGCCCATGCCGACGGCGGCGCCACGCAGGTGGAAGCACTGCGTCACCCGGCCGATGTTACTCGGCGCAACATCCCTACGTCCGAGACCTCGGCCTTCATGCAGGAGGCGGAAGCTGCGGCGCCGCCGAAGCTGTATCCCCGAAACCCCGACCTTGACCCGCAATTGGTCTGGCGCGGCAAGGGTACGCTGGACACCGAACCACTCAGCGTGCCGACGGTTCCCATTTACATCCAGGAGAAGGTCCTGCCGGAGGCGCTGATCCGCGACCTGCGCCGGCAGTCGCGCGAGGGCACGGCGGCGCAGGCCGACCTGTTCGGCGGGTTTGATCGTATCGCAGACGCCGAGGACAAGGTCGAATTCTACCAACACGCCGAGAACTGGTCGAACCGGATGATCCTCGGCGATTCACTGCTAGTGATGAATTCGTTGGCCGAGAAGGAGGACCTGCGCGGGCAGGTGCAGTGCATTTACATAGACCCACCTTATGGAATCGCCTTTAGGAGCAATTGGCAACCCAGCACGCGCTCGCGTAATGTGAAGGAAGGGAAACTGGATGGCCTTAGCCGTCAGCCAGAGCAAATCAAGGCGTTTCGAGACACGTGGAAAGATGGCATTAACTCATATCTTTCTTACTGGAGGGATAGAATAGCAATTTCTCGTGAATTGATGGCCGATTCTGGAAGCATATTCGTGCAAATTGGAGATGCCAATGTGCATATTGTTAGATCTATTTTAGATGAAATATTTGGACCAGACAATTTTGTTGCACAAATTGTGGTCCAAAAAGCTGGGTCCGCTTCGGGTGTTTTTGTCCCTGGAATTTGTGATTACGTACTCTGGTTTGCACGCAATAAAGAAGTAGCTAAATACAAGCCTTTGTACGAGATGCGTGATGTAACTATCGATAACCCGGACCGTTTTACTGGAGTTTTACTATCAAGTGGGCACCGTACGACACTTCACAAGGAAGGGACTTTGCCGGAGGGTGCCCGCTTATTTGCTCCAGACCCGATGCAATCTGCGGCTGTTGGTCGAGAGAAGGGGGAGGGTGCGGCAAGTTGGTTCCGCGTGGACTTGGAAGGTCAATCTTTCTTTCCAACGGACCAATCCAGGTGGAAAACTAATGAAGTCGGTATGCGACGACTAAAAGAGGCTCGGCGACTAATTCCACAAAAAGATGGAATTCGCTACATGCGATTTCCTGAAGATTTTCTGGCAACGCCAATATCCAATATTTGGTCCGATACGGGCGGAGTGCCAGGCAAGGTATATGTTGTAGAGACGGCACCTAAAATTATTCAGCGTTGCTTGCTCATGACCACAGACCCTGGCGATCTTGTTCTTGATCCCACTTGTGGCTCTGGGGCAACCGCATATGTAGCGGAACAATGGGGACGCCGTTGGATCACGATCGACACATCTCGAGTGGCATTGGCCCTCGCACGAACTCGGCTGATGTCCCAGCTCCATCCTGCCCATTTGTTGCGGGATACGCGCGAGGGGGCAGCTAAAGAGGCCGAGATTACTGGCCGCCCTCCCCATGAAGGCCCATTTGGCAATGACATTCGTCAGGGCTTTGTCCTTGAGCGCCTTCCACATATTTCACTGAAGTCGATTGTCGAAAATGCGGAGATCGACCTGATTGACGAGAAGTGGCAGCCGGTACTCGACACCGCTCGGGCGACGTTAAACGGGGCACTGAAAACGGACTTTTTGGAATGGCAGATACCGGCCACTTTGCCAGACACGACGCCAGAGGAGGCGCGCACAGCCCATGCAGCATTCTTGGAGGTTCGCCTCGCTCGACAAGCAGAGATAGACGGGTCGATTGCGCAGAATGCCGAAATTGAATACCTGCCCGACCGCCCTTACCCGAAGAAGGGCGTGGTGCGCGTCACCGGCCGGTTCACGGTTGAAAGCCTCTCGCCCCACCGTGTGTTGCCGACCGATGAGGAAGACGAGGCGGTGCTGGCCGCGCTCGCTGCGGAGGCCGGCGAGGAACCGCCGCCACGACACCACCTACGCACCGGCAGCGAGGCCGCGGGCGACGACTTCGTCACCGCCGTGCTGGACAATCTGTTGAAGGCCGGCGTGCAGAACACGAAGAAGGATGAGCGGTTGACCTTCACCACCATCCGCTCCTGGCCAGGCGGCCGCTTTGTTTCCGCCGAAGCGGCCTACGAGGAAGCAGGCGCCCCGCGGCGGGCCGCCATCGTTATCGGTCCCGAATACGGCACCGTCGGCACCGATCTGGTGCGCGAGGCGGCCCGCGAATGCCGCGACTGGGCGGACGCCATGGTGGTGTGTGGCTTCGCCTTCGACCCACAAGTGGGCGACAGCACCATGAATCTCGGCCGTTTGGTGGTGCTGAAGGCGCGCATGAGTCAGGAACTGCATGCCGCTGACGCCTACAAGGCCGGCGGCGGCAATCTCTTTGTGGTGTTCGGGGAACCCGACATCGTGCTCGACCGCACCGAAACCGGCAATTGTGTGGTGCGTCTGCGCGGCGTGGACATCTTCGACCCCACCACCGGCGAGGTGCGTTCGTCCATCAAGGTCGAGGACGACGTGGCCTGCTGGTTCATCGACACCGACTACGACCGCGACAGCTTCTTCGTCCGCCACGCCTATTTCCTGGGCGGCAAGGATCCGTACGAGCGGCTACGCACCGCCTTGAAGGCCGACATCGACAAAGCCGCCTGGGCCACTCTCTACAGCAAGGAAAGCCGCCCTTTCCCGCCGCCGAAATCGGGTCGGATCGCCGTCAAGGTGATCAACCACTACGGCGACGAGGCGATGCGGGTGTTTACGGTGTGACTGGCACGGACCTGCCTGACGGAGTGAAGGCACCATGAGTGACATGACGATCCCGGATGATCTGCGGCAGCTGGTCGCGGAGAAGAAAGCCTCGGCGGGGCTGCTCGGCCTGGGCGATTTGCTAAGCCCGTCGCAAGTGGCACAGCACCTCGACACGTTCGCCCACACGTTCGGTCCGCAGGTGTTGGCTAGCCTGGATGGCGAGGCGCTACTGAAGCTGATGCATGGCCGGCAGAAGGACGAGCCAGTCTGTCTGATGTATTGGCTGGAATTCAAGAACGATGACGAGTTCCCCGGCACTCGCTATGGCGGTATCGGCGGCGGGGCCGCGACGAAGTTCGGAGTTTACCAGCGCCAGAATGATGGCGCCTGGGCCACGGGTGGACCACAAACCATCAAGGTAATTGGAACGTCCGAAGCCATCGCAATCGCCCGAAGGCAGCGTGATGAACTGCTCGCCGGCGTGGAGGTACTGAACGCGATGCCACCGGACGATCTGTCCGATGCGACCTATGGCCGATTGCAGGGAGATATGCAGACCGCGGCGCCGGAACTGTATCGTAGCGGCTGGGCGCACAAGTACTGGTTCCTGTGTGCGCCCGAGCGGCTCGACGATTTCCACAGTCCGAAGTGGCAGAGGTTCTACCTCTTTAAGCTGCTGCAGATGCCTCCCGATCGCGGGGGTCTGTTAGATGGAGATGCGCCGCGATTCATCTGTGCCGGACGGTTCGCGACCCTGGCACGCGCCCTGGAGTTGCCGATTCCGGCGTTTACCGAGGCGCTCAAGCTGTGGTCGGGATCGCTGCACCACTACTGGCGCGTCGGTACGACCGGCGGCGACGGGAACGAGCTATGGCCGGAGATGCGCGCCAACGGCGTGGCATCGCTCGGCTGGAACGACATCGGCGATCTGAGTCCACTGCTGAGCGACGACGACCCCAAGCAAAGGATTCTTGAACGGCTTTTGCCGAGCTATCCGGGCAAAGCCAATGTGGCCTCCCGGAAGGCTGGAGAGTTAAAGAACTTTGCCCTCGGAGCGGCCGAGGGAGACATGGTGGTCGCCTGCGACGGCAACAGTGTGCTCGGCATCGGTCGGGTTGCAGGGCCTTACTCTTATCGGCCCGAGTTGGGTCACGCACATATTCGGCCCGTCGCGTGGCGAGCAATCGAGCCATGGTCTTTTCACGAACCGGAGGGGCTGCTGACCGCCTTCGTCGAACTCGGTCGGAGCGCCGCGAACATACTAGATATCGAACGTGCCCTGGTCGGCATGCCCTTGCTGACCACGACGGCGCCACCGCATATCGGGTCGGGCAAAGTCGCGTTGACTTCGAACGCTCTAGCGCCACTCGATCTGGTCGCGGCGCGCATTGACGCCGCCTTGCGACGTCGTGGCCAAGTTATTCTTCACGGACCACCTGGCACTGGCAAGACCTATACCGCGTTGCGCGTCGCTCGCGAACTAGCCGCTCGCGCAAGATTCGGTGCGACCTACGATAGTCTCGACCCGGCACAGCGGTTAGTGATTGATGGCGCCGCAAGCGGCGGGGGGCTGGTGCGGCTCTGCTCGTTCCATCCGAGCTACGGCTACGAAGATTTCGTCGAGGGGCTGCGCCCTGTGCTGCGCAATGGTGCGATGGTCTTTGAGCCGCGCAGCGGTATTTTCAAGCGGCTATGCGAGGACGCTGGTGCAGCCCCCGATTATCCCCATTACATGGTGATCGACGAAATCAACCGCGGAGACGTGCCGCGCATCTTCGGCGAGCTAATGACCGTGCTGGAACTCGACAAGCGCAACGAGAGGGTTCTATTGCCGCTTAACGGTGTTTCGTTGGTGGTGCCGCTAAACCTGTTTCTAATTGCCACGATGAACACGGCCGACCGCTCGATCGCGTTACTAGATACAGCTCTCCGGCGACGCTTTGGCTTCATCGAGCTAATGCCAGACCCCGCGCTGCTTCGTCACCGCCAGGTCGGAACGCTCGCGCTGGACGAGTGGCTGCAGGCCCTCAACCGGCAACTGCGCACGCACCTACCCCGCGATGGACGATCCCGCCAGGTGGGGCACGCCTACCTCATGCCGACGCAGAAGGTTACCTCAGTCGCTGAGTTTGGGCGCGTGCTGCGCGATGAAATCGTCCCGCTGCTTCAGGAGTACTGCGTTGACGATTTCGACGCGCTGGGGGCGATTCTCGGTAAGGGGCTGATCGACGTGGACGCTGCCACGCTGCGGCATGAGTTATTCGAGCCGAATCGTGAGGATGATCTGATCATGGCGGTGATGACAGGCCTCGAAATTTCCGGTGCCAG